>Ga0307934_1000712_pt1 | contig 23571 bp, 20 predicted proteins | sample OrgLakmetageno90_FD_201838 | JGI IMG/M metagenome (GOLD analysis project Ga0307934, IMG submission 201838) | Saline water microbial communities from Organic Lake, Antarctica - #90 | ecosystem: Environmental > Aquatic > Non-marine Saline and Alkaline > Saline | place: Antarctica: Organic Lake... | reverse complement strand
ATTTTAGCATACTTTAAAATTATTAATGGAGAGCTTAAAAAAGGCTCTAAGGTGAAGTTTGTTAATACTGGCAGCGAGTACGGTGCTGATGAGATTGGAGTTCTAAAGCTCAAAAAGGAACCTCGACAAATTGTAAGAACTGGAGACGTGGGATATATTGTCTCGGGAATCAAAACTGCTAGCGAGGTAAAAGTTGGAGACACCATTACTACAGTTGATAAACCATGCACTTCTGCTATTCAAGGATTTGAAGATGTAAAACCAATGGTATTTGCAGGAATTTATCCAGTTGATACCGATGAATATGAAGAGTTGCGTGATGCAATGGAAAAATTGCAATTAAATGACGCTTCTTTGACATTTGAACCAGAATCATCTATGGCTTTAGGGTTTGGTTTCCGTTGTGGTTTCTTAGGAATGCTTCACATGGAGATTATTCAAGAAAGATTGGAACGAGAGTTTGACATGTCGGTGATCACAACTGTACCAAACGTTTCGTATCATGCGTTTCTGAATAAAAATCCGGACGAATTAGTTTTGATTAACAACCCATCAGACTTGCCTGAAGTGACCCTACTAAACCGAGTAGAAGAACCGTACATTAAAGCGCAAATCATTACAAAGTCGGACTTTGTAGGTGCAATTATGACGTTGTGCATAAGCAAACGTGGAGACCTACAAAACCAAGTTTACTTAACTACAGATCGTGTTGAGTTAACATTTCACATTCCCTTGGCTGAAATTGTTTTTGATTTTTATGATCGTTTGAAAACCATTTCAAGAGGCTACGCATCTTTTGACTACTTCCCAATTGGTTACCAAGAATCGAAGTTGGTAAAAATGGACCTGCTTCTAAATGGTGATCAAGTTGATGCTTTGTCTGCCTTAATTCACAAAGACAAGGCCTACGATTTGGGTAAAAGAATTTGTTTGAAATTAAGAGAATTACTTCCAAGACAGCAATTCGACATTGCTATCCAGGCAGCTATTGGAGCAAAAATTATTTCTCGAGAGACCGTGAAAGCACTTCGAAAAGACGTAACTGCAAAATGTTATGGTGGAGATATTTCTAGAAAAAGAAAGCTATTAGAAAAACAAAAGAAAGGAAAGAAGAAAATGCGTCAAATTGGGAATGTTGAAGTTCCACAAAACGCATTTTTAGCCGTGTTGAAGTTAGACGATTAGTTTAACCGTTAGTTTACTTTTTAGGATCGTAAGGTTCCTCGGTTTTTTTTTCTCTTATTTCTGCTGACTTTGTACTTAGGTTGGTGATCACATTTTCAAATATCTCCTCAAACTCCTCGGGTTTATTGGAGTAATAAGTGAAGTTGCTATCAAATATTGCCTCACTTATGCCGTATTTTCTAAAAACAGCAAAATAAACAGAATCGTTATACGTTAAACTGTCTTTGGTTCGGTTGTATCCAAGACGGACAATTCCCTCAGCCATTTGAAAATCTGTCAAAACCTCTACAAATTTTTCTTTTTCTAGCAGATAGTCCGGTTCTTTTTTCTCTTTTTGACAAGAGATTGCTGAAATAAAAATAAATACTAGGAAGGTATACTTCATACGTTAAACTTCAGTCGATGACCTTTTTTAGCCTCATCAAAAACGCCTTGATCGTAAGCCAAGTGACCACTCACAAAGGTTTTTTGAATACTTGCTTTAAACAGCTGCCCTTCAAATGGTGACCATCCACATTTGTACAGTAAACTTTCAGGTGTAACCAGGTTAGGTTTATTTAAATCCACCAATACCAAGTCAGCAAAGTAACCTTCTCGAATAAATCCTCTTTCCCTTATTCTAAATAATTCAGCTAAGGAGTGGCTCGTTTTCTCTACAATTTTTTCTAGACTAAATACTCCTTGATGGTAAAGTTCAAACAAAGCAGGCAATGCATGTTGAGCTAAAGGGCCTCCACTTGGAGCCTTGGCATATTTATTTGCTTTCTCTTCTTTGGTATGAGGAGCATGATCTGTTGCAATTACATCAATTACGTTATCGTTAACTGCTTTTCTTATGGCTTCTCTATCTGATTTAAACTTTACTGCTGGGTTCCATTTTATGTGCGTTCCAAACTTTTCATAATCTGCATCTGTGAACCACAAGTGATGGATGCACGCTTCCGCAGTAATTCTTTTTTCTTTTAACTCAATTTGGTTTGTAAACAGTTCTAATTCCTTTGCCGTTGAAATGTGTAAAACATGCAATCTAGTATTGTACTTTTTTGCCAACTCTACTGCTTTTGAAGATGACCTATAGCAAGCCAACTCATCTCTAATAATTGGATGTTGCGAAATGGGAATATCTTCTCCGAACTCCTTGACTGCTTTCGCCATGTTTGCTCTTACCGTTGCCTCATCTTCACAGTGAGTAGCAATCAGCATGGAACAATTCCGAAACAAATTATCTAAAACTGCTTCCGAATCTACCAGCATATTGCCAGTTGACGAACCCATGAACACTTTAATGCCGCAAACTTCTCCTGCATTCGTTTTTAATACTTCCTCTAAATTATCGTTAGAGGCGCCCATGAAAAAAGAATAGTTCGCCAACGCTCTGTTTGCCGCTATTTGATATTTATCTTCTAAAAGCTCTTGTGTAAGTGTATTGGGAACCGTGTTTGGCATTTCCATGAAGCTGGTTATTCCTCCTGCAACTGCTGCTTTAGCCTCCGTGTAAATTTCTGCCTTGTGGGTTAACCCAGGTTCCCTAAAATGCACTTGGTCGTCAATCATCCCAGGAATTAAATGCAATCCCTTTGCATCAATTACCTTCTCATTTTCAGTAGCGCTCAGTCCTACCTTACTAATTTCTGCAATTCTTTCTCCCTTAATCCTAACGTCCGCCTCGAATGTTTGGTTTTCATTCACCAACGTAGCACCTTTAATTAGAAAAGTTGAAGTACTCATACCTGCTTTTTTTGTTTTTGAAATAGAGTAGATAACCTCAAGTAAATAACTCCGAAGAATGCTTCTTTAAAAATACCCCCACTCATCTTACTCGTGCCTTCTAACCTATCTGTAAAAATAATTGGCACCTCCACTACATTGAACCCTAGCTTCCATGCTCGAAACTTCATTTCAATTTGAAATGCATAACCTTTAAATTTAATTTTATCTAAGTTTATTTCTTGTAATACTTTCGCCTTATAGCATTTAAACCCTGCGGTTGAATCCCTAAATGGCATCCCGGTAACGAAACGAACATAAACCGAAGCATAATAAGACATCAAAACCCTACCCATGGGCCAGTTTACCACATTTACCCCTGTTTTGTAACGAGATCCTATTGCTACATCACCTCCCTCCTCTTCACACGCTTGGTGCAGTTTAATTAGGTCATCTGGGTTGTGGCTAAAGTCAGCGTCCATCTCAAATAGGTAGTCATAATTATGTTTTAAACCCCATTTAAACCCATGGATATAAGCTGTGCCTAGACCCAATTTCCCGCTGCGTTCCTCTATGTGTAACTTCCCAGAATATTTTGATTGTAAACTTTTTACAATATCTGCAGTGCCATCTGGAGAACCATCATCCACCACTAAAATGTGAAAACCTCCTTCAAGGCTAAACACTTTAGCAATAATTTTTTGAATGTTCTCCAACTCATTGTAAGTTGGAATGATGACTAATTTTGAAGACATGATTTTATTAAAAAAGTAAAAATAGGGAAAGAGGCATACATTTCAATGAGCTAATTCTACAAGAATTATGAAAAGATGTTAAAGCGCTTCTACTATCGTAAGAACTTCATAATTACCTTAGAAAAATCATCCATCTTTTCCGCGTGAACCCAATGACCTGCATCTGCAATGCTTTCCAACTCATAATTTGGAAATTTCGATTTCATGTTTGCCCCATATTCGGGTAGAATATAATTTGACTTAGCTCCAGAAACAAAGAGCGTCTCTTTTGTAAATTCCCCATCCGATATTGCAAACTCACTAATTGGGATAATCTCATCTGCTAAAACTTGCAGATTGAATCGCCATGCCAAGACCTCCTTACTTTCCCAGTACAAATTTTTCAGTAAGAATTGTCTTGTTCCAAAATCTTTAATGTATTGACTTAGATAGCTTTCTGCTTCTTTTCTACTTGAAATACCTGAAAGCGGAACACTTTTTAACGCGTCGATAATGCCATAATGATGAACGTCGTAACTAACAGGGGCTATATCCACTACAATAAGTTTTTCAATCCTTTCCGGATATTTCATGGAAAACTCCATCACGGTTTTGCCACCCATAGAATGCCCCAATAGAATCGCACTTTTTAACTCCGATTGATCCATCAACTCCTTTAAGTCTTCTGCCATGAGTTCATAAGAAAAGTCTTCTGAATGCGGCGATTGTCCGTGGTTTCTCTGATCTATTAAATAAACCTCAAAATTTTCCGACCATTGTTTAGCGAGTGTCATCCAGTTGTCTAACGAACCAAACAAACCATGTAACACTAAAAGAGGCTGGCCTGTCCCTAATTTCTTGTAGTTTAATTTCATCTTCTATTTTAAAGCTTTTAAATACGTTTGAATCGTTTTTTCCAACCCCAAATAAAGCGCATCAGAAATTAATGCATGCCCAATAGAAACTTCGAGTAACTGAGGAACTTGATTCTTGAAGTAAGCTAAATTTTCAGTATCTAAATCATGACCGGCATTAATGCCAATTCCAAACTCTTGAACTCTTTCGGCCGCAATTACATAATCTTCTATTGCCTTTTCAGGATTTATTTTGAAATTCTCTGCATAAGGTCCGGTATAGAATTCAATTCTATCTGTAACAATATTTGGTAAGAAGTTAATTTGCTTCAAGTCCGTCTCCATGAAGATAGACGTGCGTATTCCTGCCTCCTTAAATTGAGATAGCATCTGATTCAAAAAATCCTTATGTTCCATGACTTTCCAGCCTGCATTCGAAGTTAAAACTCCGGGCGGATCAGGCACCAAGGTTACTTGCTCTGGCTTTACATCTAATACCAAATCCATAAACTTTTTGTTCGGGTAACCTTCTATGTTAAATTCGGTAGTAACAACATTTTTCAGGTCATAAACGTCTTTATAACGAATATGTCGTTCGTCAGGACGAGGATGAATGGTGATGCCTTGGGCTCCAAATTTTTCGCAATCCAATGCAACTTGCACTAAGTTCGGAACATCTCCTCCTCGAGCATTCCTCAGTGTTGCTATTTTATTGATGTTTACGCTTAATCTACTCATGAATAATTCAGTAATATTGTGTAACGACGCTCAAAATTAGTTTTAATAGATAACATACAAAGCAGGACGTAAAATGTTGGCAAGAGAATTAATTAGTGATGAAATACCAGCTTTAAAAACCTCTGATACAGGAAAAAAAGCTTTGGAACTAATGGAGGAGTATAAACTTACAGAACTTCCTATAGTCAACAATACTGATTTTTTAGGGCTGATAACCGAGAGCGATATTTTGGATTTAGATGATCCTAATGCTCCGATTGGTAATCACAACCTTTCGTTAGAAAAACCGGCGGTTAACGCCTATGAGCACATTTATGAAGTACTTTCCAAAATATCAACATTAAAACTGAGTGTTATTCCAATATTAGATGACGACAATACCTTTTTGGGCGTTATCTCACTACCCATCCTAATTCAAAGTATTTGCAACTTAGCGGCTATAAAAGATTTAGGTGGGATTTTGCAGTTAGAAGTTAACGTTAACGATTACTCTCTCTCAGAAATCTCTTCTATAGTTGAAAGTAACGGTGCTAAAGTTCTAAGTTCATTTATACATACACACACTGACTCCACTAAAATGGATGTTACAATCAAAATTAACAAAACCGATTTATCGCCAATTATTCAAACATTTGAGCGCTACAACTATACCATTGCTGCCTCTTTTCATAAAAGCGAAATGCAAGATGAATTAAAAAAGCGATACAATGAATTTATCAATTACCTGAACATCTAAATCAACGGATGCTTCGTTTTTGCCTCTTATTCTTTTTCCTACTTTCTAATTTGGGTTTGTTTTCACAAGCTTTTCAAATTGACACTTTCCGACAGTCCATTGCGTTTCAAAAAACCAACTTAAAAATAGTCCGTAACATAATAGTTGTTGGTAATAAGACCACTAAGGAAAAAATAATACTCCGTGAACTTGAGTTCAACGTTGGCGATAGTCTTACCAATCAAGAATTAACGGCGGCTCTTTCTCAATCTAAAAAAAACTTACTAAACACCTCCCTATTCAATTTTGCAAATTTAAATGTAGCGCTGAGTGATAGCGTTCATGCAGATGTTATCATTCAACTAACCGAGAGGTGGTACATTTTCCCACTTCCCATCGTTGAGATAGACGATAATAATTTTAACACTTGGTGGCGCACCAAAGACGCATCTAGGATTAACTATGGCATGCATCTTACTCACTATAATTTTAGGGGAAGAAAAGAGAAGCTGATTTTAACCGCAAAATATGGTTTTACCGAAAGATACCGGCTGCAGTACGAAATACCTTATTTGACAGCATCGCAAAAACTCGGCTTAGATATTGACTTATCCTACAACAGAAGGGATGAGATTGCTTATAATTCTCTAAATAATGAGCGTTTGCTTTACAAGGATGCCGATCGGGATGCCTTTAGAAACTTGTCCAACTCCGTGACGTTAACGTATCGAAATAAGATATTCAATACACACGCTCTCACCTTTAACTACAGTCGAAACACAATCACTGACTCTGTACTTGCGCTAAATGAAAACTTCCTTCTGAATAACCAGAATAGACTAGAATACTTTCGATTAGGCTATCAATTTACGAGCGATAAGAGAGACTCCAGAAACTATCCGCTCAAAGGCAGTTTTTTGAAAGCTTCTATTACTCAGCATGGCTTGGGAATATTATCCGATTTGAGTTTACTGAACTTAAATGTGGAAGTCAAAAAATTCGTGGAAGTAAAGCCAAGATGGTATCTAGCAGGAAGTTTAAGAGGACTTCTAACACCAAATGAGAATCAACCTTATTTGTTAAGAAATGGATTAGGCTATAGTTCTTTTGGTATACGATCTTATGAGTACTATGTTATTGACGGGCAAAGTATTGGTTTAGGAAAGTTACAACTTCGCTACCAAATTGTAAAACCGAGATCTATGAACCTAACAGGGTTTTCAGAGCGTTTTGGCAAGTTTCACTATGCTTTTTATCTCGGTGTTTTTGGCGACGTAGCATTTGTTGATGATCAAGTTGGTTACCCAGAGAACGGTCTAGCCAATGAGTTTCAATTTGGACAGGGCGTAGGCCTTGATTTTGTAAGTTATTACGATATTGTTATTCGAGCAGAATATTCCTTCAATAAATTTGGAGAAAGCGGATTATTTCTTCACTTTGTAGCACCAATCTAACCAAGCGATGAAAGTAGCACTGTACGGCAAAAAAATCGAAACTAAGAACGTTCCTCAAATTAGGTTATTATTTAACTTACTTGATCAAAACAATGTGGAATACATCGTGCATTCCAAGTTAAGAGTAAGTGTTGAAAAACATGATTTAATTCAATCTAGTTCTATCCATTACTTCAATTCTTACGATGACCTAAGAACGCTCAAAGTATCTTTTGTCTTGAGCATTGGAGGAGATGGAACATTTTTAGATACAATCCTATTGGTAAGAGATTTGAAAATTCCAATTTTAGGTATAAATACCGGTAGGCTTGGCTTTTTATCAAACACCCCAACATCAGAAATCGAGTCAGCCGTTGGAGATTTAATAAGTGGGAATTATTCAACAGAAGAACGTTCTCTCTTGAGGTTGGAGAGCAAAAAAGGTCATTTTGGCGAAGACAATCATGCCTTAAATGAAATTAGCATTTTGAAAAGCGATAGCTCCTCCATGATCACCATTCACACTGAGCTGAATGGAACGCACTTAAATTCTTATTGGACAGACGGTCTTATCATTGCAACAGCAACGGGATCTACTGCTTACTCATTGAGCTGCGGAGGACCCATTATTATGCCTGGCTCAGGTAATTTCGTAATTACACCAATTGCTCCTCATAATTTAAATGTTCGGCCAATTGTTATCGACGATGATGCTATTTTAAAGGTTAAAGTGGAAAGTAGGGCAGAAAAAAATCTTGTCGCGATGGACTCTAGGTCTGAAGAATTGAGAAATGGAGAAGTCCTTACCATACAAAAAGCCGATTACAAAATCTCTGTTGTTCAGCTTCAAAATCAAAGTTTTGTAAATAGTTTAAGAAACAAATTAAACTGGGGTCTAGATCACAGAAATGGCTAATTTTATAGCATCAATTTCTTTAGTTTTAAAAAACTCTTTATATTTGTAGATTGTATTTTGAATGAAATGAAAAAACACATACTAATTGCCTTAATAGCAGTAGTGCTGCTGCCAAACATGGCTGATGCACAGCGATGGAAAAGATTCCGGAAGCAGGTCATCGGTGGCGTTGGTATAACCAACTTCCTTGGAGACTTGGGAGGTGGACCTGGCGTTGGTAGAGATTTTATTTGGGATTTGGATTTACCTGCAACTCGTCCATCCTTAATGGTTGGTTACCGATATCAATTTAACAAGTTCCTTTTTGGAAGGGCAAACCTGCAATGGGGTGTTCTTAAAGCTGATGATGAATACACAACAGAAAATTTCAGAAGTAAAAGAAATTTAAAGTTTAGAACAGGATATTTTGAATTGGACTTAATGGCAGAATTCTACTTTATCCAAAACTCAAGAGGTAATCTCTATAATTTGCGTGGAGTGCGAGGAAGAAAAGGATTAAAAATGGACGTTTACGTATACGGAGGGTTAGGTTTTATGTATTTCAATCCAAAAGGAGAATACCAAGGAACTTGGCACAAATTACAACCTCTAGGAACAGAGGGCCAAGGATTAGATGGAGAACCAGAAAAATATAACCGAACAACCTTTACTATTCCTTATGGAATTGGAATTGGAAAATCCATTGATCGTACTTGGGGGGTTAATGCAGAATTAACTTTTAGACAAACGTTTTCAGATTACATTGATGATGTAAGTGGTAATTACTACGGTAGAAGAGAAATTTATAACGCTAAAGTAAGTCAAGGGATGAGCGAAGCGGAAGCAACTAAAGTAGCCTTCTTATCGGACCCAAGTATTGGTTTAGGAAAAAATGATGGCAAAACATTTGATGACGTTCTCGACCCAAGAAGAGATGGTCTTGTGGGCCAACAAAGAGGCGACCCATCCGATAATGATGCATATATGACTTTGATGTTTACTGTTTCTAAGAAAATCGTTAAGCGAAGAAGAAGTCGTCCAAAATTCTAATACTAATCTCGAAATTTTTACGTTCCACGTTAATGATAAGAAGATTTAGTATCTCCATATTTTTTATTTGCCTATTTGCTACCTTGGGCTTTTCTCAGAAAACAGCTGAGATAGGTATACTTGTAGGAAGGTCTTATTATCTAGGAGAACTCAACCCTAGAACACACTGGGGGAATGGAGTCGGAAGCAGCACATTTGGAGGAGTTTTTCGATACAATTTAAATGAACGGTATACTTTGAAAGGGTCTGTAATAAGAACAACTCTGACTGCAAATGATGAGTGGGAGAGTTTCCTATTCAACAACCAACGTTTAGCATCTTTTGAAAATACCCTTACTGAATTTGCAGGTGTTGTGGAATTTAACTTCTTGCCTTATAAAATGGGAGATAAAAGACATTTTTTTAGTCCTTACCTATTTGTTGGTTTAAGTTACTTTTTGAACGATGTTTCGACCACAGTTGATGGTTTTAATCCGGCACCAATCAATCAAGAAGGGGGAGGTAAGTTTGCATTACCTTTTGGTCCTGGTGTAAAGCTTAGTTTAGGAGATAATTGGGCATTTTCAATGGAATGGGGATTTCGAAAGACAGGTTACGATTTAATAGATGGTTTAGAAAATAGAGTTGACGACGTTTATGAAACTGGCAAAACCTATGATAATGATTGGTTTGTGGTGAGTGGATTTATGCTAACCTATAAAATAACTGATGAGGGACCATGTCCTGTTTATAATTTTTAAACTTCTTTTAAAATTCGCATATTTGCGCCCCCGAAAAAGACTATTAAATGCCTATCCCAATTCATTTTAATTCCGAAAATGTTCCACAGCACGTTGCCATAATTATGGATGGGAATGGACGTTGGGCAAAGAAAAACGGAAAAGCAAGGGTTTTTGGCCATAAAAGTGGCGTGAAGTCAGTAAGAAGCGTTACGGAAGGAGCTGCAGAAGCAGGAATCAAATACCTTACACTTTATGCCTTTTCCACAGAAAATTGGAATCGCCCGAAAGCGGAAGTTATGGCTCTCATGCAACTGCTTGTCACTACAATTTCAGGGGAGACAAAAACGCTAAACAAGAACAATATCAGATTAGCTGCAATTGGCGACTTAGCTTCATTACCCGGCAACTGCCAATCAGAACTTGAAAAAGCCATTAAAAACACCTCTTCCAATACTGGAATGACCATGGTCTTAGCTCTAAGTTACAGCTCTCGTTGGGAAATACTAAATGCTGTTAAATCGCTGTTAATTGATGTTAAATCAGGAATTTTGGATGCAACCACTTTAAATGAGACAGTTTTCAATAGCTATCTTTGCACCAAAGACATTCCAGATCCAGAGCTAATCATTAGAACAAGCGGTGAACACAGAATCAGCAATTTCTTATTGTGGCAAGCCGCCTATTCCGAGTTTTACTTTACGGACACTTTGTGGCCTGACTTTAGAAAAGAGAACCTTTGGGATGCAGTCAGCGACTTTCAGAGTAGAGAAAGAAGATTTGGCAAAACTAGTGAACAACTAAAATGAGATATTTAAGACTAATCCTTCCTTTTTTATGCCTCTTTTTGGTTAAAAATACTGATGCGCAAGTAACAGTTGACCCGGCCTTAGAGATGCTTGACTATAAGTCTCCAAGAACCTATGAGATTGCAGAAATAACTGTTTCGGGAACCCAGAATCTAGATCACAGTGCGTTAATAGCTATTGCAGGATTAGAAGTTGGGCAAGAAATAAAAGTTCCAGGAAAGCTAATTTCAGATGCTATAACCAACCTTTGGAAACAGCAGCTTTTCACCGATGTTAAAATCACAGCCACCAAAGCCCAAGGAGAATTAATATTCTTGAATTTGCACGTAGAAGAGAGACCAAGGCTGTCTAAATACAAATTTAAAGGAGTAAAAAAAGGCAAGCAGGAAAGCTTACGCGACGAAATCAACCTTACAAGAGGAAAAGTAATTACCGCCAACTTAATTAACAACACCAAACAGGAGATTAAGGAATATTTTGTGGATAAGGGTTACTTCAATACGGAAGTAGAAATAACTGAAGAAGATGATTCTACATTGAGGAATACGAAAATTTTAACCATTAAAATTGATCAAAATCAAAGGGTGAAAATTGATGACATCCGAGTAGAAGGAAATACCTTGTTTAACGATAAAAAAATTAGACGACTTCTAAAAAATACAAAGAAGGCTCGAATTTATGGTTTATTCAAACCTTCAAAGTATATCAAAAGCAACTTTACAAATGACAAAAAGAGCATTATTGCAAAATATAACGCACAAGGGTACAGAGATGCAAAAATTTATTCTGACACCATCTATCAAGTATCAGACAATAGAATTAGGATAGAGATGAAAATCTCTGAGGGGAAACAATATTATTTTGGAGACTTAAAGTGGATTGGAAACACAAAGTACTCGAACGCTGAACTAGACAGAATATTAGGCATTGAAAGAGGAGATTTATTTAACCAAGACCTTTTTGACCAACGCGTTTATCAAGACCAAAACGGCAGAGACATTAGCTCCCTGTATCTAGATGATGGTTACCTCTTTTTTCAACCAAACGTTGTAGAAACTGAAGTAAGAGGCGATACCATTGACTTCGAAATTAGATTACGAGAAGGTCAGCAAGCAAGAATCAACGAAGTTAGAATTATTGGAAATACAAAGACCAACGACCACGTTATTCGAAGAGAACTAAGAACAAATCCAGGAGATTTATTTAGTAGAGCAGACATTATCCGTTCACAACGAGAGTTAATGCAGCTAGGATATTTCAATCAAGAAAGAATGGGAATCAACCCTATTCCCGACCAAGAGAGCGGAACGGTAGACATTGAGTATTCTGTTGAAGAGCAACCTTCAGATCAAATTGAACTCTCCGGTGGTTGGGGTGGTGGCCGTATTGTAGGAAGCCTAGGTGTTACATTTAATAATTTTAGTGCTAAGAACATGTTTAAAAAAGACGCTTGGAGACCCTTACCTGCAGGCGATGGACAACGGCTGAGTGTTAGAGCTCAAACGAACGGTGCATTTTTCCAATCCTATAACATTTCATTTACAGAACCTTGGTTAGGTGGCAAAAAACCGAATAGCCTTAATGTAACCGCATACTACTCGAAGCAAACCAATGGTGCGTTAAAAACAATCACAGACCCTGTATCTGGCGATGAGGTTGACAACCCAAGTAGGCAAGCACTTGGTATTTGGGGAGTATCCGTTGGATTAGGACAACGTTTACAATGGCCGGATGACTTTTTCACCTTATACAATGAGATCAGTTATCAATATTATGACTTACAAAATTGGGGAAATTTTATTTTTCAAACAGGGTTTGCTCATAACTTAAGTTTTAAACATAACCTGTCCAGAAACTCCATTGATGCTCCTATTTACACGACAAGAGGTGCTCAAACAACTCTTTCGCTTCAATGGACTCCGCCTTATTCTCTATTTGACAATAGAGATAACTACGATGAATTAAATAATCAAGAAAGATATAAATTCATTGAGTTTCATAAATGGAAGTTTAATTCTTCTTGGTTTACTCCACTTGCCGGCAATGAACGAAAGCTGGTGCTAAATACCAAAGTTGGATTTGGTTATTTAGGGGAATACAACGACAGATTGGGTCAATCTCCATTTGAACGATTTTACTTAGGAGGAGATGGGCTAAGTGGTTTCAACCTGGATGGAAGCGAAATTATTGCACAAAGAGGGTATGATGACAGAACTCTTTCTCCAGTTGGCGGAGGAACAGTTGTATCTAAATATACCATGGAGATACGGTATCCTTTCACTTTGAACCCGAGTGCTACCATATTCGGTTTAGTATTTGCCGAAGCAGGTAACTCATGGCTAGACATGCAAGAGTTTAGCCCTTTTGAAGTCAAGCGAGCTGCAGGAGTTGGAGTTCGAATTTTTATGCCATTCTTTGGTTTACTTGGATTAGACTGGGGATACAGATTTGATGATGCACCGGGAAATGACCCCAATAGTAGAACACAGTTTCACTTTTCTATTGGAGGAAACATTGGAGGTTGGTAATTATATAAATCTGAATAACAATGAAAAAGATATTTTTTTTAAGTTTGGTACTCTTTTTGTCTATTGCCAGCGAAGCGCAAAAATTTGCATACATCGATACGGAGTATATTCTAAGTAAAGTACCGGAATACGACGATGCACAAAAGCAACTCGATGCGCTCTCGGAACAATGGCAAAAACAAGTGGAAAAAAGATATCAAGCAATTGAAAAAATGTATACCGACTTGCAAGCAGAAGAAATTTTGTTAACCGCAAGTATGAAGAACAAAAGAGAAGAAGAAATCATCAAGAAAGAACAAGAGGCGAGAGATTTTCAGAAGAGCAAATTTGGTGTAGATGGAGAATTATTTAAAAAAAGAAAAGAATTAATTAAACCAATACAAGAAAAAATTTACAAAGCAGTGCAAGAAACAGCAAATGTTGGAAAGTACTCTGTTATATTTGACAAGTCTAGCGCTGCAACGATGGTATACTCAAATCCAAAATACGATAAGAGTGATGACATCCTAAGAAGAATGGGAATTAAGCCGGACGGCGATTCAAAATAAATTAAAAATTAAAACAACAAACAAAAACAATCAACTATGAAAAAGATGAAAAACATAATTTTAGTAGCAGCTACCCTTTTAAGTAGTGCTGTTTTCGGTCAAAAATTAGGTCACATTAACTCCAACGAGTTATTATTAGCAATGCCTGAACGAGCTGCCGTTGAAGCGAATATTAAAAAGTCTGCTCAAGATTTAGAGTCAAAATTGGCCGCGTTGACAAAAGAGTACCAAGCACAAGTGCAAACGTATCAAGCCCAAGAGACTACCATGACTGACGCTATCAAGCAAGATAAAATCAAGGAAATTACCAACTTGGAAGAAAGAATTGGAGAGTTTCAGCAATCTGCACAAAAAGACCTACAGGCTCAAGAAGAAAGGTTATTGAGACCAATCATTGACAAAGCAAAGAAAGCCATTGAAGATGTTGCGAAAGAAAATGGCTTCACTTACGTTTTTGATTCCGGTGTTGGAGTTTTGTTATATCAGAAAGATTCTGACGACATTATGCCAATGGTAAAAAAGAAACTTGGATTACTATAGTACTTGTAAAATATCTATTTTAGAAGCCACGCAAAAGCGTGGCTTTTTTTATGCAGCAAGAAAATCAAAATATCGACACTTCAGAGCCAATTGGAGTATTTGATTCCGGAATTGGGGGCACTTCCATATGGAATGAAATTAACCAGTTACTTCCCTCAGAAAATAGCATTTACTTGGCTGATAGCAAACACGCTCCCTACGGTATTCGGTCAAGAGAAGAAATCATACGATTAAGCGATAAAAACACCGCCCTATTATTGAATAAGGGCTGCAAAATTATAGTCGTAGCCTGCAACACTGCCACGACAAACGCGATTAGCTACTTGAGAAAAAAATACGATGTCCCGTTTATTGGAATTGAACCTGCAATAAAACCAGCCTCTTTAAAAACTGAAAGTAAAGTAATCGGAATCTTAGCCACAAAAGGAACGTTGAGCAGCTCATTGTTTCAAGAAACAACTAACTTATACAAACAAGGAATTGAAATAATTGAACAAGAAGGTACAGGCATTGTGGAGCTTATTGAGAACGGAAAGTTAAACTCAGAAGAAATGACGCTTTTATTGAAAAGTTATGTTCTACCAATGGTTGAACGAGGCATCGATCACCTCGTGCTAGGCTGTTCCCATTACCCTTACTTAATTCCTAACCTGCGGAAAATTTTACCTGATAATATTACCATTATCGATTCAGGTTATGCTGTAGCCAAACAAACCAAGGCGGTGTTAACTCAATATAATTTACTTAACAAGGGTTCTGCTGCGGGGAAACACCAGTTTTATACCAATGGAACTGTAGATGTGTTAAAGTTAATTCTCAGAGATAGATTTAATGTTTCAGCAAAAGATTTTTAGTAGCTCGTTCCAAACTCCATCAAATAAGTCTTGATAAATTCATCAAGACCTCCATTCATTACACCATCAACATTTGAGGTTTCATGGCCAGTTCGTACATCTTTTACCATTTTATAAGGATGCATAACATAGTTTCGAATTTGAGAGCCCCATTCAATTTTCTTCTTATCTGCCTCTATTTCTGCTCTTTTTTCTAATTTCTTTCGCATCTCCATTTCAAAAAGTTGAGACTTCAATAATTGCATTGCCTTGTCTTTATTCCCCAACTGCGAGCGAGTTTCAGTATTATTAATAATAATTCCAGTTGGTTTATGCGTCAATCGAACACCGGTTTCTACCTTATTTACGTTCTGCCCTCCTGCTCCACCCGAGCGGAATGTATCCCAATTTATATCTGATGGGTTAACGTCTATCTCAATGGTATCATCTACTAAAGGATATACATAAACAGAGGCAAATGAAGTATGCCGTTTCGCATTTGAATCAAATGGCGAAATTCGAACTAGGCGATGCACACCATTCTCTCCCTTTAAATAACCAAAAGCAAAATCCCCTTCAATTTCTAGACTTACCGTTTTAATTCCGGCAACATCTCCATATTGTAAATCGAGCTCTTTCACCTTCATGTTATTCTTCTCTGCCCACATTAAGTACATCCGCATTAACATGGATGCCCAATCGCAGCTTTCAGTACCACCGGCTCCTGAGGTAATTTGAAGCACAGCACTCAGTGAATCCTCCTCAGCGCTAAGCATATTTTTAAACTCTAAGTCATCGATAGCGACCAGTGCCTTGTTATAAGAAGCCTCAACTTCTTTAGCAGTCACAGCGTCCTCTTTATAAAAATCAAATAAGACTTCAGTATCCTCAACAGCAGTTTTCACTGCCGTGTAACCATCCGTCCAAATTTTCTTGTTCCGAATTTGTTTCAATAACTTCTCTGCAGCTTTTGAATCATCCCAAAACTCTGGCAACTGAGTGCGCTGCTCTTCTTCATCAATCTCAATTAATAAATCATCAATATTTAGATAGCCTTTTAGTGCTTCAGTTCTTTGTTGAATGGACTTTAATTGATCTTGTGTTATCATAGTGTTTAAGAAAGAATTTCAAAGTTAATCTTTCAGCCTTGGATTTAAAGTAATAGTTCACAATTAACCCCTAATTTTATAAAACCATGGCGGCAAACCCTTCCATTCAACATATTTTAAAAACCTACTGGGGATTTGACCAATTTCGGCCGAAACAGGAAGAAATAATTCTTTCTATCCTAGATGGAAAAGATACACTAGCGCTTCTCCCAACCGGTGGAGGAAAATCCATTTGCTTCCAAATACCATCCCTAGCAAAAGATGGACTGTGCTTAGTAATTTCTCCTCTTATTGCCTTAATGCAGGATCAGGTGCAAAACTTAAAAGCAAAGGGAATTAAGGCTCTTATGATTCATTCCGCGATGAGTAAAAGAGAAATAGACATTACGCTCGATAATGCTGCTTATGGTGATTATAAATTTTTATACGTATCGCCTGAGCGCTTGGAAACTGAGCTTTTTCAAGCTAGACTAAAAAAAATGAACATCAATTTGGTGGCCATTGACGAGGCACACTGTATTTCACAATGGGGTTATGATTTTAGACCGGCTTACTTAAATATTGCCGCCTTAAAAGAGCAATTAAACAACGTTCCTTTTATTGCTTTAACTGCCACAGCAACACCAACGGTGGTTAAAGACATTCAAGAAAAGTTATTATTTGGAAAACAAAATGTTATTCAAAAAAGCTTTTTACGGAAAAACTTGGCCTATATCGTTCGTAAAACAGAGAATACGACCGCTACTATGTTTAAAGTAATTGACGGTGTAGGCGGATCTGGGATTGTATATGCTGCCACTAGAAAACGGACAAAAGAAATTGCCAACGTATTGCAGCAACACGGCCTGAAAGCAGATTTCTATCATGCTGGATTATCTTCTGACGAACGACAAAGCAAACAGCAAGATTGGGTTACTAATAAAACACAAATTATTGTATCCACCAACGCCTTTGGAATGGGGATTGACAAACCAGATGTGAGATTTGTTATTCATGCAGACTTGCCTAGCTCTTTAGAAGCCTATTTCCAGGAGGCTGGAAGGGCGGGAAGAGATGAACGAAAAGCCTTTGCAGTACTACTCGTAAGTCCTTCTATGATAGGAGATTTAAAACAAAAGACAGAGTTGGAATTCCCAGAGGTTGAATTCATTAAAAAATGTTACCTAAGCCTATCCAATTACTTCCAAATTCCGATTCACGGCGGTCTTGACCAAAGCTATGATTTTGACATCAGAGATTTTTGTAATAAGTATAAACTCAATATTTCAAGTACGTATCGGGCGCTGCACTTCATAGAAAAAGAAGGGCTAATTAGCTTATCAGAAAATTTTTCTACCCCAAGTAAAGTCAACATAATACTGACAAAACAAGATTTTTACAAATTCCAAGTCTCTCATAAAATCTATGATTACTTCTTAAAAACGCTGTTAAGAACCTATGGTGGTTTAATGGAAGGCTATGTTTCGATTAATGAGAGTGAACTGGCCGGAAACCTAAAAAGCAACAAGAACAAAGTAATTGAAACACTAATTCGACTCCAAAAACTTGAAGTAATTGACTACATACCGAAAGGTTCACTTCCAAAAATCACATACACCAAACAAAGGGTAGACCACGTTCACATTAGTAAAGTTCATTATGAAGAACGAAAAAAAATTACGTTTGAACAAGTAAACTCAGTAATTCAATATGCAGAAAATGAACTGCTTTGCAGAAGTAATACACTTCTCCATTATTTTGGTGAAAGCATCGATTCAACTTGCGGCGTTTGTGACGTGTGCCTGAAAAAAAAGGACGCAAACGACTCTATCGACTCCAAACTTTTGGAAATTGAGTTACTTAATAAAATAAAGGAAGGACCTAAAAAAGTAGATGAGCTTTTACACGGAAGTAAACACCAAAAAGAACTGGCTCAACTACTCGATTTTCTGACAGATCATGGAAAGCTGAAGTTTGATGGACTATTTTACTCCTCGAACTAATCCAGCAGATCTCCAAATTCTTGCTCACTCAAAATCGTTACACCCAAACTCTCTGCTTTCTCCTTTTTAGCAGGGCCCATTTTATCGCCTGCCACTAAATAGTCGGTCTTCTTAGAAATAGAGCCAACGTTCTTCCCTCCGTAATCTTCAATTGTTTTCTTCAAATCATTTCGAGAGTAATTCTCAAAAACTCCAGAAACCACAAATGTCTTTCCTTCAAAAATTGTGGATACTTGCGTACTTTCTTTTTCTATTATTTCAAATTGCAATCCATAAGATTTTAGCCGATCAATCAACTCCAAATGTTCTTCCTTCTGTAAAAAGAAATACAGACTTTCAGCTATCTTCTCCCCGATTTCATCTACAGCAATCATTTCCTCCAACGAAGCATTTAAGATTGCATTCATGTTTTTAAAGTGCTTTGCCAATTTCTTTGAAACGGTCTCACCAACATATCTTATTCCGAGTGCAAACAACACTCTTTCAAAAGGTATTTGCTTTGAATTCTCAATTCCTTGTAACAAATTAGAAACGGACTTCTGTGCCATTCGGTCCAACTTCAGCACATCTTGTTCTTGCAGCGTGTATAGGTCAGCGTAATTATGAATTAACCCGCCCGCAAATAGTTGCTCAATTGTTTCTTCGCCAAGTCCGTCAATGTCCATTGCTTTTCTTGAAATAAAGTGCGTCATTTTTCCCTTTATCTGGGTTGGACAGCCAGTTTCATTAGGACAATAATGTTTTGCTTCACCTTCAACTCTTATCAACTCAGTGTTACATTCGGGGCATTGAGAGATGTATTTTGTAGGTTGGGAATTTGGAGGACGTTGGCTCAAGTTAACCCCCACCACTTTTGGGATAATCTCTCCTCCCTTTTCTACTTGTACTAAATCACCCTCTCGAATATCTAATTTTGCTATTTGATCCGCATTGTGAAGTGAGGCTCTTTTAACCGTCGTTCCTGCCAATAAGATTGGTTCTAAGTTAGCTACAGGAGTGATTGCTCCGGTTCTTCCTACTTGATAAGTGATTTCATTTAACCGAGTTTCAACCTGTTCAGCTTTAAATTTATAGGCAATTGCCCAACGTGGGCTTTTTGCTGTATAGCCTAATTCCTCTTGCAGGTAATAATCATTTACCTTAATAACAATACCGTCAATTTCAAAGTTTAGCTGATTTCGCTCAATACTCCAGTAATCGATAAATTCAAATATTTCCTCAATGGTTTGATAGGTAGCGAATAGTTTCTCGCTTTTCTTGGGCACCTTAAACCCCCAACTTGCTGCTGCGCTCAAATTCTCTTCGTGACTCTTGAACGGAAGATTTTCTCCCAAAACGTAGTACAAATAACAATCTAACCTACGAGAAGCTACTACTTTCGAATCTTGCATTTTAAGTGTTCCAGAAGCTGCATTTCTCGGATTTGCCAATCGATCTTCACCAATATCCTCTCTGCTTTCATTTAACGCTTTAAATACCGAAAGCGGATAAAATATTTCACCCCGTATTTCAAAATCGTCAGGATAATCCCCTGTTAATTTTAACGGCACAGAACGAATTGTTTTTACATTTTCGGTGATATCATCTCCCTTGGCACCATCTCCCCTGGTCACTGCTCTGTGCAACTGACCATTCTTATATTGAATGCCAATTGCAACTCCATCATACTTCAACTCGCAGGTATATTCTACTTTTTTACCAGCAAGCTTTTGCACTCTTTGGTCAAAATCAATTAACTCTTCACGGTTATAACTGTTACTCAAGGAAAGCATCGGGTAGTGATGTACCACCGTTTCAAATTTCTTCGTAATTGCCCCTCCGACTCTTTTTGTAGGAGAGTTCTCTTCAGCAAATTGAGGAAAATCATTTTCTAACTTTTGCAATTCTTCCAACAACTGATCAAACTCATAATCTGATATTTCAGGAGTATCATTCATATAATAAGCGTGGTTGTGCTTACGAATTTGATCACTCAATTCTACTATTCTTTCTTGTGCCTGAAAAAGATTCATATACCTGCTAGATTTTGATTAAAATTATTAATTCAATCGCATTTATGTTATTTTTAAGTGATAATATACCAACATGAAATTCACTGAAAGATACAGCCGACTTTTTCAACTATTATTGCCGTCTCCTTTAAGTATTGCCCTGTTATTAAGCTTAATAACAATTACAGTTGCTTATATTTTTACAGCTAACCCAATATCAACTGATCAGAACTATTTAATAACTCTTTTAGAATATTGGGAACGAGGGTTGTGGAACGAGGGCTTAATGGTTTTTGCTTTGCAAATGATGTTAATGCTGGTGCTAGGTCATATACTAGCAATGTCTCCTTTTGTCGGCAAGTTCATTGATAAAATAAGCGTCTTCGCAACATCAAATGCTAGGGCAGCAGCCTTGGTTTGCTTCTCCACTATGTCGGTAGCGTTTTTCAACTGGGGCTTAGGTTTAATTTTTGGTGCTATTATCGCCCGAAAAATTGGAGAAAAAGCCCAACGAGAAGGCTTTGAACTAAACTACCCTTTAATTGGTGCAGCAGGTTATTCCTGTCTAATGGTTTGGCATGGCGGAATTTCCGGGTCTTCTACAACAAAAGTCGCAGAACCAGGTCATTTGACTTCTTTAATGGATGGAATTTTACCGAAAGAACAGCTGGTGAATTTACCGACAACTATTCCATTCTCTGAAACGGTTTTCTCCCCAATGAATCTTTTTGCAAGTGCAGCAGTTCTAATTGTTATTCCGCTATTGATGTACCTTATTGGAAAGCGCAGTAAAGGAACTAACTTAGATAGGTTGGACACAAGTCTCGTTGAAGTGGATCCGGAAAAAACAACTATAGGTGCTGAAAAAATTGATTATTCCACTTTTACCACAAAAATAGTTGGGATAATTATTTTAATTTATCTTGGCTTTAGAGTTGCACAAACAACTGAAATAATAAACTTTACATTCATTACTCCAAATTTTATCAACTTAAGCCTACTCGGTCTGGGGTTTTTCTTCCATAAAAACATTGTAGGATTCTTAAAAGCAACAGACCATGCGATAGGCGGAGCTTCAGGAATACTTATTCAATTTCCATTATATTTTGGCATTATGGGAATCATGAAAGAATCAGGATTGATTCACCTCGTTTCTGACTTTTTTGTATCGAACTCAACAGCAATAAGTTTTCCAATATTTACCTTATTCAGTGCAGGGCTCGTCAACGTTTTTGTGCCCAGTGGTGGAGGACAGTGGGCAATTCAAGGACCAATCATTGTACAAGCAGCTGAGAGTTTACAAACTTCGTTACCAAAAAGCATTATGGCATTGGCTTACGGAGACCAATTGACAAACATGTTACAGCCTTTCTGGGCGCTGCCTTTGTTAGGGATTACCAAGTTAAGTGCGAAAGAAATTTTACCGTATACTCTTGTAATGATGCTCGTAGCTGGGACCATCTACATCGGTGCCCTTCTCCTCTTTTAAACCCCTACTTGCTTTACATTTTTAGTATCAAAAGCATCGCGCAAGCCATTCCCTAAAAGGACAAATGAGAGCACCAACAAACAGATTGCTATGCCAGGATAGATTGCTAAATAAGCATCTCCCGTAATAATATACCCTTTGTGTTCTGCAATCATTTTACCCCAAGTCGCCTGTGGCGGTTGAGCTCCTAAACCCAAAAAACTTAAGCCAGCTTCAATTAATATAGCCGCCGCAAAATTTGATGCTGAAATTACAATAATCGGCCCTGTGACATTAGGTAAAATATGCCTGATAATAATTCTAGCGTTGGTAAAGCCAAAAGATTTACCAGCTTCTACAAACTCCATCTGCTTGGTGCTCATTACCTGTCCTCGCACTACTCTAGCTACTTCTACCCACATCGTTAGTCCAACGGCGACAAAAACTTGCCAAAAGCCTTTCCCTAAGGCCAAAGTCATGGCAATAACTAATAGTAAAGTAGGAATTGACCAAATTACATTGATAAACCACATAATTAAATCATCAACCCTACCGCCATAATAGGCTGCAATTGCTCCCAAACTAATGCCAATAAATAAAGAAATAAGAATTGAAATAAATCCCACTGTAAACGAAATCCAAGTACCTCCCATCAATCGGCTCAACATGTCTCTTCCATAACGGTCTGTTCCTAACCAATACGTTTTTCTTGTGATGATCTCTGATTCAATAAATGATTCAAAATCTGATGAATTAAAACGGAGTAATTCGCCTTGATTAGAGTCATTTCCGGTATATTTTTCGACCTCAATTTCATTTTCTGTAATGGAATAATTGGCCACGGGAATCTCTACAAAATCAGGCTGAAAGCCATAAACAAATTCGTGCAAAAAGGATGGCGAAGACCGCCGAGGATTAGGAAGTAAAAGCATCTGAACTGAGAATCCGGGTGACTTCCGAGCTAACTCCAAATGCTGAACATTCGCCTTAGTAGAAGAATCTGGACGAAGTATTGGACCTGCTGCTGCAACAAACAAAAACACTGCGATTACAAAAAGGCCTGTGACTGCAATTTTATTTTGCAATAATTTTTTCCAGGCTAATCGAAGTGGGGACCGGTTTTGTTTACTCAAATTAGTTAGATTTTACGCCCTTTCCATTGTGGCCGATAAAACAAAGATAGCAAAGCAATTCCTACCGAATAAAAAGGATACAAAATTGACAAAACAAATGTGCCTTTTACAATCGATGTTGGTCGAAGAAATAACGGTAGCTGCTGCATAAGGAATAAATCTAGTACCCACTTAAATAAAAAACACCCAATAAAAAACTGCAATGAGTAGAGCTGAAGCAAAGCACCCACAAACACCCATAACATGGTTAGGTTTACTGCAAATATTATAGTTCCAATCTTTATTGTGTCCAAGTCTTTGTAGTTCTTAGACTTTGAAGCCCACCTAATTCGTTGGTTAAAAAATGAGGCGTAATTCGTTTTAGCAGGAGTACTGACTACTGAACTTTCTTTCTCAGAAAATACTACACAAGTCTTTCCAAACTTCCTTTTTAAAGCATGAAGCAGAAAAACATCATCTCCGGTGTTGACCGATAAATTGTTTGCGTATGCTCCACTTTCCTCAAAAGCAGCTTTTCTGAATGCATAATTCGCACCATTTGATAGAATTGCCCGTTCTCTTCGACAAGTAAGTAAAGTAATAGCCATTAGAGTGGAGAAC
>Ga0307934_1000711_pt1 | contig 23648 bp, 14 predicted proteins | sample OrgLakmetageno90_FD_201838 | JGI IMG/M metagenome (GOLD analysis project Ga0307934, IMG submission 201838) | Saline water microbial communities from Organic Lake, Antarctica - #90 | ecosystem: Environmental > Aquatic > Non-marine Saline and Alkaline > Saline | place: Antarctica: Organic Lake... | reverse complement strand
TTTAAAGCTTCTTTTATTCATTTCGTGTCTCTTTTGTATCCTGACTGCAGCGTCCTAATTAAGTTCATCGCGTCAGAGGGGGGGGGGTATTTCCGGTCCAAATAATTTATATCAGAACAAGCAATGTGTAGATTTGTGTATTTTCATATGTAAACTTACGTAATATTACATGTCAACTAAAGATTGTTTCACTGCCAGCTTACAAGTGACCGAGCGTAAACAAACCAGTCAAGCACAGTTCTATCGCCTTCAACGGCAACAGACATGAATGTCCTCAAAGTTCTCTAAAAACCAGAACGGTTTACAAATCCTCTGCTCTCGCATCCTGGCCGGTTGTAATGCCACCCGATGGACGCCCGCCGGGATACAGTCTTTCGAAGGTTTCTCTATCGTGGCGATCCGGCGTCATCTGATCCCATTCCGGGATCGAATCGCCGGTGCGTGCCTGCCAATCGTCCAAGGCACGCCGCAATGTCAGCAATATTTGCCTGTGCTCCGGATTTGCCGCCAGATTATTGAGCTGATCAGGGTCGTCTGACACATTGAACAACAACTCCTCCGGACGGTCAGTTGAAAAAACCTCCGACTGCACCGCACTGAGCTCACCTTCGGCCCGTAAACGTAGGAGCTCGGCATAGGCTCCATCCTCATGATTGACCATTTGAAAACTATAACTCCCAGGTGTGAAGTCGCGCATATAGACCCAGTCCCCCTGACGCACTAGACGTCCACACGCACGTTGCACGTGCCAGTTGCGCTCCCCGAAAAGAAAGTCACGCGTCTCGACTTCAGGATCACGGCAAATCGGCAACAGGCTGTGGCCTTGCAACTGCGCAGCCAATGGCAGGCCGGCCGCCTCCAAAATCGCGGGTGCAAGATCGATAGAACTCACCAATGAGTCACTCACAGCACCCGTCTGGAACTTACCCTCCGGCCAGTGCGCAACCAACGGTGTTTTCATACCGCTGTCATACAAGCTTGTTTTGCTGCGCGGAAACGGACGACCATTATCAGACAGCACTAGGATCAAAGTATTTTCAAACACCTCCTGCGCTTTGAGTTCCGCCACCACTGCGCCGACGTAGCGGTCGAAGCGGCGCACCTCATCGCAATAACTGGCAAAATCGGCCCGCGCAATCGGCGTATCAGGAATGCCGACCGGCAGGTCCAAAGCTGCTGGATCATGCGGCCTCGCTTCGGCATCCCCCTCCCAGGGACGATGTGCATCAAAAGCGGAATACCACAAAAAGAACGGCCGATCTTTCGGACGCTGCTGCAGAATCTGAATCCAATTCACCGCCCCGGTCGGATCGTTTGGATAATGTGCCGCATCCAACAAATCAAAGGCGGGCCGCGTCGCTTCGCCCATATGCCACTTACCGGACAGCACAGTATAGTAGCCAGCCTCTTTCAAGGCCTGTGGAAACATAAACTGCCCTTCCGGTAAATTCATGTGCAACTCCGGAGCACCCGTATTATGCGGATAGCGTCCCGTGATTATGCTGTTTCGACTCGGACTACATGAGCTCGCAGTCACATAGGCGTTGTCAAAGCGAACGCCGTCCAAAGCCAATCCGTCGATATGTGGCGTCTCAACCTGCCCACCGAAACAACTGAAGTCCGCCGACACATCATCGGCGATGATCAACACGACATTGGGTCGTTGCGTAGATGCACCCGTGATCGATCCGATGCAGAGTAGCGGCAGGATGATTAAATTAGAGAGTCGATAGAGCGTTCGTAGCATGAGGTAACTTGGTCATGTTGAAAATCTGATATCTTAAAAAATTTTATAAAGCCGAAGTTCAGCAGGCGGTGGAATCACTTCGCGGGGATGATCACGATTCTTACCGAGCGTCTCCCAGCGTAATACCCAGCGACCCTCCTCCGATGTCGAACTCACGGATTTAGACTGCATCCCCGGATAATTAGAGCCTGCATAATTGAGCGCGACCTTTGACTCCGATGCCTCAGGCTCACGAGATGGGGGCGGTAGCAGTACTAAGGTGTCACTATCAAAATACCACCGGCCGCCGCCCGCTGCTTTGGTCGAATAGTTGAGCATCATCGCCCCCTCATCAGTCAAAACAGGCGACCCCAATCGCACCTCACCGTTGATTGAGCCACCTCCGGAGAAACCCCAACGAAAGTCCCAATCGCTGAGCGAGCGGATTAACCAATTCCCCCGACTATCCGGACGTGCCACGTAGGCCTGCGAATGCCCCTCTGCATCGTATCGGTGATAACTCACGATCGGATGACTCTCAGCATCAAACCCAATATTAAAGGCCATATTAATCAAGCCTTCACCCGGTCGCGCATCGTCGATCACTTCTCCCGTCTTAATCGTGATCGGTAGCTCGAGTGCCTTGCGCGCACTCGTCTGCCAATGAATCAAATCCCGGCTATAGGCATAAGAGAGTGTGTGATTCGTTGCTGCGTCGGACGTATCTCTCCACATCCATACCATGTGATAGTTGCCATCCGGGCTTCGGACCGGCCCCGAACTATAAGCGTTACGCACGCCTTCACCGTCTAAGAGTGAGCCCTCTATCAAGCGGGTCCACTCACGGCTACGTTCATCGTAGATATTATAGTAGTCGCTTCCTTTGCCACTCCCACCATCACGATAGCGAAACATCAAATCACCTCTTTCATTTTTAAAAAAATGAGGATACGTCACTTCGTTCTCAAGCTCACCCGTCATACGATCGACACGCTCTAAGGTGCTGACATCAAAAGGTTGCCTCGTGCGATAATAAACAAGTGGGTCCCGATGCATATTACCCGACAGGTGCAGGTATCCATCACGGTCTAGTGCCATTTCCAAGAAGTTGTGGCTATCCCAACCGAGTGTATTCGACGTACGCTTACGCTTTGGCACTGGAACCCCTTCAGGTTGCACACGGGTAGACCCCGCTTCGCCAAGCTTCCGTCCAATTAAAGTGAGGCGCCGATCCGCATCGTAATACGCAATGAATTGATGGCCGCGCTCAGTCAGGAGATTAAATCCCACCGGATGCCCCGACCAGACGTGATCAATTAGAATACCGGCATCATCGACTTGAGCTGAAGCAGCTAACGGCAAGAGTGCAACGGCGATACAAGAGGCCAGGATCATTGAAGTCTTCATTGGTATTAAAAACAGGTGAATCTCAAAAACGGGGATCGATCACAACCTACTGCACTTTGGTCATTGTTAGTTTAATATTCATTTCTATAATATTAGCTCAGCTTTCAACCATCCAAGCCCGACCAAAAAGCGGTCACAAGCGAGGATGGTTTTTTCATAGGGCTGATTCTCATGTTTACCGTGGTTAAAAAAGCCATGTTCCATGCCCTCAAAAATCATCACTTCGCAGCTCACACCGACTGCGTCCATCTGCGCTTCGAACTTAAAAGCCGTTTCCACTGGAATTAATTGATCCTTATCACCGAGAAAAACAATCGCTGGTGGATCATCTGCCGAGATATTGTGAAGAGGTGAGAACTCTGGGTAGCGCTCTTTGATCTCTCCGTATCCATAGCCATCCGGGCCATTATCGAACACAGGATTGAAGAGTAACATCGCATTCGACTTCGCAGAGATCGTAAGATCATCCTGAGGATCATCCATCCCATCAACCATACCGATAAACGCAGCCAAATGCCCACCGGCAGAACCACCTCCGCTGGCAATACGGTCAGGATCGATACCGAACTCGGCGGCCTTCGATCGGACCCAGCGCATGGCCGATTTCGCATCGTTGATGCATTTCTCTGGAGTTTCACGCAGTTCTTTTCGATCCACCAAACGGTACTCGACCTGCACGCAAACGACACCGCGTGAAGCAAAATACTTGCTGTGTTCGGTAAATTGTCCCGGCTTACCTTTTGTCCAGCTACCCCCGTGAAAAAACAAAATCGCTGGGCGCAAATCTCCGGCCATCCAGTCGGCAGGCTTGGTGATGTATAAGCTCATTTCCCGCTCCCCTACCGTTTTATAACTATGCCGCTCACCGACAGGATCTGCGCTATGGGCCACGCTCGAACTCAATATGCTGAGTAGAAAGATCGGTAGAACGATTCTGCGTAAGCCCATTCGAGAGCGCGAATGAGTTGGTTGTTTATTTTTCATAGACTTATTCATATTAGTAAAATTATGCCATGTAGGCTACGCACTTAGGTCTCCGCCTCCTTCTCCGCATACCGCTCAGTCAAGGCCTCCAGCGCATTGGCTGCGGCCCAGCCGTTATAACTGAACCAAGTGCTACAGGGTGTGCCATCAGAGTAGCGCTCAATCACCAGCCCGTCACTCGGGCAGGTGCGCTCCGAAAGCACACCGTAGCGACCATAGCCCATCGTATCGGGATACAGCTCCATGGTGGCCATCAACCAGTTCACACCATCATCCGCGCGCGCTTGGTAATAACTGTCGCCCGTGTGCTTCGCCAAATATTCCAAGTCGCTAGTCACCAATAAGCCCATTGGATGAGTATGCGGATTCGAAATCGAGGTCAGCGAAGCACCGCAGGAATTCCAACCGCAGGTGTCGAGCGGTGGATATTCAGGCTTCGCTTTGAAACCATAGCGCCAAAGACATTCATAGTCCGCGCCATACCGCAACAAATCCAAGTAGCGGGCCTCACCCGTAATTTCATGCAGCAGCCGAGCGGCGCGGATAAAGGCAAGATTACCCTCTTCATCTACGGCCTTATAGGTATCCATTGGCGTGCCCCAACAATTGAGATCCTTCACAAACTCTGCATAATAGTCCAACGCTTTGCAGGCAGCCTTTAAATAACGCGGATCATCCGTCAAACGGTAGGCCAACGCACAGGCAGCAGCGAACCAACACCCGGCAAAGCCCTCCCAATCAAGCACTTTCTTCTCATGTTGGCTATACGTATAGCCAAAGGCACCGTCTTCGCGCTGAAGTTCAATCACTGTATCCAAAACCTGCCTACCCGCCTGCAGCCAGTCTGGCTTCATCTCCAGCGAACGTTGCTGCATAAATGCCAGCATCTTGAATAAGTAAAAAACCGCCGAGCCATTAGTGTAGGCTGTGTGACACTCCTCGACTAAATGGAAGCCGGACCACCAGCCACTGACCCTGCTCTCGGGCCAAAGTTCACTCCACGGCTTAGTAACGTCATAAAACATGCCCGAATCGGGATTATAGCTAGCAACGATTTCGTCCATAATGCGCACCGGACCCTTGCCGCCATCAAAAATCGATTCTGGTAAGCCGAGCGCATGTTGAGCTGTTAACAGTGGATATGCGATCACGCCCCCGCCAGTCCAACCGATTTCCACTAGCGGCCGCCAGGGCTTTAAGGTCGGCTCATCCGGCACCTTACAGCTGCCGTTGGTATAGCCCTGCATCTCATCGGACCAATTAACAGTTAGCAATGCATCGAGCAAGCCTTCAGCCGCTTCGCGAACGCTCTTCTTCGGCTGTGGCGTCTCGCGCATATCGCCATAAATCGAACGGATTATTTGGTGCGCGGCCAAGCGACCCTCTCCCCGTTTGACGTAAATACGACCACGGGTGCTCATGATTTTTGCGCGGTCATATGTCGACGGACCATAATCCATTTTCCCGTCAGGCCCGAACATGTGGTTGATATAGGTGATCGGATCGTTAGTGTAGCCCAGCGATAGGCCGAAGGCATTCGGCAATTCTGCAAAGACACCATTGCGGATCAGACGTCCTTCGGCATCATAAGTGTATGGATCGACCGAAACGCCGACCGCACCGTCCGTGCAACACAGCATCGATACAGGATGCGAAGACCGGTCGGCGCGAAATTCCCAAAACGATGCGCAATCAAGATCTCCCGGCCGCTCCGTCGTTAGAAGCGGAAACTCCAACGGCCGAATTAGCGCGCAGTTATTGTCGCCGTGAATGATACACGGAATCAAATGAAACAGATCCGTCGCGGTCTCCAGTGCCACCCGTAGGCGAACCTGAGTTTCGAACTCGGATTTGAAACTCAGTGCATAATTCCACCCATCTTGCCCTGCTTCCAGCGGCAGCTCAACCTTGAGCCCCGGTGTCAGAGCACTACCCCATTGGTGACCGCCGAGATGCTCCAGCGCGTGCCAGGCATCCGCATGGAAATAAGATAGGGATAGATTTAGTCGAAAGCTATCCAGTTCAAGAATGAAGGGGTTAACCTCGTATTTTGCTTTAGATTTCATAAATGGATGACTTATTTTAGATTAGCTAATTTTCTACCGTAACGATAGTGCCCAGCGATCCTGCTTCACTTCAAGCCCACAACGTTCCTCCACGCAGGCACGCTCAGCGGTCAACACCGAATCAGTCAAGCGGAAGCCTTGGGTAGACAGTTCCGAGAAGTCTGCACCTTCAGTCACCGCTCTCAAAAACTCGGTGTAGAATGGTGGTGCCACCGCAGTCACCTTACGCAGCGCTTCATCGTGCCCCTTACGGATAAGTCGAATCGTGCCCAGCTCAGGGTTGGCTTCGAGGCTGCCCTCGCTACCGACAATGCGTATCCAGTCGTCGCCCCAAGCCTGCTGTCCATCTGGACGCATCAAATCCACACTCACGGTCATCTGGACATCGCCTTCGAGCAGGAAGAGTCCCGTCATACAGTCGGCGCAGTCGGGTGCATATTCAGGGTGACACCGATTTTGCTCCTGCGCAGCCAGCACCTTAGTCGCATTACGACCGATGATGTGGGCAGCGTGATTGAAGGAATGAATCCCGATCCAGCCCCAAAGACCACCATAGGTCTCACGTTGCTTGAACCATTCGGCACGCGTGCCCCATTGATACGACTTGCGCGCATTCACCAGCAGCGGCTCACCGATCACGCCCTGCGCAACCAAGTCACGAGCCTCGGTAAAGGCGGGGACTTCATGCATGCCAAGCATCGGTAAAACAAACTTACCGGTCGCCTCAACAGCAGCATGCACACGGAGCAAGCCTGCCTCACCCACCGCAATCGGCTTTTCCGAAATCACATGGCAACCGGCTCGGAGGCTCTTCTCAATCAAAACTGGATTCAAATCCGGACGTGTGCTGATGACTACGATATCCGGTTGCTCGACACGCAGTGCCTCGTCGATGTTCTGATAAATTGCCGGCGTAAATTGAGCCGCCCATGGATGCGCCAGAAAGCCATCCAACAATTCACCGGGCAACGTTTGCACCGCCCCCACCAAGCGAACTGCGGCATTATCACGCAACCACTCATCAAATACCCAGACCGCATGGCCAAAGCCACCGACCAATAGAACGGATACCTCCGCATCCTGCTTCATTGATTCTTTTATAATACTGCCCTTCATAGTTTCTAATTTTTATACAATTGCCCGCACCTGTGCACACACAGCGAGGCCGAGCTTACGGTGCTCTTCCTTTTCCCAATGTACACCGTCCACCGGACTGGTCTGCACCACGCTTCCGGCATCGAACATATGAATGTTATTCTCCTTACAATACGCCCCCAATACGGAGGCCAGCTGATGTGATTTCTCTTCTGCACCGATCAAGATTCCTGCAAATGGACTACGACTGAGATCTGCAAGTGGCGGCGGGCAAATCACCAATACTTCCGGTGCCTCCCCTAACAGCGGGTGGCTACTGCAACGCGCTGCTTTCACTAAGCGGCCGATACTCCAACTAATATCCAGTGGCGATACATTGAACCGACTCTTAAAATCATTGGTGCCTAACATAATAATCAGCAGATCCAACGGCATGTGCGAAAGAATCAAAGGGACTAAATGCTTGAGTCCGTTCTTGCCGCCTTCAACCGGATCATCCCATACAGTGTTTCGCCCGGGTAAGCCCTCTTCGATTACATAATAGTCTTCGCCCAACTGGGCCTGCAGCACACCCGGCCAACGGGTCTGACGATCATAGCGCGCACCACAGTCAGGCGGAAAGCCCCAGGTATTCGAATCGCCGAAGCACATAATTGCTTTCTCTCTCATATAATTCCTCTCAATTTTTAACAGATGTGGATGACTTCGATACCAAGTAATGCACCCAACTTTTCAATTTTTTTACCAATGTGCCCCACGCCGATTGCGCAGTGATGCGACGGTCCACCTTTGGACCAGTCGTTCATGAATCCTTTGGCGCCGAGACTGAACTGATAGCGACTATTGGTGTTACCAATCTGCAAAACCGGCCCCGACACGGATTCGCCTTCCGCCACCTGCAACAGCACCAAACCGTCCCCACGCTGAACCACTGAAAGCAGTGTCACAGGACCATGTTTTACAGTCATCTGAATTGAAAGCCCCTTGCCGGGCTTACCATGATAGACAGACAGCGGCACGAGGGCGACACTGCCTTCGGCAATCGCAAAATGTGCCGGACCATCGTGGCCAAGATAAATCACGTCATCGATAAAGTCGGATAGGTAAAATTCAGAGAACGATCCTCCGACACCAAACAGATCCATGATCTTCATCGCCTGCACATTTTTGACCTCACACTCGCCAGCAATCGGAATGTGACGCCCGGTCAGCAAGGTATTCCCCGCAATCACAGAGGTACCGATATTTTCATATTCACCGACCCCTTCGTAGTAGTAGGCCATCGAGCCGAGATTGTGTTTATTAATCAACTGATCAAGTGCGACCGATGTCTGTGCCGCACGCTCGATCTCAGACTGTTCACACTCATCGGACACATCAAATTTCTCGATAAACTCCCCGACCTTGGTCGCAATTTCGTCGCTCGTCACCGCCTTGCGCAGTTCATTGAGTTCACACATTTCCAGTAGTTCGAAATGATTACCAAAGGTGGCAGACTGCTGCGTGAGATCGCTATACACGTCGAGCATACCACAGTAGTAATGCCCGAGCACACCGACACGGTTGTCACGCATCTCCGCGACAACCCTTGCGGCATCGACCCAATCCTGAATTTCCTGCCAGGCTTCCGCGTCTTGCAAATAACCGGTTACAACATGGTAGTCGATGTTGGCGCGATTAAACACACAGGCCAACTCCGGCACCGAGCAGGACTGGCAATGCTCCAGCCAGATGCCAGTCATTTTTCCGCGATCGCCGATGGCGTTAAATTTCTCATAGTCGAGCTGTGCGACTGGTTGTAAATTGAGCATAACCACTGGCACCTTAGCCTTCTGCACCACTGGCAATACAGTGGAAGAGAGCGCATAGGTAGAGATAAAAAGGAAAATCACTTCGACATCCTCCTGTTTAAAAAATGACGCCGCGCCACTCGCCTTTTCAGGGCAATCGACCATCCCCGCATCAACTAACTCAATACCCATACCCGCGATCCGATTGCGGATCTCGTCATGGTAGCCATTCAAATTATCGAGCAGCCCATCAAACTGTGGCCAGTATGTGTCGAGTCCGATTGAAAATATTCCTGCTTTCATAATGACCGCGCCGAGTTCATGTAAAAAACTTCATTCAGTGAAATGCACACTGGCGAGTTATCCAGGTTCACTTCCATAATATCAGCCATAAAGGCCCACCACTTTTTCACCATCGGATGATTCACTAAATCCGCGGTCGTGTTGTCGTCGCTCAGCTTCCACGTAGCAAAGAGCGTCAACGTCTCCGAATCGAGAAAGATGGAGTAGTCGAACACGCCCGCACTCGTTAGCGCTTCTGTGAGTTCTGGCCAAATTTCGTCGTGACGTTTCTCATACTCGGCTTCAAAGCCGGGCTTGAGTTTCATTTTAAATGCATTTCGGATCATCAGTATTCTTTTTTGAATTGAATCTCATCTAGAAAAATCGAGGTCCTGACTGAATTGGCCACGCTGTAGAGTGATGACACCGCTGCCAAAATCTCCCTTTATGAATGGACTGTCATAGACGAAATCCGGGCTATAATCCACGGGCTCACCATCAATCAGCGCAGGGCCGCTGACATCAACAGGCAAGGTCATTTTTGTATCATAAAGTTCACTACGATAGGTCACTATTTTGCCTTCCCAAGTGAATTGATTTGCAAGAATAGCGGATTGGAATCTCTCAAACGAAGCATAGTCCTGCTTCCGTGCAACTTCGATAATAATCGGCGAAAATGCATCATTGAGTTCGAGCCACTCACCCAGCCCATCACGTCCTCTACCATCACGGCGCTGCGTCATAGAATCGTCACGCCACACTCCGCCCCCTTCGGCAATTCGCACCGCTGCATAGGCCTGCGGCGCATCGACAAACACCCACTCGTCCCGTTCCACCCGCTTGAGCGCATGATCAAACCAAATCATTTGCCCTCTCCCATTACTGGCTCGTAGTCGCTGCAGGATCATTACGCCCTTACTCTGCACACCCCATTCCGCGTTATAAACGCTGCCACGCTCCGGCTTATAGCGCTGAGTAAAGATCCGTGCCGTCGGATGCCCGGCAAAGATCACACCGTTCCAACGATTTTGCGAACTCGCCGCCCACCATGCCTCACGAGGCAGCGGCTCTACCTGACTCATACCTGCAATAAAATCAGGCGTCACCCAAGAGGTGCGTAGCAGCGAGCCCCCCTCTGGCGCCAAACGGTTGATCCCTTTCTTATAGTAGAGCGGGTGGTTGCTATCCTGCATAAAGTTCATCGGTTCACTCCCGGCAGAAAGTCCCGGGCGGCGTGAGTTAATCGCATACGGTTCACGGTTTCCTGCATCCAGTGCCAGTGCCAACACCACGGGAGACGGACGCCAAAACGTAGTCGCGGCAGAAATCGTGCCGGGATGCTTGTTCGCCTCGACACCGACACCAAAGTGATACCAGGCCGCTTCGGCTCCACCCGTCTGCTCATTTGACGCACGACCCGGATAGCTGCGATGGCGGCTACCACCACGCACGCCATCGATTTGCTCGACCGCCCAGTCTGCCCAATACAAATCAAGCAACATACCCATACGCTTTTTCAAGACGGGATCATCGGCAAAGTCATATAGGTTATACCATGTGTTGAGCGAGTACTTTGCATAAGTCGGTGAGGCGATCTCTACCAGTAAGCCCTTACTCGCACGCTCGCTCGCAAACTCTTTAAAATAGGCATCAAAGGCCGCCGCCATCTCAGCCGGCTTCGTACCATCACTGTAGGCACGATTTTTATAATCGGGATGCTCCTCAAAAATCTGCGCCGCTCCCCAGAAGCTCACCCATGCCATCAAGTGATGATTCTCACTCCCCCAGAACCACCAGACCTTATCCAGATCGGCGAACTCCTTACGGCACACCGGGCTTGCCCACTCCCAGAGCATTTCGAGGATCGCATTTTCAGCAGCCAAACTCATACGCCCTGGGAAATATTCACTGCGGCTCGAATAGAGCCAATAGACTCGTTGCTGCAAATAGGCATGCCAATGCATTGCGCCCGCTTTAAAATGAGCGTTCGCTTCAGGGAAGAGTTCGCGCTGCAGCGTTAAGAGACCAGCATCTGCCTCGTCCGTGCGCTCGTTCAGACCATAAGCGGCCAATGCAAAGTTCTCGTAATGCCATAAACCCGGACCGCCCTTCGAGTTCTTCGGTGGAAATGGATCATTTAGTAAGGACTCCAGTGTCGCCAACTGGCGTGCTTCGGTCTGCCCCAGCACCTGCTGGGCCTGCTCTGCTAAAGTCGCCGCCCGTATACCCGGAACGGCTAGCAGTACTACGCATACGATATAATGAAGTTTTGTATGTGCTTTATCCATTAAGATTCTTTGATGGGACTATTCCACCTCGATGATGAAGAATCCCTGCGGACCGAGAGATGGCATGGGGAAGACATTCTCGGGGGGAGTCCCTGGAGTTCCGAATGCTTCTAGGTTCCACGAAAGATCCTGCAGGTTGGTCTTAGACCACACACGGTAGGTCTTCCCTTGCACCGCTGTCCATGAAATCGAATCGTCAGACATACTGCTAACTCTAAGCTGAGAATCTGCATCCCGCGGATTCGTGCCAGCGATGAATTCCTCAAGATCAGTGAAGCGATCGCCATCGGTATTGCCACTACCATCGCTGGCGCCCAAAGTGCCGAATTTCTCAACTTCCCAGGCATCGTTCATACCGTCACTATCGTAGTCGGTTGCGGTCGGAGTCACAAAAGGAGCGGGTGCGAAGACAGCTGCGGCGATGACTGGATTTGTTTCATTATTGGCCCAAGTGTAGGTGTAGTCACCGGGAACTCCCTGTAATTGATAGCCTGCGTTGCCGACCGAAGAACCGCTATTTCCAGAATAGAGCGTATTCGCAAAATTCGAGCTTAAGGCACCATTGCCGTTCTCCGTGTAAACCCCAACTGAGAGTGAGTTATAGGTCGTATGATTGAGCGTAACGATCGGAGTAGCGGAATTCGCAACCGTTGTGACGGGTGCACCTGAAGCTGCATTAATAAGACTGAGCACACCGATGCGAGAATCCGTTTCAATGTTGAACGTGACGACCACATCACCCGTTGCTGGAGATACCGCATCTAAATCGAGATACCATATTGAGCTCTGCCGCCCTGCGGCGCTGGAAATTACCTCCGTAAAATCCAAGCCCGCGTAGGTCACACCAGCGATACCCGCAGTGCCCTGCTCCCAACTGGCCAGAACAACCAGCTTGGAATTCCCGGTGATGCCAGGGCTAAAGCCGGTGATCGTGTTGGTAATAATATCGGGAGTCGAATTTTGAAGGTTCTCGGCGCTTGCTGACACAGTCACCCCATCCCGAATAAAGGTGGACAGCTTGACTTCGTCTAAATCGCCCACGTAATTAAACGTATTCTTATGCGAGCCAATATAGACACTGCGGTTGTCTGGGATAAACTCGCCGATACCTAGTGCGGAGACAACCTCTTCTTCAGTAATTAGCTGTATACGCTCCCCGTCGTAAACCGCCTCGATATACTGCCAATCGTTGGAACTCTCAATTGCAGCCGAAAGAGTCACCAAGTTGGTCGAACTACTATCCAACAGATCACCGCTCAAGTTAATCGAAAAGGACACCTCAGTGGGGCTAACTGTGAGTGTGACTTGGTCATAGACATGGAAAAGCGTGCCGCCTGTATCACCAGGATTCAGGCGGATCCAACCTTGATATCGGATCGTTCCAAAGTCTGCTGGCCAGTCGCCGGCACCCGTCGTCAAAAGATATTGATCGCCTGCCTCGAAGGCGCAGCGAATAGCGCTGCCAAATTGACCGTCGGTGATCACTGTAATACTATTGGTGCTATCGGTATGGACCGTCGCGTCGACTGCAGCCCTACCTGTCACCGATGTATCGTCTTCGACATCAGTGCCAGAAACCAAGGCGTCGAAATGCCAGAGGCCAAAGGTGCGCGCATCATCTGCAAAAGGAGCCACGCCATGAACGATGCGATTCTCACCAGATCCTATAATCACCGGGCCTCCGGCGAAATCACCCTGAAGATAAGGCGAGTCGTAGTTTTTCGTCGGTGAGAGATCCACTACCTCTCCATCAATCTGCGGTGGCGCGCTTTCGTCGGCAAAAAGAGTTAGGGTCGTCCCGTATTGAGTGCTGGTGTAATCGAGTCGGGTGCCATCCCATACCAGCGGGTTACTCAGAATCTCGTTCCGGAAAGCAGTGTAGCCTGAGTAGTCGTTCTTGCGGGCGACCTCGATGATAATAGGCGAATATTCATCGATGAGTTCTGCCCATTCACCGAGATTCAAGTTTTCATTAGTTCCTCGATGGTACTCAAGTGAATCCGCGACCCAATTCCACCCGCCATCGACTATCCGGACAGCCGCATAGGCGTCCGTAGAAACAGCGAAAATCCAGCCGTTAATCTCACTCACCGACAAGTCAAAGTCGAACCAGACCGCTTGGCCATTTGCTTTTTTATGTTTCGTGATTCGTTGCAAGATCATGACACCTTTATTCTGCACCCCCCACTCCGCGTTGGTCTCACTCGCTGCGCTTGCAGGCGTCCCGGGATAAGGCCGCTGGGTGAAAATCCGTGCTTCAGGCTGGCCACTGAAAATTACATTATTTAAGCGGTTCTGACTACTGAACGGGATCCACTCGTCTTCTTCCAATAGTTCAACTTGGCTCATGCCCATAACGAAGTCGGGGGTGCGCCAAGTCGTGCGCAGAAGTGATCCCCCCTTTGGATTTAGCGGGTTCCAGTTAAAGTCAGTCGATCCACCTGGAAAGGGCGGAGGATTAGGGTCCCTCACACCCAGACGGCGGGATGTATATTGATACGTGCCTAGTTCGTCGCTGCCCAAGACCAGTGCCATCGTAGCTCGCGATGGACGCCAAGAGGTCGTGTGTGCGTTCATGTCGCCGGGATGTTTTGAGGCCACCACACCGATATTAAACAGAACCCAGCTATGCCCAGCCCCTCCGGTCTGGGAGATTGCGGGATCTCCCGGGTAATTACGGTGACGGCTTCCGCCGCGTTGGCCATCTAGTTGCTCAAGCGCCCAATCTGCCCAATAGATGTCGAGTAACATATCGGCTGCATTCTTTAGCTCGGGATCCTCAGCAAAATCATAGAGATTAAGCCAGCTGTTTAAGGTATACTTCACGTAGGTAGGAGACCCCAACTCGACGGTTCCTCCTTTCAAGCTACGCTCGCGGAAAAAGATTTTAAAATACTCGTCAAAGGCTGCCGCGTTTTGGATTGGAGTGGAACCATCCGCAAACGTCAGGTTTTGATAACTTGGTAGATCCTTGAAGATCTGGCAGGCACTCCATAAGCTGACCCACTGCTGGGCGTCGTGATTCTCACTGCCCCAAGCTAAGTGAACAACTGCCGGGTCGGCAAATTCGATAAGGCATTCGGCCAAGAGCCAGTCCCACATCATTTGCAAAACCGCATCCTCCGCAGCCGCGCTCATGCGACCTGGAAAGTGTGGGCTATTGCTGGAAAAGTAGAAATAGATTCGTGCCAGCAAAAAGCAGTTCCAGTGGAAGTTCCCGCTATCCAGATTTTCCTGATAAGCCGTCTTATTGTAGGTCCCCCCATTACCCGGATTGGCAAACTCGACCACATCATTCAAAAGACTGATTAATCCCGCGTCAGCAATAGTCGTATCTTGATTCCGCCAGTAGGCAGCCAGTGCATAATCAATTCGATTCCACATTATTATGTTTGAGCCAGAATTGTCTCTAATAGTCGGAAAAGTATTATTGAACTGGTCCGCCAGTGCCTGGTCTTGCCGAGTTGGTATGGACGACAGCACATCGTCGATAGCTTGAGCGTCGACGGCTGAGGCGCAGAGAACACTACTTAAGAAAAAAGCAAAAACTGATACGTATGATTTCATGATTAAGGACCCTTACTATTTATTTTTTCAATCGTAACGAAACGGAAGCCACTGGGCACACCGTCGATTTCGACCCATGCCTCTAGGCGGCATGGACCCGTTGGAAGCTCGACGGATTCGAAGCGGCACTCCGATTCGGCGTAAAGAATTTGGTTTTTCAATACGCGGTCGTTGAGTTTCAACACTACCGGATGTGCCTCTTTGAGCAGTTGACTCCAGCGGCAGGTGATCCGGTAGGTGCCCGCGCTTTTCACATCCAGCTCGTAGTGGCCAAGCTCACCATCAAATAGTCCACCACCACGCCAATCCTGACGAGTCAGAACAACAGGATTTTGCACTTCGCTACCGATCCAAGTGCGAACTGGTTCCAGCGCTACGCTGGTCACATCGTCAAACCATGCGTCGTATTCCGCCATTAATTGCGCAACGATCTCCGGATGCTCTACAGCCAAATCGTGCTGTTCCTCTTGGTCGTTCTCGAGATCGTACAGTTCAAAGCGCGCGGCATCCTGCGAAAAGGCTTCACCCCCCCGCCCTACAGGCTGCACCAGCTTCCAGCGCTCGGTAATCACACCGGCATTCCGATAGCGATCTATAGGCTGCCCGCGTTGAAATTGCACGAAATACGAACGTTCGGGCAGCGCATCGCCCTCAAGCAATGGCACTAGGCTGGTTCCATCTAGATGGGGGGCTGGCTCGAGGCCGCACAGTTCTAGAATCGTCGGCATCAAGTCTTCCACCGACGCGAGTGTGTCCAATCGCTGCCCGGCGCCCTGCGCTCCGGGAACTTTAATAAACATCGGCACACGCACGCCGTTTTCATAGACATAGGTCTTGCGGCCACGCAGCCCGGAACTCCACAGATCCTCCTGCTTGTGCAAGCTGGAGGTGCCGTTGTCGCCGAGAAAAATGATAATCGTGTTAGCCAACTGCCCTTTCGCCTTCAAGGCATCGAGCAAGCGCCCGAAGTTGCTATCCAAATTGCTCATCATCCCGTAGTAGCGAGCCGTCTCTTCGCTCAAACCGGCATTGCGATATGACTGTGCGTAGCGGTCGGCAACCGTCAGTGGATGGTGTGGAGTGTTCTGAGCGAGGTAGACAAAAAATGGCTCGCTCTCTGGTGCGTTGATAAAGTCGATCGCGGCGTCGGTAAAAATATCTGCGCAATAGCCTTCGAAGCGTCGCTCAATCCCGTCATCGATTAAAACCGGATTAAAATACGACTGCGCATCGAGCGGGCTATAGGGCGCACCGATCATGCCAGCGACATGCATCAACGAGCGGTCAAATCCTTGATCCATCGGACGCGCCGGGGCATTGTCGCCAAGATGCCACTTGCCAAAAAGTCCGCTGCGATATCCAGCGCCCTTAAGCGCCTCCGCTATCGTAATTTCGGAGGGTGGTAAGATCGAAAGCCCTTCCTGTGTTTCGAGCACTCCGGTACGGTAAGCATAGCGCCCGGTCATCAGCGCCGCACGCGTCGGAGAACAGACTGGGTTTGCATAGAAACGGTCAAACACCACTGCATCCGCAGCGAAGGCATCCAGTATCGGCGTTTGCACAATCGGATTGCCATTAAAGCCAACATCACTGTAGCCCTGATCATCGGTTAAGATCAGCACCACATTTGGTTGTTTCGCTGCATTGCCGACTGGCAGGCAACAGGCAAAGAAAATGGTAATTAAGGTGATTAACTTCATTCGCCTACAGCCTCCGCAACGATTGTATCTGCCTTAAAACGCACCGGAAACCGGGTATATCCAGCAGTCTCGAAGACTTTACTCTTGCGCGCCCAGGAGACCCCCAGCTCGGAGAAGAGCGCATTGCCCTTGTAGGCCTGTTTCAAGATCTCCTCCATGCCTAAAATCGCAACTTGCGTCTCAGTTCCGCGCACTGTCACGCAATCGAGTGCGGACTCGGGAATGGTATGAATCGAGCCAACCGACTCGAAAGCAGCGTTCACAGTCAAGGTAAATGGACGTAGCTTTGCCAGTTCGCCTATCTTTGCTACGTCCCTGCGCAGGGTGCAGCAGAGGTGTTCGATCATCTCGATACGGTTTTCCTTGTAGCTGTCGCGAAACTCCGTGCGGCCATCATGCCAAGTTATTTCGACTTCCTGCAAATTAATCAACTTGATTGTCGCCTGTTCGGTTTCGATTACGGTGACTGGATCCGTCTCGTCCTTACAGGCCAGCGTCAACCAGGAAAGAATTTCAACTCTCTCTGCCGTTTGGATGCGAATCGCACTGGTGTCTTCACTCTCGATTTGATTGGCGCGATACAACTCCGCCTCGACCCTGATCGGATTGGCCAGTGTCGATTGTTGACTACCCGCGAAAAAAAGGCCGTTACAGACCACATGCGCGAGCGGATTATTAATGTCGCCATCGAGGATCCATTGATCTCCTTTTTTGAGCGCGCCCGCCCAATCATTCCGGTTAAAGTAAGCATCGGTGCGCACCCAGGCACCGAGCGATTTGATCCGCTTGATTTTACCGTAGGTTCCGGCCACCAACTCGGCTTTGAGCTGCTGTGCACGATAGGAAAAAAGCGAATTGAAACAAACCGCGACCGATAGCTCGGCATCCATTGCAAATGCATTCAAGTCGTCTAGTTCCTGCACTGTCGCCACAGGCGGCTTCTCCAGCCAAACAGGGAAACCTGCCGCGAGACACTGTTTGGTAATTTTCGAATGTAGGTGAATGGGCGTCGGGTTGACCACCACTTCGAACTCCCCATAAGCGAGCAGTTCCTCAACTGATTGAAATACATTAATGCCATGTGCCCGGCAGTATTTCGCGCCCTCACAATCGAGATCGCGCGACGCGACTGCAGTGATGGTGGCAAACAAGGGCGTCGTCAGAATACGGATGATCAGCTGATGCGCATAACCCCCGGTACCAATTACAGCTATTTTGACAGGTTCTTCTAACATAAATTAATCCTTTCTCTTAAGTAGCGAAAATACAGTGAGACCATCCAAGTCACGAGGAGACTTCGGCGTGAGCGTGCTAGCGATGTAGCCGACAAAGACACAGGAGAATACACCGACGACTAGATAGACCAGTGGGTGCACATCCATATGAAATTTTGCGTAGTAATTCGCAAGAATCGAGGCAGCAGTACCAGCCCATGCGCCAAAGTTGTTGGCTCGGCGGGTAAAGATGCCCAACACGAAAATCCCCGTAATCGGCGCAAGCACCATGCCGGTAATCATCATAAACAAATCCCAAATCGATTGCAGGCTACTCATATTCGCCAATAACAAAGCTGCACCCGTGCCAAACACTCCGAGACCAAAGGTCAGGTAACGGCCGACCTTTACACATTGATCATCGGTGACATCCGGAAAGAATCGGCGATACACATCCTCCACCCCAAGATTCGCCACCGAGTTCATCGCACTGGACACGGTCGAGATCGTCGCTGCGAGCAAGGCCACGACCACGAAGCCAGCCAGACCGACCGGTAAATTCTGTGCCGCGAAAAACGGAAAAATACTGTCCGGCTTCAAGGCCGGGCTTAATGTTTCGGCCCGTGTCACATAAAAGAGGAACAACAGGGTGCCCAAGGCAAACAACACCAGGTTCATAGGCACCGCTACAGCCAGTTGTGTATAGACCGCCTTGCGCGACTCCTTCTCGTCATGCGTGCACTGCACACGTTGGATAAAGTTCTGATCGCCAATCATCCCCAAAACAGTAGCGAAGGTGTTCAAAACGAGCACCACGACGACCGGCGCCTGCCAATTAAAGCTGAAGTCAAACATTTGCAGCTTGTCCAAGTTACCCAGTAGCTCAATAGCAACCGGCCCTGTGATTTCCAAGGCAAAAAAGGCATAAGCAGCACACACTAAAACTGCTAGCAACATAATCACTGCCTGCAGCACATCCGTCCAGATCACCGCTTCAAGGCCCCCCATGGTCACAAACAAAGTCGTCACCACACCCATAATCAGGATGCTATACTCCATCGGCATGCCGAAGATCGCGCTGATCGCCAGAGCTGGAAGCAGTAGTATCGATGCCATGCGTCCAAGCATTTGGTTTAACGAGAAGCAGGCAAAACCAAGCATGCGCACCGACAGGCTGAAGCGGCGTTCCAAATATTCATTGGCCGTCGAAATTTCAAGACGCCGCGCCACTGGAATATACACTAGTAGCAAAAGGGGGATCTGAATGATCACAATAAAGAATGAGATGGACATATAGATCCAGTTCTCGGCAAAGGCCTTGCCCGGCATCGCCATCAAACTGATCGCACTCGCCCCCGTGGCAAACAGACTCAAACCGGCTGCCCACCAGGGGATACGATTACCACCACGAAAATAGTCACCACTGGATTTCTCTTTTTTCGAATAATAAATACCGACACCGACCAGCACTAACATAAGCACCGCCACCACTGAGTGATCCACCCAGCCATACTTGGTAGCCCGCAACACTGCTTGCCCGCTGAGCACCGTGTCGTCTCCATACAAAGTAAATGCCGTCCCCTCGGAACCGGCCGCCAGGACTTGTATCGCATGCGGCAACTGCCCCATCCCAAACCAGGTATCCGTCGTGCGGTGGTAGGCCAGAATCGAGTCATCCGCGGCCTGTCCATTGAAAAACAGTAAATGATCGTTACCACAGGCAGTACCAATAAAACCTCGCAAATCATACGGCGCTGCGGATAGTGCTCCCCATACATCCTGCAAGGGATCATAGGAATAAGTATCCGTTCCGTGAACACCAGCGCCGGTCATATAAAGTTTACCTAGCAGGCTGACCAGCAACAATTGATCACCTCCGCCCGGCGGCAGTGTCGCACATTCAGCCCAGTCAGAGGCCGCTACAGCAAGATCCAATCGAAGCAGATTGCTGCCACTGACGACGTAGAGCTGGTCACCGACCAGCGCCGCAGCGCTTGAATTCTGCGGCAACTCAGGCAGGTTCTCGGAGCCACTGGTATCCACGCGACTCACTCGTCGCCCGCTTATCCGATAAACCCCCGCTTCGACCGTCAGCCCTTGTAGCACTGGCACTGTATCAACATCCGACTCAAGCAAGGTGGTTTCCGACGCGACCGTTGGCGATTCGGAAAACTCAAAAAAGCTTTCGGCCACTTCAGCCGTCATGGACAGTCCCGGCAGGACGTAGAGCCCAAACAGGGCGAGTTTTTTAAATCGACGTAAAATCATTTTCTCTCGATAGTTATCGAAAATTCAAAGCTGACTAACGTAGCTTACGTTACGCTGTAGTCTCCTTTTTGGAATCAAGAAATGCCCCTGGCTGATTCATTTTGTTTATAATGCACTGTAAAAAACCGCCTGTCGATTGCTCGACAGGCGGCAGCTTAAAAACACCTATTTGTATAAGAACAGACGACTCGAGACAAATCAACTAGCGTCGTCGTAACGCTACACAGCTTAGCACCACTAGCCCTGCTAACAAGGCAAAGGTGCTAGGTTCAGGGACCGCACTGAAGCTAGCGATCGCCACACCATTTGATGGATCAATAACAAAAGCATCATCTGCAGTCCATGTATAGGTGGTCGAACCTGCCATTGACTGAATCTGGTAGCTTCCAGTAGAAGCGCTGGATCCAGTATTACCCTTATGGAGAAAGTCCATTGAAGCTGGGCGGGTCACAAAACCATTCCCATTATTCTGTGTGTAGGCAGCGATCACAAAGGTATTGGCTTCGGTCGTCGTAAAATCAATCGATGCTTGAGTCGTATCTGCATCGATAAAGTTGGCAGTGGTGTCAAATGCAGACGGTCCCCCAGCAGCCGCACCCGTAAGGCTGACAACCCCCATGCGAGAGCGGGCATTCGCACTCCATGTGGCCACAATATCAAAAATACCAACCGTGGCATCATCTAAATACCAAATCTGTGAAAGACGAGTTGCCTCGGTATCAACTGCTTTGATAAAGGATTGACTACCAAAAGTTATACCGGTCAACGACGCATTCGTTTCGGCATTAATTGCCAAAACTAGCTTACGATCATTGCCCGCTACGACCTCGAAGTCCGAGAGAGTATTGATTGCACCACTCCCGTCGCTATCATAGGACTGAGCGGAAGTGCCGATTGAGATGGCAGCAGACGCCGCATAGGGCAGCGCTACGATAGCCGCAAGTGCGGCGAGTTTATATAATTTTATTGAGTTCATATTATTCATTAGTTTTTTGTTAGTTAGAATTTGTTTTTTTTGAATGAAATTTTAGGAAAAGGCAGGCACCCCTAAGATGCCTGCCTACCCCATACCACTCCGCTTAATTAACTTCCAAGCGAAGGAATTTGTTATCCGAGTCTAACGGTGTCGTTACAGTAACTGCTTCAAACTCATCATCGAGCACGGTTGTTTCGGCCTCGGTGATTCCGCTTGCGCTCCAGGTCGGATCCGTCAAATCAGTCTTTCCTTTGACTTCGTAGGTCAGCCCGAGCGCACTGGCTCCAAGACGACGGTTGTAAGTAAAGGCGAATACATCGGCCTCATCCTGGATGGCGAACTCGCTAACCGTCTGGATGCTTGTTGCATCGCTTACACTAGGATTACCACCGAGCGCATACTCCGTAAAGTTATCCGAGTTGTCGAAATCGGGATCGTCAGTCGGGTCATTAAAGACACCCACATCGAATTTACTGATAAAGTTCTCGAAGGAGTTGAACGGACCACTGAGGGTTACTTGATGGTATAGGCTAGGTGTGACTATCGAAGCACTTTCGCCACTCCCTGAGCTGCGCATGATAATATCTCGTCCGCCGTCATCGATATCATTTTCAACTAACAACATCGAAACACCAATCATGTCGGTAGCGACAGGATTTGAGACACCAAGGTCTGCCCAGTTCAGAGCCATTTCGATCACATAGCCTCCGGGAACTTCAGAGCCAAGTAATGTGTGATTAGCGAAGTTATTCAGGTCTGGATCTGAGATTGCTTGCCCCGTCAGGAAGAATGTCTCCACGACGTCACTACTGTTGATGAAAATCTCCGCAAGGAAGACAGTGCCAGGTCCATCCGTGGTCGTGTCTGGATCTATTGCGAGGAGGAAATGATCATCCGGAAAACCACTACCTCCGGGGAATGGTTTGATAAAGACATCGTCTGTAATCTCGGCCAAGATATAGAGATTTGTCGCATCCCACTTAAAGGAGAACACCGCACTGATGTCTTCTTCGACCGCATCAGCAGCCGTAAGGACATTACCACTACCATCGTTATTAGTGAATGAGATACTCCCGACATTTGGCAGAACCCCTAGATCAGGCCAGATCATCGGAATTTGGAAAGCATCGCCCCATTCGCCGAGTGTTCTTACACCGTCGATTGTCGGCGTGACCGCAACGACCGGATTATCGAAACTGGAGAGGTCACCTATTGGTGCGACCACACCCGCTGGGGAGATACCAATGAGCACCGCCGAGCTGCGACTGGAAACATTGTTGACCCAAGAATAGGTACTGTCGGTGATCTCAACCACAGTAATAAACCCAACATCCATTCTCGACGAACCTGAGGGAGCATTGACTACGGTTTCGCCTGAGGCACTAAAAGGTGTCGAATTAATTTCGGAAGCATTATTAACAAACGCTCCAACAAGAAGTGTATTCGGGGCGCCTGTTGCGAGATTGAGATCGAGCTGAACAGTATCGCCATCTTGTCCGGAAACTTTAGAACCAATACCATCAGCCGCGTTGCCGAGGCTGAGTGCTACGATCCGAGATCGTTGATTGTTGGTCAATGTCACCACAATATCTGCGTCACCCGCGGCTGGGTCGTCGAGATACCAGATACTTACATCCTGATTATTGATACTTTCGACCAAGGTCAGGTTGACGCCGCCGTAAGTAACACTGGTTGCGTCGCCCGTAGCTTCGCCGCCAACAGCCACGACGAGTTTGGAATCCGGCGCGTTGATGACACGGAAGTTCGCAAAGGTGTGGATGTTATCAGACGAATCGTTTTCGTATTGCGTTGCAGCATTTCTGACTTGAACTGGAGTGGTCGGCGGGAAGGTGGGCAACGACTGGTCCATTAATACGGTCAAGCCCAGTAAGCGGAATATCGAATAATTATTCGACTCGCCTGCTGGTGCGGTGGTCTCGCCGACCATACCGACCGCCTGAATATTGGTCAGGGTGGAACCAGCGACGCCACCCGTCAGTACGGGTATGATCAGGTTGGTATCCGGGTCGTAGGGATGCCATGTCTCCGTGTAGCCATTAATCGTCAAAACACCCGTATTCGTCTGACTGCTGGCCGATATGAACCAATCACTGCCATTCTTGACAATTGCATGAAAGGTATGCGGATCTCCTTTCATCTTGATCGTATCGATCACGATTGAGTCTGCATCTCTAAATGAGAGATCAAAGACAGGATTGTCGAAGCCATTCAAAAAGTTTTCCTTCGAGATATTCGGCGCGTAGGTGAAGGTCTGCCCGACACCA
>Ga0307934_1000710_pt1 | contig 23654 bp, 18 predicted proteins | sample OrgLakmetageno90_FD_201838 | JGI IMG/M metagenome (GOLD analysis project Ga0307934, IMG submission 201838) | Saline water microbial communities from Organic Lake, Antarctica - #90 | ecosystem: Environmental > Aquatic > Non-marine Saline and Alkaline > Saline | place: Antarctica: Organic Lake... | reverse complement strand
TACATCCTAAATACTTTTGTTATTCCTTATTTTAGTGATCACGAAGTCACATTGGAGTCCATCTTATTCATGATACCGATTTGCATAGCAGCAGGCTTTGCTTTTGGTAGGTTCAAGAAATGGCAAGCAGAAAGGAATAATTAAATAATGCACAGCCATTACCTGATTCATAAACCTTACGGCTACCTCAGTCAGTTTGTAAATAACGGTCCAAAACAAGGAAAGAAGAAGCTGCTTGGGAAACTGTATGATTTCCCGGAAGGAACCATGGCAATTGGAAGATTAGACGAACCATCGGAAGGATTGCTATTATTGACGACTGACGGCATGATGAGCGAAATGGTTCGAGGGAAAAAAGTAGAAAAAGAATATTTTGCTCAAGTAGACGGCTTAGTTAACGACGAAGCTGTTCGTATTATGGAAGAAGGTGTTGAGATTGGTTTCCATGGAAAAAAATACACCACAAACCCATGTAACGTTTCAATTATTGATGACCCTAATTTCCCTAACAGAATTCAAAAAATTCGTGATCCGAAACATGGTCCGACTTCTTGGGTTTCCATAACGCTTAAAGAAGGAAAATTTCGTCAAGTAAGAAAAATGACAGCTGCTGTTGGCTTCCCAACCTTGAGATTGGTGCGGGTAAGAATAGGAAACTATAAAATGGAATCCTTTACCTCAGGAGAAGTTATTCCATTAGAAAAAATTGAAGTTTAACTTCTTCTAGTTCTCCGATCAAATGCAGTATTTCGAGTGTGAGTTTCAATTAAGCGTATTTGTTCTTCTTTGACTTTAGGATGTTTTCTGTGCCCCCAAATCTTGTCTCTGGCAGTTTTAGAGGCTTTTTCGAAATCGATGATAGGATTAGGGTAATCTACGCCCAACTCAAAACCATACAATTGCTGTTCCATAGGCGTTAGGGACCATGGCTCATGAATAAACTCAGAAGGTAAAACATCTAATTCAGGAACCCACTTTTTAATGAATTCGCCGTCTTCGTCATTATCTTTAGACTGCTTAACAGGGTTGTACATCCGAATCGTATTTATACCAGTAGTACCTGCTTGCATTTGAATTTGAGGATAATGAATACCCGGCTCGTAATCTAAAAAATTTCGCCCCAAGTGAGAGGTGATCAATCGCCAATCTAAATCCAAATGATGGCATGCAAACGAAACCAACATGGCTCGCATTCTAAAATTAATCCAACCTGTACTAATTAATGCCCGCATGTTTGCATCAATCATAGGGAAACCAGTTCTTCCTTCTTTCCAAGCTTCTAAGTTTTTCTGGTTATTTTCTCGTTCTAAAAGTTCGTACCCTCTATTTATGCACTTCTTTTCATAAGCTACTTCCACTTCAAATTTTTGAATAAAATGACAATGCCATTTCAGCCGCATCATCATATTCTCAAAACTGCGGGAATATTTCTTCCTATTTGGATGAAAGTGAACAAAGTGAAGAACCTGCCTCACGCTGAGATTCCCCCAAGTTAGGTAAGGAGAAATCCTGCTGCATGATTTTCTGCTTAATAAAGGTTTTGAAATGTGATTGCTATAATTCTTACCTCTATCGTCGCAAAAAGATTGCAAGTATTTCCAAGCGTTTTTTTCCCCTGCAGGTTGAAAGGTTTCAGGGAGTTTTTTTATCCTTTGTCCTAGCTCATGCTGTAATGGAAAGATATTTTTATAAATCAAATTCGGCTTCTTCTTGAAATTATTTTTTATTGGTTCCTCACTCATGGTCTCATTCCACATTTTGTCCCAACCATTTCTATTTTTAATTCCACGAACAATTGCATCTCGCTGAAATTCTTGCCATATAACGCTATTTGAAGCAAATAACTTTTTTACCGCTTTATCACGATTCCACGTTACTTGCACTCCACTTTCTTGATAGCTAAACACTTTTTTAACTTCAAATTGACTTAAAATACTTTGAAATCCTTCAACGGCGCCGCAATGCATAACTGACACCTGCTGATTAAATCCTTGCAGGCTTTCATTCATAACCTGAATACTTCCATAAACAAATTGCAAATGTCTGTCTGAAGTAGCCGAGTGAGCTAACAGCTCAGGCTCAAAAAAATAAACGGTTAAGTAAGGTAAGCTTCTCTTTTCTGCAGCAGCAAAAGATTCGTGATCCCGCAGTCGCAAGTCTTTCTTCAGCCAAACTACATTAATCTCCTTTTTTACCATCTTCAAAAGAACCTACAAATAAATAAAAAGTTTGAAAACCATGAGATTCTAAAAATAAGTTTACTTTTGTAAGTGATTACTCACTTTTAATGAAATCGAAAAAAGACCTCATATTAGAAACTGCTCTTGACCTTTTTGCCAAAAAAGGGTTTAATGCGACAAGTACGTCTAAAATAGCCAAAGAAGCAGGTGTTTCAGAAGGTTTAATTTTTCGCCACTTTACCAATAAAAATGGTCTATTGGACTCTGTTTTAAATCTTGGTAAAGAAAGAGGTTTAAAACTTTTCGAAGGTATTTCAGAAGTATCCTCTCCAAATGAGAAACTAAAGTACATTTTACAAATCCCGTTTAACATTCCACAAAATGAGTATTCCTTTTGGAAATTATTGTACTCTTTAAAATGGCAGGCAGATAGCTACGATGAAGAATTATCTACTCAACTAAAAAAAATAGTGGAAGATATTTTAGTACAATTAAAGTATACCAACCCGGCCTTAGAAGCCCAATTTGTGATGATGCTTTTTGATGGTATTGCAATGGCAGTGCTTTTAAAAACCCCAAAAGATACCAAAGAAATTCAAAAAATTATTTTATCAAAATACAACCTCCTATGAAAAAAGTAATACTATTAACCGGTGCCTCTTCAGGTATTGGAAAGGAAACCGCTAAAAAATTAATCTCCGAAGAACATACTGTTTACGTTGCTGCCAGAAGAGTGGCTAAAATGGATGATCTAGTAAAACTTGGCGCAGTTTCAATTGAAATGGACATCACCAAGGAAGAAGACATTCAAAAAGCAGTGAAAAAAGTATTGGACGACCAAGGTAGAATTGACGTATTAGTGAACAATGCCGGTTACGCCATTTACGGAGCAATGGAAGACACCACGATGGAAGATGCACGCAGACAATTTGAAGTGAACCTCTTTGGACTTGCACGGATTACTCAATTGGTTTTACCTGCTATGCGAGAGCAAAAGTCCGGGACCATTATTAACATGAGTAGTATGGGCGGAAAAATGTACATTCCCTTTGGATCATGGTACCATGGCACGAAGCACGCATTAGAAGGCTGGTCTGATTGTTTAAGAACAGAACTAAAAGACTTTGGAATTAAAGTAGTTATTATTGAACCAGGTGGAATTAAAACAGAATTTGATGATGTAATGCTTGACCCTATGATTGAACGATCGGGAAATGGCCCGTATGCTGAATTGACAAAAAAGGTAGTACAAGGTGTGAAAGACACCTACCATAGCGATAAGGCTTCCCACCCATCTGTAATTGCAAATTGCATTTCAAAAGCAGTAAACTCAAAAAATCCTAAAACCAGATATCGCGCTGGTTACATGGCAAAGCCAGCTGTGTTCATTCGCACTTTTTTAGGCGATAGAGTTTGGGACTGGATGTTATCTAAAGCTACCTAAAATGATTAAAAAAATAATAAAGATGATTGGATTAACTGTTGGAGGAATTATCCTACTACTCGTAATTGTTGGAGCGCTATTTGTGAACTTGAGTCCAGAATTTGGCGGGAAACATAGCAAGAAAGACATTGAACGCTACTCCGTTTCTACTAATTATAAGGAAGGAAATTTCGAGAACATTAAAGCTCCCAACATGGACATGAGTTTTAGCCAAACAATAGGAACAATGGTGGATTTCATAAAAGGAACACCAAATGCAAAACCCGATTTTGAATTGCCAGTTGAAAAAGTAGACTCGTTGACTTGGGAGCAGAATGACAGCACAAATCGCTTATTTTGGTTCGGTCACTCTTCTTTTTTATTGAAGTTAGACGGAAAAAATATCTTGATAGACCCTATGCTAGGTGATGTTCCTGCCCCTCATCCATGGTTGGGAGGTAAAAGGTATTCCAAAGAACTACCTATAGAAATTCAAAAATTGCCGCAAATTGATATCGTGTTAATTTCTCACGACCATTACGATCATCTGGATTATGGAAGCATTCAATTATTAAATGAAAAAGTAAGTCAGTTTATGGTTCCTCTTGGCGTAGGTGCTCATTTACGAGAATGGGGAATAGACAGCTTAAAAATTCAAGAGTTAGATTGGTGGCAAGAGTCAACCTTCGAAAATATTGAATTCGCCTTTACGCCTTCAAGACACTTTTCAGGTCGAGGCTTAACGGATCGTTTTTCTACACTTTGGGGAAGTTGGGTGATCAAAGGGAAATCGAAGAATTTGTATTTCAGCGGAGACAGCGGCTACGGAGAACACTTCAAGGAAATTGGAGAAAAGTTTGGTCCTTTTGACTTTGCAATGATGGAATGCGGACAGTACAATGAAAAATGGGCAGACATTCACATGATGCCCGAAGAAACGGCAAAGGCTTCATCGGAGATTAATGCAAAGAAAGTGATGCCAATTCATTGGGGTGCGTTTACCTTATCACTTCATACTTGGACAGATCCTGTGGAGCGATTTACCGCTGAAGCAGAAAAGATTAACGTGAGCTATATCATTCCTAAAATTGGCGAGGAGATTGATTTAAATCAGCTGGTGGTGAATGAAAACAACTGGTGGAAGAAGTAGAACAATTCTAGTATGAATTATACACTTTACTGAAAGGCTTAGCAGAATTGCTAAGCCTTTTCTGTTAACTCGGCAATAGCGTTGGCTACCATAAAACCTCCGGTCCAAGCGGCCTGAAAGTTAAACCCACCGGTATACCCATCAATATTCAAGACTTCTCCTGAAAAAAATAAGTTCGGAATAAGTTTACTTTCCATCGTTTTCATGTTCACTTCTTTCAGTTGCACTCCTCCCGAAGTAACAAACTCTTCCTTAAAAGTAGTTTTGCCATTCGCCATGTAGTCGTCTTTTGATAGCAGCTGAATTAATTTTTCAATTTCTACTTTGTTCAAATCAGCCCAACGTTTTTTACCGTCGATGTTTCCTTTTGCCAACAAATACTCCCAAAACCGACTTGGGAATCCTGCTATTTTAGTATTTGAAAGCTGGGCACTTGCTTTTGATTTACGAAACGAATGAACCATTTCTTCTCCATTCGCAATCCATTCCACCTCATATTTGAATTGATAGGATTTATCGAATAAATACTGCGCTGCTTTAGCAGAAAGTTTTAAAATTCCAGGACCACTCATTCCCCAATGGGTGAACAAAACTGGTCCGTATTCCTCGTATTTCGTACCAACAATTCTAACGTTCGCATTCAACGCCAACCCCATCAATTGATTAGAAGCATGTTTTTTTAAATTGAACGTAAATAAACTTGGAATTGGATTTACAATGGTATGACCTAAACCTGTAATCCATTCATAGTGCTTTAACTTGGAGTTTCCTCCAACTGCCAATACTACATAATCTGCTTGCAACTTACCTTTGTTAGTAACGACTTCAAATCTACCCTGCTTTTTTGCTACTTGAGAGACCTCTGTGGATAATTGAACTTTTATGTCATGCTTATCAACCTCTTTTTGAAAGCAATTTATAATGGTCTGAGAAGAATTACTGACCGGAAACATTCTTCCATCCTCTTCCATTTTTAACTCTACTCCTCTTTCCGAAAACCAAGCAATCGTGTCTCCTGTCATGAAAGTATGAAATGGCCCAAGCAGCTCCTTTTCCCCTCTTGGGTAGAATTTCGATAATTCTTTCGGCACAAAGCAAGCGTGAGTTACGTTGCATCTTCCTCCTCCGCTCACTTTCACTTTAGACAAGGTTTTGGCTGTCTTCTCTAAAATCACAACCTTCACATCTTTAGCCATTTCTGCAATATTAATAGCCGAAAAATAACCTGCTGCTCCCCCACCAATCACCACCACTGTGTTTACCATATTTCAAAGAAACTTAAAGCAATTCAATTATTCCAAAAAGAAATGGAGGCATTTCTATATTTTTACGGCACGTTATGAGATTTCTGTTACTTTCAGTTATATTGGTGTTTTGTGCACTGAGCTCTTTTTCGCAAGAGACCGTTATTCTTGGAGAAGATAACATAATCATACAAAATGTAGAGACCGAGTTAGTGTTGATCAACTTGCCTCCAAACTGCTCTAATTGCTCAGCCACGATTAACGGAACCTCCACAAAACTGATTGTTGATGAATATGGAGAGAGTAGTTTCACGACGTCGGTTGAACAAACAACTTTTGTAGAAGTCTTTACCGGCACTGATACGTTAACCTCTAAAGTAGAAGTAATTCCCCTGTGGCTCTCTATCATTCCTCCACTACTCGCAATTATTCTTGCCTTGGTTTTTAAAGAAGTAGTTACCTCTCTCATTATTGGCATCTTCTCTGGAGTGCTAATCACTCAGTTTTATGCAACCTCGTTTTTCCCCGCTTTGCTTCTATCGTTCACTAAAACAATAGATACTTACATATTGAATTCCTTAAATGACTCAGGTCATTTATCCATCATCGTGTTTTCAACCTTAATAGGAGGAATGGTTAGTGTTATTTCGAAAAACGGTGGAATGCAAGGAGTAGTCAATAGAATATCGAAGTACGCAACAACTGCAAAAAGCGGGCAATTGGCGACGTGGTTCTTGGGCATAGCAATTTTTTTCGACGATTATGCAAATACCTTAATTGTAGGTAATACCATGAGACCTATTACCGATCGGCTTAAAATATCTCGAGAAAAGTTAGCTTATTTAGTAGATTCAACAGCCGCACCTATCGCAGCCATTGCATTTATAACTACGTGGATTGGTGCTGAGTTAGGGTACATTGAAAGTGGAATTGAAACCATTGAAGGCTTAGAAGAAAGCGTTTACTCCATCTTTATCTCTTCTCTGGCTTATTCGTTTTATCCCATTTTTGCATTAATCTTTATGCTCATTCTAATCCTCAGAGAACGAGACTTTGGTCCAATGTACGAAGCAGAAAAACGCGCCAGAATTGGCAGTAGCGAAGAAGAGAACATAACAACTACCAGCCAAGAATTAGATGAATTTACAGCGAAAGAAGGAATCGAACACAAAGCATACAATGCCATTTTACCGGTAGGTGTGGTGATTATCGGAACCGTAATTGGATTAATTCATACCGGATGGGACCAAGCTGTAATGGATGACAGTGCTATGTCATTTAGTAGAAAGATTTCAACTATTATCGGAAACGCAGATTCTTACAAAGCTTTGTTATGGTCTTCTCTGGGAGGCCTATTTACGGCTATACTATTGTCCGTTGGCCAGAAGCTAATGAATATTCATCAATCTGTAAACGCTGCTGTCGGAGGTTTTAAGACCATGTTAACCGCTATTATCATCCTTGTTTTAGCATGGTCGTTGGCCTTAGTGATAGAAGACTTGCACACGGCGGACTTCTTGACTTCTATAATGTCGGACAACATAAGCCCTTATTTTGTGCCTACCTTGACTTTTTTATTGGCTGCCGTAGTTGCTTTTTCCACAGGGTCCTCATGGGGAACCATGGCAATTCTATATCCTTTAATGCTTCCTTCGTCTTGGGCAATTTGCTTAGCTGCAGGAATTCCTGAAGCAGAAACACTTTCAATATTTCACAATGTTGTTGCCTGTGTTTTAGCAGGAGCGGTGCTTGGAGATCATTGCTCCCCTATTTCTGATACTACCATTTTAAGCTCTTTAGCTAGTTCTTGCAACCACATTAATCACGTTAGAACTCAAATGCCCTATGCATTAACTGTTGGAGCAGTAGCAATATTATTTGGAACTATTCCTTCTGCATATGGAGTTCCTTTTTGGATTACTCTTCCGGTTGGAGTTCTTGTTCTATACTTGACTATCGGTAAGTTGGGAAAGAAAATTTCCATGGTCTAAACAGAATTACCACTTTAGCTAGTTAACACCAAGGGGTTAATAACTTCAGAAATTTTTCGTGAATATAGCTCCAGTCTTTAGATAGCTTTGGAAAATAAGTTTTCAACACTATGTTGAAAACTATGATTTAAACTAAAGACCAATCGTCATGGCCAAGATTTTCCTCATTAGCATTAACATCATAATCGTATTTGCTCTAAAAATATTTTTTGGCGGCGAGGTGAAAGTAGAACAGACAATGCAGGATACTATAAATCCCGGAGAAACATTGGATGTTACTTTAGAAATCACAAAAGGAGATCGAGAAGGGTTTGCAAAGTGGCAACAAATGCTTCCAGAAGGGTTTATCGCTAGCTCGGTTGAAATGAATGGAGCTACGTTTTCTTTCAAGAATCAGGAAATGAAAGTCATATGGATGGAATTACCAAAAACTGAAACGTTTACGATTAAATACAAAATTGAAACGAGTCCCTCAGTGAGTGGTGAGCATAATTTGAGTGGAAAATTCTCTTTTATTGAAGAGAATGAGAGAAAAGATATTTCCTCAGAAACATTCATATTAACTATAACTGATGGGGCAATGGCTCAAAATGCCAATTCAAATGGTAACCAAGCATCTGAGGTGACAACAGATCAAGAATCTAGTGATGCAGAAAACCAAGAAACTGGTGAAGAAGATAAACCTGATTCAGAAAATGCCCAGATCGCTACACCTCAAGTGACGAATATTTTAAATAAAAACTTAAAAAGCACTGTTACGACAACTGCTGCGGAAAATGACTTAATCAAAATTACAAGAGAAGTAAAGCATATTGAGGCAGGAAATTACGAGGTTACTTTAAAGGTCTCTAAAACGGATTTATCGAGTTTTGGAAAGATAGAAGACTACCTTCCTCCTAATTACACCGCTTCTGCATTGGAGAATATGAATGGCATGTTTAGTTTTAAGGGTAATGTGATGAAAGTTTTATGGATGACTTTACCGCAAGAAAATGAATTTCAAATAAAATATGCATTGCAAAGCACTTCAGATGATATGGATAGTGCTGTAGTTCATGGAGTTTTTTCTTATTTAAATGGCGATAAGTCTGTTCAAAATAAATTGGCTCCCACAAAATTTAGAAACTTCTTGAGCCCAGAGCTAATTGCTGAAGTAGAGGACAATGGTTCGTCGGTAGATGACGATGAAACAGATACATCTAAGGAGGTAGAAGAAAAAGAAACTGATCAAGTTGCAACTATCGAGAAAGAGGAAGTTATCGAGCCAAGCAACACGGAGAAGGCTAGTGATTCGGAAGAGCAATTAGTAGAAAGCATTACAAACATTCCGGCACCAGAAACGGCAGTGGCTTACAAAGTTCAAATAGCTGCATCTCACAAAGAAGTAGGTCAAGATTACTTTACTAAAATACATAGCATTACAGAACCTGTTGCGATAGAATTTCACGAAACATGGTATAAATACACCATTGGCTCGTTTCCAGTGTACAAGCAAGCAAGAGACAAGAGAAATAAGGTTTGGGCATCAGATAACAAAATTAATGATGCTTTTGTAACGGCATATAACTCAGGAGACCGTATTTCTGTGCAAGAAGCTCTTATGATTAGCAAACAAAAGTGGTTCAAGTAATCTTATTCAAAAAATAAGAATTATCTTTAGCCCTTAATTGCATCTAAATACCATGAAATTTTACTGGGTAAGCCTCTTATTTATTTTAACCATTGGCATCGTAAAGGGTCAAAACAACGATTCAGAAAAAGAAGCTGAATTAAATGTAAAAAAGGCATTTGGTCCAACTTTAGGTGTCGGTATTGGAACGATAGCCTTCTACGGAGACCTTAATGACCGTGATTATGGTTCACCATTTGGTTCGAACATCGGATACAATGTTTATTTACTGCAACCGGTTAGTAAATCATTCAACGTTAGATTCAATTTCTTTGTAGGAAAGATAAGAGAGGAAGAACGCTCTCTTCAAAGAAACGTCAATTTCGAAAGTGACCTAAGAGCCGCTTCTATCCAAATGGAATACAATTTCGATGCTTTACTTCCTGCGGACAGAAAAATCACTCCATTCATCATGGCAGGAGTGGAAGCTATTGAATTCAATCCAAAAACCGACCTCTTAGCAAATGGAGGCGAACCCTACAATTATTGGACCGACGGAACAATAAGAAGTGTCTCCGAAAATGCTTCAAATGCAGATCAGGCAAGAATTATTCAGAGAGATTATATCTATGAAACGGATATAAGAGAAGCAGGCTATAATAGAAGCGAAACATATGCTGAAAGATCTTTTTCCGTGCCGTTAGGTGCCGGAATAAATTTTCATCTAACAGATCAAATAAACTTTAGATTTGAAAGCGTATTCCATTTAACTTTTACCGATTATATGGATGGAGTTACGAGAAGAACTAAAACCAACTTCTTAGGCAGCAAACCTGCGAATGGAAGAAACGATTATTTATTGTATAACGGTATTTCTGTTAATTACAACTTCCAAAAAGTTCAACCTTTAGACAATTTGAATGTAGAAGGAGAAACATTTGACTTTTTAGCATCGGGAAACACGGAAGATTATGATTCAGATGGTATAATTGATCTTATCGACCTATGTCCTAACACACCTCCTAATGTGGAAGTGGATACCAATGGATGTGCTATTGACACGGACGGGGATGGAATCGCAGATTATTTGGATGAAGAAATCAATACAGTGAACCCTCAATATGCTAATGATAAAGGTGTTGAAATGACGGATGAAATGATTTACCAATCGTATATGCGTTATCAAGACTCAACCTTAGAGTTTGCAGAAATTGTTCAACGAGATTTTACTGGAAATTCATTTACAGGAAATTCTACAGCATATAAAAAGTATAGAATAAAGGTTGGGGAATATAACCGAGGGGAAGAACCGCCTAATTTAAATGAACTACTTAGCCTTGCGGATTTAAAGAAAGTAGATCAGGGAGATAAATCGATTTATACTGTAGGAAATTACAAGACACTTAAAGAAGCAAACTTAAGAGTGGAGTCGCTCAAGAATAGTGGGTTTGAAGCTGAAGTTGTTAAAAGAAGTCCTTCCGGGCAAATTTCTTCCATGAACGAGCAAGAGCAAGAGATATTGGCCATTGCCGCCAGTGAAGTAGATAGAAGTTCTCCATCTCTAGTCAAAGAAAATACGGTTGCCTTTAGAGTTCAATTGGCTGCTTTCAAAAACAAGCCAACTGCACCTAAGTACAGTAATATACCGCAGCTCTTTATTATTGAGTCTAATGGAATTTTCAAATACATGTCGGGGTCCTTTAGCACTTTTGAAGAGGCAGCACGTCATAAGGTAAAAATGGTTGTAGCCGGGTTTGAAGGAGCCTTTGTTGTTGCATACAAGGATGGACAGCGTGTCAAGCTAGAGTCTGTTGGTGTGAAAGCAATTAAATCCAATCCTTTAATAGGGGAATAGAACCTTTAACCTTACTATTTAATCCATTCAAAACATTAGACGGTTGCTTAACGTTTATTAACGAGATTAATCCTTGTGTAATATTTACATTTGGATAATTAAGTTCAATAAATATGAAAAAAATAACCGTTACGCTCCTCTTCAATGCTTTCCTTGTAGTGGGTGCTTTTGCTCAAAAAAGTGCAACCCCAACCATTAATCAGGATTCCATTCAATATGACAAGTTTGGAAAGCTATTATATACTGTGGTTTCACAATACGTTGACAGAGTTGACAGTGAAGAGTTAGTTGAAAACGCAATTGTAGGAATGCTAAAGGAGCTTGACCCACACTCAGTTTACATTCCAGAGGATGAGTTAAAAAAGATGAATGAGCCTTTAGAAGGAAACTTCGAAGGAATTGGAATTCAATTTAACATTTTAAACGACACCCTTGTTGTAGTTTCCCCTATATCCGGAGGACCATCAGAAGACGTTGGAATAGCCTCGGGAGATAAAATAATTTTTGTTGGGAAAGAAAAAATTGCAGGAACAGGATTACGCAACAGCGATGTACAACGTTTATTAAGAGGGAAGAAAGGAACATTAGTAAATGTGCAAGTCAAACGGAATGGAGAGAAAAACCTCATCCCATTTGAAATCAAGAGAGACAAAATCCCGATCTTCAGTATTGATGCATCCTACATGGCGACTCCCGAAACAGGTTACATTAAAGTAAACCGATTTGCCCGCACGACCATGAAAGAATTTATTCAAGCCATTGATACCTTAAAAACGGGTGGTGCAGAAAACTTGATTTTAGATTTACGAGGTAATGGAGGTGGCTACTTAAACACAGCCTTTCAACTTGCAGATCAATTTCTAGATGCCGGTAAAATGATTGTTTACACAGAAGGAGAAAACCAACGAAGACAAGAATACAAAGCAACGAGAATTGGAACATTTGAAAAAGGTAAGTTGATTGTACTAATTGACGAAGGCTCTGCTTCTGCATCGGAAATCGTTTCTGGAGCTATTCAAGACTGGGACAGAGGAATGGTAATTGGCAGAAGGTCGTTTGGAAAAGGGTTGGTTCAAAAGCCATTTAATTTACCTGATGGTTCTGCAATTAGATTAACAACTGCCCGATACTATACCCCGACAGGAAGGTCCATTCAACGGCCATATGACGAAGGAAAAGAAAAGTACTATAACGAATTAAATAGAAGATTTGATAGTGGAGAATTGATGGACAAGGACTCGATTCAATTCCCCGATTCTTTAACCTACTACACCCCCAATAAAAGAATAGTGTTTGGTGGAGGTGGAATTATGCCCGATATATTCATAGCTTTAGATACTACCTTAAATACAGAACTGAATAGACAGCTAATTAGAAGAGGTGTTTACAATGAATTTGTATTAAACTATTTAAATTCCAATAGAGAAGATTTAAACGTCAAATATCCCTCCTTCCAAACCTTTAAAGAGGGATTTAAACTAGATGATCAGATAATAGATGATTTCTTTGCCTTTGCAAAAAAGAAGAAAGTTAAGAAAGAGGATGGGGAGTATGAGGAATCAAAAAAACTAATCGATACGCAAATAACCGCCCTTTTTGCAAGAAATTTATATTCTATATCTGCATACTTTGAAGTAATAAATACACTAAACGACTCATATTTAGAAGCTTTAAAGGTTCTTGAGGGAGATGCCTTTGAAGAGGCTAAACTCAATTTTGAATAATTATATTTGTGCATCAAAATTTAAAACAAACTACAATGAACGATAATGTAAAAACAGGCCTTTTGGTAGCCTTTTCCATTCTTACTTTGGTTAACACCGTAATGATTTTTTCTGATGATGACGTATCTTATGACAGACCTGAGAGAAGTGTATCAACAGCTGCTCCGGTAACCCCTGCAACACAAAATAATCCTGCCATGGACTTGAACGCAGCGGCAGTTCCTCCAGAAAATACAGGTCCGAAAACCTCCATTCAATTTGCAGAAATGGAACATGATTTTGGAACAATTGACCAAAATACAACTAACCCAAAGATTTTTACCTTTACCAATACAGGTAGCGAACCTTTGATTATCTCAAATGCTAAAGGTAGCTGTGGATGTACCGTACCGGAATACCCAAGACAACCAATTGCTCCGGGCGAAACTGGAGATATTAAGGTTGTTTATAGCCCGGGTACTCAGGCAAACCAACAAGCAAAATCTGTTACCATTACAGCAAACACGGAACCTGCTACGACTGTTTTAAGAATTAAAGCAAACGTAACTCCTGGTGAGAACAACGCTGCTGAAAATACAGTTCCTTTGCAAATAGAAGGTTAAACGCCATCTAGAACTTATAATATGAGCCATTCCGATTGTCGGGATGGCTTTTTTTGTAGATAGAGTTAAAGGTATGCAAGCGGTGAGGTTATTTTTCTATTTAACAATAACGAAATGAATGCAGTAGCAATCTCTTCTTAATTCAAATGTTTAAAAGCTTCAAATCATTGACCAGCATACTTGTAATAACAACGAATAAAATGAACGGCTGTAATACTACTAACGAGATTCAAATTCTAGGATCATAGTTGAGATTTGTACATCCGTTTTAAAATCTATGGTTCAATATTTTGAAGTCTAAACGAGCGCTAGAAATAGACTTTATACCGATTGCGTTATAAAATTATTGCATTTATCTTTAAGCGGCAATTAAAAACTGAATTGGTATTAAACCCTAATCCAAATTTGTTAAAGAAGATCAGTCATGTAAATTCTTGTACTTATCTAACGTGAGTTTGAACTAACAGACAACAGTCCCATTTTATCGTGTTGGGTGAATTTTGATTCAAAAATTTGTACAGTATATTCTGATCACTTCAAAAGGAAACAGTCGAAATGCCTTATTTTTAATACAAAATCTAAATCCATATCATACTTCAACTAGTTCAGCAACTGCCCAAACTGTCGGCGCATTTCTTACATCTTACCTACGAAAATCTGCGACTACCTAAAAGACTAACTAATTAACGCTTCCCTGTACCAACATAATTAACACAAACAATAAACCCCTTCCGTTAAAACGAAAGGGGTTTATTCCTATAAAAGATAGGTTATACTTATTGTTAGATACTTTACTTATTCACCGTAATTTTTCTAGTGATAAGCTCATTACCTAATTGCACCGTCGTAAAATATATACCATTACTTAAGGTAGATACATTAACAGATACTTTCTGTTTTCCTGGAGCCATTACTCCTAGATACTGAGACAATACCTCTTTCCCTGTAATATCTCTAACCGTTACTGTTACTGCTTGTGGAGTACTCAAGTTAAATGCAACATTTGATACGTCTGCTGTTGGGTTTGGATAAATATTCAAACTACTAGCATCCTTCTTAATTTCATTAACACTAGTTGTTAAATTATTTAATTTAACATCTACAGCATTCAAAACTTGTCTTTGACCAACATTACTGTTGAAATAACTCACAAACCCAACAAGAGAAACAGAGTCTGGATCCCAAGAAGAATTTAAATTAAAAGTGTGGCTTTTAGAATAAGTGGTATTTAATGCAGGAGATGAAGGAATAACTGTATTATCTCCCCATGCATCATTCGTAGGGTAAACATCTCTTAAAACATGTCTGTGATCGTAATTGATAATTGGATTACCTGCACCGGCATAAGGATGTCCTGCTGAATTATTATAAGCGTTTACCTGATTGTATCCCGAACCTGTTCCTCGAACATGATCTTCTACAACAAATAAAGTAACCCGAATATCCCCAGACACAAAATCAACAAAGTTTGCACTTAAATCTGCACTTACTTGACGGGTAAGAGTATCATAAACTCCTGTTAAGGTAACATCAACTGGAGCACCCAAAGTAGCTTGAGTAGCTGTTCTGGAATTCCAAGCACCTCCCGCTCTACTAATTGCAACGTTTGTTTCGCCTGGAAAAAGAATTCTATCAATTGTCGCCGTTGGGGCTCCGGCTCCAAATGCTTGGCAATAGGTTACTGCCTCCGGTATAGTCATTGCATCTGTACCAAAACAAGCATGCAACCCAACAGCAATTGCACTAGGTGTAGCCGCCAAAGCTGCCTCTACTTGAAGTGCTCCATCTGGACAAAACTGGCAAGGAGCTGTTGTAAACTCTTCGAGAAGAGGATTTTTGCTAACAGAAATACCTGTACCAATATTTAAAGTAGTTGAAAGTGTATCGTAGTCGTTATTTGGATCAGCAACTCCGTTAGGTAACGCCGAATAAACAAGTAAATCGTAAACTCCGGGAGTTGTGTTCCATGTGATCGGATGACTGAAAGACCCAAATGACTCAGGTGCGATAGATACATTTATAGTAGATGTATTCAACGTTGCACCTGTATCAGCAGTCCAAGTAACATCGAGGGTTGTAAGTGTAGCAGAACCACCGTTGTAAACAGATCCATCTATAGTAAATACAGGACCAGAATTAGTTGTTCCTATGGTAAATAACTCGGCATCTGCCAATGGTTTAGTACCTTGAACAAAACCGTAATAAACGTTGTCTGTAGGATCTGAAGCATTTCCCCCATTGGTAACAAAAGAAGGAGTATTTGGAGCTCCTGTTACTTGAGTAGCCGTTGTACTATTTATTTGAACACCTATTGTTAAAGAAAGAGGTGTATTGAAAGTTCGCAAATCTGCTACATAAATATTGTTGGTTGTTTCTTCCAACACTATTCCCCAATAGGACCATTGCGTTCCTGTAGCTCCGGGTGCACCGTAAGAAGCGAAATTGATCCAATGTTGTCTGTAAGGTGCTGTACCGTGAGTTTTTTTGATTACTCCGTCATTCGTTGAACCTCCGGCTGCTTGCTGAAGTCCCCATACCATTACTGAATTATCAGGAATAGCGGCATTTGGAAGTGTTGCATTTGCGAATGCAGGAATAGTTGTAGCTCCTGTTGTAAACGTTAAAACTCCTGAATTAGAAACTTTATATTGAGTTACAGGGGAACCATTAAAATCAAAAGGGAATGGTAAAGTTTGAACCGGAGACCATGTCAAAGTTGATGTTCCATTTGCTATAATGCTGGTATATCCATCAGCAGCCGTCACACCTGCTGCTCCAAATGGCTGTTCAGCATCGTTATTTAGACCTCTTGGATTGGCACCAGCAGGATTGTACTCGTTTAAGTAATACTGTGAAAATGCGCTCGTTGAACACAAAACTACAGCTAAGCATGTAATGATTTTTTTCATATCTACGTTGTTAATTAATAGTTAAAAAATTGAATTTCTAAAGTAACCCAAAAATCTTAGAAAAACAAGTGACAAAAAAAAAGACCTTTCTATTGCTAGAAAGGTCTTAAATAAAGCAGTTTTATTCTTTTTTATTTGCTCACTGAAATCTTTCTAGTAACCATTTCCTCGCCAATTTTGAACGAAGCAAAGTAGATTCCATTAGTAAGATTGGACACATTCATAGAAACCTTCTGAACTCCTGCAGTAAGTGTACCAAAATCTCTATTGATAACTTCTTTTCCAGTAATGTCTCTTACACTTAAGAAAACGGTCTGAGCAGAACTTAAATTGAAAGTAACAGTAGATAAATCTGCTGTTGGATTAGGGTAGATTAGTAAGCTACTAGCGTCTTTTTGAATTTCGACTACGCTTGTAGATAAGTTGTTCAATTTAACTTCAGCAGCATTTAGCACCACTCGCTCATTTGTGTTAACGTTGTAATAGCTTACAAATGCAACCAAAGAAACATCTTTAGATTTCCAAGAGCTGTTTAAGGTAAAAGTGTTACTCTTAACATAGTTCGTATTCAATAATGGTGCTGTAGGAATAACAGTGTTGTCTCCCCAAGCATCATTCGTAGGATAAACATCTCTTAATACGTGTCTGTGAACAAAACCTACAATTGGATTTCCTGCTCCAGCGTACGGGTGACCCACCTGAGTATTATATGCATTCACTTGATTGTATCCAGATCCCGTACCAGTTACACTGTCTTCTACAACAAAAAGGGTTACTCTAATATCTCCAGGTACTGCATAGTCTACAAAGTTTGCTGTAACATCTGCATTTACTTGTCTGTTTGTAGTGTTATATGTTCCGGTTACATTCACTGTTACTGGAGAACCTACACCTGCTCGTGTTGTTGCATTAGCTGCCCAAGTTCCTCTTCCGTGTGCTACTGTTGTCTCTCCAGGAAATAGAACTCGATCTATACAAGCTGTCGGAGCACCTGATCCAAAAGCGGAACAATAGGTAGAAGCTTCTGGAATAGTCATTGCGTCAGTTCCAAAACAAGCATGCTCCCCTACTGCTATTACAGCTGGGTTAGTAGCTAAAATTTGCTCTACAATCACAGCTCCATCCGGACAAAATTGACAAGGCGCTGTTGTAAATTCTTCTAACAAAACATCTCTTGACACTGTCGTCCCGTTATTCACAAAAAACTGAGTCTTTAAGGTATCATTTGCATTTAAGGAATCTGCAATTCCATTTGGATTACTCGTCCACACCATTAGATCTGTGAAAGCACCAGGATTAACAGCTGTCGTTGTTATGGTATGATTAAATGCTGTTGTGCCAAACGACCCTGTGTTAGGGCTAATTGAATTTGTGTTCACCGTAACACCACCATCAATACTCCAATTTACATCAACCGTTGCTAAAGTATTTAAACCTGTATTTTCAATAGTTCCTGAAACAGTTACTGTTGAATTAGTCGTATAACTATTGGCTATTGACACATCCTGAATTCCTGCATCATTTGCAATAACTTCTTTAACCTCAATATTATCTACAGCTAAAACAAACATATCGTTAGAATTATTTCTCCAAGCAATGTGAACGGTCTGTCCGACGTATCCACTAAGGTCAATGTTTCTGCTATTCCAAGTGCTAGTTTCAGCTGGAACTGTTAACAAAACTGTAGAACATGCCGCAACGGTTGGCACAGTCGTTGATATTCGAACTTCATAACCATCGGGAAACGCAGGATCTTGAGCTTGGGCATCAAAAAATAAATAGTTGTTAGCAGTAATGGTGATTGCAGGTGTGATCATATAATCGTCTGCTACGCCCGCAGGAGTATACCAAGAAGTACTCAAAGCAGCTGGTTGACCGCCTGCATTTAATACAACCCATGCGTTGTTAATTGCACCAACATTTGCAGCCGGCGTTCTGCCATCAACATTTACTAACGTCCAGTTTGAAAGTGGAGTTGGTCCGCTAAAATCTTCAGAGAAAATTGGTTGAGCATTTGCAGAAAACGCCGCTAATACAGTACCAACTAAAAATAGTTTAAGTTTTTTCATAATTAATTTGTCTTTTTATAAGCGGCCAATTTAAGTTTTTTATACCAAAATATTCCAGTTCACTAAAAGAAGAGTTAGCTAAATAAATTAACCTAGTGAGCTCATTAATCTACTTTGTCCTAGGGTGAAATTGAGTTATAGCTTCTCGCAAATATTGCCGATCTAAGTGGGTATAAATCTCAGTGGTTGTTATCGACTTGTGCCCAAGCATTTCTTGAATTGCTCTTAGGTCGGCTCCCCCATCAATGAGATGCGTAGCAAAAGAATGTCGAAAGGTATGAGGACTTACTACTTTTGAAATATTCGCTTTTTCACAAAGTCGTTTTATAATCGTAAAAATCATTACTCGACTTAAGCTTGCTCCTCGATTATTTAAGAAAACGATATCTTCTGCCTCTTTTTTCACCTCTTGGTGATTTCTCCGGTGTTCAAAATAATACCGAATGAACTTCATCGCAGACTTACCGATGGGAACAATCCGCTCCTTATTCCCTTTTCCAGTCACCCGAACAAATCCCTCTTCAAAGAGAAGGTTCGATATTTTTAACTGTGTTAGTTCAGAAACTCTTAGACCACAGCCATAAAGTGTTTCTAAAATAGCTCTGTTCCTCTCCCCTTCTTTACTGCTTAAATCTATTGCACCAATTATTACATCTATATCCTCGATTGACAACACTTCAGGAATTTTCATGCCCAGCTTCGGACCTTCTACTAATAATGTTGGATTCGTCGTTACCACTTCTTCCATTAATAAATAATTAAAAAAAGCCTTAATTCCAGATAAAATTCTAGCCTGAGAGCGAGCACCAATTTCTATGTCAAACAACCAAGCCATAAAATCTTGAATATGATGCACCTCAACTTCAGTAGCAGACGGATTTAACGACTTCAACTCTAAAAACTGAATAAATTTGGAAAAATCTCTTAAATAGGCATCTATGGAATTTGGAGAAAGAGATTTCTCTAATTTCAAAAACGCTTCAAAACCTTTCTTATAGTTAAGTAACTTCATCCTTACAAATGTATAATTTTGAAATAGACATGAGCCAACAAAAAATTGCAATCGTAAACGGACCCAATCTAAATCTACTCGGAATTAGACAGCCTGAAATTTATGGGCATCAGTCTTTCGAAGAGTACTATGCGACCTTGCAAAAAAAGTTTCCGAATGTGGCGTTTAGCTACTACCAATCCAATGTGGAAGGGGAACTGATTAATTACCTGCAAAACATCGGATTTGAAGACATTGCAATTGTACTAAATGCAGGAGGTTACACGCATACTTCCGTGGCAATTGCAGACGCTGTTGCATCTATTAGTGCGGATGTTATTGAAGTTCACCTTTCTCATCCCCCTGCAAGGGAGGAACAGAGGCATGTATCTTTACTCTCCAAATATGCAAAAGGCAGCATTTCAGGATTAGGCTTATACTCTTACGATGCCGCCATCGAATATTTTAACCTTAAATAAGAACTATGAAAAAAATTGTTTTAGCACTAACCGTATTACTTTGCTCTTCTTCTCTCTTGCAAGCTCAAATGGGAGATGTTTTTCCAGAAATTGATGTGATAGATTTAGATGACAAATCGCTCACAATTCCGGATGATACAAAAGGGAAATTCAGTTTGATTGGAGTCGCTTTTTCAGAAGATGCTCAAGAAGATTTATACAGTTGGAGCCAACCTGTTTTCAGCGAGTTTTTGGACGAAAATAATCTGGCAAGCTTAGTTTACGACCCGAATGTACACTTGATCTTAATGTTTACAGGAGCGAATCAACTGGCCTACAACAATGCAAAGAAAAAAATAACGGAAGGAACAGATGAAAGTTTAACCGACAACATTGTACTATATAAGGGTTCCATGGACGACTACAGAAAAACCTTAAAAATGAAAGACCGAAAGAAACCATATTTCTTTGTTCTAGATCAAAAAGGTAAAATTATTTATGCCACCTCGGGCAGATACAGCCGCAAGGTGCTAGAAGAAGTAGGAAATTTAATAGAAGAATAAGATGAAAAAAATAATCAAAACAGATTTGGCTCCTGCGCCAATTGGTCCTTATTCACAAGCTGTATTAGTTGGTAACACGTTGTACACCTCAGGTCAAATCGCCTTAGATGCAAAAACTGGAGAATTGGTTATTGCGAACATTGCATTAGAGACTCAGAAAGTAATGCAAAACATGAAAGCCGTTCTGCACGCCGCAGGTATGGGTTTTAACGACGTTGTAAAATCTTCTATTTTTTTATCTTCCATGAAATACTTCCAAGATGTGAATCAAATTTATGCGAGCTATTTTGACGAAGAAACTGCACCCGCAAGAGAAACAGTAGAAGTTTCTGAGTTACCCAAGAAGGTCAATGTTGAAATTTCAATGATTGCGATAAAGAGTTAGATCTGAATTTAGTCGGTTAAAATGCTTCTCCAATCGTAAGGTAGAAGCCTGAACTTCCTTGTACTCCAATTCCGTAGTCTAATCTTACGTTGATTTTTTCATCTTTACTCAGACGATACCGCAGTCCGCCACCAACAGTTGGTTTTATATTTTCGATTTCAAAAGAATTAAAGGTTGAAGCGACTGAACCAAAACCTGTGAAAAGAACAAATCCGAAGTTAAAAGGCAAGGACTTCCGGTATTCTGCTTGCGCCATAATCATGTTATTATCCCTGTACCGTCCTTCAAAATAACCTCTCATTCTTCTCGTTCCACCAATTAAAGCCATTTCATTAAAAGGGGTCTTGCCTAAATTTGCCACTGAAAATAAGTTGAGCGCAAATGTGTGCTTGTTTTTTGTAAGATATTTCACATAGTCTGCTGAAATTCTGGTGAACTCAAAGTCACTTCCAAATACTTTTAAGTTTGGTAATACAACAAACTCAAAATAAGTCCCCTTTGTCGGGTAATTGTAATCGTTTCTGGAATCTACCAAAGAAATAATACCTAAGCTGGAAATGATTCCTCCTTCTGCTCCCAACGCTCTATTTCTGTCTAATATCCCATTTTCTTCTACTTCTGTAATGTCATAGCCATCAAACCAATACCGCAAACCGACGTACCAGTTAGGTCGTGCTAATTTCATTACATTCAGTCGTATTCTCGGAAAATCTACAGCATACAACTCTTCGTCAGACTTTGGCAAATCAGATCCAACCCCAAAAAAGCGATAACTGTACTTGTAATAGCCCAATTCACCAAAAGCATAATAGTTCTCATCCTTCAAATATAGCTGGAACGGCAAGTACAAAAGCAACTGATCGCGCAAAGTATATGCTGCTCCAAACTGAAATTGAGAGATTCTCGACTCCTTTGTTTCATTTTTGAAACGAAAAGAAAATAGCGATACCACTCCAAAACCCCAATCTGTTTCAGGTGTAAAATAGGCTATTGGCAGGGGGAATGCTTTGAACGTTGTCGCTCCACTATCGCTTTGAGAGTAGGCGGATGTTAGAAATAAGCTAAGAAGAAACGTCAAAAGGAATTTCTGCATGGAACAGAAAGTTATGCTTTTATATGATTCCATGAAGTGGACCACCAATTTCACCCATTGCATCCACGCGCTTTTCAATTTCTGGGTCTAGTTCTAAATAAGGAGCATTATGAGGCTTCATTCTACAATCCATTATTAGTGAACTTTTACAACCCCAATGTTTGTGCTCCACGAAAGAATCCACTCCATAAATATCGTGAGAAGGATTAGCTCTTGTGAAAGCACTCCAAATCAAGTTTGAAAAAGCTTTTGCTATAAACTGCGCATCATCACAGACCACTATTAAAGGGAAATTTTCCAGAAGCTCTTTTTGTAGAGAAAGGCTATCGCACAAACTTTTAATCAAAGTCGCCTCACTTTCGTAGTCTGAAAATTCATCAAGTTGGATTGCAAGCACACCATTGAAAGCACACTCAAATCCTTTCACCGAGTCAGGTAAATGTAGTGCCGGTTTTTTTGTTCCCAATACTCTTTTGGGTTTGCCAACCGCTGCAATTACGACCTTAGAGCCTGCATTTAAATCTGTAGAACTATAGTCTAAAGTGTCAATTGTTGTTTTAGTCTGAAAGTGAAGATCTCTCGTCCAATCGACCCTTTCCAAAATATGCTTAAAAAATCCTTCCTTATCGTGAAGGTTTAATTGTGGTGCATCTTCCTTAGCGGAAATAATTAGAAACTTTGCTAATGACATTTGTCCGAAACCTAGAATATGATTTGCTATGGTTAACAACTCCGCAGGTTGTTTCGTTTCTAGATACGGAGTGTACCGTTCACTTCCTATGGCAAATAAAAGAGGATGAACTCCTGCCTCATCTACTGCATTCACTTCATGTAAACCTGGTATTTCCTTAGGAATAATAGATCCGGTAATTTCATGAATCAAATCTCCAAAACTTGTATCTTCTTGTGGTGGTCTTCCAACAACTGTGAATGGCCAAATTGCTCCATCCCTATGGTACACTTGGTCTACTTTCATGAGCGGAAAATCGTGCTTTAAGCTATAATACCCTAAATGGTCGCCAAATGGTCCTTCGGGTTTGTTTTCTTTTGGATAAACTTTACCGGTAATGATAAAATCCGCCTCAGAAGACAGTGTGTGACCATCCTTATTTACGTACCTAAACCTTCTTCCGCCAAGGGCACCTGCAAAAGTCAATTCTGAAAGTCCTTCAGGTAATGGCATTACTGCCGCAAAAGAGTGAGACGGCGGACCTCCTACAAAAATAGAAACATGCAAGGGCTTACCTAGCGCGTTCGCTTTGGTTTGATGCACGCCGATACCTCTATGTATTTGATAATGTAAGCCAATCTCTTCATTTGGAATAAAGTCGTTTCCTGTTAATTGAATACGGTACATTCCTAAATTAGAATTCATTACTCCCGGCTTATCCGCATCTTCCGTGTACAC
>Ga0307934_1000708_pt1 | contig 23701 bp, 22 predicted proteins | sample OrgLakmetageno90_FD_201838 | JGI IMG/M metagenome (GOLD analysis project Ga0307934, IMG submission 201838) | Saline water microbial communities from Organic Lake, Antarctica - #90 | ecosystem: Environmental > Aquatic > Non-marine Saline and Alkaline > Saline | place: Antarctica: Organic Lake... | reverse complement strand
TTAAAATCTTCTTGCAGTCGAACGACCTGAGAGGTAGCATTGAAGAAGAAGGAAGTAACAGAAAGAAGTAAGAGTAATTTTCTCATCGGATTTTGTTTATTGATTATAAGTATCTTACTTACAGACGTGAAATCAATAATTTCCGTTGCATTGCTAAGTTATAAGTTAATAGGAGTAGTAAATTAGTACACAGTTGGAGCCAAATCACCAACAATTAAACGCTAGATGCTATTTACGAATCTCTTTCTTAGTAATCCAAGAACCCAAACGCACAAGAATAGAAATCCGGCAACACTCGCAATGGCTCCGGCAATAGACCCATTTATTAATGCAGCCACATAATAGCCTCCAATGGCACTCAAAATGCCGAATATGGAAGAGAGGAGAAGCATTTTTTTAAGGTCTGTCGTGATTAAATAGGCGGTAGCTGGGGGCACAATTAAAAGTGCAACCACCAATATGGCTCCTACAGATTCAAAAGAAATAACCGTAGTTAAAGAAACAGCACCCATTAAGGCATAATGCCAAAAAGCTACACCAATGCCCAATGCCTTAGCAAATTCTTCATTAAACGTGGTAATGAATAATCCTTTGTAGCCTCGCCATATAAATAAAAGTAAAAGCAACAACAAACCAGATGCTATCCAAACCGTTCGTGGTCCCATGTTGTAACCACCTTCTGTAATCCACAAGTCGAGTGGGACGTAAGCAATTTCACCATACAGCACACAATCTTGGTCTAAGTCTACTTGACCTGCGAATAAGGAGATGAGGATAATGCCAATGGCAAATAACCATGTAAACGTAATGCCGATGGAAGCATCCATTTGCAAGTTTGATTTTTTATGAAATAACTCAATGAGAACAGTGGTTAATACACCCAACGCTGCAGCACCAACCAACATGGGTAGGGTTTCTCTAGAACCTGAAAGCAAATAGGCAATAACAATTCCTGGTAAAACAGCATGAGAAATGGCATCGCCAACCATTGCCATTTTTCTCAAAATAAGGTAAGAGCCAAGTAAGGCGCAAGAAACGGCTATCAATGAGCCTACTAATATGATCCAAAATGCTTCCATTATTCTACGTACGGGATTGTGGACTGATGAGGATCTTTGGTTGGGTAATTCAATTCCTTCTCCAACTGTCGTTCTAATTCAGGTGTAATGATGTGCTCAATTGCTTCAGCATCGTTGTGTACATGATCTGGCTCTAATTTTAAACGTTGGTTCAGGTACATTTCCCACAAACGGTGCAGTTTGATTATTCGTTTTGCTTCATTTAGCCCACTCTCCGTAATCACCCAATTGTCGCCTTTTTTTCGCAACCAATTTTCCTTTTTAAGCAACAGCAAACCTCTTTTTAATTCTTTCATCCGCAAATCTCGAGTAGCTAATAAAACGGCGACACTTCGTTGTTTTTTAAATCCACCGTCCTTTTCACCTAAGTGGTAAAAAAGCTTTAAAACATTTTCTACTAATATTTTACGTTGATTTTCTCGTTGAACTCTGTACCTTGCTAACATGCCTGTTTTTGGTGCAAACCAAATGGAGCCTACGGTTAAAATGGATAAGCACATGACAATCCAAGGTCCAGTAGGCATAGCAGGAGCAATGTAGCTAATGTATGAGCCTAAGAATCCTGAAATGGCACCAAAGAAAGTGGCTATTAAAATCATTACGCCGAGTTTGTCGGTCCAAAACCGAGCACCGGAAGCTGGAGTTATGAGCAAAGCCGCCATTAGAACAACACCGACGGCTTGAATTCCCACAGCAACTGCTAAAACGGTGATGGTGGCCAACATAAATTCTAAAAAACGGACTGGTAAGCCAATGACCTTCGCGTAGTCTGGGTTGAAAGAAATTAATTTAAACTCCTTGTAAAAAAGCACCACAACTACGATTAAAATAGCGGCAATAGTTCCAAAAACGTAAACATCATCTTTTGTTAAAGATGCCGCTTTTCCAAACAAAAACTTATCTAAACCGGCTTGCGAGGCGTTCCCAGAATGTTGAATGGAGGTAAGTAGTAGAATACCCACTCCGAAAAACACACTGAGAATAATCCCAATAGCGGTGTCACTTTTCAGCTTGGTGGTTCGTGTAATTCCATCAATTAAAAGCAGAGATAGCCAACCGGTTATAAATGCTCCTATAATAAGGTACAATGGGTTTTTACTTCCGGATACCATAAATGCTAAACAAACACCTGGTAAAATACTGTGGGCAATAGCATCCCCAACCAAAGCGCGTTTGCGCAGAAATGAAAAGCAACCAACAATAGCAGCTGATGCTCCTAGAAGCATGGTGCCAAGCACTACAAAAAGTACGTTGGGATCAGAGAAAGAAAGAAATTGGAACGTATTGTTCATTAAATAATTAAGAATTATGAATTACGAATTACGAATGATTCCCAGAGGCACATCGTTCTTAAATGATATTTAGTGTTTATCATAATTCTATATTTTACAGATTCAAGTGTTCTATTATAAGTAATTTGATTTTAAAATCACAACCAATTATTCGTAATTGTAAAATTGTTAATTCGTAATTGTTCTACTCCCTAACATTAAAGGCCTTTTCTTTCATTAAATCCCCAACTTGACTCAATACGTTAAGCTTTCCACCGTACGCTTCTTGCAATAGTTTTTCATTAAATATTTCCTCCTTCGGACCTGCGGCAACCATTCTTGTGTTCAGTAAAACAATCCAATCAAAAAAGTCTTTGGCTGTTTGTAAATCATGGTGTACCACAACAACGGTTTTGCCATCCTTTTTCATTTCGTGCAGAAGGTTCAAAATGGCCTCTTCTGTTGCTGCATCTACTCCTACAAAAGGCTCATCCATAATGTATAAGTCGGCACCTTGTGCTAGCGAACGCGCAATAAATACCCGTTGTTGCTGACCGCCACTCAGTTGAGAAATTTGGCGATTGCTAAACTCAAGCATGTTGACTTTTTCGAGTGCCTCGGCAGCAATTTCTCGGTCTGCTTTGGTAATTCTTTTAAATAGATTGCTCTTTTTATACCGTCCCATCAAAACTATGTCCATCACAGAAGCAGGGAAATCCCAGTCCACCGATTCACGCTGCGGAACGTAGGAAACCCGTGAGCGAACATCGTCTAAATCTTGATTGAATATTTTAACGTACCCACTACTTGTTGGAACCAATCCCATAATGGCCTTTAATAAGGTAGTTTTCCCTGAACCATTGGGGCCAATAATTCCGATTATTTTACCTGTAGGTAATTCGAAATCAATATTCCACAATACCGGCCTACGGTTGTACGATACTGTTAAGTTATGTGTTTCTATACTAATCATTTATTCTATTTCTTAAAGATGAAGGATGAAGGATGAAAGATGAAAGAGAAAAGATGAAAGAGAAAAGACAAAAGGTTTACTTTTTACTTCTCCATTCTTTTTTTTCTTCAACTCTAATCGGTAATTCTATATTCTACTTTGTAAACTCAAATTCCTTTCATAATTATTCATTATCAATTAGACATTAATCATTCATTACCTTAATCCTTCCACTATGGTTTTTACATTGTGTTTTACCATTCCAACATAAGTTCCTTCCGGTGTTCCTGCTTCGCCCATGGCATCGCTAAACAATTGTCCACCAATTCTTACTTGATGATTTTTTTGTAAACAACCTTCAACCACGGCTTGTAACGATTTTTCAGAAACAGAGCTTTCTACAAAGACCGCTTTAATCTCGTTTTCAACAATGTAGTTCACTAAGTCGCTTACGTCTTTAAGTCCGTATTCAGAAGTAGTTGATATGCCTTGCAACCCTCTAACTTCAAATTTATACGCTCTCCCAAAATAGCCGAATGCATCGTGCGCAGTGATTAGTATTCGTTTAGTAGAATCTAACGCAGTTACCTGAGCAACTAAATCCATGTTCAATTGAAAGAGTTGGTTGGTGTACTTCTCCGTATTTGTTTCAATTTGTTTTTTAACTGAATCCGGAGAGAGCAGTGCCAACTCTTTGCCAATAAATTGAACGGCCTTGGACCAAAGCGCAACATCGAACCAAATGTGGGGATCTTGAGCTCCTTGAAATTCAGTATTGTTGATGTACTCTGTTTTAGTTAAGCCTGCTGTTGCAACAATAATGTGCTTTTGTTTTTCGAGTTTCTCAAACACTTCACCCATTTTTCCTTCGAGGTGCAATCCGTTGTATACGATAACATCTGCATTGGTTAAGGATTTTAAATCGCCTTGCGTTGCTTTGTATAAGTGAGGGTCTACGCCGGGTCCCATGAGGGTAATCACCTCTATGTTGGGGCTAACTATATTTTTTACTGCATCCCCCAACATGCCTGTTGTGCATACAATCGTTTTAATTTCTTGCGATGTTTTCTTTTCTTCTAATTTACATGAGAAAAGCACAAGTGAAACGAGAAGGTAAAGTAGTTTAGTCTTCATTTTTAATTTTTATAAATAGGTTATTGGCAACTTTTTGCGATAAGTTGATCTTCTGATTCTGTTTGTTTTGAACTACTAAGGAATTGTCGAATGGATGTCGCGTCACAACGTTAAGCTCTGTTCCCAACTGTATTTCTACCTCGCTTAAGAAATTTAGAAAATTTGTAGAATGATCCTCAACACCGGTTATAACTACGGAGCTTCCTATTTTAACTTCACTCAACTTTTGACTTTCGCGATTTGGAAAAATCCCTTGACTATTTGGAATCGGGTCACCATGTGGATCAAACATTGGATATCCTAGAAATTCATCCAGTCTATTTGTGAGCTCAATAGATTCGATGTGCTCTAACTGTTCAGCAATATCGTGTACCTTGTCCCAACCAAAATTTAAATTCTCTACTAAGAAGTACTCCCACAGTCTGTGCTTTCTGATAATAGATATTGCTACTTTTTTTCCCTTGTCTGTTATTTTGACAGTTTTGTACCGCTCATAGTCTACGAGATCTTTTTCATTCAACCTCTTTAGCATATCCGTAACGGAAGAGGCTTTTGTCTCCATTTTTTTAGCAATCTCGTTAGTTGATGCTTTTTTGTCAGAAGATTCAATAAGGGAATAAATTGCTTTTAAATAGTTTTCTTCGGTTAAGGAAGTCATTGTATCATTTTCGTCAAAATTAATTATAATCGTCTAAGTATTTTTTTAGACTGCCCTAAAAAAAGCGAGCAATGATTTTTTTTGAACATAGAAATATCTTTTAAATGTTATCAATGATTTTTTTTCGTCTGAAAAATAAATAGGGTAGGGAGGTCAAAAATGGCTCGAGCAGTTTGTGCCCTTTTTCAATTAAAGAGGGAGCAGATTTTTCATTTAAGTCGGTTATGTAAGGGCCAAAATAAAGCTGTCTTTTTACCAGTTCCCTAATACCATAAATTTTTTATAAAGTCTGTTAGTAATGTAAACTATTAAAACGTATAAAGCGGGCATAAGTTACAAATGTCACTAGTGTTACATTTGTAACTTGAGAAAAGAGAAAGAAATCTGTGCATTACTTCTCAGCTAATAGATATTGCCTACAGCAAATAGGTATTAGCAAATACTAAAGTTCACTAATCATTATAATTCAATCGTTTAAGATGGTTATTTAAAGCCTTAATTTAAGTTAAGTTCAAAGATTTCGGCCTGGTTAACTGACAAGTTACAAATGTAAATTACAAATGTAACATACTTTGATTACATTTGTAAAGTCATTGTGTAGTGACAAATGTAACTTAGTAAAAAGATGGATTTAATAGAAAGATTTAGGTATATCATGAAGTTAAACGCGATGACAGCGTCTCAATTTGCAGACGAAATTGGGGTGCAGCGTTCATCTGTTTCGCACATTCTCTCCGGTCGAAATAAGCCTAGTTTAGAATTTATTCAGAAGGTAATTAACCGCTTTCCTAAAGTAGATTCTACTTGGTTAATTAATGGCAAGACAAATATTGGAACTGCTCCAAAAGAACCCGATGAGCAAAAAGAGATACCTAAATCCTTGGAGAAAGAAAATTCATCCACTTCAACGGTAGCATCTACAACCGGCCATGATGACTCACCACAACATTTGAATCTGACTGAAAAAGGAAAGAAAATAAAGAAAATAGTAGTTTTTTACTCAGATGGAACTTTTGAGGAATTGAGCCATTAAAGCTTACCTTCTTCAATCCAGTTTACTGCATCTTTGATGTTCGTAAATACTCTGGTTGGTACCTTAGGTTTCTCAAACCTAGCGTAAATATTAGCTAAAATTTTAGTGGCTGAATCCTTAACCACAATGGCATGTAAAATGGTTTCTCCTTTAATCATGTTTTCACGATAATAGTCTCGTGCTTCAGCAGTAAAGTCTAGGAATTTTGCACTTGCATCAGTAATGCCAAAGGTTGATCGATATTTTTTGTACTGTCGTATCAAATCTAATGATTCCTTTGCCATTGCTGCGTCAATAGTTGTTGACTCTTGAAATTCAGCTATTAATGTTTCTCCTGAGGGATCACTAAAGAATTTGACATAATCCAATTCTTCAATTAATCGGTAATCGTTCAAAATAGTATGCATCATTTCCTTGTATCTTATAATTATGCGCAGGGATTAAACATACCCTAATGCTGTTGAAGGTTGAATCCTGAACTCTTCTAACTTCGCAGTAAAAGTATTATTATATAACTATTTATCCAAGCTAATTAGTTGTAGACTAGTAAACAATTAAGAGAATAATGCAAATAACTTATGGCCTGTTATCTTCAATCCAATCAAACGCATCGTGAATGCTTGTAAAAACTCTTGTTTGAACCCTTGGTTTGTCAAATCTCGCGTAGATGTTTGCCATCGTTTTTATCGCAAAGTCATTGACCACTACCGCAACAAGCCGAGTATTGTGTGGACTCACATTTTCCTTCCAGTATTTTTTCGCTTCGTTGGTTATGCTTAAGAACTTAGCTGTAAAGTCAATTATTGCATATTCTGAGCCTTGATCCTTTATTGGTTTAGTTATTTCAATAGCCTGTTTTGCTATATCTATTTCTATATGAGTAGATTCCTTAAATCGTGAAATTAACGTGTCGCCTTTTTCGTTCAAAAAGAAACAAGCAAAGTCACTATCTAATACTTCGTTGAAATTGGGGAATGCTGGGTGATTCATATTTCTTTGGCTAAGCTAGTTTTGATATGCTTCATTCTAATTAACTTTGAAATTTCTAACAGAGATTCATGTATAAAACAGTCATTAAGCCCATTCTCTTTCGCAATGACCCGGAAGTAATTCATTATAAAGTATTCAGTTGGCTAAAAGTATTATTAAATAGTGGTTTTTCAAAGGGGTTAGCTAAGTCTATTTACCATGTAAACGATAAAAGCCTAAAAAAACAGCTTTTCGGATTGACATTTCCAAACCCCGTTGGTTTAGCTGCAGGATTTGACAAAGATGCAAAACTATTCGAAGAATTAGGTTGTATGGGCTTTGGTTTTATTGAAGTTGGAACGGTTACTCCAAAACCACAAGATGGTAATCCTAAGCCGCGGCTTTTTAGATTGCCAGAAGATGAAGCATTGATCAACCGAATGGGTTTTAATAATGGTGGAGTCGAGGAGGTGGTAAAAAGGCTCAAAAATCGAAATCCCAATCAAATTATTGGAGGGAACATCGGTAAAAATAAAGTGACTCCTAATGAAGATGCCATTAACGATTATATCATTTGTTTTGAGGAGTTATTCGATTATGTAGATTACTTTGTAGTGAACGTTAGTTCTCCGAACACGCCTAATTTAAGAGAGTTGCAAGAAAAAGAGCCACTTACAAAACTGTTACAAACCTTACAAGTTAATAACAATGCTCGTGCAAATCGAAAGCCAATCTTATTAAAGATTGCGCCGGACTTAACAAACGAACAGCTGGATGACATTGTAGAAATTGTTGGCACTACTAAGATTGACGGGATTATTGCAACGAATACTACTATTGATCGATCGAACCTGAAGACAAAAAAAGGTGAAATAGAACAAATCGGAGCAGGAGGATTAAGTGGAAAACCGGTGAGGAAGAGGTCTACTGAAGTGGTACGTTACCTTGCTGAAAAATCGAAAAAGTCCTTTCCAATAGTTGCTGTTGGAGGTATTTATACCGCAGAAGATGCCATAGAAAAACTGGAAGCAGGAGCTGATTTAGTTCAAATTTATACTGGATTCATATATGAGGGTCCGGGAATGGTTAAACGAATTAATAAAGGATTAGTAGAATATTTTTCAAATAAGTAGAACATGAGTGAACTAAAGATTATTGAGTGTCCTAGAGACGCCATGCAAGGAATTCATGAATTTATTCCAACTGCGAAAAAGGCTGCTTACTTGAATACACTTTTAAAAGTAGGATTTGATACAATTGACTTTGGATCGTTTGTATCTCCAAAAGCGATTCCTCAATTGAAAGATACTGCGGAAGTATTAGCGCAGTTAGACTTATCGTCTACTTCCTCCAAGTTATTGGCCATTGTTGCCAATCAACGTGGTGCAGAAGACGCTGCTCAGTTCGAGGAAATTCAATATTTGGGTTATCCATTCTCTATTTCAGAGACGTTTCAGCAACGCAATACAAATTCGAGTATAGATCAATCCTTAATTCGTATTGAAGCAATACAAGAGCTCTGCATGAAGAATAACAAAGAGTTAGTAACCTATATCTCTATGGGTTTTGGCAACCCCTATGGAGATCCTTTTCACGAAGACATTGTGGCGAAATGGATAGAAAAACTAGGAAGGTTAGACCTCAAGATTTTTGCTTTAAGCGATACCATTGGAGTTTCTGAGCCTCAAATAATCTCTAGATTGTTTTCTAGCTTGGTAAAAGAGTATCCCGAGTTTGAAATTGGAGCGCACTTACATACTACTCCTGAAACTTGGAAAGAGAAAGTGAAAGCTGCATACAAGAATGGTTGCAAGAGATTTGATGGTGCTATCTTAGGTTTTGGTGGTTGCCCCATGGCTGCCGATGATTTAACGGGCAACATGGCCACGGAGAATTTGATAGATTATTTTAATACAGAGAAAGTCGACTTAGGATTGCAAGAAGAATTGTTTGGAAAGGCTAGAGAAGAGGCAACTAAGGTTTTTCTTTAAGTTAGAGCAGGCGCATTACAGTCTGTCGTTTGGTTGGATAACTTTGTTGATAAACTTGCATTTAGTAATTATACGCAACTACAGTATTCCATTACTTTTACTTCGAACAAATTCTTATAACATGAAAAAAGGAATACTTACACTATCTTTTGCTTCTTTGCTGTTAATGGCATGTGGCGGAGAAAAAACACCTATAACCGAAACGGAGGTAGCAGAGGAAGTAGCGTTAACTGCAGACTCGGCAGCTGTAGAAATGCACCAAGCAACAGAACAAATTGAAAAGTCAGCAGAGGAGTTAGACGAATTATTAAATGACCTTTAAAGTTAACAGGATGAAAAAGAAAATTATAACAACACTGATTGCATTACTGGTTATTAGCACTTCAAGTTTCGCACAAGGAAAGATGAATCAGTTGAAAGAAAAAGCTAGTAAGGAGAGTTTAGAAAAAGCTGAAAAAGAAGTAAAGAAGGAAGCAAAAGAGTTGAAGGAAAAAGGGGAGGAGGAAGTTGACAAAGTGAGAGGTAAATCTGAAGCAGCTCAAAAGAATGCCGCATTAAAAAAAGCCGAAGGTCAGGCAAAAGCAGAGGTAGCAAAATCGAAAATCAAAAAGGTGAAAGACTCTGCTGATATAGAAGACATGGAAGGTTCTGAAGAGGAGTTGGAGGGTGCTGTAAATGATATGGAAAGTAAGGAGGATAAAGTGTCATATAAAAAAGAGGAGGAGGTTGCTAAACTTTCTGAGGCGACCGCTAAAGGGGAAGCTAAAATTGCCACGGCTATCGAAAAAATTGAAGCAGCCAAGGTGAAATTAGAGGCAGCAAAAGAAAAAGGAGAAGTGGATGAGGCTACTTATAGCTCTAAATCTGAAAAAATTGCAAAAGCAATGGAAAAGGTTGATGCGCTTAAAATAAAGATTGAAGAAGCAAAGAAACTGAAGTAACAAAGCTTCATAGGCATAAAAAACCACGCAAACTTGCGTGGTTTTTTTGTATCTTATTTTGTCGTTTTACCTTCGTACATTCTTGTAAATGAGCTATCAATTGGTTCCCATAGCTCAATGTTATTTCCATCAGGGTCTAGAATGTGAACAAACTTTCCATACTCGTAGGAAGCAATTTCATCCAAAACCGTAACGCCGTTCTCTTTCAACTCCTTCACTAAGGATTCTATATTTTCCACTCGGTAATTCACCATAAATTCCCGCTTAGAGGGCTCAAAATAGGTAGTGTCCTCTTGCATTGGACTCCAATTTAAGTAGGCTTTTTCTTCCGTATCTGAGTCTTTATATTCGAACACCGACCCATACTCGTTGGTTACCAAACCTAAATTCTTGGAGTACCATTCTTTTGTCTTTTTAGGGTCTTTCACTTTAAAGAAAATTCCCCCAATTCCTGTTACTTTTTTTGACATTTATAATTTGTATTTAACCAAGTTTATTCTTTTAGCAATCAAAATACTGCCTCTAACAATAATAAAGTACAGGCTCATATTGACTAATAATTTAAGGAACGGGTTGTTTGAAAAGTGCACAACTGTAGAAAAGTAAAAGCCTAATAAGATGAAAGCAAGCATTCCGACTGCTGTGATGATTCTCTTTTCGGTATTTGGGCTAAAAAGTAATGTATTCCCTTGTAGTACAATAAATAAGGTCGCTAGGTTCATTCCTAATAAACTACCGACTAACCGAACTGGTAAAAATTCTGCAAATGGGATGGTTAAAAATGGTAGCCAAAGTATACTGAGTGTCTTAAAATCAGCGATGGGCGACGTTAGGAATCTACTTTTTTTCACCAAAAGAATGAGGAGGGATAAGGTAATAACTCCTAAAACAAAGCCTCCAATGGTATCCCCTAAAAAGTGATGTGCTAAATAGGTTCTTGATAAAATAGTAAGCAGAATAATAACGATTCCTAAACCGGCAATCCAGCGTTTTCGAAAAATGAAAAACATTCCCATCCATAGGGCAATTTGAATGGCAGTGTGTCCCGAAGGAAAACCATAGTTCTGTTCTAAATCATTTCGAGTGAGGTCTAAAACTTCGTCAGAGAACGTGCCAAAAAATGTGTTTGGTAGCTTTTCTTTCGCTTGATTGTTAATCTTACTATAGTCATCAGAGTAGAGGGTGGTGTCTACATCTATTGGTCTCGGAAAGTCAACCTGCTGCTTTACAACAAAGGTGAATATTGCTGTCCAGGCAACAATGTTGATTAAAACTATGCCTTTTTTAAAATGTAGCCCAAATGCAATTCCCAATAGGATTGTTAAAATAATGGGGACCGACCCTAAGGAAGAAATAAATTCTAGAAAGAGTCGCAGCCAATGATAATCAAATTGTTGTAAGAAGTGATTGAAATTGGTATTAAACATACTTTATAAATAAAAACTCAAGATAACGAAAATGGAAAAAATAACACTAGCAATTCCGTTAGTTGTGAAAAAGGCGAGGTTAACTTTCGAAAGATCATTTGGTTTTACGATTAAGTGCTGGTAAATCAATAAGCTGATAAAAATTGCGGTCCCAATCCAAAATAGTAGTCCTGCGTCGGCTTGATATGCGGCGGAAATCAGATAGCCTGCTGTAATGGCGTGAAATAGTATGGACAAATTCAACGTTGCTTTTCTACCAATTTTTGCAGGAATGGAGTTTAGTCCCATTTCTTTATCGAATTCTTCATCCTGCAAGGCATAAATCATGTCGAAACCTGCTACCCAAAATAAAACAGCAAATGAAAAGTAGAGTGGCAGCCATGCGAAAGATCCTGTTACCGCTAAATAAGCACCAATGGGAGCAAGCGCTAATCCAATGCCCAACACCAAATGGCAAAGTGCCGTGAAACGCTTGGTTAAACTATAGCCGAGAACTACCAATAATGCAATTGGCGATAAGTAAAAGCAGAGATCATTGATAAAAAATGTTGTCGCAATAAATAAAGCACAATTAATAATAACAAAAATAAGGGCCGATCGTGGAGCAATACTTCCGTTTGGAATTTCTCGAACTTCTGCAGTTCGTTCATTTGCTTTGTCAATATCTCTATCGATATATCGATTAAATGCCATGGCGGCGCTGCGCGCAAAGACCATGCATAAGACCACCTTTAATAGTAAAATAGCATCAAAGCTAAACGTGGAGAACTCTATCGCTAAAAAGTAACCAATCAGCGCAAAAGGCAGTGCGAAAATAGTGTGGCTAAACTTGACTAAGGAAAGGTAGTTGGAGAATTTCAAATCTTTGAATTACGAATTAATTAACGTGAAATTACGAAAGTGGAATGTCGGAGTAACGATTCGATTAATTGTGAATCTTTCCATTACGAATTTTTAACTTCAGACTTTTTATATGATTTGATTTAAATTCTTCAATTTTCAAAAAATAGGTTAAGAAATAAAAAATGTCGAATTAGAAAACTAATTCGACATTCGTAATTCTACTATTCGTAATTAAATTAAAGATGTATTACTTCACCATATGCTTCAGCAGTTGCTTCCATTACGGCTTCACTCATGGTAGGGTGTGGGTGAACTGATTTTAGCATTTCATGACCCGTAGTTTCTAGTTTTCTCGCTACTACAATTTCTGCAATCATTTCCGTCACGTTAGCGCCAATCATGTGAGCTCCAAGAAGCTCGCCATATTTAGCATCGTAAATTACTTTTACAAAACCGTCCTTGTGTCCTGCAGCACTCGCTTTTCCAGATGCAGAGAAAGGAAATTTTCCAACTTTCAATTCGTATCCGGCTTCCTTGGCAGCTTTCTCCGTCATTCCAACGGAAGCGATTTCAGGAGAACAATAGGTACAACCAGGAATGTTTCCATAATCTAGCGGAGTAACATGCTCACCTTTAATTTTTTCAACACAGATAATTCCTTCTGCAGAAGCAACGTGGGCTAACGCTTGACCAGGAACACAATCACCAATGGCGTAATATCCATCAATGTTTGTTTTGTAGTAATCATTTACCATGATTTTACCTTTATCGGTAGCAATACCAACATCTTCTAGGCCAATATTTTCAATATTCGCTACATAGCCAACTGCTGAAAGAACAATGTCTGCTTCAATTACCTCTTCGCCTTTTTTAGTCTTAACAGTTACTTTACAACCTGCACCCGAAGTATCCACTTTCGTTACTTCCGACTCAAGTTTGATCTTGATTCCGTTCTTCTTAAACGTTCTTGCCAACTGCTTTGATACATCTTCATCTTCAACAGGAACTACGTTTGCCGCGTATTCCACGATGGTAACATCAACGCCCATGGCATTGTAGAAATAAGCGAACTCGACACCGATTGCGCCAGAACCGACCACTACCATTGTTTTTGGCATTTTTTCAAGCGTCATCGCTTCTCTGTAGCCTATAATTTTCTTTCCGTCTTGTGGAAGATTAGGAAGAACCCTTGATCGGCCTCCTGTGGCAATAATAATGTGTTTTCCACTCACTGTTTTAGTGGAACCGTCTTCCATTTTCACTTCAACCTTTTTTCCAGGTTTTAATGTTCCAGTTCCCATTACTACTTCAATCTTGTTTTTCTTCATCAAGAATTGAACGCCGTTACTCATTCCTTCAGCAACATTTCTACTTCTTTTAATAACGTCTGTAAAGTTGGCTTTACTATCTTTTACTTCAATGCCATAATCTCCAGCATGTTTGATGTACTCAAATACGTTCGCACTTTTTAACAATGCTTTGGTTGGAATACATCCCCAATTCAAACAAACGCCACCCAACGATTCCTTTTCAATTACTGCAGTCTTCAATCCTAACTGAGCAGCTCTAATTGCGGTAACATATCCTCCAGGTCCGCTTCCTAATACAACAACATCAAAATCCATATCTTCTTATTTTAACTGAATACAATTTTAGAAATGCGAAGGTAATAAAAACCTTAAAAAATAGCCCTTTAAATATCTCCAGTTGAAGAAAGGTAGATTAGTTTTTTTTCAGGATCTTTTAATAGCACCACACACTTTTTGTAAATAATTGATTTTAAATGGTTAAAAATGATATTTTGGGAGACTTTAAGCATGTTGATTTAAATGGTAATTTGTACAAAAAGTCGTTCCATTAATTTAAAAATAGGAATACATTTGCCGGTTATTAAAAGGAAATAAGAAAGTTAAAAAAATAACATTAATAAACTGATTATAAAATGAGTAAGTCAAACAGTGAATTGCTTTTAGAGCGCAGAGCAAATGCCGTTGCGAACGGAGTTGGCGTTTTTAATACGGCAACAGTGGAATCTGCTAGCGGAGCAACAATTATTGATGTGGACGGCAGGGAGCTAATTGATTTTACCGGAGGGATTGGAGTGGCTAATGCCGGCCACTGTCCGCAGCCTGTAGTGGATGCAATTATTGCACAGGCTCAGAAATACATCCATACCAGCTTCAACGTAGTTACTTACGAGCCGTATGTTGAACTTTGTGAAAAGTTAAATAGTCTTTTTCCGCATGGTGGAAAGGCTAAAACAATGTTAGTAAGCACAGGTGCTGAGGCAGTAGAAAATGCAATTAAAATTGCAAAACAATCTACCGGTAGAAATGCAGTTGTTTGCTTTTCAGGAGCGTTCCACGGTAGATCCTTGATGGCAATGACATTAACCTCTAGAACTTCTTATGGTGCGGGTTGTGGTCCTTTTGCTCCGGAAGTTTATCGTATTGATTACCCTAATCTTTATAAAAAGGGTTTTGGGAGATCTGAAGAGAAGTTCGTAGAAGATGAATTAAACCGAATGGAAAAGCTTTTCATGACCAATGTACGTCACGAAGATGTTGCAGCCATAATTATTGAATTGGTTCAAGGTGAGGGTGGCTTCACTGTTGCACCGAAAGCCTATATTAGAGGTTTGAGAGAGATTTGTGACAAGTATGGTATCCGATTAATTTTTGATGAAGTTCAAACTGGATTTGGAAGAACTGCAGCTTGGGGAGCGATGGACCATTACGATGTGCAGCCAGATATATCAACTTGGGCAAAGTCTATGGGTTCCGGATTACCGATTGGTGCCGTAATTGGGAAAGCTGAAGTAATGGATGCCGCAGCAAAGGGAACGATAGGAGGAACTTACATCGGCAATCCAGTTGCTTGTGCTGCTTCTTTAGCTACCATAAAATACATGGAAGACATTGATTTGAACGGGAAAGCTCAATTAGTTGGAGACATCATCAAGACAAGGTTTGAGGCAATGAAAGCCAAGCATTCAGAAATAGGCCAAGTAAGAGGCTTAGGAGCTATGATAGCGATGGAGTTTGTAAAAGACAGTGACCCAACTAAACCAGATCCCGAATTATGTGCAAAATTAGTTAAGGCTTGTGCAAAAAGAAATTTAATAGTAATTTCTGCGGGAGTCCATAAAAGCGTTCTTCGAACATTGTGCCCGCTCGTTATTTCGCATGAATTATTAAACAAGGGATTAGATATTATAGAAGAGGAATTGGATAAGATTCTGGCATAGAGATGAAAGAGAAAAAGAGGAAAGTAAAAAGTAGAAAGAGGAAAGATGAAAGAGAAATGATGAAGGAGAAAGTTGAAAGAGGAAAGTAGAAAGTAGAAAGAGAAATGATGAAAGTTAAAAAATTAAGGCACAAACGTCTAATTTTTAATTCTAGATTCGTTAATCTAATGTCTTTAATTCTTGTTGTCTATACCTTATTCTCTTATCCTTCAACCTTTATCCTTAATCTTTTATCCTTCAATCTTAATCATTCAATCTTTATCCTTCAATCTTTATCCTTCAATCTTAAACTTATTTAACAACAACAAAACAGTAAACTAAAAAATATATGAAACCATTTTCAATCGGAGGAATCCAAATGCACGTTTCTGCAAATCAAAGTAACATACCATTAATGAAACACAAAATTGATGTGATGTGTTCTGTTTATCCTTGGGTACAAATGGTCGTTTTAAGTGAGCTATGTGCTTATGGACCACTTACCTATTACGCTCAAGAATATCCAAATGAGAATGAAAAAGAATTTCAAGAAATTGCCAAAAAGTACGGTATTTGGTTAATTCCTGGGAGCATGTTTTACAAAAAAGACGGTAAAATATTTAATACCGCTGTAGTAATCAATCCACAAGGAGAAATAGTTGGCAGATACGATAAGATGTTTCCTTTTTATCCTTACGAAGCCGGTGTAACTGGTGGAGATCAATTCTTAATGTGGGACGTTCCTAACGTTGGGAAGTTTGGTATTTCCATTTGTTACGACATGTGGTTTCCAGAAACATCAAGAACAATGGCAGTTCAAGGGGTAGAAGTGATTATTCACCCTACCTTAACGGGAACTATTGATAGGGATGTGGAACTAGCACTTGCTCAAGCAACAGCGGCAACAAACCAGTGTTATTTATTTGACATTAATGGGCTAGGTGAAGGAGGAACAGGTCGTTCCATTGTTTGTGGACCCGATGGAAGAATATTGTACCAAGCAAGCACCGGTCCCGAATTAATTCCAATTGAAATTGATTTAGAAAGAGTTAAAAAGAGTAGGGAAGAAGGCGTTCTGCGATTAGGACAGCCGTTAAAAAGTTTTAGAGACAAGAAAGTTCATTTTGATATTTATGAAAAAGGTAAAACTTTCCCTGAGATGGATAAACTGGGAGGCTTGTTGAAGCCGATTCGAATGAAAGAAATTGAAGAAACCTTAAAAAAAGAGCACCCAGCAGACTTTCCTTTTGAAGCAAAGGCGAACAAACCTTTCTGAATTTTGTGTATTTTGAGCATTCAATATAAATTCTATGAAATCACCTCAAAAATTGCCTCTAAAAAACAAAGAAATAAAAGACAACTACATATCTTGGTTTGAAATTCCAGCATTGAATTTTCAAAGAGCAGTTAGTTTTTATAATAGTATTTATCAAATTAAAATGGAAACCAACGAAATGAATGGCTATTCTATGGCCTTTTTTCCTGCCGTATCTTCCGTTGGTGGAGCTATCATTTGCGGCGAAGGTTCAGAGCCTAGCGACAAGGGGGCGTTATTGTATTTGAATGGTGGAGAAGATTTAAATCAGGTGTTGAGCAGAGTTGAAGCCGCCGGTGGAAGAGTGCTCTTAACGAAACAACAAATAAATGAGGAAGCAGGTTACTTTGCACTGTTTATTGATAGCGAAGGAAATAAGTTAGCGCTTCACTCAACAAAATAAACTATGGCAGAAGAAGTTACATTCACTAAAAAATACAAAGCAAAAGACTATTTCAACATCGCTCAGTACAGAAGCGACTCTTGGAACAATTTAAAATTAGCATCAACGCACTACGGAAAAAATAACTTTGAGTTATTTAAGTCGGAAGAGTTTAAAGAAAGAATCTCAGATTCATTTTCTGCATTAAGAACTATCGAAAAGTACTTTTCGTATCCGGGAATTGAGTTTCTATATACACTTGAAGAATTGTATGGTAACGAGCAATATGCCGCATTTTCACATTCTATTAATGAAGTAGTAAGATCTTTGGTTTCAGAAAGCTATCGTTCCAATAGAAGTGCTACTGAAACGGAAGAGAAGCGTAAAAAAATGCTGGGTGATGATAAAACTTTCAAACCAAGAAAGCAAAACTACTTTGAGGTAATTATTGTCGATGACTTATCGGATGAAGATCAACCGGTAATGAAAAGAAAATTTGAGAAGCTTAAAAGTGAATCAGACCAATTTACGTACGACGTTATTTTCACCTCAAATGTTGAAGATGCCTTAATTGCACTACTTTTTAATCCTAATATTCAGTCTGTTATTGTTCGTTCTGGAATTAAATTGTATTCTCCTTACGACTTAAGTTCTATTCATCCTTTTATTACAGGCTTAGACAACATTACAATCGATGAGTCTAAAAATTTAGATTTAGGTCTGAGTTTAGGGAAAGTCATCAAGCTCTTTCGACCTGAAATTGACTTGTTCTACATTTCAGATATCGCCGTTTCTCAATTGAGCGACATTACGTTAGACTGTTTCAGCAGGGTTTTCTACCGAACGGAGGATTTACAAGAAATACATTTGTCTATTCTGCAATCGATAAAAGACAGGTATGAAACGCCTTTCTTTTCTGCATTGATGGATTATAGTAGAAAGCCTACAGGAGTTTTTCATGCGATGCCAATTTCTAGAGGAAATTCGATTTTTAGATCACAATGGCTGCAAGACTTTGGAGAGTTTTACGGAAAGAATATTTTTCTAGCAGAAACGTCCGCGACAACCGGAGGGTTGGACTCATTGTTACAACCTACGGGTCCCTTAAAGAAAGCGCAAGAGCTAGCTTCTAAGGCATATGGGTCGTTAAATACATTTTTTGTAACTAACGGAACTTCAACAGCTAATAAGATTGTACTTCAAGCATTGGTTCAGCCTGACGATTTGGTGCTGATTGACAGAGATTGTCACAAATCGCATCATTATGGAATGGTTCTTTCCGGAGCGTTACCAGTTTATTTAGACTCCTATCCACTGTCTAAATACAGCATGTACGGAGCGGTACCACTAAAAACAATTAAAAACAAGCTTTTAGCACTGAAAGAAGCTGGAAGAATGGATAGCGTTAAAATGTTGTTGCTCACCAATTGTACTTTTGATGGCATCGTTTATAACGTGCAGAAGGTAATGCATGAGATTTTAGCCATAAAGCCGGATATGATTTTTCTCTGGGATGAGGCATGGTTTGCTTTTGCAGGCTTTACTCCAATATACAAGCAACGAACAGCAATGTATGCGGCAAGAATGCTTCACAAGAAGTATGCAAGCGAAAAGTACCGCAAGAAATTTGAAGAAAATAAATTAAAAGAAAAACCTGAATTGATGCCGGATCCTGATTTGGTTAAAATCAGAGTTTATGCAACACAGTCTACACACAAGACCTTGAGTTCATTGCGTCAAGGTTCTATGATTCATATTTACGATGAATCTTTCGGAAGAAAAGTAGAGGACTCTTTCCACGAAGCGTATAAAACGCACACATCCACGTCTCCATCGTACCAAATCTTAGCCTCCTTAGATGCCGGAAGAAGGCAAGTCATGTTTGAAGGCTACGAAATGGTGGAAAAGAGTATCGAGATGGCAATGGTATTGCGCTCTAAAATTCGCACGCACCCCAAACTGAAGAAATACTTTGATGTGTTGACGGTGGAGAATAACATTCCTAAAAAATACCGCAAATCTGGGATTAAAGAATACTTTACTCCAGATGAAGGTTGGGTTAGAATGGAAGAAGCTTGGTCGAATGATGAGTTTGTTTTGGACCCAACTAAAATCAATCTATTCATTGGTAAAACAGGAGTGGATGGAGATACCTTTAAGAATAAGTTCTTGATGGATCAGTTTGGTATACAGATTAATAAAACCTCGAGAAATTCGGTGTTGTTCATGACTAACATTGGAACAACAAGAAGTTCTGTGGCATACTTAATTAGTGTATTACTAAAAATTACGGAGCAGTTAGATGAGCAGCGCAAGGGAATGAGCAATGCACAACTTCAAATCGTAGAAAAGAACATTAAGTCTTTAACAGAAGACCCACCGCCTTTGCCTGATTTTAGCCATTTTCACAGCTCATTTCAAGCTGTACCTGGCGTTCCGGGAGGGCATATCAGAGCCGCTTATTTCTTAGCTTATGATGAGAATAAGTGTGAGTTTATTAAACGTAGTGAGTGCAAAGAAGCAATGGAATCAGGACGAGAAATCGTATCTGCTTCATTTGTTATTCCATATCCTCCTGGTTTTCCTATTTTAGTGCCAGGCCAAGTATTAAGTAATGAAATACTAGAATATTTTATAAATTTAGATGTATCTGAAATTCACGGATATCGAGATGATCTTGGTCTAAGAATATTTACAGATGCGGCTTTAAATAGAAAAAAAACAGCTACTGCCATGATGGGAGCTAGTGCCTTAGGCGCAAAACCAAAAAAATAAATAAAGAAAAATATGTCTGACAAAACAACGAAGAAAGTAACAAAAGAACCTAAAAAAGAAGTATTACAAGGAATATCTGAAATACGACGTTTTTTTTACAGAAACGAGAAGCCTATTTACTTCATCAGTGCAACTAATTTTAACCTTTTAGGTGCAGATGAGTGGGTAAGGAAATTTAAGTTCATCTGTTACATCGAATGTTTCGACGGACTACACCCAAATGTTTTTGCTCCTCAAGAAGAACTTCCACACGAAGAATTTACGAGTATCGAGGACATTAACAATTACTTATTAGAACATAAAGAGGTTGTTGATTACATCAGAGAAAGAGGGAAAGATGGTAAAGCGCTTTTCTTAATGTTTGATGAGAAAACAGAAGAATTAGCGAAGAAAAATGGATTGGAAGTTTGTTTCCCACCTGCGGAGATGAGAAATTTCTTAGACAATAAGGTAAATACGAATAGAATTGCAGAAAAGGCAGGAGTAGCTTGTGTACCTTACGTTTTAACTAAGATTGAATCCTATCAAGATTTAGGTAAAAAAGCGAAGAAACTCGGAACAGACTTAGTGATTCAATTGCCTTTTGGAGATTCAGGGCATACGACCTATTTTATTGATGACGAAGCAAGTTATAACAAGCACGCAAAAGACATTGAAGGGGAAGATGAAGTAAAGGTAATGAAGCGTATTAATTGTCGTGGTGCGGCAATTGAAGCTTGTGTTACGCAACACGGAACAATTGTAGCTCCTTTAATGACTGAATTAGTTGGCTTTAAGGAATTAACTCCTTACAAAGGCGGTTGGTGTGGAAACGAGATCTATTCGAATGCATTCACGAAGTCAATACGAGATAAGGCGAGAAAGTATACCAGATTATTTGGAGACCAACTTCGAAAAGAAGGCTACAAGGGATATTTTGAGTTAGATTATTTAATTGATCAAGACAACGGTGAGGTATATTTAGGAGAATTGAATCCAAGAATAACTGGAGCTAGTTCCATTACAAACCATGCGGTATTTGCGTTAGCAGATATGCCACTTTTTATGTTCCATTTGCTAGAATGGATGGACCAGCCCTATAAAATTAGTGTGAATGCGATAAATGCGCGTTGGGCAAAAATGGAAAATATTGATGATTGGTGTCAGCTAGTTATTAAGTATACAGACGATAATATTCAAGTGGTAACAGATGCACCTCGATCTGGAATTTGGAAGTTGGAAGACGATGGTCAAATCGTTTACGATAGAATGGATACGCACAGAAGAGCCATTGAAAATGACGATGAGGCATTCTTTTTAAGAATTACCAGAAAAGGAGATTACCTGTATGAAGGAGCAGACATTGGAATTTTAGTTCTTCGAGGTCGATTGATGACGGATAGTTTTCAGTTAAAGGACAGAGCTAAAATGTGGATTAAAGCAATCAAAAATCAATATGTTGCAACTGACCCAGGTTCTGCTCAAATGGGTGTTAAAGAAGCCGAAATAGGTGGATTTAAAATGATGTAAATTATGATCATTTCACTTAAAAGTGTTGAAGAAGATAAGGTAGGAGATAAGTGGAAAAAATGTTTTGATAAATCTTGGCCACATTATAAAAAATGGTATGTCCAAGAAGGTTTATTAGGTAGACCAGGCTATTTGACTTGCGTCGAAAAGCTGGAAGAGCACATGCCTAAAATTATTCCTGTTTACGAAAAAGTGGTTAAGGCGGCCGGTAATGGAGATTTAGTCGCTCGTTATTTAAGCATGTACAATCCTCCAGCATTTATGAGCGGGTGTACTCAAATTGCTTGGAACAAAGCACCTTACTCCCTAATTCGGAATTACGATTATAACCCGAAGTGGTTTGAGGGTAACTTGTTTAAGACAAATTGGTTGAAACCGGTAATCGGTATTTCCGATTGTAATTGGGGATTGTTAGACGGAATGAATATAGACGGTTTGTCCATTTCATTAACTTTTGGTGGTAGAAAAATAAGTGGAGATGGTTTCGGGATTCCCTTAATCATGCGGTATGTATTGGAAACCTGCAGCACGACTCAGGAGGCAGTTAAATGTTTGTTAAGCATCCCATCCCACATGAGCTACAATGTAACGGTTTTGGATAGGAAGGGAAACTATAAAACGGTTTACCTTACTCCCGATAAAGGAGCTCATGGAGACAATGAAAGAGTTGCTACCAACCACCAACAAGCTATAGAATGGCTAGCCTACGAAGAATTTACTTCTACCCGAGAACGAAAAATGTACTTGGACCAACTAGTCAGTCAAGATGATATTTCTAGGGATCAGGTTCGAAATAGATTTTTACAAGCCCCCCTTTACAATAAAGATGTACAGAAGAATTTTGTCACTTTATATAGTGTTCAGTATGATTTAGAAGAGCTATCCGCTACTGTTTTTTGGCCGGGGCGAAGTACGAAGCAAAGTTTTGATAATTTTAGAGAGGAACGCGTTTATGTTAATTTAAACAAAGCGAAAAAGGGAGAGTTTAGGAAGGAGTGAAGTGGGAAGTGAGAAGTTAGAAGTGAGAAGTTAGAAGTTGGAAGTGAGAAGTTAGAGGTGAGAAGCAAGAAGTTAGAAGTGAGAAGCAAGAGACTAGAAGCAAGAGAAAAAATACTAAAAAATAGAAAACAACGAACAGCAAGGGGGAAGGCAAAGAGTTGAAAGTAGAAAAATCAACTTTTATCTTTGTACTTTCATTCTTCATTTACTTTTAAACCAAATGAAAAAATACCAAATCAATAATTACATCGCAGGAAAATGGCAGAGTGCAGGAACGGGAGAGTTCCAAGTCGTTTTAGATAAATACCATGCGACGGAAATAGGGAAAATTCCCCACGCAACTGAGCAGCAGATGGAAGATGCTATCGTTTCTGCTAAAGATGCATTTGAAATTACTAGAAAATGGTCTGCGGGTAAAAGGGCAGAAATGATGCAGAAGCTCTACGATCGCTTAGATGCTCGGAAAGAAGAGTTTATCGACCTGATTATTAATGAAGGTGGAAAACCTAGGTCGTATGCTACCAATGAAATTGACCGAAGTTTAACTACATTAAAACTCGCTATTGAAGAAACTACGCGTTTTGGTGGAGAAATGATTCCAATGGATTGGGGTGCTGGAGAAGGAAAGACGGCTTTTACCAAGAGGTTCCCAATCGGTGTTATTGCATGTATTACTCCGTTTAACTTCCCATTGAATTTGGTCATGCACAAAGTTGCCCCTGCACTTGGAACTGGTTGTACCACGGTAATTAAACCTGCACCACAAGCGCCTATGTCCTGTTTGGCTTTTGCTGAATTGTTGGAAGAAGCAGGATATCCGGCAGGAGTTATTAACGTTTTAGTTTGTGATATTCCAGTTGCTGAAAAGCTAGTAAAAGATGAACGAGTAGCAAAGCTTTCTTTTACAGGTAGCGATAAAGTGGGTTGGTACTTAAAAAGCATTTGTGGTAAGAAAAGAGTGACACTAGAATTAGGCGGAAATGCAGCGGTAATTGTAGATGAAGATACCGATGTAGAGTCCATCTCCGATTTAGTTGCCAAAGGCGCTTATTTATATGCGGGACAAATTTGTATTTCGACACAACGAATCTTTGTTCACGCTAAAGTGTACGACCGTTTTCAGAAAGCGCTAATAGAGTCTATTAGAAATTTGAAAGTGGGCGATGCACATGATCCTGACGTATTGGTTGGACCTGT
>Ga0307934_1000706_pt1 | contig 23722 bp, 15 predicted proteins | sample OrgLakmetageno90_FD_201838 | JGI IMG/M metagenome (GOLD analysis project Ga0307934, IMG submission 201838) | Saline water microbial communities from Organic Lake, Antarctica - #90 | ecosystem: Environmental > Aquatic > Non-marine Saline and Alkaline > Saline | place: Antarctica: Organic Lake... | reverse complement strand
GATGCTGCTCACTGGTGCCGGGGTGATGACTGGGATGTTGGACCGCGAGCGGATGGCTTTTCATCTGCTATTGGTGATGGGTGTCTGCATTGGCCTGCCATTGCTATTCTTGGTGGTCACAGTCATTGGTTTGTTGTGGCGCCGAGGCGTGCCAAAGAAACTGGGAATTATCCCAAGGTTTTTCGCGAGTTTGATGACTAAACTGGATGCTGGGAATCTGGCTTGGTGGAAGCTTCTGAAGCGTGAAGGTGGTGGTGCGTGGAAGGCTTTGGGTTGGAATTTAGTTCGGCTGACTCAGGCAGCGGCATTCTTTTTTGCCCTTGGCCTAATGGTTGGTCTGTTGGGGTGCATTTGGTTTTTCGATGTAGGATTTTACTGGGAATCCACCACGCCGGCTTGGGTTGCTGAACGGATTCTTGAGTTAACAGGCTTCCTCAGTTCGCCGTGGAGCTGGTGCTGGGCAGGGGGAATGGTCGATGCACAAACGGTCGCGGTGACCCGCTGGATTCCCAATATGGGAGTGATTCGGACTCCCGAAGTGGTGGCTGTTTGGTATGAGTTTTTCCTCGCTGCAATTTTCTGTTGGGTGGTGATCCCTAGGTCGGTTTTGTGGGGGTATTCGTTTCTGATGCAGCGAGCTGCATTGGCGCGTATTGAATTCCAATCGAAGCGGCATCGTGTCCTGTGGCGGGAATTGCTGGGAACTCGGCGGGCGGATGTAAGCGAGGTGCCTATGGACGGGGTCTTGGTTCTCGATGTGGGCGGCACTCGATTAAAACAGGAAGATCTGCGCGGATTTCTACTGCGCCGTTTACGGGTTAACCCGAGTGAGTGGTTTGAGGTTGGGGTTTGGGATGAGAAAGGAGAGGAGGCGGCTTTGGAATCGATACGGAAAGCACCTGCCGGAGTGGTTTTGCTTGCGGAAGGTTGGGCCCTTTCACCGGCGCGCATGAAGGTGCTGCATCGGCAGATCCGTGAGTTGGGTGGTGCTGAAGCGATGATCTTTTTCCTCGTGCTTAATGTCAGTGCGGAGGAGCTACCGGGAGCGGTCACGGACGCAGAGAAAACTGTTTGGACGGACTTTGTAGATGGCCTGGCGGACACTTCTGCTGAAGTATTTTTCTATGAAGGGACGGACGTATGAAAGCGATAATTCCGGAATTTGCGGTGGTCGGCCGAGTGAATATGGGGAAGAGCGCGGTAATCGCGACTCTGCTAGAAATTGATGACAATGAAGTGATACGAGTCAGTGCGACACCTGGTGAGACGACTCGGACGCAAGCTCATCAAGTGGTGTTTGGTAGTAGGGAATGCGTCAGGTTTATCGATACGCCGGGTTTCTCAAGGCCGGTTGAAGCGATGCGCGAAATACGAAAAATCCATGGTGAGGGGACGCCCAACCGTGAAGCATTACAAAAGTTTATTGAGCTCAAGGGTGGGGAATTTGTGGATGAAAAACGATTGCTAGAGCCGATTTTGAGCGGTGCCGGGATTATTTATATTGTCGATCCCGCGAAGCCTCTCAGAGATGATTTTCTTGCGGAGATGGAGATACTCCGTTGGACGGGGCGGCCGCGATTGGCGGTGATGAACCTGCGTGGTGATTTGGGTTTGGAAGAGGAGGCTTGGCGAGAACGCTTGGGAAGTGCATTTAATCTGGTCCGAACCTTTGATGCGCACCGTGCGAAATATGAGCAACGGTTGCTTTTGATGAAGGCGTTGTTGGATATTGAGGAAGGCCATCGGGAGATTCTCGAAGAGACCATCGAATTGATCGGGTTGGAATGGAGTGATCGCCGCCATGATGCAGCGGAGGTGGCGCGTGAGTTTCTAGCAGAAGCGCTGGAGCTCCGGGTGGGAGTGCGGCTGGAGGCACGCGATGAGCGAATGCCAACGCGCAGAAAGCAGAAGGAGGATGAGCTGAGGGAGAAGTATTTCCGAGGCTTGAGAAAAGCGGAGAAGATTTGTTTCTCCAAGCTGTTGAAAATTTACAGGCATCACCTTCTGAGGCTGGAGGACAGTGAAGAGAGTTTTCAGGATATTGATCTGGAGAGTCAGGAGGTTTGGAAAAAGTGGGGGTTGCGTCGCTCTCAGCTGACGTGGATCGCGGCTTTTACCGGTGCGGCTGGGGGTGCTGCGGTTGATATCTCAACTGGCGGATTGACGCACGGCTTCGGAACATTGATCGGAGGTGTCAGTGGTGCGGGGGTAGCGTGGTTTAAGGGGGGCTTGCTGCCGGATGTGAAAATGGACCTGCGCGAGGGACTGAGAGTATCGACGGGTGAGACCAAGGAACTGATGATGGGGCCGCCGAGCCATGCGAACTTTCCCTGGATCTTGTTGGATGGTGTATTGGTGAGATACGGACGTATTCTTGAGCGGGCGCATGGGCGCCGCGATGTGGAGGTTTTGCGGATTGGTGAGGAGGAAGGTTTCTCGAAGCATTTCCCAGCAGAGCGTCGTAAGCTGCTAGGTAAGTGGTTTGCTGCTTGTGCGAAGGGGAATCGGCCGATTGGGAAAGATCTCGATCAGGAGGTGCTCTGGGCGCTTGAAGAATCGATGAGCGAGGTCGGCGTGGGGTTGTGATTTGCTTTGGGGCAGAAATTGTAGAGCTGCTCACAGTTCAAGATTTACCAGAGAGATAAGCGGCTTTTCGTTGGGTTACCCATTACTGCTGCGTTCCGGAGGATAAGATATGATTGCCATATCGCGGTTCAGCGATTTGACTTCCCGCCCATCGAACCTCTACCTTTTTCCTTACTGTGAATTCCCACGAAATCTTTTCAACTGTTGATCCCGCCGTAGTTTCTGAAATCCTTGATTGGTTTCGCGACAACGACCGGGACGTTTACAAGACCATCGTTTCCACACTCGCGACGAACCGGAAATTGCGCCCGGTATTCGTGCAGAAGAAATCCCTGCCTGAGCAATACGCGTGGATTCAGAAAACCCTGCAAATCCGTGCCTGCGATGAGGTGGGTATACAATTACTTCAAAGCTACCTGATGTCAGCGCAGCAATCGATGCTCGGTATGTTCTGTGACGGCATGGGAATCAAGCACGACGGCAAGGGAGCAGTGGAAGGGACTCTTCCCAAGGAACTCGACGCGGCGAAGCTCGACGAGACCGTTGAGAAATTGGCCGATGTTTTTGATCCCAAAATTTTCGCGATCTACCTGCATTGTTTTAATATGCAGGTTGCCGGCGGCTATCCGAAGCTTACGGAGAAGCTCGCTTCAGATGATCGCCTCAAACTGGCGTGAATGCCTTTCAATAGATGCCCAAAGTTTATTTAAAGACGTACGGTTGCCAGATGAACGAGCGCGACACCGAACAGGTGGCACGCATGTTCACCGAGGGTGGCTACACGCTCACGGGAACCGAGCAGGATGCCGACGCGATATTGATCAATACTTGCTCGGTGCGTGATCAAGCGGAGCAGAAGGCGCTCGGAAAAATGGGTATCCTAGGTAAGCAGCGGCGGAAACGCGCGCATGTGGTTTACGGTTTCATGGGATGTATGGCGCAATCGCGAGGCCAGGAGTTGTTTGAGCGTATTCCGCATCTCGATGTGGTTGTCGGGACACAGAAATACCACAAGGTTTTTGAATATGTGGATGATATTTTGAAGCGGCGATTGGAAGCGCGTATGGACGATCCCGCGCTTTCCCTACAGGGCAATTCGGTCTGTGATATTGCGGAGGAAGCGGATTCACAGAATACGATTCGTGATCACATGCCAAAGGCACGTAATGCCTCGGCATTTGTATCCATCATGCAGGGCTGCAACATGCGGTGCTCGTTCTGCATTGTTCCCGATACACGTGGCAAAGAGAGAGGTAGGCCGATTGCGGAGATCGTCAAAGAAGTCGATTTTCTCGCGCGTCAGGGAGTCAAGGAAGTGACTCTGCTGGGGCAGATTGTGAATCTATACGGGCGCACGGAGTTTCCGAAAATTGACGGGAAGTCGCCGTTTGTGCAGTTGCTCGAAGCTGTGCACGAGGTGGATGGCATTGAGCGTATCCGTTTCACCTCACCCCATCCGATCGGTTACCGCGACGATCTGGTCGCGGCGTTTACGTATCTGCCAAAACTGATGTCGCACATTCACTTTCCGATGCAGAGTGGATCGGATCGTATTCTCAAAGCGATGCGTCGTCCTTACAAGAATGCGAAGTTTATCGAGATCTGTGAGAAGATGAAAGCGGCCCGTCCGGATATCGCAATCACCACGGATGTGATCGTCGGCTTTCCTGGTGAAACTGAAGAGGATTTCCAAGCGACCATTGATGTGGTTGAGCGGCTACAATTTGATAACGCGTTTGTGTTCCGTTATTCAAAGCGCAAGGACACGCCCGCTGCGGAGATGGAAGAGCAGATTCCTGAAACGGTGAAAGAGGAGCGCAACCAGCGCTTGCTTGAAATAGTGGATCGCCTTGCGAAGGAAAAGACTGCTGCGACCGTCGGGACTGTGCAGAAAGTGCTTTGTGAAGGGCCTTCGAAGCGTAATCCAAGAACGCTTTCAGGCAGGACTCCGCAGAACAAGATTGTGATCTTCGAAGGTGACGTGGATCGACTAACGGGAGAAATTCTAGAAGTTCGCGTTGAAGAGGCGAATGACTTTACTGCCTATGGGACGCCCGTTTTAGTAGGAGTATAGGTTCCAAGAATAGCGCGAAAAAGGTTCCTACAGACTGCGGTCTAAAATTTCTTTGAGAAGATCGTCGATGAATTGCTGGCGTGGTTTGATGATGGGTTTCTCTTCACCACGGACGCGGACGGCGACGGTTCCTTCTTCGACTTCGCGTTGGCCGAGGACGGCCATGTTTGGAATGCGTTCGAGGCGGGCGTTGCGAATCTTCGCGCCGACTTTGTCCGAGGAACGATCGACCGTGCAGCGGATGCCGAGGTCGGCGAGTTCTGCTGCGAGGGTTTCAGCTTCCTCGAGGGTCTTTTCAGAGATTGGTAGGATACGAAGTTGTTCCGGAGCAAGCCAGGTTGGGAACTTCCCTTCGAAGTGCTCGATGAGCAGACCGGTGAACCTCTCGAGCGAGCCGAATGGCGCGCGGTGTATCATCACCGGCGTGTGAGGTTTGTTGTCCTCTCCGACATAGGAAAGCTTGAACCGGACGGGAAGGTTGTAGTCAACCTGCACCGTGCCTAGCTGCCAGTCACGACCGATGACGTCCTTGACGACGAAGTCGATCTTAGGACCGTAGAAGGCGGCTTCGCCAAGTTCTTCGGTGTAATCGACGCCGAGGTGGATGACCGCGTCGCGGAGGGCTGCTTCTGCTTTGTCCCAGTTTTCTTTTTCGCCGACGTATTTGTCGCTGTTCTCTGGATCACGGAGGGAGAGGCGGACGCGGTAGTCGTGCATGCCGAGGGTGTTGAGAACTTTTTTCACGAGGTCGAGGCAGCCTTTGACTTCCTCGGCGACTTGATCCGGTGTGCAGAAGAGGTGGGCGTCGTCCTGAGTGAAGCCGCGAACGCGTGTCATTCCGCCGAGTTCACCGGATTGTTCCCAGCGATAGACGGTGCCGAATTCTGCAAGGCGGACAGGAAGGTCACGGTAGGAGTGGTGGTCGCTCGCGAAGATCTTGATGTGGTGCGGGCAGTTCATCGGCTTGAGCATGTAGCCTTCGTAGGTGCCTTCGTTGAGGCCGTTGATGAGTGTGGCGCAGGTCGCGTCCTCGTCGGCGAGTTTTTCCAAGGTATCGCGCTCTGGAATTGGTGCAAACTGACTGTCCTGATAGTATGGGAAATGGCCGGAGGTGCGGTAGAGATCGAGCTTTCCGATGTGCGGGGTAAAGACTTGGGAGTAGCCCTGTTTGTCCAGCTCCTGAGTGATGAATTCCTGCAGCGCGCGGCGGACGAGGGCGCCTTTTGGTTTCCAGAGAATAAGACCTTGGCCGACGGCTTCGTCGATGTGGAAGAGGCCGAGCTCGCGACCGAGGCGGCGGTGGTCGCGTTTCTTGGCTTCTTCAAGGCGATCGAGGTGGGAGATGAGGTCTTCCTTGTTTTCGAACGCTGTTCCGTAGAGGCGTTGGAGCTGGCCTTTCGATTCATCGCCCATGTAGAAGGATGAGGAAACCGACATGAGTTTTACGTTTTTGCACTTTGATGTGTAGCCGACGTGTGGGCCGGCGCAGAGATCAATGAAGTCACCATTTTGGAAACAGGAGATCTGCTCGCCTTCGGGGATCTTGTCGATGAGGTCGAGCTTGAAGCGGGAAGTGTTTCCTGGGCGTTCGCTTAGTCCACCGAGACGGCCGGACTCCGCCATTTTTATGGCTTCCTCGCGGGAGATCGCCTTGTATTCGAACTTCTGGTTTTCTTTTGAGATTTTCTTCATCTCCACTTCGATCTTCTCGAAATCGTCCGGAGTGATGCGGTGCTCCATTTCGAAGTCGTAGTAGAAGCCGTTTTCGACAGGGGGGCCGTATGCGAACTGAGCATCTGGCCAGATGCGGAGGATGGCGGTGGCCATGACGTGTGCGGCGGAATGGCGCACGCGCTCAAGGTCGGTCATCTGGGCTCGTTCGTCTAAGGTCTTGCGGTCGGACATGGGGCGGCTTTTGAAGCAGGGATGGGGAGGAAAGTCAATGAAACTGGCTAGTGCTACGTAAACACCAAGATGGTGGATACGAGCGGGCCGTGGATGTGATCCTGGCGATGGTCTGGAAAAGCTATATGCCTTTGAATTTCCTACGCGATACCGCTGCTGAATGAATAGGGATAATTAATTAGGAGATTTATTATCTCTACCGGATATGTCATCTATTGAGGTTACGCTGGATCTTGTATGGACTTGAAGGCGGCGTAGAACCTGAGGGTTTCGTAAGGAACCTCACCGCCAAGAGCTGCGTGGATGGGAGCGAGTTTCGAGAGGCCTTCCTCTGTGGTGGCGACTGCGGCATCGATTCGTTTTTCATCGGCTACTGAGAAGAAATCGCGTGGATCTGGGGTGATTTCTCGGTGGCTGATTGCGGTAGCGAGGTGGCTGCCGATGGTTGAGACGGCGAGTTCGCGGGTTGTGGCAATCTGTTCCATGGATTTACCAGCTTTGAAATGCTCCATGGTTTCTAACGCTGTCCCGGTGAGTTTGCCTTCGGATTTCATTTTCGGCGCTGCGGGTGTCTGCAGTTGTTCGAAAGCTTGTTTTTCATTGGAGGTGAGATGGGTTTTAATTTCCGCCATGAAGGCCTGGCCATAGTCATCGAGTTTCTGAGTCCCGACGCCGGGAATATTCAGGAAATCTGCTTTGGTCTGCGGGTAGCGGCGGGCCATGTGGCGGAGTGGAGTGTCTCCGAAAATAACGTAGGGCGGGACGGATTTTTCGTCGGCGATGGTTTTGCGGAGGGTGCGGAGCGATTGGAAGAGGCTTTCATCGCAGGGAATGTTTCCAGCGCGAGAGAGCTTCGCGGAAGCATTGGAAGCTTCGGAAAAGGGGAGGCGTGCAAGGAGGATTTTTTCGCGTGATTTGAGGAGTTCCGAGCCTTTTCGTGAAACGCTAAGTGTTTGGAAATTATCCTGAGACGCAGCGATGATGCCGACTTGGATGAGCTGGCGTGCGAGAGCGGCCCATTCTTCGCGGGGAGTCTCTGCGCCGATTCCGTAGGTGGAGATTTTATCATGGCCGTAATCGCGAACTTTGACGGTGTTTGCTCCGGCGAGGACTTGGGCGATGTGGTTGGCCCCGGTAGAAAAGCCGCAAGCCTGTTTTGCGCGGATGATGCAGGATAGGAGCTTTTGGACTTGCAGGGTAGCGTCGTATTCCTCGCGAGGGTTGAGGCATATATCGCAGCCCCCGCAATTTTCATCAGGCCATGTTTCTCCGAAATATCCGAGTAGGTCAGTGCGACGGCAGGTGGAGCCTTCCGCGAAGTCGGCCATGCGGCGCATCTGTTTCTCTGCGATTTTCGCTGCCTCGGCATCAGTGGCTCCATCGAGGAAGCGGAGGTTACGGATGAGATCGCCGCGCGAGTAAAGGAGAAGGCACTCCGAAGGGAGGCCATCGCGACCTGCGCGGCCGGTTTCTTGGTAGTAGCCCTCGATGTTTTTCGGAAGATCCGCGTGGATGACGTAGCGGACGTCTGGTTTGTTGATACCCATACCGAAGGCGACTGTGGCACAGACGATGCGTGCTTCATCTCGGAGAAATGCTTCTTGGTTTTTCGCGCGGGTGGCGGGATCGAGTCCGGCGTGGTAGGCGATGGCGTTGAGTCCCTCTGCCTTGAGGGTTGCGGCCATCGCCTCGGTGGCTTTACGAGACTGTAGGTAAATGATGCCGGATTCGTCGCGGCGGGAGTGGACGAATTCGAAGACTTGGCGAGGGGCTTTCGATTTCGGGAGGATGGAATAGGAAAGATTTGGGCGATTGAAAGAGGCCAGAAAATTTTCCGGATTCGTCATCTGGAGTTGGCGGGAGATGTCTTCGCGGACTTTCGGGGTGGCGGTAGCAGTGAGAGCGAGGAAGGGTATCCCGGGGAGGTGCTTACGGAGTTCTGCAAGTCGACGGTATTCCGGGCGGAAATCGTGTCCCCATTCAGAAATGCAGTGAGCTTCATCAACGGCGATGCGTTTGACGTTCCAGCGTTTCAGATCGGCGATGAAGCCAGGCGTCATAGCGCGCTCTGGAGCGGCGTAGAGAAGTTTGTATTCGCCATTGGAAAGAGCTTCCGAGCGGTCTCGTGCTTCGGCAGGATCGAGGGTGGAGTTGAGAAACGTGGCGGGAACACCAGAGGCGGTGAGAGAGTCTACTTGGTCCTTCATCAGGGCGATGAGGGGTGAAACGACAAGTGTGACACCATCTTCTGCAAGGGCGGGAAGCTGAAATGTGAGAGATTTTCCGGCACCCGTTGGGAGAATGGCTACAACGTCTTTCCCAGACATCGTGGCAGCCATGATTTCGCGTTGGAGAGGTCGGAACGCTTCGTAGCCGAAATACTGCTTCAGGAGGGGAATGAGCTCGTCTTGCATTTAAATAGATTAGGAGAATGATACTGCGCTTCAATAAAAAACTGTTTATTTGAACAGTTATGGGTGTGTGTGCGACTAGTTTTTTCTCGGTGGTATCAGACTTCGTCTAGGTGATTTTTAGTTGAAACTAGGTAGGCCCCACGAAAAAAGCGTATCGGGCAATATGCGGTTTCAATTGGCGCGAAACTGTGAAAGAAGATCCACGCATGACGGTTCCTATCATACTTCTCATCCTTGGCCTTGCGCTGCTTGTATTTGCCGCAGACTGGCTAGTCCAAGGTTCAGCGAAAATTGCGGCAGCGGTTGGTATTTCACCGCTGATCGTTGGACTTACCATAGTGGCTTTTGGAACCAGCGCCCCAGAGCTTGCTGTTTCTGTTATGTCAGCTTTTAAAGGTGAAACTGAGATCGCGGTTGGAAACGTGGTCGGTAGCAATATCTTCAACATTCTGGTCGTGCTGGGCATCTCCGCAGTGATAATACCGCTAATTGTCCACCAACAACTCATCCGGTTTGATCTGCCGGTAATGATCATTCTGTCTTTTGCTCTTTATGGCCTTTCAATGGATGGAGCGATTAGTCGTTTGGATGGCGTGCTTCTAGTCGCTGCGATGTTTGCGTATATTCTGTTTCTTCTCAAGCAGTCGAAAAATGAAAAAGACAACTCGGTGCTTAAAGAATATGAAGAAGAATTTGGAGAGGCTAAGAATGATCCCGAGTGGTTCAAAAATCTCGGTTTGATCGCGGTTGGTATGTTCGGGCTAGTACTTGGCTCCAAGTGGTTGGTCGACGGAGCGGTTGTAATTGCAAAAGAATTCGGAGTTTCCGAACTGATGATCGGGCTGACCATTGTTTCAATCGGGACCTCGCTACCTGAGGTGGCTACTTCTGTGGTAGCGGCCTTGAAAGGTGAGAGAGATATCGCGGTTGGTAATGTGGTAGGAAGTAATATTTTCAATATCGTTTCTGTCTTAGGAATCTCGTCACTTGTCGCTCCTGATGGAATTTTTGTGCCACAGGCAGCGCTGGATTTCGACCTATGGGTGATGATCGCCGTGGCAGTGAGCGCGCTGCCGATCTTCTTTTTTGGTTACCGAATCGGGCGGGTAGGCGGTATATTTTTCCTTCTATTTTACCTAGCCTACATGGCGTATTTGATTCTGGAGGCGAACGGTGCAGCCATCTTTCCAGCTTATCGCGAGATGATGCTGATTTATGTGAGCCCCGTGGTGGCGTTAATTCTGTGCTACATCCTCTTTAAGTCTTTCAAACAATCGAAAAACCTCGCCTAGACATTCCACCTTGTGCATCTAACCTCCCTTAGCTGAAACATTTTCTCAGATAGTTAAATATCATGTCAGATTCCAAAGATAACATTCCTGAACCTCGTAGTAACAATCAGAAGCGACCTCCGGGCGAGAACAACGGTTTCAACTGGAGAGTTGTTGCGCTGTTTACCTTAGCTGCAGTAATTCTCGGCGCTGCGTTTTTGGGCCCCCAGATGAATCAACCTTCCGAGCCGCTGAGTTATTCTGAATTCAGGCAGAAACTCGACCAAGGCTTAGTAGTTTTGGAGGATCCAGAGCGACCGCTGAAAGTCGTGACAACTGACACGGCTTACGACGCGACTATTTCCGGTTGGGTGCAACCATCGCCGCAACGTCCAGAGGAAGGCACCGAAGATATCAAACGCACCGATATCCGAGTGCCAGTGAATCTGGACCTCCAAGGCGAGGAGATTCGTGAATTGCTTGGAGAGAATATCCGTATGCAGGAAATTCCGAGCTCTATTGAGGCGTCTGCTGATGCTGCTATTGAGACTCTCTCATTAGCCCAGTTCCGCAAAGCTCTGGCGATGGATGAAATCAAATCTGGTGATTTGATGAATCCGCTCAGAATTCTTACTACCGATGGTAATGCAAATGCGGTGATCGTAGGTAAACGCGAGCAAATCACGAACATGAAGAGCCCCCTCGATGAGGACGGAAACGCAATTGAAGCCACAAGCTTCAAGGTCAGCGTCTCCTCCACCATTCTTGGTGGCGAACTGCGTGAACTGCTTAAAGACAAAGCCCAGTATGTCCGCGAGTCGGACTACCTCAGCAAGGCCTTATTCACCTTCCTGCCGTTTCTTTTGATCATTCTGCTGTTATTCTTCCTATTCCGTTCTCAGATGAAATCAGCCGGTCGTGGGGCAATGTCATTCGGGAAATCAAAAGCGCGCTTGCTCACCATGGACCGTAACAAGGTCACCTTTAAAGATGTCGCGGGTATTCAAGAGGCTAAAGAAGAGCTTTTCGAAATCGTAGACTTTTTGCGCGATCCGAAGAAATTCCAAAAACTGGGAGGTTCCATTCCGAAAGGCGTCTTGATGGTCGGATCCCCGGGAACAGGTAAGACACTTCTCGCTCGGGCTATTGCTGGTGAGGCGGACGTGCCTTTCTTCTCTATCTCTGGATCAGATTTCGTTGAAATGTTTGTCGGAGTCGGCGCCTCTCGTGTGCGCGACATGTTCGAGCAGGGGAAAAAGAACGCGCCCTGCCTAATTTTCATCGACGAGATCGATGCTGTGGGTCGCCATCGTGGCCATGGCATGGGAGGCGGTCATGACGAGCGCGAGCAGACCCTCAACCAACTGTTGGTCGAGATGGATGGTTTCGATACCCAAGAAGGCGTGATCATCATTGCTGCCACCAACCGTCCTGACGTTCTGGACCCAGCCTTACTTCGGCCCGGTCGTTTCGACCGTCAGGTCACGGTTTCTCTCCCCGACGTTAACGGGCGTGAGGAAATTCTTCAGGTGCACGTTAAGAAAATCAAGCTGGCTGCGGGAACAAATCTTGCGACCATCGCACGGGGAACACCTGGTTTCTCTGGAGCTGAACTGGCAAACCTCGTCAATGAGGCGGCCCTACTTGCTGCTAGAAAAGGTCTTTCGGCAGTGACTCTCGCTGAGATGGAAGAGGCACGCGACAAAGTGCGCTGGGGCCGTGAGCGCCGGTCTTTGGCAATGTCTGATAAGGAGAAAATCGGCACCGCTTGGCACGAGGCTGGGCATGCTTATTTGAACGTTGTTCTACCGCATACTCATCCGCTGCATAAGGTTACCATCATTCCACGCGGCCCTTATCTGGGTGCGACAATGTATCTTCCTGACGGAGATAAATATTCAATTCAGAAAAAGGAAGCACTTGCCAATTTGATCGTCACCATGGGTGGGCGGATCGCCGAAGGCTTCCATTCCGACGATGTTTCAAACGGTGCCTCAGGCGATATTCGTCAAGCGACCTCGCTCGCTAGAAATATGGTCTGCGAGTGGGGCATGTCAGAAGCGCTCGGAATGATTGAGTATGGCGAGGGCGATAGCCCGGTATTCGTCGCACGCGACATGAATAAAGGTCGTAGTTACTCGGATGAAACAGCGCGCATGATCGATGCGGAAATCAAAAAGTTCATTGATGATGCATTCAATGAGGCGACTCGCATTCTGACAGAGAACCGTGATGTTATTGAGAAAATAGCACTGGCCTTATTGGAGTTTGAAACACTCGATGGTTCGCACTTACAGGACATCATTGATCACGGAGAAATGAAGAATCCGCCGAGTGCACCAAAGCCGCCGCCGATTCCCGACGAGGCCTCGAAAAAATCTTCATCGAAGAAAGCAGAGGAAGACCAACCTGAAGATGACGGTCCACTGCCAGGCGCTGTGGGAGCAACCGCCTAATTCGGCTAGATTACGATTTGATCGAGATAGGGCTCAGCGGACAGCTAGGTGTATCAAATTAGATAAACCGCTATTTGTTCAGCCATTCACTCACACGCTCCGCAGCACGGCGGTGGGTGCCTGTCTCGCCGAGTTTGGAACTGACTTCGCCCAATTTCTGAATCAAATCATTCCTTGTTTTTTCGTGACTGAGGATGTCGCGTAACCACTCGCTGACTTGAGCGGGCGAAGCATCTGCTTGGATGAATTCCTCAACGACTTTTTCGCCGGCGAGGATGTTTACGAGCCCGATGTATTTGATTTTCACCAGCATTTTACCGAGCAGATAGGTGGTCCATGCCATTTTATAGACTAGACAGTAGGGGAGGCCAAATGTCGCTGCCTCTAAAGTTGCCGTTCCGCTAGCAATTACCCCACAAGTAGCTGTTTGCATGAGTTCGTGGCTACCGCCTTCTCGGAGCTCGATAAAATCCCCAGCGCCCGTGTTCTCAATCATTTCGCGCATGGTGATAGCGAGCTTGGGAGTCGCTGCTGGCACAGCGAACTTAAGGTCCTTGCGCCATAGATGAAGTCGCTTGGCGGTCTCTATCATCATCGGAAATAGCTTGGCGATTTCACGTTCGCGGCTACCTGGAAACAGCCCAACTAGATTCGCCTCTCTCGGTAGGGCGGATTTTTTCTCGTTTAGTTCATCGACCAACGGGTGGCCGACATGTGTCGTTTTGAGCCCGGCATCCTCAAAAATTGGTTTCTCAAATGGAAATAAACAGAGCATTTCATCTAGAAGATGAACCATTTTTGGAATCCTACGTTTGTTCCAAGCCCAAACTTGGGGGCTGATATAATAGACCTGCCGAGTGTTTGGGAGCGCTTGGCGAATGATCTTAGAGAATCGCAGGTTGAAGCCTGGATAATCGACCAGTAGAAGGACTTCTGGCTGGATCTGTTTGATTTCTTCCAGCATTTCTGCGAAACGTTCTTTGAACCAACCATAGCGCTTTAGAACCTCAATGACACCCATCACCGCGGCGTCTTCCACCCAGTTGTTGACGTTACCATTACTTAGCTGATTCATTTCAGGGCCACCGGCGCCGAATATTTCAAGATCGGTATGCATGACCTGCAGTTCTCGAAGGAGTCCGGCGGCGTGTGCGTCTCCGCTCATCTCACCTGCTATTACATAAATCCGTTGCACAAAAAAAATCTACCCAATTGAGGCTATTGGCTTCAACCTCCAAAGCGTCGTTCTGACATATCTGAAAAATTAACTTTAAAGAATGCGGGTTAAGTCTCGTATTAAAATCTAATGAAAATCCACTATTCTATTATCAGCCTCCTTGTTGTTGCAGGCATCGGTTATATTTTCGAACCCCAGATTCGTTACTCCCTGACCGGGAAAACTCCTGATATAAAAATTGTGAAATCCGTTCCCGTCAAGAAAGAGGAAGCGGCAAAGCCCACGGTTTTGGTTGACCTTAATAACTGGTCTGCGGACCAGCTCCCTAAGAAAGTGGTTCTTAAATCAGATGCTGGGATTTCGAATGAAGCGGGAGATCTTACGGTAAAGGTCGAAGCTGGTAGCCAAATCAATCTGACTGGTATTAATGGTTCCAACGCTGTCATTAGTTCTGGGCCGGGAGGGCTCCAGGGCATCGTTCCGATTAGTCAGACAGATCTGATTGAGCAGTTGGCTCAAATGAAGAAAGATGGCTTCGTGAACACCGCGCCGGAGAAGGTTGAAGAACAACCGCCAGTTATGGAAACTTCAGAAAAAGTCGCGACGGTTGAACCAGAAGCTCCAGAGGTTGCTCAAGTTGAAGAAGTTGAAGAAGTTGAAGAAGTCACCGAGGGCTCTGTGGAGGCGCCTGAAACCAAGCCGAAAGAGGATGTCTTTTCCCCGTTCGGTGATCCGGTTGAGGAAAAGAGCGAAACACCTTTGGTGGCTGAGACTCCGGAACCTGAGGAAGTTACATCTGAGGAGATCAAACCTGCTACCTCTCAAAATAGTGCTGAAGTAGTTTCAATGATGAAAACTAGCATCGAGAACCGAGATATTAAGGAGTTCGGTATGGATCAGGTGACCGAGTGGAGCAATGAGACAACGGTGGAAACAATTGATGATAAAGTTTATGGCGTCGGTATGATCTCTTATCAGGCCGAGACTGTCTTTGGCGTCAAAACGATCCAAGCCAAAGCTCTCATTCAGGACGGCAAAGTCGTTCGCTGGCTTTGGCCGAAAAGCGGTATGGAAATCAAATAACTTCTCACGAAGACTGGTTGGGTGCTGTCCTGATGCTTTCAGAGTCTTTTCTCATTTTTCATGGATCAACGTGAAGCCATTCTCGCTCTTAACCTTCTCCCAGGTATAGGACCCGTCAGAATTGCGCGCCTGTTGCAAGCATTCGGCGAACCTGAACGAGTGCTTAGTGCGAGGGTGGACCAGCTTCAGAGAGTTGATGGAATTGGTCCGGAAACCGCCAAAATGATCTTTGGCTGGGAGGACCACGCTGATCCTTTAAAGGAAATGGCGGAAGCTAAAGAGCGCGGGATTTCTATCCTAACGCGTGAAGACGAAGGTTACCCCAAGCATTTATTGCAGGTCTACGATGCTCCGATCTTACTCTATGTATGGGGGGAAATTCAGCCACGGGACCGCCACGCCATCAGCGTGGTAGGCTCACGGCGTGCGACTTCCTATGGAACTCAAGCGACGAAAAAAATCACCTATCAGCTTGCTCATGCGGGATTCACGATCGTGTCCGGATTAGCGCGTGGGATTGACACCAGCGCTCATGAGTCCGCTTTGGCAGCAAAGGGTCGAACGATTGCTGTGATCGGTTCTGGCCTTGCTAGATTATATCCGCCTGAGAATCTGGCGCTTGCAGAGAAAATTGCCGATGGAAACGGAGCGGTCATTTCCGAGTTTCCATTACATAAGGCTCCTGATAAACAAACGTTTCCGTTAAGAAACCGTATCGTGGCTGCTTGGTCTCAGGCGGTGCTGGTGACAGAATGCCCTTCTTGGTCTGGCTCCCTAATCACGGCTAACCTTGCTACGGAATATGGTAAGCCAGTTTTCGCAGTTCCGGGGCCTATCGATAAGCCGACCTCGGCGGGCTGCCATCAATTGATTCGCGAGGGGGCTACCTTGGTAGCAGATGCGTCCCATATCATTGATGATATGGGGGAGTTGCCGTTTTCTTACAATAACCAGAAAGTTGAGAAAAGTGGGCCGGTATCAATCGAACTCCCTGAAGAAGAAGCCCTGATTTTTTCCAAGTTGCCACAGGGCGACGAAGTCGCAATCGACACCTTGATCGAGGCAACCGGGCTCCCTTCCTCAGCTGTGACAGCAGGGCTTTTCAAATTAGAACTGCGACGCTTGGTCCGTGCGCTTCCGGGCTTTCGTTTTTCCCGTAGATAGATGGGAAATCCTGCATGAGGATGCACTATTCTGGACATTTCGCGGAACTGTAAAATTGTTTCCTCCTTGCATCCGTCGGAAATCCCTGCCTAGTCACCCTTAAGACAAACTCCTTTTCAAAGAACCGACCTCCATGGGAAAAACACTGATTATCGCCGAGAAACCATCTGTTATGAACGACCTTTCCAAGGCTCTTGCCAAGGATTTGGGGAAATTTAAAAAAGTCGGTGCTGGCCGCGATATCCATTACGAAAACGATGATGCGATCATCACTTCCGCAGTCGGGCACCTTGTCGAGCTACGCATGCCGATGGGGCCGAACGGGAAAAAATTGCCGTGGAAATTTGATGTTCTACCAGCCATTCCAGAGACCTTCACACTTGATCCCATCGAGAAGTCCGAGCCTAAGCTCAAGAAGGTCCTGAAGTTTGCCAACCGCAAGGATGTGGACCTCATCGTAAATGCCTGCGATGCCGGCCGAGAGGGTGAGCTTATTTTCCGCTACATCATGGAGATTGGGAAAATCGATAAGCCGACCAAGCGGTTATGGATGCAATCGATGACCACCGGCTCCATCATGGCAGCATGGGGGAACCTCCGATCTGACGAACAGATGAAGCCCTTAGCGGATGCCGCGAAGTGCCGCTCGGAATCCGATTGGTTGGTTGGCCTTAATGCGACACGGGCTTTTACTTGTTTCAACTCACGCCACGGCGGTTTTAATATCACCGCTGCAGGCCGTGTCCAAACGCCTACTTTGGCGATACTTGCCGCACGTGAGCAGGAAATTCAGGCATTCGAATCTGAGCCATATTTCGAGGTTCATGGAACGATGAACGTTGCGGCAGGGGATTACCTCGGAAAGTGGTTTGATCCCGGCTTCAAGAAATCCGCAGACAAACCGCAGGCACGTGCCGAGCGCATTTGGGACCAAGGTGATGCCAAGGCGATTGTCGAACGCTGCGAAGGCAAGGCTGCTGAAATTTCCGAAGAGACAAAAGCCAGTAAGCAGATTCCACCTCAACTCTACGATCTCACAACGTTACAACGCGAAGCACCGTTCTCCGCCAAAGGCACTCTGCAGATCGCACAGGCATTGTATGAAAAGCACAAGGTGCTGACCTACCCGCGGACCGATTCCCGTTACCTTCCCGAGGACTATGTTGAGGACGTTAAGAAGACCATGGGACAGATTGCGAAAAGCGATCTTAGCGTGGCCAAATACGCGAAAGCGGTCCTTTCCGGAAAGGGCAAAGATGGCCCACATTTGCATGAGTCAAAACGTATTTTCAACACCAAGAAAGTTTCAGATCACTTTGCAATCATCCCGACTGGTAACACTGCAAACCTTTCGGATGCCGAACAGAAAGTCTACGACATGGTGGTGAAGCGCTTCATCGCGGTATTCTACCCGCATGCGGAGTTTGAACAAACTACAAGGATCTCCACCGTAACAAGCGACGGGAAAGAAGATCATTTCAAAACCGAAGGCCGGGTGCTGGTAGTGCCGGGCTGGCTCCAAGTTTATGGCCGTCAGCCAGGGGTCGCTGCCGGTAAAGATGAACTTGTTGCCGTTAGCTCCGATGAAACCGCGAAGATTGATCCGATCGAGCTGATTAACGAGCAGACTCGTCCGCCAGCGCGCTTTACAGAATCCACATTGCTCTCTGCGATGGAGGGAGCTGGGAAGTTACTGGTCAATGATGAGGAGCTCCGCGAGGCAATGTCCGAGCGTGGTCTAGGTACACCAGCGACACGTGCAGCAACGATTGAAGGTCTGATTTCCCAGAAATATCTGATCCGTGACGGTCGCGATCTACACGTCACTCCATCCGGTCTGCGGCTTGTCGATTTGGTAACGCAGATGGACATCGAGGGCCTTTACTCGCCGAAGATGACGGGAGATTGGGAGTACAAACTTCGTCAAATGGAACAGGGAGCTCTTCAGCGTCCTGAGTTCATGAAAGAGATCATCGATTACACTCAGGAGATTGTTGCCAAGGCAAACGGTCTGTCCGAAGAACTGAAGAGCCGGAAGTTTCCTGACGTTGAAGTGGAACATCCGGTGCACGGAACGTTGGTTCTCAAGCAGACCGACGCGACTTATGAGTCACGTGATCCCGAGCTGCCAATCAAGATCAAGAAGCACATCGCAGGAAGATTGCTCACGGAGGGTGAACTCAAAACTCTGATGAACAAGGGTGTGGTGGGACCGCTGCAGGGATTCAAGTCACGCTTCAACAAGCCTTTTGATGCGTCGATCCAGTTGGACGAAAAATTTAAAACGGCCTTCTTGTTTGAAGGTGACGACGACAAGGCGCCTGAACTCAACGATGAGATGATCATCGGAAGCGCCAAAACTCCGGAAGGGAAAGAGCACAAAGTCTTCGCCACTGATAAGGCATACTACGTGCCTGACATCGTGGATAAGAAAAATCCGCACGGAGTCAGAATCGGTAAAGTGATCCTGCAACGGGAAATTCCTGAAGATCAGGCTCTGAAACTTATTTCCGAAGGTAAAACTGACCTGCTCAAAGGATTCATTTCAAATCGCACGAAACGCTCGTTCGATGCGTTCCTGACCTTCGACCTGACGGCTACCAAAATTGGGTTTGAGTTCCCGCCAAGAGCAGCGAAGAAGACCGCGAAGAAAGCGGCCAAAAAAGCTGCGAAGAAAAAAACGTAGTTTTATGACAAAACGCAGTTTTATAGCCTCTTCGCTCCAGTTGCTTGGAGTTTTTCTCGCCTGTAGGGTGATCGCGAAAGGTCTGCCGTTCTTGCTGATGTCTAGCGAAATACCATGGGATTGGCTCAAGTTTTTCTGGGCACAGGTCTTGATGCTTCTAATTGGATTAGGACTTGCAGGAGCGTTGATTTTCTTCGCCGCTCCGCTCACAACATTTTTAAATAGATTCACCCAATCAGATGATGATTCTGAAGTTGTGTTCAAAAACCTGACTTCAGAGACATCTGTCCAAATGTTTGCTGTATTGCTGCTAGTTAATACGCTTCACTCGTTGTTCAGTGGAGGATTCATACTTCTACAGATGGACATCAGTATCTTTGTATCGTCTCTCCTTGTGATTTACTACGTTGCAACCATTGGCGCATCTATCGCATTGATACGCTGGCCAGATTTGCTCCAGCGGTGCCGGAAAGCATAAATGGTATTCGGACTAGAGTCCGCATACCAATCAGTGTTGAAGCTGGAGCCAAGGTAATCAAGTTGGAGAGAAGCCTTGGCTGAGGCGTGGCGAAGCCTTTTGAGTGCGGAGAGAATCACCGCTTTTCTATACTTATGCCGGATACAGCTTTGACTTAGAAAGGTCTAGGCACTCCGGTAAAACGGCCCGTGAGTGAACAAAATCCTAAAGAGGGTTCTACTGCTGAGCAGATTCGATGGCTTGGATCGCGGCGATAATCGCCGGGTCCTGCCATTCATTGAGTTTCACTTTTTCCTCGGGAGTCAGTGAGTCGGGGCGTCCGGATTTCTCAAAGTTTTCCAGGTCTTTCTCGGTGAAGGCGATCTGTGTCTCCGGAGTGATACCTGTGAGGTGTGGAGTGTCACCGGAGGGTGTGTGGTAGGTCGCGATCGTTAGCCTGAGTGCAGTTCCTCCACCCATGGGAATGATGTTCTGGACGCTGCCTTTGCCATAGCTGGTTTCACCAATCAGGGTGGCGCGGTCGAGGTCGTGGAGCGATCCAGCGGTAAGCTCGGAAGCTGAAGCCGAGTTGCGGTCGATGAGAATGATTAGAGGATAAGAGCGTTGCCGCCGTTGACGCGTGGGCGTTTGGAGAAATTCTTCGGGCTGGTCACGTGCACGAACCGATACCACTTTGCTCTCGGGTGGCAGAAAAAGCCCGATGAGTTTGACCGTTTGTTGTAGGTCGCCACCGCCGTTGCCGCGGAGATCAAGTATTAGGGCCTCCATGCCCTCGTCTTCTAATTCATCAAGGGCTGCTTCTGTTTCTTTCGCACAGTTTGGACCGAATTGTGTGAGCCGTAGGTAGCCGATGGTTTTTCTTTGATCCAAAAGTGTGGCCTGAATTAAGGAGCTTTGTTCGATCCTTCGATGCGCTACAGAAATCTCAAACGGTTCGGTGCGATCGCCAATGCGCAACAGAAGGCGGGTGTTCTTGCCTGGGGGGCCGGCAAGTAATTGAAGAGCTGCTTTTAGATCAATGGCGTCAGCTTTGTGCGTATCAATTTCAAGGATCTCCATTCCCGGGCGGATTCCTGACTGCTCGGCGGGGGACTCCTTGGCGATTGCTGAAACGTAGATCTGATCGGAATTTTCCGAAACACTGAGACCCAGACTTTTTACCTCATTGTTAAGTGTGCCACTTTCGTCGATGAGTTGGCGCATTTCCGGGTGAATGAAGGAGGAATGCGGATCGAGGCTGGATAGCATTCCATCCAGTGCTTGGTTGATCAGGCGATCGTAGGCCAGCTTGTTGATGTCCGGATGGCGCGTGTGAACGGCTTGGAGAACTTTAACAAAACGCTCAAGTGCCGGATAAGCATCGTCTTTGGGCAGCTCTTTTTTGAGTGGAGTTTCGGCATTCAGAGGGAGGCAGCTCACCGCCATCATCAAAAGAAATTTCATGAGGCTTTCGTATCATGATCGCTGCGGTGCTCAGAGCTTAAAAGAATCGCAGGCTCAAAATTGAACGGTAGAAAGCTTCCTACGGGGCATCGAAGCCGGAGCTTGATTCTTTAAGTTTTCTTAAATAATGTCTTCGCGAAACTAATCGATGAGTTCCGGTAAGAAGAAATCGACCTTGAAAAGGTCAGGAAATCGCAGGCGGGGGCGCAAGACCGCCTACGATGGTCTTGTCTCTGTGAATCGGCGTGCTCATGAAAAGGCAGAGAACCGCTTGGGCCAGAATCGTCGTATGAACCGACGGGGAGAGAAGTCGATATGGGCCTCAGTAGCTTATGATGATTGTGATATCGAGGAAGAGATGCCGGTCGGTTTGCTCACACAAATATTTCGTTGGCTCCTAGGCTTAATACTGCTGCCCGTCTGTTGGGTCACGACTTGGACTTTCCTGCGCATGTTTTCCCACGCGACTTTGGAGCAAGGGTTTTGGCAAAGCTCGCAATTCTGGTATTTCGCTGTCGGCGCAGTGGTGATGCTCGGCTGGTTTTTTTCCAAGCTGGCACAACCGTTTTTTCTCTATCTATACGTCTTCGGGCATGAGCTGACGCATGCCGCCTTTGTGAAGCTCTACGGAGGTAAGGTGCTTGAGATTGAGTGGGGGGCGGATGGCGGATACGTCACCACGGATAAAAGCAATTGGGTGATTTCATTATCTCCATACTTTGTTCCGTTCTGGAGCGTGGTCACTGTGATACTCTACGTGGTCGCTAGTTTCTTTTGGGAAATCCCGCCTGCTGGCATATTGGTGTTCTACGCGACGATGGGTGCGACCTGGACATTCCATTTGGCTTGGACTCTGTGGATGATTCCGCGTGATCAGCCCGATCTAAGCGATAACGGTACGTTTCTCTCCCTTGTATTGATCTACTTTGGTAACTTGGTAGTGCTGATCGGCTTGCTTTGCTTTTCCTCTGCTAGTCCATTGCTGAGTCTGCGCGAATTTGGTTATTCTTGGTTCGCTACTGCAATGACTTGGGGAGATACGACGTGGCGCTGGATTGATCGAGTGATTGAGCGTTTACCGGAATACCTCTGAATGGTGATTCCTGGTTGTCTTTCGGCGTAGAAGCATAAAGCTAACATAATGATCGATCTCGATGCTAATGCGACAACTGCCATGCTGCCGGAAGTGGTCGCGGCGATGATGCCGTGGCTGAGTGGTCATCATGCCAATCCCTCGGCAAGTTATCGTGAAGGCAAGCTAGCACGCAGAGCGATCGATGATGCGCGAGCTCAAGTTGCTGAACTGATTTCTGCAGCCCCTGAGGAAATTATCTTTACGGGGTCTGGAACGGAAAGCGTGAATACCGCTCTGCATTCGCTTGATCAGCTCACAGGTGAAGGTGCTGCTGTTGTCTCAGCTATTGAGCACAGCGCTGTGCTCAAATACGTGGCTCGGTTTGCTCGTCCCGTTTCCCACGTCAATGTCGACTCCACCGGAAGAATTGACCTAGGCGCATTCAAGGCTGCTACGGAGAGCGCCTCTTTCGCCTCTGTGATGATGGCCAATAACGAGACTGGCGTACTCCAGCCTATCGATAAACTCTTGGATATTTCTCGTGAGAAAGGTTTGCCATTTCATACTGATGCGATTCAGGCAGTTGGGAAAATTCGAGTTTCGGTGAAAGATATCCCAGTCGATATGCTTTCGATGTCCGCACATAAGTTTCATGGCATGAAGGGTATCGGCGCGCTTTATGTGCGCAGCGGGTTGGATTTCTCACCATTACTTTCGGGAGGTGGGCAAGAAGCTGGCCGCAGAAGCGGAACCGAAAATACTGCCGCTATCGTCGCAATGGGAAAAGCGGCTGAGTTGACAAAACAAGCGCTGGATTCGGGACTTTCCTCCAAACTTGCGGGAATACGAGATGCTTTTGAAGCGCACTTGCTCTCTGAATTACAAGGATGTGTGCGAAATGGAGATGAAAAACTTCGGTTACCCAATACCTCCCACTTGTCCTTCGATGGCTGTGATGCGGCAGGTATGCTTATTTTACTGGACCAGGCAGGAGTTGCTTGTTCCGCCGGATCTGCGTGCATGACAGGTAAACGTGAGCCCTCTCATGTGCAGCTTGCGATGGGAATTTCCGCAGCGCGCGCGAAGACCAGTCTGAGATTCGGGTTCTCTCGAGAGAATACACTGGAAGAAGCAAGGCAGGCCGCAGACTTGGTCATCAAATCAGCCAATAAACTTCGGTCAGTCCAGGGCGGGGGCGTGGGACCTGTGGCGATTTATTCGGACTGAGCCGGTGCCAAGAGACTTCTGCGATTCCATTTCACCGGCTCGAAGGTTTTCTCGCGTTGTCCTGCCAAGACTTTCAGCTTGCAAGCGCTTGTTTTTGGGAATAACCATTCCCCACGAACAACCTCTGTGACATGGAGAGTGGGTCTTACACCCACTCTTTTGCGTCTCCAGAGAACACACCAACTCAACGGGAAAGAAATTTCCTGTAAATACCAGCTCTCCATAGCCAGCCATGACCAACGACATCGTCGCTCTCATCGAATATTACGAAAAAGAAAAAGGAATCGAACGCGAAAAGATCATTTCCGCTCTCGAGTTTTCTTTCGTTTCCGCTTACCGGAAAATGGTCAACGGAGCCGATTCCATCGAAACTCTGCGCGCTGACGTCGATACGAAAAAGGGGACGACCAAGATTTTCGCTTCGCTCAACGTAGTTGCGGACGATGATCATCAGGACAAGTTCAACGAAGTGCCTCTGGCTCTTGCGAAGAAGAAAGATCCGGAAGCTGAAATCGGTAGCACCCTAGAATTCAACGTCACTCCAAAGGATTTCGGCCGTATAGCTGTTCAAACTGCTAAGCAGACGATGATGCAGCGCCTCCGCCAAGCGGAGAAGGAAATGATTTACGAAGAGTTCAAGGATCGAGCCGGAGACGTGGTCTCCGGGACCGTTCGCCGCTTCG
>Ga0307934_1000704_pt1 | contig 23748 bp, 8 predicted proteins | sample OrgLakmetageno90_FD_201838 | JGI IMG/M metagenome (GOLD analysis project Ga0307934, IMG submission 201838) | Saline water microbial communities from Organic Lake, Antarctica - #90 | ecosystem: Environmental > Aquatic > Non-marine Saline and Alkaline > Saline | place: Antarctica: Organic Lake... | reverse complement strand
GCGAATGATTTTTCCCCCTGGGGATATGACTTGGAGATCTTCAAGGCCTCAGAGCAACTGGAGGGAGTTCGCTTTGATCCTTCATCAGGTGACCCATGCAGTGGCTCCAGTGTTGTCGCTTAAAAAAATTTGCGCCAACTGGGCGACCATATCAAAGGACTTATCGGAGGCTCCACGAAGCAGGCGACCGCAAACGGCAAAATTTCTATTTTCTTAAGTTAGCGCTTATGGGACGCGCTCCCGCGGGTCCGTGAGACGCCTCGCCGCGGGTCCGTCCTGCTTTGCCTTCGCGGCCATGCGGGAGCATGGCCCTCCAAAAAAAGTCATACAACAGGGCAGGATGCCCTGTGTCCGGGACCTCGCGGTCTGTTTTCAACGGAACAAAGGCATCCTGCCCTTGATTCACATGCATCGCCCAACGATGGGAAAATGCTCCCGAGGTTGTCTCTAAACTTCTAAATAATAACTAAATCGAGGGAAGGGCGTGCTCGCGGTTCGACAGGCTTACCGCCCTGAGCGAGTTGAAGGGCCGAGCGCGTCGTTCGCCAATAGCTTACAATGTGAGTTAATCAAAGGGATAGGCAAACGTTACCGTCTGCAGGACGGACGTCTTGCTCTGCCTTCGCGGCCATGCGGGAGCATGGCCCATTCTGCCTGCACGGTCATGACATTCGACTACGCTCATGCCAGGACGGAACATGACCCTCCATTTTGTAAGTTTGGGCGAGATGCGGGATCCGCTAGTTATTTGAATAGATTGCGAGGATCGTAGAGCGAGCGCCAGTTTTGATCGTCGAGAGTGCCTCCTAAGTTAAATCGAAGTAGGTTAGGTAGAGGGCGTAAAAAGGGGTTGAGCACTTCGCTTACTCTTTTTAAACCAGAGTCTTGTTCGACCCAGTTGGCGAAGAGGTTGAGGCTGACTTCCATATCGAGGGATTGTTCGGGAAAGACCAAACTGCCTTGCGCAAAGATGCGAGTTTGGGGACCGTTGATTTCGATTTTTTCAAAATCTAGAACGGATCCCTTTACACCAAAATATGCGTCCAGTGATTCGAGGCCCAGAGATGTGAATCCTAATTTCGTATTCTGCAGGATTTTAGAAAGCGGGCCAAACAGTTGGATCGCACCCATACTTTTGCTCCGAAAGTTTAATATACCGTTTCCGAGGAAAGCCTCGGGTTGATCGATCGGGCCGACTGCACTCAGTTGAAGATCATAACTTGCATTGGCACTGTTTTCGCTTGAATTATCCTTGGGTAAAAAGGGTAAATTACGAAAGGTTTTGTTTTTATCAGCGGCGACTAAATTGAGTGTGAAGTTAAGTTTCGGAGTGGTCTCGGGACGATTGATAATGTCCACCTTCGCTTGGCCTATACCCTCTGCAAATCCGAATTCGATCTCACGTAGATATGTATTATTTTGTACGGTGGTTAGATTGAGTTTTAAGTGATCGAGTTTGGCATCACGGTAGGTGAAAGGGTTCCGGGTCTCGGCTATGAGTATGAAGAAGCTTTTCTCAACGAGCGCGGGGTAGTCAGTGTTAAAGTATGCGCCGGATAAATTGACATTGGGCGCTTGGGCCATCTCAAAATCGGCGAGAATTTCGGCCACTCCACCCCCGAATATATTAGCTGCATGGCTGGGGAGGATCGCACCTTCAATTTGATAGCGTATGGAAATGGGTGCTCTTATGGCATCGTCTAGTGAGCTAAATGAAACCTTTCCTTTGGTCCAGCCAGTCGTATTGACGACATCTATACGGTCTATCTCTACGTATCTTTGACGACCTCTGACGAATAAAGTGCCCGCATCCACCGGAACGTCTTTATAACTGACATCTGTTGCGTAAACGTGCCCAAAAAATAAGTCAGCGACCGGTCGGTTGGTTTTTCCATAGATGATAAAGTCGCCAAGGCTTTTCGTGGATTCTGAGAATTTAAAATCTTTAAATATTCCGGACCACCAATCTGGTAGAATCGCATTATATTCGTAAGGGACCGCAGAGCCAACCAGGCTGACCCGATAGTCGAATGTTGTAGGATCAAAACTGAAGCCAAGTTCTACCCACTGTGAGTTTCGTTGGATGAGCGAGTCAGTAATCCGATAGATTAAGCCATCGTATTGAAGGTGAGCTTCGATGTAATTGAAATCCAAGTCCTTGAGTTTTAAGTCGAGGCAGGTCAGGTCAAAGTTGGCTTCCTCGAGTGTAAAATTCGGTCCAAAGCTTGCATTGCCGTTGAGGTAGGGTGGCGTTTGGTAGTTTAGCTCGGGTAGTTTTTCCCTAATAGGTTCGGGTATAACGGTGAGTAGATCGAAATGGCCCGCGGTGGATAAGTGCCCGCTTAGGTTTTTGTAGTCGAGTGCCCCTGTGAATAAGAATTGGTTGTCGAGGAAGCTGGAAGCACCTTTGAAACTAAATAGGGGTAGTTCATTTGATGTTATCTGAATATAAGGATTATCCAATCTATAGCTTCCCAAATCGATTTGCTCGGCTGCTAGCTCGAATACGGGCCACTTTTTTTGAATAAGGTCATTCCAATTCTCTTTTGCTATATACGCTGAAACAGAGGTGGCCTGGATCGATTGATCGGGGTAGGCAAAGTCTTTTAGTTTAAGTAGAACAGGCGCTTCCGCGATGAGAGCACCGTTGGTATATTTCAATGAAGTCTCCAGGCGAAAGTCGCTCCCTTGGAAGAGCGGATGTTCGATGCTTCGACTGCTTATCTTCGTTTTTAGTGAGACTGACTTCTCGCTATCGACCTTGAGATCGAAGGCGAGCGTCGGGTTGTATAGGAAGGTGTAACGATCAATCTCAGTTATGATCGTTTTGATCAATTCATAGGGTATCCGGTCGATCAGAGCAGCCTGATCCGAGTCTGTTGCTTCCGTTGCTTCGAATTTGGTAAGAGGGAAAACAGCATCTCCGCGTAGGCGAACCTGAGCATGCATGGCGGCAAAAGATGCTACGTGCAATTGATCGGGTAGAAACACCAGAGAGAAAGCAATCTTTTCAAGAATAGAAGAAGCTTTTCCATTAGGTGCGATACTCGCAGGAAGGTGGAGCGTGCCCCCGGATATGACTATTTTATCTAGAGAGATGAAGGATCCATTGGAGTGATAGAGCTTTAGTTTAATGGAAGCGGATTGAGCTTCCATTAGCGGTGATTCAAAATCGTCAGCGGTCAGTTGGAGGCCACTTAATCTGAACTGGCCTTGAGGTGTAATCGTTAGGCGATCGCCCTGAATCAGGGCGCCTTCCGGGCTTATTTTTAGGAGTAATTTATTCGCCAGAAAGTTGGGAATAGGGAGTTCGCCGTAGCTAATGAAACAAACGAGAAAAACAATCTGGATCGCTAGTAAGCAAACGAGGAGACTCTTTATGGCGACTCGACAAAAGCTCGTGAGGATTGAAAATTTCATGAGCGATCTTCAGACACGGTATCTTAGAAAAGCGTTGAATTAATCAGTCGCTACAGGTGCTTCTGCGGGTGGATTGCCGAGGGGTTCAGGTGTTTCCGGCGCAGGGACTGGCTCTGAAAGTGCCTCTGGGGGAAGGGGCATGTTTTCTGTAAAGGTATATAAAGCGTCGAGTGTATTTTGGGAGATCTGAAAAACCGTATTTTGAGCTTTGGAAGCGCCCGCTTGCAGGGTGCCCGAAAGGCGCTCTGCAAATACATAACGGCGGGTTTCCTCGCGTAAAGTTTCTCCGCCGGGTAAAAGGATCTTGGCTTCAAGTGCGTAGATCCATGGCAGTGATTTCTCTGAATCGACGATATACTCATCCGTGTAGTTGTTCGATAGATACGTATTGACCGAAAACTTACGAACTGAATCGATCAGTTGTAGCGTCGCGGCGAGTTCCTTGTCGGCCAGCCCACTTAATTCAGCTTGCCACAGTTGGCTGGGATTAGTGAGCGTGTAGTTGAAGATGTCTTCACCTGTGCGCAGGTCGGTTAATTTGATCGCTCCGATCCGCGCGGCCTCGGGCAAGGCGTCTAGAGTGCGGTTGCGATAATGAAGCGCACTGAGCGGCAGTTTGTTAAAGGTGGAGCGACGATCAACTTCGTAGATGTATTCGGCAGACGTTTTGCGGGCATAGAGTGCTTCGTTTTCATCATCGGGGTGAGCGAGTTGCAGGATCGTTTCTTTTTTGTCGGGTGTGCTTAGTTTGACGATGCGACGTGGCGTGTTGAAGCCGAGACGTTCGAGATCGGCTGCTGAAGGGGTGTCGTAAGTGAAGTTGGTTGCGCGGAGAGTCCTTAAATCGTTGAGCAATGCTTGCATGACCTCGGGGTCGGCACGATAGGGTTGCACGCCCTCTTCGACTTTACTTTCGATGACTTGCCATTCTTCTCCCGTTTCCAATTTTTGAAGACGTGTTTGTAGGATGCCTTCAGAGAGCGAGATGGAGTTAATGGTGGACGGATCAAAGCTCATAAAGTTGCGTTCACGCAGGGCTTCCTGTGCACTTTGCAATTCTTCGAAGGGACGAGCGGCAACTGTGAAAATGGTCGGGTTGTTTTCCAATTTTGCGTAGAAGGTCCGCTGCTTGCTGAGGGGGGTCGATGCGTTGCCAATTAAAAGTGTTTGGCGACGCTTGTTCCCATCGAGCGTCACTCTCATGAATGGGTTTTCCAGGCCATGCTGTGTGGGTTCGATGGCTTCGGATTCAAAGCGTAAGACTTTAGTCGCGGTTAAGGTGTTGATCGTATTGGAAACGATCGCAGGATCTGCCTGGGCATTGAGGGGTGCTTCGAAATTCCAGTCGTCGTTTGTTTTCGCAAGGCGCACTTTGAGCCCACCGTTCGCAGTCGTGCCTTCGGGCTGTATTTGAACGGTCATACTTTTCACTTCAAATACGGGGATGTCGAAGACTTCGCGCGTGCGCAAGTCGCTCAAATCGACGAGTAGGCTTTTCAGCGCGTCTCCGCTGACAACGAAAATTTCTTCTGCATCCGGGCCGAGTATATAAATATTGTTTCCGATTTCAGTCAGTGAGCCAATGCTCAAGGTTACGGATTGCCCTTCGCTGCTCAGGCGTATACTGAGTGCCGGAGAATCCAAGCCAAAGTCAGCCAGTGTCTGACCGGTCTTTTCGATCTCAGAAAGTGAGAAGGAGGCTTCTTCTTCGAGGAATTGTAGTTGGTTTAGGATACGATTAACCGCGAAGTAATTAGCGGACCATTCCATCGGAGCGGTCATGCGCCAGGTGGAGCCGTCCAGCTCAAGAACGCGGGGTGTATCGAGGGCACTGCCGAAGAGCTCAATGCGCTGTGCCTCGGCGACTTCTTTACCGATCAGTGAAGCAAGGTTACTTTTAGCTTGTATCGAAGAATCGCCTTGTTGACTCAAAAAGTAGATCAGTCCGAATGCGAACAGATTTAGGAGGATCAGGCTGAGAGTGATTTTAACACGCATAGTAATTAACGTCTTCTAAGTAAAAAGATAAAGAGTCCAAACCCGGCTGCAACCGCCGGTAGAATCGCAAAATAGGCCAGAACTTTATTGAGATTACTTTCGCTCATTATGATTTGATGGCTTTGTAGGGGGCGCGCTGGAATATTAAGGAGGTGCTTACGGTCGAGTGTCCAATTGATTGCATTAATAAAGAGCGTATGATTACCAAAAGCGAGAAATCGGTTATTCGCGACAAAGTCTGAATTTCCGAATACGACGAAACGTCCGCCCGGTATGCTGATGCCCAATTCTGTGCCTGCGCTTCGAGTGGAAACGGCACCAATACTGATCGGACCTTTGAGGTCGCGATTGGCATCGTAAGTGAGGCCACCAGCTTTCCGGTAGTCACGATCACCCCAACTTGTGTCTGATGTGAACGCGAGTTCGCCGACTTGTAGACGCTCATCGCCAAAAGCAGCGGGATCGGTGCGAATAGGACGAGGCTGACCAAATAAGCCGATAATCTGATAATCAATCAGCAGCTGGCTGATAGGGTGCTTAGCGAAGCGACGGATGATCAAATCGCCGCCCTGAGCTTTAAAATCGGGGTCGGGTTCAACCACGGTCATGTCTTCGGCGAGGATTCCCCAGTCGTAAAAGAGATCCTCCATGCCGTGCCGGCGACCGGGGTCGATTAGGACAATGGCACGTCCATTTCGATCGCTCATGTAGCGACGTAGTTTTTCGACTTCTTCGGGGAGGAGGCTGGCTTGGGGCGAAGGAATAATTACGAGCGAGCTGTCTTCAGGGACGGCATCGACGACTGTAAGGTCAAGACTGGCGAGGGCTAAATTACGCTCGCGAAGAAAGCTTTCCAACTGAGAGAGTCCGCGGAGCGGGTCCACATCGTCGAGGCGCATCTCACCGTGACCGACGAGAAAATAGATCTTCTTTTGGTTATTACTGGAGACGTCGAGGAGCGCGGAAGTGATTAGTTTTTCACCCAAGAATCCTTGGATTTCTTTCCCCTCTACTTTATAGAGATCCGATTGGCGAAGTTGGCGGACCCGGCCTTCGCTGGCGACGATGATGACGTTTTCTTCGGTCACGCCGTATGTGTTGCTGATTTCCTGAGCTCGTTTACGCTGCCGATAGATGTCTACGAACTCGACATTTACGTAACGAGTGCCGTCTTTGATCCCATAGTATTCATATTCGCGCAGAAGTTTTCGCAGGTCTTTCTGAATTTGCTTAAGATCCAGCATTTCGGGATCCGAATTCAGGGCGACGATGATTTCGACCGGTTCTTCGAGCTGACGCAGATAGGCCTTTGATTCTGCAGCTAAGCTGTAAGTGCCTGATTTAGTGAGATCAATGCGTTTGAAATATTTAGCAGAGATGAAGTTGAGTGCGCAAATCAGGGAAATACTGAGTAGGATTTGCAGCGTGCGATTGACCGCGCGAAAACGGCGAGCAGAGCGAAATTCTGAGAAGCGTAAAGGTTTCATTAAGCTTTGGCTTCAATAACGAGTGTAGAAAGTCCGAGGAGCAGGGCACCTATACTGGTATAGTAAAAGAGCGGACGCGTATCGATGATTCCACGGGAGTAATCATCGAGGTGTTGAAAGATCTGAAGGTAGTTGACGACGCCATCGAGCCAACCGATTACTTCGGTGGCTCGGCCATCTGAAACGTAATTCATCAATTGACCGCCTACGATGACGATGAACAAAACCGTGAAAGAGAGCATCCCCGCGACCAGTTGGCTGCGAGTCAAGCTGCTGGCAAAAATCCCGATGGAGATAAAGAGGACGCCGCTGGTTGCTAGGAAAGCAAATCCACCGAGTAAGGAAGCCGAGTCGAGCAGTTTCCCGCTGGCGGCGGCTTGTGGAAAAACCTGCTGCACTAGCAATGGAAAACCTAAGGTGAGCAGCCAGAGAAACATATAGAAGATGTAGGCCCCCGCAAATTTGCTGCAGACGACAGCGATTCGAGAAGTTGGGGTCGTCATAAGCGTATCCAAAGTTCCGCTACTGCGTTCACCTGCGATGCTTCGCATAGTCAAAAGCGGGACGACAAAAAAGACCGGTATCCAAAAGCTGTTAAAAAACTGAACAGAAGCGAGTGTATCTTCCGGTGCATTCACCATGCCTCGAATGATCGCCCAGTAGAGCATGCCCATGAGGCAGAGAAACAGAACGGTCGCCACGTAAGTGGGTGGACTGATCAGGAGCATTCGCAGCTCATGTTTAAGTAGGATGGAAAAGTTACGCATGAAAAGAATAGTTGGCGACTAAGCGGTCACGGTTGATTTCTCGATCGGCTTTTGCAGATCGACGGTCTCCTCCCAGGAGCGCTTGGTCGCGGCGAGAAAGATTTCTTCTAAGTTGGGTTTACGGCGGGACAGACTTTGAAGGCTGCAGTCAGGAGCTTGGTTGATCAGTTCCATCAATTGATGGCCGGAAGTGCTATTCTCTTCAGTGCGTATACAAACTTTATTGAGTGTGTCACTTAAGGCGACCTCTTCAATCACACTGAATTCGATTTGATTACTTTCGAGCCGGGAAAGCCAGTTTTTGGTGGGACCTTCGCATTCGATATCGTAGCGAGTGCCAGGCAAAAATTCGGCCCGTAGGCTGGCACTGGTGCCCGAGGCGACGAGCCGTCCACGGTTGATGATGATCACACGGTCGCATGAGCGTTCGATTTCGGGTAAAATATGGCTGGATAAAACGACCGTCAGTCGGCCCCGAAGATTATCGATGAGCTTGCGAATACCTTGAATTTGATGGGGGTCGAGGCCGATGGTCGGCTCATCCATAATGATCACTTCGGGATCACCGAGCAGCGCATCGGCAATGCCCACGCGCTGGCGGAAGCCTTTCGAAAGGGTGCCGATGATTTTACGGCGGGCGGTTCGTGCGAGGTCACAAATTTCCATGACTTCTTGGACGCTTGCTCGGATTTTGTTTCGAGGGACTTCTTTCAGGCGCGCCCGGAAGCGTAAGTATTCGACGACGCGCATATCATTCGGTAGAGGATTATTCTCAGGCATGTAGCCGATGCGGCGTTTGACACCTTCGGGGTCTTGGGCGACGGGAATGCCACAGACCCAAGCCGAGCCCGAACTCGCGGCCATAATGCCACATAGAATACGCATGGTTGTGCTTTTGCCTGCTCCATTAGGTCCGAGAAAGCCCACGATTTCGCCACGATTCACGGTAAAGCTGATATTGTGAATCGCGGTATTAGCGCCGAAGTGGCGCGTAAGGTTTTCCACCTTTATGCTGGGGGCAGGTTCCATTTTAAGTATTCAAAGCCGATATTGTTTTCTGAATCCTCTAGTTATGAACTAAAGTCTCACGGGTATCAAGTGTCTCTTCTGTTCGATTATATGCCTGGTTTGTGTGATTTGTCCTTATCTAGGACTTGGGCCTAAAAATCTTCTTTCCAATAGGTCCGCGATAGTTGAGCTTAGTTCCTCATATGATTACAACTACGGAAGCGCTCTCCCACGCGGTGGAGGCGGCACTGGCTGCTGGGGCAGTTGGTATCGATACAGAATTTGTTTGGAACCGAACTTATTACCCATCTTTGGGACTGGTTCAGGTCGGGTATCCGGATGGGCATTGTGAGTTAATAGATGCCCCTGCGATCGAGGACTGGACTCCATTTGCCAAGTTGATGGCAGACCCCAATACGGTGAAGATTCTTCATGATGCGCAGCAGGATCTGATGATTTTGAAGCGTGTCTGCGGGGCCTATCCAAAGAATGTTTTCGATACGCAGCGGTCGTGTGGGTTTGTCGGGCTCTCTTCTACGATTTCTTTGCAGGAGTTGTTGAAGACTATGATGAAAGTGCGATTGGATAAGAGTGAAACGCGCTCGGATTGGTTGGCACGACCACTTTCGGATAATCAGATGACCTATGCGGAAGACGATGTTCGCTACTCGACTCGTTTGATGGAAAAGATTATGGCGTGGGCTGAAACACTCGGGCGATCGGACTGGATCATCGAGGAGATGCGCTACTACGAAAATGTGGAGCTCTATGAGGAGACAGATCCGGACACGGAAATGCCGAGGGTGCGTGGAAGTGGTTCGCTCACGAATCAGCAGCGTAATGTTCTACGGGCCTTGGGTGCTTGGCGTGAGTTAAAAGCACGCCGGCGGAATCTACCGCGAAATTTTGTGCTGTCAGATGAGGCGCTCGTTTCGATTATGCGTCATCCGCCGAAAAATGCTGAAGGCTTGAAACCGCTTAAGGGCTTGAGCGAGCGTTCTCTGGAGCGCAATCGGGAGCGTATCTGGGAGGCGATTGAGCGCGGACTGGACGGAGAACTCCCGGAACTACCAAACGGCCGGCACTCGGGGCCTGCCCCTGATGATGGCTATGAGGCCCGAGTGGATCTGGCGCTGGCTTGTATCAAAGGCACTTGTCTGGCCTCAAAGCTGGATCCGGCCTTAATTGGTAATCGAGCGGATATTACAAATCTCGTATTGGAAGCGAGCGTAGCGGATTCCGAGCGGCACCGCATCTTACGCGGTTGGCGGGCAGATTTCTGTGGCAACAACTTACTGCGCCTGCTCAAGGGCGAGGGCAGCGTGACGATCGATCAGTCAACGATGTTACCGCAGTTGGTTTAAGCTTTGAGAGCTTGTTGAACCCGGACTGTGCAATCGCGTTCTCCGAACGGTATTATCTTTGTCCTTCGCAATTTTAATGGCTTGAGCTCTTCTGTGTTCTGAAAATCGTCCTGCCCCTGAAGATTTACTGCCGACTACTCTGATTCTTTTGGCCACGAAGAGGCGCAAAAAATCACAAAAAACTGAGCCAGTCTTTCAGGGTTTACGTTCCCTACTTTTCGTGCTTTCTTGTGCATTTTTGTGGCTGAAATCTGGTTCTTCCAGCCCCCCCATTCACCCGCTGGCGATAGGCGCGGGCAACCGTAGTAGACTTGAGTATCGTTAAAAATTGAAAAATCGTTTAATTATCAAGGCAGCCTTTTTTTAGCAATACAGCCACGAATTATCTTATAGTATCGAAAAACTCCATATATCAGAGTTATAGGTTTGATCGACTATCCGCTACATCTGAAGATCGTTTTTCGATACGGATCATGTAAATCTTTCGCACGTTGTGTATGGCAAGGCTTGTAGTGTAAACTAGTTAATACCCCTGAGCACCAAAAAGTTACGAAAAGTAGGGTGCTTGTTTTATTGATCGCGGTTACGTGTAGATTGGTTCCTTTACTTATTGGCGTCATTATATGTTTGCCTATCTGTTTCCAGATGATTCTTTTGGCATTCATTTACGACCGCTATGCCGCTAACTATTTTACGTAATTTAGCTCATCTCTTTTTGTTTATTTACGTAGTGCTCCTTTCATCAGTTTGTTTGGAGGCTGCCGTATCTAAAAAAGGTCCTGATATTAATGGCCTGCTACAGGGTGACTTATACCAGTTGCAGGGAGATGCTGTTAATATGAATAGTGGAGGTCGTATTGAAGGGTTTTGGTATCTACCCGGTACGCCTATTCTGCATTTACAAGGGGGCGTAATTGGTTCTGGTGGTATTGAACAGGGGACGGGGCCGATTGAGCCATCCGACTACACTATCCGCCTGAATAAGAAGAGCTATGTAGGTTCGATCGTGAATCGGACTTTGCCGGTAACGTTACCTGTGGTCTCCGCGCCGTTTCCCGCAGACGGGAATCGAACGGTCCATATCAATCAATCGGGCGACACCTTGGGAGATGCGAGCACGATTCGTTCCTTGAATATCAATGCAAGTGGGGCGTTAATATCCTTACCAGCTGGAAATTATGATCGAGTTAGCGTCAACGGGGAGAGCTCATTGGTGATGGGAGAGGCTGGCGGCAGTCAGTATTTAGAATATAGTATACAGCAACTGAATCTGAATGGAAAAAGCGAGTTGGTGGTAGTCGGGCCGGTCGTCTTGCGCTTAGGCAAGCAGTTTAATCCAAATTCGCTTGTGGGGAATACAGCGCATCCGGAATGGTTGCGGATTGAGTTGGCCAATGCTGGTATGAATCTAAATTCCAAGGCCAAAGTATTTGCGGTGGTTTTGAGTCCCAATAATTCAGTCCACATTAACGGGCTACTCGAGGGCGGGCTCTATGCGGGAAAAATTAAAATCAATTCGAATGGAATCTACCGTGAACGCGCTTCGTTATACCTGAATGAAAACGAGCCCCCAGTGGCGGATTCCGCCGTTTATGAGCTGCTGGAAGATTCAGTCTTTGCAGAGACACTTTCAGCCAGTGATCCGAATGCTGACTCCCTGATCTTCTCGGTTTTACAGCCAACAGCGCATGGGCTGGTTACTTTAAGTGATTCCGGACAAATGACTTATACTCCAGAGGACAACTATTTTGGGGTCGATCAATTCGTCTTTCAGGTGAACGATGGTGAAGTGTCGAGTGAGCCAGCAACCGTGCAACTCAACGTGCTTCCGGTCAATGATTTGCCGGTGGTCCAGGCCGAGCCTTTTTCAGTTCTGGAAGATACGGGTGCTTCGATCTCGCTTATAGTGACGGATGTAGATAACGACACCTTTAGCTTGGTTATCAATGCGGCGGAGAATGGTAGCCTCACTGGAACTCTTACAAATCTGATCTTTTCGCCAGCCCTGAATTACACTGGTCCGGCATCCTTCAGTCTGACGATTTCGGACAACAATGGGGGCGAAATAAGCCTTACCGAAAATTTTACAGTGGGTGAAGTGAATGACCCGCCTTTGCCCACAACAACCGCATTTAGCATAAATGAGGATGCCTTGCTTGCGGGATCACTGGAAGCCACTGACGTAGAGAACGATGCCTTGATATTTGCTTTAGTATCGGAGAGCGCAGATGGTTCGCTCAGTATCTTGCCCGACGGCAGTTTCACTTACAGCCCGGATTTGAATTTTTATGGTTTGGACAGCTTCGAAGCTTCTGTCGAAGACGCGTTAGGTGCTTTGGTCGTTTTTGAAGTCCGCCTGACCGTGAACCCAATAAATGATGCGCCGATAGCGATGTCTGCGGCCTTGGAGGTCAATGAGGATGCGGTGCTAGGTGGCCTGCTTGGGTGGAGCGATATTGATAACGATGTTGTGAGTTTCGGTATAGGCACTCCTGCTGAGCATGGAGTAGTCGATCTAAATGCTGATGGCGGCTTCGTCTACACGCCGAATGCGAACTACTTCGGCTCAGATAGTTTCACTTTTATAGTGGATGATGGTGAAGCTGTCTCGAATGCCGCGGTTGTAAGCATTGATACGCTCGCAGTCAACGATGCGCCGGTGGCTCAAGACTTGTTATTTGAACTTAACGAAGATGACTTTGTTTCCGCAAGCTTGCGGGCGAATGATGCCGATGGAGATGCGCTCCTTTACCAAATCTCCAGTTTACCGGAAAATGGACAACTACTAACAAGTGCGGGCGAATTGATCGATGCGGGTGACTTGCCGTTGGATCTTGCAGATACAGGTTTCCGCTATCAACCGAGTGCTGATTTCAGTGGGATCGAGACTTTCGACTTTATTGCTACAGATGGGAGTGCAGCTTCAGCAGCTACCGTAACATTGACTGTGCTGTCGGTTAATGACGTGCCAGTTGCCAATGACGACGAGGTAACGACAGCCGAGGATACGCCAGTGATACTAACAGTGCTTGCGAATGATCTGGATGCGGATGGTGACAGCTTGGTTGTGCTGAGTGTCGATCATGTTGTGCGCGGCTCGACGTTTCTGAACCCTGACTATAGTATCACCTTCACTCCAGCGACAAACTTCCATGGATTCGCTAGTTTTGAATACACTATTGGCGATGGAAACGGTTTATCGGCCACAGCCACTGTAACAATTAACGTAACACCTGTGAACGATGAGCCCGTGGCGACTGATTCGGAGATTGTTTTGGACGAAGACACGGTATTTAGCGGGGAACTGTCCAGCTTCGACGTCGATGGTGACAGCCTAAACTACAGCCTACTCGGGGCTGCTGGAAACGGCACCGTGCTGGTCGATACGGACGGCAGCTTTTCCTACACGCCGTATACGAACTTTAACGGCGCAACCAACTTTACATACTCCGTCTCTGATGGCGAGTTAATCGATACAGCTACTGTCAATATTACGGTCGTCTCGGTTAACGATCAGCCGCTAGCATTGGCTCAGTCGTTGCAAACCAACGAAGATGCGGCCTTACCATTGACGCTTAGCGGTTCGGATCCGGATGGCGATAGCATCAGTTACACGGTTAGCATGCAGCCAGAGCATGGCACGCTTACAGGTATGGCGCCCGAGCTGATCTATGCGCCGGATGCTAACTACTACGGCCCGGATCGCTTTGATTTCGAGGTGTCTGATGGTGTCTTAGGCTCGTTTCCTGCGATTATTTACGTCGATGTGTTGCCCATGAATGACTCGCCGATAGCTATGGCGCAGGAGTTTACTTTGGATGAAGATAGCTTACTGTCGTCTGCACTGCTCGCCTCGGATATCGACGAGGACACGCTGACTTTTGCCCTCAGTGAAAATGTTCTGAATGGCGTCTTAAGTCTGAATGCGGATGGCAGCTTTACCTATACACCCGAAGCAAATTTTTCAGGAGAGGATACGTTCTTATTTACAGTGTCCGACGGCGCTTTGACGACTGGACCTTTGCTGGCGCAGTTGACTATTTATCCACTCAACGATGCGCCGGTGGCTCAAGCTCAGTCTCTGGATACCAATGAAGATTCTGCACTCGGCCTGACGCTTGCAGCTTCGGATTTGGAAGGTGACTCGTTGACATTTTTTGTCGTCGATCAACCAACTCATGGCCTATTAAGTGGAGTTGCTCCAAATTTGGTCTACACTCCGAATGGCAACTATAGCGGACCAGACAGTTTTACTTTCACCGCTTCGGATGCTGAACTGACCTCGGACCTTGGGACGATTGCCTTGAATATTATCCCGGTAAACGACATGCCGTCTGCAATCGCTCAATCAATTAGTTTTGTAGGAGAAGGTCCTATTTTGATCTTACTTTCAGGCGAAGATATTGACGGAGACGAGCTCGATTTCTCAATTAAAAGCTCTCCGATGAACGGGACCCTTTCTGGCGAGGGTTCGATGTTAGAATACACGCCAAACTTAGGTTTCGCCGGCATCGATAGTTTTCAGTTCATTGTTAATGACGGCGTTGTGGACTCGCTTCCGGGAGTCGTCGAGATAGAGGTTTCTTTACCGAATACGCCTCCTTCTGGCGAAAATGTCTCCTACCTCGCTTACAGTGCCTTTGAACTTGAGGGGCAACTGCCAGGATTTGATGCTGAAGGAGATGAATTAATTTTCAGAATAGAGGGGGCGTTGCTTCCTAGTTCTTTTTCGATAAACTCCGACGGCTCTTTTGCCTTTGTAGCCCAGTTGTCAGATTTAGGAACCTACGAGTTCGTTTATTTTGTTTCCGATGGAAATACTGAGAGTGGACCTTTCTCAGTTGATCTGTCGGTTCAATTACCCGCAAGCGTTTCAGTAGTGGCTGATGAAACTGAAGTTCGCGCAGGGAATCCAGACTTTCTTCCTTCTTTCTCGACCATCATTGTTAATAATGACGAGTGGACACTATCGGATCGCGGATTCAGAGATGCGCCAACTACAGTGCAGTTTGTCCGTAACCTTGTTCAGCTTTTTGCCCCTCAGGGAAACGGAAGATTCCTAGTTCATTCAAATAACTTTGGCTACAATCAAGCAACACTTCGCCAAGAAATTGAATCGCTCGGGCATGCCCTTATTAAGAACACATCAGCCATTACGGAATTAGAGGATTTAGAAGGTTACGACGCTGTTTTTCTCAATGAAATTCAAGTGCCGTTTGATATTCTTTTTGATTATAGCGTAAGAGGTGGGTCCGTATACATTAACAGTGTAGGAGGAAGTAATGATGGGAATAGATGGAACAGCTTCCTGAATTTGTATGGTTTAGCTTACGGCAGTCGAACCAACCCATATGTGGGAGCATTTCCGATCACTTCAGATCATCCTTTGCTAAATGGCGTTAATTCATTGTTCTATTTTAATGGTAACAATGTTGAAACTTTGGAGACGGTTAATCCTTACGTTGAAATGGTGCACGAAATTAATGGCGATGGTTTGCTTGCAGTTTACAGTTCTCCATTTGGTTACGATCAGGTTGGACAAGTTACTTTAAGTTCTAACTTCGAAATTATTGAAGGTGATCCAAGCCTCTACAACAAAACCTGGAGATTACCTGATGGGTTAGATGTTCTTTACGAGATAAGCACTAGCATAAATAATGACATTCTAACGATCAATTTCTATGAGCCCGGCGAGTATGTGTTTTCTCGATGTTTAGAGGTGAATGGCCAGAGTCTATGTGATTCAGTTACAATAACTGCCAAGGAGAATGGCATACCATATTTAGTTTCAGCGCCACCGTCTGTTTTCGTAAAAGGCGATAGTGAACCTAACTCTATTGATTCGTTTGAACTAGAGATAGTGGATCCCGATGGCGACCCCATTATTTTTGACTTTGTCAATGGCCCTGTTGGAATGTCTGTTCAAGAAATCGATGGGAAATACTTCATTGTTTGGGCTGTTCCAAATGGAATTACAGATTTTCTAAATATCGATTTAGAATACTCGGATATATACGGGGCGGGCAATAGTATCCAGTGGAATGCATCAGTCTTGTATAATCAAGGCCCCACTATTTCTGTCGATTCAAGTTACTTCTTACCAGAAATGGATAGATCAATTAATCTATCTGCGATTGTCGATGATGATGGTTTGCCCTTGAGCAGTGAATTGGCAGTGAGCTGGTCTGTTCTCTTAGCTCCCAATGGGGCGAATTATACTTTCTCGGATCCCAATGCTGCGGACACACTGTTCAGTTTTGATCTTCAAGGTTTTTATTATTTAAATATCGACGTCAGCGATGGTGCCCTTTTAACAAGCGAAATCATCGCGGTGCGCGTGGGCAACAACTGCATGGTGGAAGCACCTGAGGGACTGGTTGCTTGGTTTCCACTGGATTATAGCGGGATGGATGAAGTGTCGAAATTGGACTCAGTGCTGAACGATCCTCGCTGGAAAACAGGCCGCGTGGGCGCGGCCTTAAACAGTGCGGCCGAGCGTGATGCGATCCTGGTGCCTGAGCGTGCTGAGTTGGACATTGGCTCGAGTGCTGCGGGCTGGAGTATCGAGTTTTGGATGGATCCTGATGGCAACCCATCGAACAGCGGGACGATCTCGAGTGTGTTTGAGTGGAGCGGCGAGAGTGGTCGGGGCCTTCGTTTGCGTTACGAGTGGTTGCAAGAGCTGCGCCTGTTGGAGGGTGCCAATAGTGCATTGACGCTGAACTATGCGACAGGCGATAGATACCTGAACCCAGATAGCGGATGGTATCACATTGGATTCACCTATGACCGCAGTAGCGGGTCGCTACGCATGTATCGCAACGGCAGCCTAAGCCGAGAATGGTCGGTAGGCGACCGTGCCTTCGATACGGCCGGCGACCTATGGATCGGTGGGCGTCCTTTGACGGACGGCTACTTTGATGGCGGCATCGACGAACTCAGCCTGTATGAACGCCCGCTGAGCCAATCGGAGGTGTATGCCATCTATGCAGCAGGAGAAGTCGGCAAGTGTCCATTGAGTGGTAACCGCGTCCCCGGTGTGTATGCGGGAGAAGATACATCGATTGCAGGTATCACCGAGACAGCGAACCTAATTGGCGACGTAGTGGACGATGGGCTACCGGAGACCGGTAGTCTGAGTGTGGCATGGAGTCAGAGCTTTGGCCCTGGTGATGTGGACTTCACGACTCCCGAAAGTGTCTCGACCGATGCGACCTTCAGCGCGGAGGGTATATATATTCTTAAACTGGAAGCGAGCGATGGCTTAGCAATCAATAGCGACTTGGTTAGCGTACGCGTGGGCAATAACTGCATGGTGGAAGCGCCTGAGGGACTGGTTGCGTGGTTCCCACTTGATTATAGCGGTCTGGATGAAGTGACGAAACTGGACTCAGTTGTGAACGATCCTCGCTGGAAAACAGGCCGCGTAGGCGCTGCCTTAAACAGTGCGGCCGAGCGTGATGCGATCCTGGTGCCTGAGCGCGCTGAGTTGGACATCGGCTCGAGTGCTGCGGGCTGGAGTATCGAGTTTTGGATGGATCCTGATGGCAACCCATCGGACAGCGGGACGATCTCGAGTGTGTTTGAGTGGAGTGGCGAGAGTGGGCGCGGCCTTCGTTTGCGCTACGAGTGGCTGCAAGAGCTCCGCTTGTTGGAGGGTGGCAATAGTGGATTGACGCTAAACTATGCGACGGGCGATAGATACCTGAATCCTGATAGCGGATGGTATCACATTGGATTCACCTATGACCGCAGTAGCGGGTCGCTACGCATGTATCGCAACGGCAGCCTAAGTCGGGAATGGTCGGTAGGCGACCATGCCTTCGATACGGCCGGCGACCTATGGATCGGTGGGCGTCCTTTGACGGATGGCTACTTCGATGGGGGCATCGACGAACTGAGCCTGTATGAACGTCCGCTGAGCCATTCAGAACTGTACGCGATCTATGCCGCAGGTGAGTTAGGTAAGTGCCCGCTGAGTGGCAATCGTGCCCCTGCGGTGTACGCAGGCGAGGATACTTTCATTGAAGGTATCGCCGAAACAGTGAGCTTAGCTGGTAATGTCATAGATGATGGTTTGCCGGAGACCGGAAGCCTGAGCGTGAGCTGGAGCCAGAGCTTTGGCCCGGGCACTGTCAACTTTACCACAGCTGGAAGCGTCTCGACGGATGCGACCTTCAGCGCAGAGGGTATATATATTCTTAAACTGGAAGCGAGCGATGGCTTGGCAATCAGTAGCGATCTGGTTAGCGTGCGCGTGGGCAATAACTGCATGGTGGAAGCGCCTGAGGGACTGGTTGCTTGGTTCCCTCTGGATTACAGCGGTCTGGATGAAGTGTCGAAACTGGACTCAGTTGTGAACGATCCTCGCTGGAAAACAGGCCGCGTGGGCGCGGCCTTAAACAGTGCTGCCGAGCGTGATGCGATCCTGGTGCCTGAGCGTGCTGAGTTGGACATTGGCTCGAGTGCTGCGGGCTGGAGTATCGAGTTTTGGATGGATCCTGATGGCAACCCATCGAATAGCAATGCGATCTCGAGTGTGTTTGAGTGGAGTGGCGAGAGTGGGCGCGGCCTTCGTTTGCGCTACGAGTGGCTGCAAGAGCTCCGCCTGCTGGAGGGTCCCGATAGTTCATTGACCCTAAACTATGCGAGAGGCAATTTTTACCTGAATCCTAGCAGTGGGTGGTATCACATAGGATTGACCTATGATCGGCTTAGCGGGTCGCTACGCATGTATCGCAACGGCAGCCTAAGTGGGGAATGGTCGGTAGGCGACCGTGCCTTCGATACGGCCGGCGACCTATGGATCGGTGGGCGTCCTTTAACGGACGGCTACTTTGATGGCGGCATCGATGAACTGAGCCTGTATGTGCGTCCGCTGAGCCAATCGGAAATAACCGATATCTACACGGCTGGAAGCCTCGGTAAGTGCAAACCGGATTTGGATAATACACCACCCGTTATACTTGCTGCGTTTCCTATGGAAATTTTGATTCCGCATACGAGCACTCCTATTGTTGGTCTTGTTCGGGACGATGGTCTCCCTATTGGTTCGGATATATTGGTCACATGGTCTCTAGAGTCTGGCCCCGATGTCGTCAGTTTTTCTCAGCCAAGTTTCCTGAATCCACCTTTAGGTATGATTGATACGAATGTGACTTTCAACACCCCAGGTAACTATGTGCTGGCAGTAGAAGCGTCTGATGGCGCGTATAACTCTCGTAAGGAGTATTCGGTTTACGTGCGTGAAGTGGTTAATTTGGCACCAAAGATTGATGCGGGTGAAAATCAAGTAATCAAAGAGCCAATCCTTACCGCAACCCTCAATGGATTTGCCTCAGATGACGGCTTACCAATTGAGAGTAGTTTGAGCTATAACTGGTCCGTGTTCTCAGGTGATGGGGCGGTTACTTTTGCTGACACGACAAGCTTGAATACAAGGGCGACTTTTGAAGGCGCGGGCACTTATGTGCTTCAAGCATCTGTTTTCGATGGCGAGTTGATGGCGACGGACACAATCACTGTGGTCGTGCAACCGAAAGACAATGTTGCGCCCGCTGTTACAATAACAGGGGAGGTGACGCATAATTTTGCCGAGCTGTATACTTTAGAGATCGATCTCGTCGAGGATGGTTATCCTGAGGGAAATAATTTGACGGCCTCATGGCGCAAGTTGAGTGGCCCGGGCAGCGTTAACTTTACCCCGCAGAACTTTGATCTAGGTGTCTTAGAGAAGTCTGCAGTCGTGGCGACTTTGGATACAGGCGTCGAGTTTAGCCAAGAGGGTATTTATCGATTAGAGTTACTCGTTACGGATGGTGAGAAAGTAACGTTCGTAGAAAAAAACATCGATGTATTTTCAATTCCCAGAGTGTGGATGGTCTATCCTGAAGAAGGGCGTGTTTTTAGTCCGTTGGATACTATTCTATTCTCTGCGGATGCTTACATTAATGGTCAGCCAGTCGATACGGTCGAGTATTTTGTCAACGGGGTTAGCATAGGCTTTGGTGAACTTATTGAGGGAAGTATTAGCTATCCATTGAGCCTATCGGTCAGTTCTCTGGGGCTCTCCAATGAGCGTGCCGAGGTCTATGCCGTGGCGGCAGCAGCTTCTGGACGCAGACAAACTTCTGATATTCGGACATTCGTCGTCGCTGATCAAACGGCGGCTACTCTGGATGCCTCGATCGAAGCACCACTCGATGGAGCGACTCTGACCAAGCCGACTACTATCTCGGGCTCGGCTGCATCGGAGATTTTGGATGAGTGGACGCTGGAGTATCGACTACAGGGTGAGAGTTCTTGGACCGCCGTGTCGCAGATTTCGGATACCTCGGCTTCCATCGAAGGCGGAATCCTCGGCACCTTCGACCCGACGATGCTCTTGAACGGCATCTACGATTTGCGTCTGCGCGTGAGCGACCTATTGGGCCGCACCTTGACGGATCAAATCTCCGTGGCTGTCGACGGCTCCATGAAAGTGGGTAACTTCGCGCTCGCTTTCGAGGACCTCACGGTGCCGATGGCGGGCATCCCAATCCAAATTGTGCGCAGTTACGACAGCCGCGATACCCGAATGGGCGATTTCGGCACCGGCTGGTCGCTGGCGATCAACGATATACGCCTGCAAAAGAATGGTCCGTTGGGCACCAACTGGTATCATGAACAGATTGAAACCACATTTGCCGGATTTCAGTCGTTTAACTATTGTTTAGAACCCACCGGTAACCGCCTTGTTTCGATCAACTTCCCTGGTGGTGAGCAATACCTCTTCGAGTTATCGATTGATGTCGGTCATGGCCGTCAAGATATTGCCGATAATTGTCAGCTTTTCTCGCCGATCTATCAATCGACTCCGGTCTACACTCCGAAAGGCGATACGATTGGTAAGCTGGAAGCAGTCGGGCCAACTTCTGTCTATAATTTCCCTTTCATCGGTTCAACCGAGCTTTACACGGAAGATCCTATCACCGACTTCAATGCGCCGGTCTACAATCCAACTCGTTTCATCCTTACTACAACTGACGGCACTCGTTATCTCATCGATGAGAATGATGGCCTCATTTCGATGGAAGATCTGAATGGTAATACGCTCGAAATCTTCGACGACCGCATCGTCTCCACCGCGAAAGATCCCAACGGCGGAGCCGACATTATCCGCGAGGTCAACTTCCTTCGTGATGGGGAAGGGCGCATCACTCAGATCGCCGATCCCGAGGGCAATACACTTGAGTACGCTTATGAAGCCGGTCAAGGCGGCCTACGAACATTCACTAACCGTGTCGACGAGACCACCGAGTTCGTCTACGCCGATACCCGCTATCCGGATTATCTTACCGATATCCTCGACCCGCGCGGCGTTCAAGCCATCCGCACTGAGTATGACACCGAAGGCCGAATCCTTCGTCAGATCGATGCCGACGGCAACCCAATCAACTTCGATCACGATCTGGATAACTTCACCGAGCGCGTGACCGATCGCCTCGGTAATACCACCACCTACTACTATGATGACCTGGGCAACGTCACACGACAGGTCGATCCACTCGGAGCCGAGACCCTTTTCGAATACTACCCCGGCACCGAACTCGTAAAATACGAGACCGACGACGCAGGCAATGTCATCTCCCGCGCCTACGATAGCAGGGAAAACCTCCTCGTCGAAATCACCGGAGCCCTGACCAGCGAAGAGCCGCTCACTGCAACCACAGGTTTCATCACTCGTTACAGCTATAACGAGTTCAGCTCACCGCTCACCATCACCGATCCCAACGGCAACCTCACTGAGTTCACCTACGATTCAAGGGGCAACCTCCTCCGCCAGATCCAGCATGGTGCCCAGGCCGAGACGCTAACGACAGAATTTACCTACACAAATGGCGGCGACATCGCCAGCATCACCGATGCACTCGGTAACGTAACCAGCTATACCTACGCCTACGGCATCTCCGACGCTAGCTTCCCAACTGCCGTTAAGAGCCAGACTGTCACCATCACTGATGCCACGCTCGGCGTGCTCCGTGTTACCGAGAGCCTCTACGACTCGCAGGAGAACCTCCTCGTCGAGCGCTTCATCCGCACGCTAGCCGACGGTTCTACCCAAGAGATCATCCAGACCAGCTATCGCTATGACGAAGAAAACCGCCTCCTCGCCACCATCTTCCCGCCTGCCCTGAGCGGAGTCGAAGGGGACGGTCAAGTCGCAGAGACTCGTTACAACAACATCGGCAAAGAAGCCGCCTCCATCCGCTGGCAATCTCTCGCAGATTATCAGAGCAACGATCTCGCACTCGCACGAGTCACCACGATGACTTACGACGACCGAGGCAACGCAGTCCGCACAGACTATCCAGACGGCACCTACACCGAGGCAGGTTACAACCCGGAAGGGCGCATGATCTGGTCCAGTAATCAGCTCGGTCAAATCAACGCTATGGCCTACGATGCACTCGGGCGCCAGACCCACACCTTGTCCCCTGGAGGGACGAGCTCCACCAGCCCTGAGCCTGTCGAAGCGGTCTCGTCCGCCGACCTCGCTGCAATCTCGTGGAATACCTACAATGAATTACCATCCGCATTCGCAGACTACACCGTCATCGAGACCCTCTACGATAACATTGGCCGCGTCGAATTCACCATCGACGCGCTTGGTAATCTCACCCAAAACATTTACGACGATGCCTGCGCCTGTGCCGGACGCCTCAAAGAAACTCGACGCTATCTCGATCCAGAAGACGCCGATAGCTACCTGTCCACAGCATACACCTACGATGCCAACGGCAATCAGCGCTACGTCACTGATCCGAAGGGCAACACCACCGAGTTCGTCTACGACGATTATAACCGCCTCGCGCAGACCAACCATCCGGAAACTGCCGAACACGGTGCCACGAACTCTCAGACCGGTTACGACGCCCTCGGTCGCCGCATCGCCACCCTCGATCAAGAAGACAAGCGCATCGAATACAGCTACGATGCCCTCGGCCGTCTCGTCGAAGTCCGCCAAGAAGACCCTCAAACTTCAAACTCTTTACTGCAAACTGCATCCTACACTTACGACGAAGCTGGCAACCGCCTCACCGAAACCGATGCCGAAGGCCACACCACCCGCTTCGAATACGACAGCATGGGTCGCCGCACCAAGCGCATCCTTCCTGAAGGTGGAGAGGAAACCTACCTCTACAACGCATGGGGCGAGCTGGAAAGCCGCACCAGTTTCAATGGGGAGACCACCAGCTACAGCTACGATGCCATGAGCCGCCTCCTGACCGAGCGCGCCGATGCCACAGCCTTCCCATCTGAAGTCGGCATCACCTTCACCTACGATGCCCTGGGTCGGATCAAGACCATGGTCGACGCCTCCGGCACCACCACCATGAGCTACGATCCACGCGGCAATCTGCTCAGCAAGACCAACGCCGCCAGCACGCTCACCTACACCTACGATGCCGCCAACAACCTTAAGTCTACCAACTCCGGCAGCGACGGAGGCCTCGACCTCGCCTATACCTACGACGGGCTCAACCGCCTCGACACCGTTACGGATAGCGGAGCCGCCCAGCCACCGCTTGAGCACAGCTACACCTACGATGCCAACGGCAACCTGAAGACACTGACCTACAGCAACTCAGTTCAGCATATCTGGACCTACGATAGTCAAAATCGTTTAAAAGATCTCTCAGTGCTCAATTCATCATTCCAAAT
>Ga0307934_1000694_pt1 | contig 24026 bp, 26 predicted proteins | sample OrgLakmetageno90_FD_201838 | JGI IMG/M metagenome (GOLD analysis project Ga0307934, IMG submission 201838) | Saline water microbial communities from Organic Lake, Antarctica - #90 | ecosystem: Environmental > Aquatic > Non-marine Saline and Alkaline > Saline | place: Antarctica: Organic Lake... | reverse complement strand
ATACCCAGAAGATCCGCTAGTGCCTACACCATCAGTCCGATGGTTCACACAGTGCTACATGCAGAGCACAAAGGACCCTTGGCACGTAGGCATCGTTTCTATTACATCTGGCGCACGTCAGTATATAATCGAGCAAGCAAGGTGGCAGAACAGGCAGGGAGATACTCAACTCGATGCTAACTTCCCTCAGTATATGCTTGGTGATGTAACTCGCCCAGAATACTCCATGAAGTGGAAAGCTATGCTACGCGGACTACATAGCAGGAACGGAGTTCAGGATACTAACATCATGGCCTTCACGACAGCGACAGAGTGTCTTGACCCTACAATCGATGCAATAGTAGTACCTAAGGAAATCTTAGATCAACGTGTGCTTCTACACAGTATTGATACGTGGGTTTTCCCTACTTACCAAGAGCAGGTAGACCACATGGTGGCTCACTACCCGAAAGAAGTAACTAGAGAAATGATCCAACGAGCTTGTGGTGAGCTGGCGACAGTTGGGGAACGCCCTTCCCCAGCGTCAGCGTCAACGCAGCCAGAGCGAGGATCCTCAATGGACCCGGCAGCAGCGATCGCAGCTGTTACAGGAGGCGCTCCAGTGACACCACCAGTGTCTATGGCTCCTGCATCCACCGTAACACAACCAGTGACGCCACCAGCACAACCTGCTCAGGCAGCGGCGCCAGCACAACCAGCGGCACAACCAGCTGCAGCGACGCCAGCACAACCAGCGGCACAACCAGCGGCACCAGCACAACCAGCCGCAGCACAAGCAGCGGCTCCTGTGATCCAGGCGTCAGCCCAACCTGCTCAGGCGGAAGCGGCTCCAGCAGCTGTGACCCACCCTGATACGGAATACACAGCAGAGACAGTATACGCGAATATGTTCTCTGGCTCTCCAGTAGCACCTGCTAAAGAAGCGCTAGCTAGGGAAGTAGCACAGGAAGCTTACGAGGCTACTAAAGAGACTCGCGACCTAACCAAACTACCAGAGTCGATTGTCACAAAATTGATGGACGTGATGAGTTAAATTCGCGACAAGAAACACCTAGGATGTAATGTAAGGGGGAGGTCGCTACGACCTCCCCCTTATTAATTTTTTAAATAATATTTATGAAAAAGACAACAAAAGCAAAGAAAACTACTAAGAAAAAAGCGGCGGCAACGCGCTCTAAAACTCCTGCTATGGATGACCCATCCGCCCTACCACCACTTGTACACAGAAAACATATCAAGTTAGGCGACGGCAAGACAGTATCGAGGATGGCAGCAAACGTAAGAGAATCGCTAGCGACTATAACCAAGAAGTCGAGAACGAAGAAGATAACGCTGAACACTCCAGCAATGCTACGAAGAACACTACTACCATTTGACGAGCTTTATTGGCAGGCGGCATGGAAGAGTATTGGCTTCAGAGCTAAGATAGGAATTGAAGTCATTGCGCCGACAGGAGTAGGAAAGACCACCTGGTGCTTCGACACCATGGCTCGATTTATAAAAATGGGTTGTTATCCCATCCACATCGACTGCGAGAGAAAACCTGCGGATCCGAAGTTTATAGCACGACTTATGGATAAGGATAAGAAGCTGGCAATGGAGATGCTCAACGCCATCACGTTTGCGTCAGCTGACACACTAGACGAATGCGACGATGTTATACGTCAGACTGTGGAAGAGCTACGCGAAAGATGTGATAGCGACCCGGAGACATCAGGTAGTCCGATCGTAGTGTTTGTGGATCCGTGGGGAGCACTCATGACAAGCAAACAAGCGGAAGGTAATTCTGACTACGGCGCAGCTAAGGGACCTAACGCCAAGAAAAAGAAGCCTAAAGGGACAACCGAAGGATCTAACCTAGGGCACTCACAGCATGCGCACGGTATGAAGAAGTGGCTGCCTGCGTTTATGGAGAAATACAACTGCACAGTGGTATTGATACAACACCAGAACACTAAGATCAACATGGGGCCAGCATCATTCATGGCGCCATCAGAGTCCAAGAATGAGACCCACATCGGAGGTAGAGCGTTTGGTACGCTATGTGGATACATCTGCACGTTAGTATGGTGCGGAGACCTCAAGGATAAGAACAGGAAAGTCTATGGACATAAAGTGCGTATGACTGTCACTAAGAATTCTTACGGACCGAAACACAACACCGCGGAGTTCGAGATATACTCTGACAGCTACGAGGATACACCAGATACCTGGTCACCCGGGTTATCGTATGCGAATACAACGGCGGCATGGTTTGCCACCAATAAGTATCTTGGGACTACAGTCACAGCAGAGAAATATACAAGTGACGCACTAGGAGTTGTCGCTGTGTCAGGAGTAGAGTTCTACGAGGCTCTGCAGGCACGACCAGACCTGATAGACTTCATAGGGACGCAGTTAAACATCGAAGGCTATGCCTACGAAGTAAAGGATAAACAACCAGACGATGAGATACCTACCAACAATTGATCTATGGGCCAAAGGAATAGAAGCTGCTATACGGGCTGGACAGCTTAGGCTGCAGTGCGGGCAGTGGTGTAAGTGCGGAGCAGAAGGTAAACCAGCTAGGTTCGTCACATTGCGTGGCGGGCCTGGCGGGACCATCTGGGTGGCGCACAGCGGGAACAAAGGGACGACAGGATCGTTCCGTAGCCTAGTAAAAGCAAACGGATAATAGAATACTAAACCAAACAATTAAAAATAATGGAGACAATTAAATTAGCAATAGCGTGTAATACGCTAGTAAGCACCGAAGAGGAGGCTCTTGATGCCTACCAGAAATACCTAGCATGGAACGGATACGATGAGTCGGATTCTGAGCCAGAGAACTTCACATCTTTTTATGATGATGACGAGGAGAGCGAGCACTTCCAAAAGACCCTCGTATATCCGGCATTTGGCGTAGAAGCCGCTAATGCACATTACGATCACGTTGTGGATTCTGATCTGATATTTGACACCGAGGATTCGGCGGAGGAATACATTGAAGCGCAGATAGAGAAGAAGAGAATAGAATTTCTAGCGGATATAGATTGGCTAGAAACTCCCTTTGCCGGTGTGTTTTTGGACATCACACACATCCGAGGATCATACCCACAAAGTCGCATATGTATACTGACTGTTGGGGATATGTCTTTTTCGGGGAGTGGAAACTCAGCATTCTTGCGTGAAGCACATTCTGAACAAGCGGTAGCTATGGCTTGGAGTAGGCTAAAGGATTTTGTTGAACTCGCAGAGAGTGACGACCCAGAACTTTTAAACCACCCGATGCTCTGTGAGTTAGAACCTAGCGGCGTTAAAAGGATACTAAACCAAATAGACCTTTAAATAATTATGTCAAAGATTACAGTAACTGACTTAACAGTAGTAACCGCAGACGACGGCCCAGAACTGCCATCCCTTGTAGGGATATGTAGGGGACCCTACGAGGAGAATGATGATCAAGTAGGGTGGGGAGAAGACTTGAACGAGGCTATGACGGATCTCATAGAACTAGAGCAGAAATGAGCTGGTGTGAAGAGTGCGTCATATGCGGGGTAGAGACCCAACACGACAGGCAGAGTTTACTATGCACGTCGTGCGTGTATAACCAATGCAATGCGTTCTGGGACAAGCAGACCCTGGATAGGAAGGTGGAGTTGTTGCTAGAGAATAGCGACTGCACTACCCTGGAGGAGTTGATAGTGACTAGGTTGAGGAAAGAAAACGACCGCAGCGACAAATCCGAACACTGCAATCACTGCAAGAAAGAAACTCCACATTGGGATTTCTTCGGGGACTGCGTAGAGTGTTCCAACAGAGAAGATCTGGAATTGTTTAACAGCAAGACCCTAGAGGACAGGGTGGAGAGGTTGTGGGACATACAGCTGAAATGCTACTACGCAAGATACGTAGACGTGGGTGTAGCAACTATATTACAAACAGAATACGGACTCAAACCCTCCAGTAAGTATCTGGAGATGTTTTGTGGAACAGACGTATACAAAAATAAATTACTAAATAAAAATGAAGAAAATGAATAAAATATCACCGACAGACTACGTGGTAGGCGTAGTAATAATAGGAGGAGCAATCGATGCCCTATGGACAACCACGGAAGAAATAGACGGTAAGTATTACTCTTACCCAACTTCCTTCCCGGACTTAAGAAGCGCGGCACACGCAATCAATGATGCCTACGACGATATTCAAGACTCCATCAGATGCGGAGAACTGGATTCACTGGAGCACAACTTTGTTCCGCTACAACTTAAAGAAGTGGAAGAAGACATACTAATAGAACAATGGGGTACAACGGACTTCTTAATGGAGGAGCAGGAAGACAAACCGCAGGCACCACCATTCTCGCCCAAGTTTGACGGGAGTGACGTAACATCGGCAGATTCTCCGCGACTGATAAAACAGATAAGGCATGTGTTTGATGTTGTGAAGGATGGGAAAGCCAGGTCTGTCCCGGAGATAGCAAAGCTGACGGCGGCCTACAATAATGGCATCCCTCATCCAGAAAACTCAGTGAGTGCCCAATTACGAAACCTACGTAAGATCAGGAACGGCGGCTTCACATTAGAGAAGGAACGCGTGTCTGAAGGCTACTATACATACAAGCTGGTAGACGCAGATAAGTATCCAGAGCTATTCAACCCACAACCAAAATAAAATATGAACAGAAAAGAACACCTATTAACAATCGCCGCAGAGGAGTGCGCCGAAGTAGCAAAAGAATGCTCCAAGTCACTACGATTTGGGCTGGATGACAAACTAACATTAGATCCGGAAGGACCTAGAGGAACGGAGGGCCTAGACAACGCTCACAAACTTAAGCAAGAATTCTTACAGCTAACAGCTGTGATGGGCATGTTGCAGTCAGAAGGGCACGTGCCAGTATACACTAACAAGCAGTGTATGGAGATTCAAAATGAGAAGGTGGATAGGGTAGAGGCATACTTAAAGTATTCATTACGCGTAGGTTGCTTAACCAATACTGTAGAGGAAGGAAAAACAAGTAACTAATGAGTAACGAAATATTACGGAAAGCAACACCCGGGCACATCATACGGAGTATCTCCAGGAAGCTGGGGCTGGGTGCGATCGAGGACATGCAGGAACTCCACGAGGCAATAGACGAACGACTAGAAGTTAGTCCGGCACTCAACACACTGCGCTTAGCGTCCCACAATGTAGGAGCGTGGAAGTATGATGTCCTCGGCAGTATGCGCCCGCAGAAGGAACTACCTCAGATGTTAGTAGACCTACTACAGACGTCTCAAGAATACACGTTGGTGCAGGACAGTAAGGTCAATGGACTGGCAGGCGTGTGGTTAGTAGGAGTCGATAACAAGTCATATTTTTATGATCACATAACGATGCACCCCTGCTGGTCAGTATCCTTGACGATAGAATTGGAAAACGAATTATTCACATTTCACGCTGTGAATGTTAACTCAATATTATAATGACTAAAGAAGAGAAAGACTTAAAGATCCCAGATAGGGATATGAAAATGACGCTGACAACAGCGCAAGAATACGCGGCTGGAATGCAGCGACTACCCTACGTCCTCGGGGAGTTAGGGTTTGATAGCCTACGTAAAGGACAGGACATGGCAGTAGACTCAATCATGAGACAGCAAGACTCTGTTGTGATACTACCGACAGGACTAGGTAAGTCCTTATGTTTCGTCGTCCCTACGCTAGCGATGGAGTGGAAGACCATTGTCATCTACCCCCTAGTGGCGCTCATGAGAGACCAAGCTACGTCGATGCAGAGAAAGGGATTATCAGCAGCTTCTATATCGAGTCAAGAAACACCAGCTCACAACGCTTCGGTGTTGCGTGACTGGGCTTCTGGGACGCTACAGTTTATGTTGGTGTCACCAGAGAGGTTTAAGAACGAAGAGTGGGCCGACGTAGTAAGTCAATTCCCACCAGATCATGTGGCAATGGATGAGTGCTTCACGCCAGATGTGGAGATACTTACAAAGAAAGGCTTCATACAATTCGCGGAGCTAGCACACCGAACAGACTGTCATGATTGCGTAGCTCAGGTGAACCCTGACACCGGGGAGATTACTTACGTTACTCCCACCAAGTTTATCAATAAAAATTATGTCGGTAAGGTAGTAGATATTAAGAATCGCTCGGGTGTGGATTTATCAGTAACTCCAAATCATGACCTTCTTATGTATAGGAAGGATGGGAGCCATCTTAAGAAAAAGGCGAAAGATGCTAAGTTTAACCACACATGGAGGATGCGAGGCGCAGGAGATAACTGCGGCGGCAGGGATACATTGACTGCAAGCGAGAGACTGCAGATTGCTTTTCAAGCCGACGGAAATGCGCACAGTAAAACCTCTGCCGCGTTTTCGTTTGTTAAGAAACGTAAGATAGATAGGTTCTTAGAGCTCATGGAGGAAGGAAACTTTAGTTATAATGAAGTCATGGATCGCGACGGAAGGAGGCGCTTTATAGTGACTAAAGTGCCCAACCTCAAGAAGCTTATGCGGGAAGCACTAGACTACACTACGTTCTCCTCCGTGGGATGCCGACTCATAGTAGAGGAGGCAATAACGTGGGATGGTAGTGATGTAAGCGACAGTCTGGGATACTACAGCAGCGCAGTAGAAGACAACACTTCCTACTACCAGGAGGTATGTATCCGAGCAGGGATGAGAGCTAGAAAAACAAAACAAGTTGATAGTAGAGCAACTAACTTTAGCGACATGCACCGCCTGTTTATACGCCGATCGAACATGTGGGTAGACACGCAGAACTTTGACAAAACCGAACGAGATTACGCAGGTAATGTACACTGCGTTGAAGTTCCGACTGGGTGTATCATAGTTCGTAGAAGCGGTAAAGTTGTGGTAGTAGGTAACTGCCACACCTTTTCTACGTGGGCAGACACATTCCGCCCGGGCTATAAGTTCGCAGGAAAGTTTATCCAGAACATTCAACCAAAGGTAGTATCAGCGTTCTCCGCTACATTACCCGAAGAGTCCGAGCGCGAGATGAGAGAGGGATTAGGTATTGGTAATGCAAAGCGCATATTCCACTACCCTAGAAGGAAGAATCTACACCTAGCAACAGAGAACTTCGACGATATTCAACAGGCGTGCGCGTGGGTAGCTCAGGCTTGTGATGGGCCTACCATAGTGTATTCCAGCACTCGCAAAGGGGTAGAGTCTTACGCGGCGTTCCTGCAGATGCACGTTCACGGATGTAGAGAAGTCCTGTATTATCATGGCGGCATGAAGGACGCCGACAGGAAGCATCAGCAAGATGCGTTCATGAGATCTGCCAGCGCCATCATTGTGGCTACCAACGCATTCGGGATGGGAGTTGATAAAGCAAACGTCCGCAACGTCGTGCACTTCGATATGCCTGGTAACCTTCTGAGTTTGGCGCAAGAAGTCGGGCGCGCAGGTCGCGACGGAGAAGATTCGTTCTGTACAATCATCTTCTCGAAGCAAGCATACAGTACGCAGATGTTCTTTATCCGCGTGGGTAACCCAACAGAAAAAGATATTCGCAAGTTTGTGAATGCCGCACTAGCAAAGCAGGAATCACCTGGGGGACCTATCACGGCCAAGAAGACTGACATCTGTATGGCTGCTGGAGTTGATAGTTTTGCGGCTGCTTCGATTATGGCGTTCTGCCACGGCGAGGGGATCTTCGTCAATGACACGGCCTCAGCTAAGAAAGCTCGTATGAAGTTCGAGCCAGATCAACCTTCTATGACTCCTACAGAGAGGTCTACTAGAGACGCTATCTACGACGTGGGTTATGAGAACGAGGATGGGTTCATACACTTTGACTGTGATGCTCTAGCAGAAGAGCTGAACATAATGGTGCCTACACTCTATACGCGCATGAACAGCATGCAGAAGAAGGGACTCATAGTGTGGGTGCGAGCAACGACAGGAAAACCTATGAAGCTTGGTATCCACCCAGACAACATACCGCCAGAGGCATTCTCGAGATTGAATGAGAAAGCTGCGGAAGCCCAGAAAGAACTTGATCTAGTCTTAGGCTACATCGAGACCCCGGATGAAGATAAACACAGGTACCTAGAAGCACATGCTAAATAATGGAAGCATGGGCGTGCAAATACAAGTGGTAGTTGACTAAGAAAACCCGACACTGTATAAGTAAGCATGGAAGAAGCAGAAGCACCAGAAGGAGTGACACTCATAGATCCAGAGGACTCTGACTCTATGCGAGGGTTACTCGAGAATGATTTCAAGGGAGCCATAGCTAGGTATACTAACGATCAATCTTACGGAGGCGTAAGATTGAAAGTCAGGAACCTACGTTACGCAGACCAAGAGAAGTATTCGATCAAGGAGCAACACGAGGCCAAGCTGGACGACAAGTTCTTGCATCGTAGGCTCCGCGGAGACGTGGAGCTCATCGATGAGGAGACCAACGAGGTATTAGACAAAAGGAAAGGGCTGACCTTAGCAAAAGTTCCTTACCTCACTGAACGAGGAACGTTCATCAACAACGGGTCTGAGTTCAGTCCTGTCATGCAGTCTAGGTTACTCCCAGGAGTGTATACAAGACGTAGGGACAATGGCGAACTGGAAACGCATATGAACGTCAGACCAGGAACTGGGTCTCCTATGAGGGTGACACTAGATCCTCAGACCGCGCAATACAGATTGAAGATAGGATCCTCAAACCTACACGCATACTCTGCATTCAGGGAGTTGGGGGTTTCTGATGAGGAACTAGAGAAACGTTGGGGTCCAGAGATACTAGCAGCTAACAAAGCGAAGTTCCGCCCGAAGACTATCGACCGTATGTATAACAAGGCTATACGCAAGTGGGATAGAGTCGAGGGAGCTACTACACAGGACAAGATCACGGCTATAAGATCCTCGTTCGACAAAGCTCAAGTAGCCACAAATATTATGAAGTCCAATCTACCTAATCTATTCGATAGAGAGAAGTCTGCGTCGTGGAGGATGAATGGACGCGCCGTAGAGCTAGCAGAAGGAATGACGAAAAGGGCAACAACTGATTTTAATCCGAATATGTCAGTGAACGAGATACTACACGATTGGTTATCGTTCGACTTTGAGTTAGAAAAATCAGCAGCAGAGTTTTCCCCAGACTTAGAACCAGAACAGATGAATGAGTCTTACAGGGACATCCTGGGTAAGGCAGGACCGAACTTGGCATCCATACGCGACTGGCCAGATCACTGGATGGACGACGGTAAGGGTAACCAAGGGTGGCTTCAGTGGTATGACAGCTACACCAACGGTAAAAGAACCGGGGAAGACGACAAACAGAAGGAGCGTTGGAATAGCTTCCGACGCAAGCACGTTGCGCTGTTCCTAAAGAAACCTACGGCACGCCGCGCATTCGCTCTAAGGAATTGGGGTATAGACCCGGTGCACCAACTACCAGAAGAAGATCAGGATGCTTTCCGTGATGTCATGGGAGACTATCGCAACAAAGAGTATATGAAGTGGTATCTTAACCGCCATGACATGTGTGATGATTCTAAAGATAAGATGCTGGCGCTAGCTAGTAATCGCGGTATGGATATAGTATCAGGCGCATCTAAAGACAAATTACTGATGCAAGCGGCACTAGAGAACTACATCAAACCAGAGGACCTAATTTAATGAAAAAATCAGCAAAAAAGAAGGAAGCTTCCGCCGTGAAACCGACCAACAACAGATACGAAGCTGACGATGACGAGCACGAGGAGTATTCCTCCGTGGGTCTAGATGGATTGCTAGCTGCTTCAGAGAAGCTACTGGCAGTAAACCGTGGCCTCGCCGAACCTGACATGCGGGACTCTATCCCTAATGACAGAGTATACACGGTCAACAAGCTGATGGCAGAGCGCGTGAAGTTGGATCACGGTAAGGTATTCAGATCTCTTATAGGCAAGATGAGTCGAGCTAGGAATTTAAACCCTATGGCAACTAACGCGTTTGGCGACTACACGATGAACTTCATCACGTCCAATCCCCTCGTCCCTGCCTTAGAGGAGATAAATCCTATGCACATGCTAGACCAAAAACGTCGCATCACCAAGATGGGTCCTGGTGGTATCGGAGATCCAAACGCGATAACGCTTGGGATGCAGTCAGTCAGCGCGAACCAGTTTGGATTCATAGATCCTTTGGCTGGTCCCGAGAGCCTAGCTAGGGACACGTTTGTCCTAAGCGACGCAGGGTGGATTGCCGCACCGGAAGTTACGGACAAACATAGATTAGCATGTAACATAGGTGGGCGCTTAGAATTCCACCTACCTACCAAGGTTCATAGTTACCCGTTCATAGGGGATATGATAGGAGTAAAAACTAAGTTTTTAGACTTTCTTGTTACTCCTAACCACCGCGTGTGGCACCGAGACACAGATAAAAGAAATGCTTTGGGTCGTAAGTGGCAAATGAAATTCGCAGAAGATATATTTGACCGGGCTGTAAATTTGCAGACAAATCACCTACCAGCAGTGTTCGTAGGTGATCAATATTTTGAAGGAATAGAAGGTTGTAAATTCCCTATAGGACCCTGGTGCAAACTCCTTACCTACTGGATGGCCGACGGAAGTTCTTTCCAACACGGCAAGCAAACTAGAATAACACACAGCAAAATAAGACCAGCCTACGAGGGGATTTGCGAAGCTCTAGACACTCTAGGCGTAGTGTGGGAGTATAGAGACACACACAGTAGAAATAAAAAATCAGACTTTCCCACCGGGGATTTTATAATATCGCACAGTGGTATTGCCGATCACTTCCGTCAATTTGGAAAAGCTGGCGACAAATATTTACCAGATTATATTCTTCGACAGAGTATCGAAGTTAGAGAAGGCGTGTGGCAAGCCCTACTAGAGACAGACAGTAGGGTAAATAAATCCCACACATCTTTTGTGTCTACTAGCAAAAAATTTGCGAAAGTCGTTGAGTTACTACTCGTATCACTAGGTAAATCAGTTTCATTCAGGGAGGAGCCAGACAGTAGAGATCATGTCAAATCTACTAACTGGGCGGTGTCCGAATTGAGGCTTAATTCCAGACAGGTGCGCACACACGGTAATAATGGGTGGTATAAGAAGGGCTACGATGACCACGTGTTTTGTGTGACAGTCCCTGGGGGAATGATATTCACAAGACGAGGTGACGGTTACGGACACTGGACAGGTAATTCTGAACGAGCAGGAATCGATACCCGGTTAGCCTACGGAACTCGCATCGGAAGTAATGGTAGAATTTATCAGTTGCTAAAAAATCGCAAGACTGGTAAGAATGTATGGGTAAGCCCTAGCGACATGCAGGGCAAGACACTTAAACTACCAGATTAAAAATTATGAGCGACACAAACCAACCAACTACAGACGAAGTAAGACAAGCTAGGCATCAAGGATTCGTAGATGCTGTAGGGTATATGCCCGAAGAAACTAAAACCCGTGTAGGGACTTCCTACGCAACACAAGACGCAAGACGCGAGCATAACATCTCGGACTTTGTATCTAAAGCCACAGGACAGTAATGAGCAGCGCGCCAAAGATACTTAACCGTATCGATACTTTACGCGCGCTCAATTACCTAGACACATATCTGAAGGATAAACCTAACCGCAAACTAGCTACGGCTAGTTTGTTAGGGTGTTCCATAGCTACGGCGGCGCGCATTGCTAACCAGAGCAATCGATACGAATCTCGTTTAAAAATAAAATGGGCAATCCGTATATGCAACGCCCTGGGTAAACCAATCGGGAGGGTAATACCTACGAAAGGTAATTCGCTGAAAGCATCGTTAATAGGTTGGAGGGATCTACCTTCTGCCGCAGCATGGGCGTCTCAATGCGACGTGGGAACTCACGTAGGGTGGGTAGCCCACTCTAGCTTTGGACTTGACGCCACATACTCGTGCGGAAAGACCATGGGCAGCTTGACAGATGTCGTGGTGCAGGTGGGAGATCCAAGACTGCCTACGGTGAGGGACGCCTTAGTATTCAGATATTTCGCAGGAGGGTTAGTCAGGGAAGAGCTTTGGTTTAGCCACTATGACAACAAAGGAGCACACGTGGGGGACATGAGAGCCACCCCGGAAAACGTAACTAGACAATTAGCACAAATACATAAAGACTATGCCAGACACACAAGCAAAATCATACGAAAATTTGCCGCCAGAAGAGAGGAGCAAAGCAGACGAGACAACTCTAATGCTGCAGCGAATGCGAGACGGAAAGAACTTAAATAGCGAGCAAGACTACAAGGACAACTCCGCAGAAGATTTTGAGGATGTAAAAGTCAAAGTAACCTCCTCCGCTCCCCGCAACACAGCTACGGAGATACCTAATGCTATCCGGTTAGCACTCAAGAGCGCACACAAAGATGAGCTAGTAGAGATAGCCAAGTTCTTGAACAACTCTGCGGAGACCAAACTCACCATGGTGTTCCACACGCCGCTAGGTGAGGCTAGGTGTCGAGTGGAGTGGATGAGCGTAGCTCCCCACGCGCTTGGTAAGTCCACAGACTTGCTCTTGGTTAAGACACGAGTAGACGACTCTGTGTTTACTTTCACACCAGCCACAGGAGCAGAATTAACTGTTAGTGTCTCAGGATACCCAGACAAGATGGTAGTGACATGCATTGCTCCTCCGCAGAAACTATACCCGGGAGTCAACATCATGTGCTTTCTACCCAAGGCGGCGGAAGTGGTAGAAGATTTTGATACTACGAGAGAATGACGTTGACTTGTAACGTGTAAACTTCCATAATGTTCCCATGGAAAAGAATGGAGCATTGAAAGAAGGTTCTCCGTCAGTTGTTTCTGGCGAGCCTAGCGATCACGTAGACGAGAATGGAGAGCCTGTATCCGGGCAAGAAAAGTCCGCTAGTGTCGATACTAAAAAAGTTTTAACATTACCTGCCAAAGAGAATGTCTAATATATCGTCCACATTTATGAATGGCCCTAAGTTTGGGGATCCATTCATCCTCCCAAGCACGGCTTCCTTTCCTAGGGACATCAAGTCTACACTAGATCTGTGTCTTTATTTGTGGCGTATAAACAGAATTTACGGGGCGGTTACAAACCGTATCGTGAGTTACTTCATAACAGAACTAGAATTCACAGGCGATAACAAGGGTAACGCAGATGAGAAAGCATCGCTCAACAAGATGCTGGTAGACAAACTGCAGTTGTTCTCTAAACTCCAACAGGCTGGGGTAGAGTGGGCCATCTACGGAAATGCTTTTATGCGATGCGTAGAACCATTCGACAGATGGCTCGTGGACTCCAGAGGCGGTAAGTTCAGGACCGTCTCCCTGTCAGCGTTCCCAGAAGATCTAGTTACCTACAATTGGGAGAATATGACTTATAACGTCCCTGACCTCACCATGTATGATAAACTTTCTAAGGACGAGCGCGGGGATCTCACGAAACTCCCCAAGGTGGATCTAGAGTTTAAAGACAAACCTTCTGCGGCACCAGATAGATTTTCTATCGTTTTCTTAGACCCACGCTACGTGGATCTAGATCAACCCCACCACTCTGACGACATCGAGTATGTGTATAGAGTTCCACCTAGTATGGAGTCTCGCATCAAAGCGAATAGCTTGCACGAAATAAACAATACTCCTAGGGGGCTTCTGAAGGCAGTTAAAGATAACAAAGATTTTAGGTTTCACAAAGGAGAGGTGTATCACCTCAAAGGACCCACCCCCGCTGGTGTATCAGAATCAGGATGGGGAGTTCCTGAGATATTACTACACTATGACGCCTTGTATCAACTACAGGTCTACCGTAAAGCAGACTATGCTATCGCCCAAGATTTCCTAACACCTTTGAGAATATTTTCACCTAACATAGGTAACTCAGGGACCGCAGATTCTAATCTACTTATGTTGATGTCAGGTTGGAAGAGCAACATGGCTGCTATGATAGCTAAGCGTCGTAAGGACCCTACAGCTATGTTCGCAGTCCCGTTCCCGGTAAACTACCAGGAAGCCGGAGCGCAAGGCAAAAGTATGGTTCTCAAAGACGTAGTAGAAGTTTACACTGACGCACTCTTTGACGGTCTAGGATTCCCACGAGAGCTTTACAGAGGATCACTCAACATGGAGCAAATACCTACGTCCATACGTATGTTCGAGCGTCAATACGAGTGGCTGTTCTGCGCTCTTTCAGGTGCAGCGTCACACGTGGCTGATGTAGTTCAGAAAGCTTCCGATGGTGTAGACTTGGAAGTAGCACTGAAGAGACCTTCCATGGCTTACAACGCAGAATTCATGCAGCTTAAGATGAACCTAGCAGCTAACAGAGAGATACCAAGATCTGAAGTATACGGAGACATGGGAATCAAAAACCCAGCTGCTTCTATGGCAGCAGCAGTGGAAGAGGACAACGAGGCACAACGTCTGATCGCTCCTATCTCTGCTAACTTCGAGAAGGAAATGACTCAAGGCTCTATGGCAGATGTTGCTATAGCGCAGGCAGAGCAGGGCATGGAAGGTGGAGGAGATCCAGCAGCCGGCGGCGGCGGCGGTGGTGGTGGTCAACCAGGAGGCGAGCAAGACTTCAGTGTCGATACTAACGCAGATCCTACCATGATCCAACAACGCGCTGACGTTATCGGCGCCGAGTGGGTTCAGATGCACGAGCAACAACCTAACTCTCACGTTCCAGCTATGCGTAAAGCAGAGGCTACTAACCCTACTTTGTATGCAGCAGCTAAGCAAGTTATGGAGAAGATAAGGTCTCAAGGCGCATCAGCTGGTAGAGCACAAGCAGGACAAATGCTTGGCGGACAGCAGTAATTAGTATACTATACAACTATGAGCAGCACTCTCAACCCAGGTAAGGTAAGTAAAATCATGAGCGACTTGTATAAGAACGCGGAGAAAGAATCGGAGAAAAAATCTGAGGAAAGCAAGTCGCGTCCCCGTATAGAGTTCGATGCGGGTGATCATCCCTCCGCGTCGCAAGACGACGCTTACGATCTTGTGGGAGCCTACGCAGGGCAAAACAGTCCGCACATCGGTAACGGGTCAGGAGGTTCAATGTGAGCGATCCTTTACCAAACTACATACCACCGCATCTACGCGGGCTGGTCGGTGCCTTTCGTAAGGAGGATGATGGTGACATATCTTTTGACGATGCCTACAATCCTAACGGTTTGATAGGGGAAGCCGGTCGTACGCGTATAAGCGAGCAAAAGTATAAAGATACTTTCGACTGGAAATCACGCTTCGCAACCCCAGACCCCAACGGGAGTATGGGGGCGGATAAAGACTACAGGATCCGTCGCAAAAAAGGAATAAAAGAAATGCTAGGAGAAGGTATAGGAGGGTATTCCAGAAAATTATATGATTGGGGAACTAGTGACGCCGGAAAATCTGTCGGCACAGCAGGAGCTGTTTACGGATTGGGTGGCGCCGGACTTGGATATTTACTATCCAACTACCTAGGAACAAGTGGGGTGTCCACCTCGTTGTTGGGAGCACTGCTCGCAGGAACCATGGGCGCCGGGGCCACAGCTTACGGACAGAGTAAATCTAACAAGGGCACTCAAGAGAAGAAAGCTTCTCTAGACCTCGCGCCAGAGTTGATCGATCTAATCAAGAGCTCATCCTTAGGAACTATGGGACAAGCACACGTCCTACAGGCGTTGAGCACAATACCCGGCGAGGAAGTAAATCAGATCTTAAACACCGCCCCAAGTGGAGGAAGCAAAGACTTGATGAGATCTATTGTCGGTGGTATACTTCAACAAGTAACATCCCCACCAAAAATTTAACGTATTATGAAAAACGATATACACAAAACTTTAGGAATGCAAATCGGAGCCGCGCTGTCTGTCCTTGATGGCACAGAACTTATTAAAGCTGCAGGAGAAGAAGCAGTTATGCGGTCGGAGGAAGGTAATCCGTTCAATCAAGAACTAGCCAAGATAGCGTCTGCCGCGTTTGATACAGCGGAAGACTATTCTTCGCCACAAGCCATGCTATTCAAAAACTTAGCTAAGGCGCCAGAGTGGAGCACAGGATACAACAGATTTACTGACTGCGTGAAACGTGCGTTTAGTAAGCAAGCCGGGTTACTTCCAGCAGCTCTATTTGCGCACGACAGTATAGGCGGCGGTATAGGTAAAAACGTCATGGCGGGGAGTGTGCTAGGAGGTATGACCGCAGGATCTCTTGCTTTCTTACTAGCCAGAGAGATGAAACAAACTTCGTCAGAGAACGCGCAGATGATGGAGAAGATCAAAGCATTCAAAAAACTCAAGAACGACATCGTGGAAGATATGGATTCTAGAGGCGTTATGGATGACACTGAGGAGGCCCGCTACGATGTCTGATACCGCCGCAGAACCACCTAATCTTAAGCTTGAAGAGTCTTTAGAATCAGACTTTATCACAGAGGAGTCTATCGACGAGAGGATGACAGACCGCCCGGTAGACAAGCCAGAAGAGGAAGTTAAAGAAACCCCTGAAGATCCTGATGCAGAGGAGTATGTAGAGCCCACCACGTCCCAGTCTGTTTGGTTAGACCACCCGTCTATCCCCAACCAGCACGAGGTGATGGAAGACACGATAAGATTCGTAGACACCACAGTAGCCATGCTAAATCTGGCAGAAGAAAAAGACATTAAAAGTCTCAACAAAATCATGAGAGAATCGAGGGATCCAAAAGGACCTACCGTAATCATCGAAGAAAACCTCAAACATTTCCATGAAGGAAAATTTTATGCTCTAGTAACTTACTCAAAAATACAGTATAAGAAATTAACTTAATACCCCACCATGCCAAACCTATTAGAAAGTACAGCAAGGACTATCACAGATAGCCTTAAAGGAGTCGACACCGAAGATTCTCGCGCAAGAGATGAACGCGGAGGTAAGTTGATAAAGCAACTCGCTACAGGAGGACTCGCCCTAGGAACTGGGGTGTCCGCTGTAGTCGCGTTACTTAATCACATGAAAACCATGAAGCAAGAAGAAGAGTATGAGGACTCTTCTAGGCTGAATGACGACACTCTCTATATGAAGGCACCAAAATCCCAAGAGAAGGTTGCAGGCGTTAGTCCGTGGCTTGCTCCTGGTGTAGGACTTGTTGGTGGGGTTCTAGCAGGAGGCGCAGCATACGCACTCACTCAGAAAATTTATAACTTTGCGGAGAAAAAAAGACTGCAGAAAAAACTCGATGAAGCGCAAGGAGAAGCTCTCCTGGCCGCCGATGAAGAGCTAGCTAAGTCAGCTAGCGAAGGTAAAGTAAAGATGGATGGGTGGGACTTAACCATGGGTGGAGCAGTAGGTATACCTCTACTCGCCGCGCTCGCGTCGGCCGGAGTTAGCTACGCTGCTCTCGCAAAAGCTTTCCCTACCATCAAAAGCCCTAAGTCTAAGAATCCTAAACGTATTAGGATGGTAGAATCGGACGGTGATATAGTTGACACCGAAGAGGTGGAGAAGTCTGCTTCGCAAGAGGCACACCTGGATGCAGCAGCCTACGAATTTTTAATGATTACGGCGGACAGCCTCGCTATGAGTAAGTCAGCTAACTATAGTATCACATCAGATCTACTCAACCGCGCAGCGAAGGATGGTATACGAGGTCTAGAGTCGACTTATGCAGACGCAGGCCTAATGGGACTGTCAGCTTCCGTAGAGGGAGCATCAGCTTCCCCAGCGACGCTAGAGAACAAACTCATGGGCGCAGTGCTACTGAGTAAGTCAGCAAGCTTAGCTCCCATCGTGGGAGCCGTAGCAGCCGCAGAATTTCAGGACATGCTACCAGCCGTAACAGGTATCGTAGGATCCAACACAGCTCCCGGGAATGTGGAGGGGCTAACTAAACTCGCCGCGCACCTACACCTAGTAATGAATCGCCCAACCCTTCTAGAGAAGGCGGCAAACATCAACCCAGAGCTGCTGGACGAGGCAGTGGACGCGGAAGACATACAACAAGCTATGACTTCTGATGGAACTGGATTTGCATCTGAAGAAATTGATGGGGAAAACCAGGAAGTTACGGACGGAGAAAACATCGAAGAAGCAGCGGACGAGGGAGACATCGTAAACAATGAGGAGGACGTCATTGACCAACTCTTGATACCTGATGACGACTACGAGCGCACGGAGGAGATTTAACTAAAACTTAATAATCTAGCAGACCCATGATGGGTCTGCTTTTTTGTGTACAAAAATAAATATATGATAACGACAATACAACAACTAACAGAAGAGAAGGATAGGTTCACCAGCGGGACAACGTTTAAAGTAAAGGGGTATATAAGTAGCTCTGGGATACCCAGTGATTTTACTGCCGTATTATGTGGGTCTGATGACTACAGGGCTCTAGTTTTTAGTGATAGTAGGACACTGTCCAAATCACTAGAAGAGTGTGAGGATGCGGAATACAAGGCGACGGTTACACCCATGGTGGCATCCATACTAAAAACCCTAGAGGAAGCCCCACCAAATCCAGAGGACATTTATGCGCACGTAGTAGTGGGAGAGGGTAAGGTGAATATAAGAGCAGCTTTACTAACAGACGGTAAGATAAACAGGGCAGCACCCAAGTCTGAGGCGGCTATAGCGAAGCATGAGGTGCGACTAGCATTGAATTTAGCGAGCAATAACTACGCGTTTTCTCTAAGATTTGAGGACGGTAAATTTGAGAGCATTGAAATCCTTTAGTATCAATTTAAAATTAATACCCCGCGAATTGATACTTTTTCAGAAATGATGCGGAGGCTGAATTGATACCTAGTTTAGAGCTTACACCCCTTGATACAACAATAAAAAGGGTGTAAGTGCTAGGTATCAATTTAAACTAAAACATGGGTTAGTGGGTATCAATCCTCCCCGCACCATATTTTTGTTTGACGTAACCTCCAAAATGCTACATTATTTTTTACATGGATAGACTCAAAAAGACAGCAGTAGCAAAAGGCACTAAGCAGGTGTTCTTGTTCGATGCCGATGGCGCACCATACACGGGTGAGGTAGTTCACTCAGCCACGGGATTCAGTAAGGTGTATTACAAGGGTAAGGCGGAAGTAGGTAAGTGGGACAAGCATGGTAAGGAAGGGGAGGGAGTCCGAACAGAACTCGTAAGAGCTCAGATTCCTTGGTTTGTTACGCTTATGATATACCACAGCGAGTTTGATACCGAACCTACCCCTAGAGAGTATTACGTATACTCCCCTATGGAAGAGTCTGAGGCATCGAAGATTGCAATGCGAATGTGGCAGCGATGGGAGAAGCCCAAGAAAGAAGAAGAATTTAATTTTGAAGACATGCGCAAGTCATACCCGATGGTGTCCGAGGCGATACTCGTGCAACCCATATCAGATGCTGACTACCAGGAGCACTGGAAGGATGTGAGAGGTAAGAAGCACCGATGCGCTGGAGATCCGAACGATCCAATTGTGTTTACATGTCTAGATCAAGATGTTATGGTCACGAAGAAAGATCTCCTAAGGGATGTCGAAGCAGACGTATCAATTTAACTAAATAGAAATTATGGCAAAGAAAACAGCTAAACCGGCAGCCAAAAAAGCAGCCGCAAAAAAGAAGGTCTCACCAAAGAAGGAAACCGTAGAGGTTACCCCGGCGGTTGAAGAAAAGCCCAAGGTCGAAGATGTAACACCATCGACCCCACCTGAAGAAGTAAGCGCACCTGCGGTAACTCCTTCAGAGGATAAACCATCAAAGAAAAAGAAAACTAAGTTCGACCTGTCAGAGAAGGTAACGACATATGTTACTCGTGTGCTACATTCTTACTTCACTAAGGAAGGTATCACAGATGCCAAGGTAGCTGCAGTAATGGAGGCTCTAGCCAACGGAGAGCAACCTCTCGTGGTAGAGGGTAAAGGCAACTTCAGGTTCGCTGTAAAATTTGATAGTAGCGAGTTCTCGCCGCGGGACGCATCACAAGATGCTACAACCGACGGAGTATTTACGAACCTAGCAAGAGCATGTTGCGATGCAAGACTCTACCCAAGGTAGAACTGAAGTCGCAGTATACGGAAAAATCTCCAAGGCTCACGCAGCTAAACTAATCCGGAGCATCGCCCTAACCGGCGGTGCTCCTTCGTTGGTGTGCGCAGTGAACACCAAGAGAAACTGGTATAGCGCGCTGGACGCGTCGAGCGGCAAGCAGTATTACATACGCGTCTTGCGTTGGTTAAAAGACAGGGCGGACATAGAATGGTCGTTGAACCCGGCAACCATACACAGGGGTATGAAGCGTGCTGCGGTAAAAGCGCTGGAGACAGAGGTGAGTAACTTCAAAAGTCCTCCAATGCAGGTCTTTTTCTCCACGCAATAATAGTCGGTGTAGTGTCATAATATATTGATATGATACCAACAACAGACAACCAGATGGGGTGGCAAAAGCCACCGTTTTTCCGCGCAGAAATAACCACACTAACAGGTGTGGCTATCCTTGCCAGGAACCCAACCAACAACAAAATAATCACCTGCATAGCTGCGGGTGTAAATCTACAAACCGATGGTAGGAACTACCGTCGGAGCAGTAAAAAGGATCAAGCGCGCATAACGCGAACGATCTACCAGTCGCCGGACGAACCCGAAACCGTCGTAATAGAAAACCCGCGCGACTACCGCGTGAACTTCCGCCTGACAGACCACTGTCAGGACGCGCTTAAATATGCGTGCGGGCAAGAACCCATCTACACGCTGCTGGAGATGGGCCCCTCCTCAGCCCGAAAGTTCTTAGGGCCAGGCAAGTTCAATCCTTCTGTTCAGGAAATACTCCTGAACAGAAACTGGAACATCCGCGTGGATTCCCCGGACGTAAGGCTTGACCCTAACTTCCCTACTGGAGGAGACTGGCTAAACAGGTTCGACCTGGAAGCTGAAAAGCTTTACAGGAGTGTAGGGATACCTACCGCGATGGGCCTGTGCGCCGAGATGTCCTTCTTCATAGGAGGTATGACTCGAGCTAGCATCAATGGGCTGCGGGACGCCGGAGTACTCATGACCTCGGATCAGCCCACACTTGATCTGATGGCACGCGAGCGCGCAGCTCGTAAGTATAAGGTTGAGCAGGCCTCGCAAATGCGTAGACCTAAGCCGACACCGCAAAGAGCTAGACCCACAGACAACAACGTGGGTAAAGCCATGCAGGGACTAAACATCCCTGTAGTCCCAGAGAGGCCTAAGAAGCCAGCCCTGGACCTCGTGAACTCTAAGCCGAAGGTGGTAGCTCCACCGGAAGCCCTAGAAGCGCCGAAGTATGTGCGTCCTGTCTCAATGGCATCCGCCATTGAGCAGGCCCTAAATGCGAAGGCGAAACGAGAGCCAATGACGACACCACCGGTGGTCGTAGCAACGAAAGAAGAACCTAAGGCACTCAGTGCCGTAGAGGAAGCTCTCAACGCTATATCCATACCACCAGCGCCAGAGGAAACTCCTGCGCCGGCAGAGGTCGAAGAAGCTCCGGAAGCAATGTCTGTTGAAGAGCGTCTTCGACAAATGTCATTATAACTGGTCGCACATCCAGTATCCCCGACAGCGTAATGCTGTCGGGGGTATTGTTCTTCTTTACCTAATACGAGTTATAGGCTACCATACGAGCATGTTCAAGAAGGCAGCCAATCAAGGCGACATTGTTGTCGCACAAAATATACTCGATAGCATCTACAAAGAGCGCCCAGACCACTGGCCAAACGGACTTACAGCCCGGCACTTTGACGGAGGACTATACCTTATACAGAAGCAAGCGAACGCTACTCCTGTAGGGTTTGTAGGCTGGCAGGAACGCGAGGAAGATGGTAAGAGCATAGGCTACTACTCTGTGGGAGTGTTACCAGAACACAGACGTAGCGGGTTCGCGAAAGAAGCCGTAGCGCAACTCATCGAAAAGAAAGCCGGGACATTCTCTGAAGTAAAGGCACTGATCGTCAAAGGTAATAAAGCGAGTAAAGTCCTCGCCGACTCTGTGGGCGCAAGCGTCCTGGAGAAGAGTGCGAACACTAAAGCTAAATTAATGACTAAAATTCTTGGTGGTATACTGACCCCCACATTACTAGACGCCGCCGTAAATAAAGACAAAGGAGCCATAGGATACGCTTTAGGTAACGAGGGGGCAGACCCATGGTCGGTAGCGGACTTCTTAATAAACGCAGGAGCAGGGGCTACAGGAAAATTACCTTACATGGCTTTAGCCGCAGGCAAGACCGTGGCAACTCCTGCGGTTAGAAACATGGCGCAAAGTAATGACACGTTTGACCGATTGGTTTCTACAATCAAAGAAAAAGAGTTTAACGATAAGGGGGGAGAAGCCGGTAGTATCCTCAAGGACATCCCTAAGGAAGTGTGGATGGGCGCCGGCGGGTTGGGGCTAGCGGCGCTGGGACTAAATTTATACAAGCACAAGAAAAATAGTGACCTCGAGAAAGATCAAATGGCCATCGACGAGAAAGGTCGCGTAAGGATAACTCTACCCACGAAACAGAAGGGGGACGCAGAGACTACGATTGACATGCCCCTCGAAGAAATCGCCATGTCTAAGGCACTCCGATCAAGACTCGGCAGAGATGCTAGACGTAGACTTTACTCAGAGACGAAGGCGAGAACTAAGAAGCGCACACCCAAGGACTCAAAGAACCCTACGGATGTCGAAGCGGAGCTCATCGATCTCCACAACGAAAGTGAAGAACTTGACAAGACAGCCGCCGCAGCTCCAACACCAGGAGTTCCTACACCGCCAATACCAGGACAGAACCCTGCTATGCGTATGCAGCAGCAGCAGGCCACCGCCAATTCTATACAACCCCAGACTGCGGCTAACCCTCAGATTGCGGAAGCTCAGCAAGCAGCTGAGTCCGCCGCGATGCAGGCACAGCAAGAAGCGGCGAGCATGGAGCAACAGACTCAACAGCAGATAGCAGAAGTCCAGTCACAGGCGGATACGCAGGTGCAGGAAATGCAGGGGCAACTCCAACAGCAGACTGCGCAAGCCAAGCAAGAGAAAGATATTTTAGAACTCAACCTAGCGAAAGAGAAAGCTAAGGGAGAGCTTCAGAAAGTTACTGGGAGCGGCGCTCCAGCCACGAAGGACGACTCCCACGTATCCAGTCGCTTAGGTAGAATCTCCAACAAGCTAAGCAAGATGGCAGCCGTGCCCTTAATACCTACAATGCCTGCCGCGCCTACAACCCCAGAAGATCCGCAAGGAGTGAACTCCTTAGTAGCCCCGACATGGGCGCAAAATATTAATGATAGTCCGGACGGAGGCCAAGCTGTGGGACTCCCTTCCTACCTCAGAACATCTCTAGGCGGTTTTGGTGACTCCGTAATGGGAATGCTACGCGGGTCATACATAAACAAACCAACCAACACACTCTCATTAGGCAAACTAGGAAAGCTATCAGTGATGAATCACCCGGATAAGATCAAGACCATCCAACATGCTTTAGGAGATGAAATGTTTAAAACATACCAAAATCAATACCAAGGATTAGCATAAATGCACATAGTCAGAAACAACTCTTTAGAAGAGGTCGGGGACGATGAGGATTACGATTACGAACTCACTTCCCCTGCCCGACAAGTAGGGACGCACATCAATGCTATCCCCCTACAATCTAACGTCCAGTCAACCAGAGCGTTTTATGGAAGTAGATTCCTCAACCAGGCACTCGCGCTAGAGAATGGAGAAGCTCCATTCGTGCAGAACCTAAACCCAGAGGATCCTGATGGTCGTAGTTTCGACGAGATACTCGGAGAGCAGATGGGGGCAGTCAAGGCTAAAGCAGCAGGCAAGATCATGAAGGTGGATCCAGACTTTGTCCGGGTTAAGTATGAGGATGGTAAGACCGAAGACATTGGGATGTATAACAACTTTGCCTACAATCAAAAATCGGGCAATACAAGTAGAGCGCTACTAAAGCCTGGCGACACGTTCAAGGCCCGACAACAACTGACCGCCACATCGTTTACAGATGACGCTGGCGTGATGAACATGGGAATGAACGCACGCATAGGCTTAGTCCCGTGGAAGGGATTCAGCATGGATGACGCTATA
>Ga0307934_1000691_pt1 | contig 24073 bp, 19 predicted proteins | sample OrgLakmetageno90_FD_201838 | JGI IMG/M metagenome (GOLD analysis project Ga0307934, IMG submission 201838) | Saline water microbial communities from Organic Lake, Antarctica - #90 | ecosystem: Environmental > Aquatic > Non-marine Saline and Alkaline > Saline | place: Antarctica: Organic Lake... | reverse complement strand
CGAAGGTAATTACTTGATTAAATAATAGTGTTAATGTTAAGGCCATCGCCGCAGAAGAGGACTGAACTACAATTGTTACTATCGTACCAACTGCTACAAACAAAATTGTAGTTAAAATACCGTATCCGGTAAAACCATTCAAAAATTCGAGTACTTCAGGGTTTTGATTTAAATCTGGAACCGCACTTTTCAAAGCATCTAGTCCAAGAAACAGCAATGCAAATCCAATCAGCACCTCTGAAAGACTTCTCAAGGTAGACTTTTTGGCAAACATTAATGGAAATCCAATTGCGATAATTGGCAAAGCAAATGCCGAAATTTTAATTTTAAATCCAAAAAATGCGATTAACCACGCCGTAATAGTAGTTCCGATATTGGCTCCCATTATGACTCCAATAGACTCTACCAAACTTAGAAGCCCTGCATTCGCAAAACTTACAACCATTACGGTAGTTGCAGAAGAAGACTGAACTAAACAGGTGATTAGAAACCCCGTAAAAACTCCTAAATAGCGATTTTTAGTCATGCTACTTAAAATATCGCGGAGTTTAGAACCTGCAGTTCTTTGAATTCCTTCACTCATTACTTTCATTCCATAAATGAAAAATCCAAGTGCTCCGAACAACGTCAGAAAATCTACAAAAGTGAAACTCATTTAAACAGAATAAAAAGTAAAAATTAGGCGCAAAGCTAACGAGTCTCGAATTGTTGAATGTTAATATAACGTTAAGCATACAAGGGATTCTTCACCATTTCAAACCACTGCCTAAAGTTAAAATAAGATGAAGTGGAGGTAAATATTGACTCTAATATTTGTCTTATTATTAAACTCCATTTAACAATAGGTAAAGGTTTGTCTAATAGCTTTGTTGAAAACCAATAGACTTCATGTAAATGGCAAATATTCTGCTTATAAATGAAAACGAACACCAGTTGTCCGGAATTTCAACAATGCTAGAGGAAAATAATTTTCATGTAGTTAGAGTCTTAAATAATCAATCATTTGAAGAAGGTACCTTCCAGTTTCAAGCGGACCTGGTCATTTTTGCGTTTGGATCTTCAAAAAGCAATAATATAGATTCATTTCAACAGCTTATGACTCACAAATCATTGGCGGAAGCTTTTATAATTATGGTTAGTCAGCAAAAACAAGAAGATATTCAGATTATGGCGCTTAACTCAGGTGCTGACGACTTTTGGGTAGAACCCATTGCTCAAAGATTAATACTTTCCAGAATAAACGCCTTACTTAAAAGGAGAAAATTAAAGGAACATGCGGAAACATCTATGTTTTATATTGATTATGAGCGCTTTTTAATTGTAAAGGAAGGACAAGAAATTTACCTACCTAAAAAAGAGTTTCAACTACTCTCCCTTTTGCACTCATCACCAGAAAGAGTTTTTACTAGAGATGAGATCAGGCGAAGCCTGTGGGAGAACTTTGACCAAGTGCAAGTGCGAACCATCGATGTTCACATTCGAAAAATTAGAGAGAAGGTTGGTGAGAACACGATACAAACTATTCAAGGAAAAGGGTATAAAATGAATGCGGCTTAAGGTTGAAAGGTAATTGGGGAAACGTGAATCTCCTCTAATAACGTATTCTCTCTCATACGAAGCACACATTCCACCATTTCTGCAATATCTTCAGCTTGAATCATTGCTGTTCGATCTACCTCCAAACCATCCCAAGAAGAAGTGTTCACAGAGCCAGGGTAGATTGCGGAGACCTTTGTTCCTTTAGTCCGTAATTCTTCGCGAAGGGCGTCATTCCAAGCTTTGAAGGCATGCTTGCTCATGGAGTAATCTGCGGCAAAACTTGCCGGCTTCACACTCATCACCGAAGCAATATTTACAATAGACCTTAACGCTTCACTTCCACCGTTTTTACGGATTTGTTGCGTTAAGGCAATTGCACTGTACAAATTAACATTCATTTGCTCTCTTAATTTGTGCAATTGAATTTCAGCAGCATTTTGCATCGAGTAAACGCCTAAGTTATTTATCAATACACTTGTACCTTCAAATACTGTAGCAGCTGTTTTTAATTTCGCCTCCACTTCCTCGTGCGCCAAATCAATCGCTACTGTCTGCACAGCAACATTCCGTTCACTCAACTCCAATTTACTTTGTTGAAGCTCCTGTTGGTCTCTAGCAAGAATTACCAAATCGTAGCCCAAATCGGCTAATTTATTGGCTATTGCCTTCCCTATCCCTCTTGTTGCTCCTGATATTACTGCTTTCATTGGTCAAAAATAACGCTATTTAGCTTATCTCGTTTCCCTATATTTGAGCGACTTGTAGATGACGAAGCAAAAAAGAATACTGGTTGCCCCTTTGAACTGGGGGTTAGGACATGCTACAAGGTGTGTTCCGATAATTCGTGCATTGCTGCAACAAAATGCATGTGTAGTTATAGGTGGAGATGGTATGGCTCTCGCTTACCTAAAGGCAGAGTTTCCAAATCTGAAAAGTATTTCGATTCCTGATTTAAAAATTCAATACCCAAAGAGTGGAGGCTATTTACTTTATTTTGCACTTCGCCTTCCTAAATTATTTGCTCAGGTTAAAAAAGAAAACAGGCTGCTGAAAAAATTAGTCAGGCAACACGAAATTGATGGTATTATCTCGGATAATCGATATGGTTTGTACCATGCTCAAAAACCAAGTGCATTAATTACCCACCAATTATTCATCGAAACTACCTCATTTAAAAAAACAGTGCATGCGATAGTTGGAAAGCTAATTCAAAAATTCACTGTTTGTTGGGTGCCAGATGATGCGGAAGAGAATAATTTAAGTGGTCGTCTTTCCCACTCTCAAAAAGCAAATCCAAAAGTGATATTTGTAGGTTTACTTTCGAGATTTCAAGGCAGTGAAAATAAAAAAGACATTCAACGAAAAGTTATAGCCGTTCTTTCAGGGCCTGAACCATTTCGAACACAGCTAGAAACGCTATTAATAGACGAATTAACCAAGCTAAAAGTCAAGTCGCTCATTGTGCGGGGTGTTATTGCAGAAAAAAACGAGAAAGTTAGAGTTAACAACCACGTAAACACGATAGACTACCTAGCTGAAAAGGAATTACTTCGTGAAACTTTACAAAGTGAACTGGTAATTGCAAGGTCAGGTTATTCAAGCATTATGGACTTGGTGGCATTGCATCAAAAAGCAATATTAATTCCTACACCTCAACAAACAGAACAAGAGTATTTAGCCAAGCACTTACACAAACACTCCTTATTTGTTTTTGTGGAACAAGATGAATTAAACTTAAGAAAGGCATTCGCAGAGCTAGATGCAAAACCAAAGAGCGAACCGAATAGGTCTGCAGCTGAGAGTAATTTTCTACAAATCTTTTTAAAAAGCTGTTAAATTAACTTTCGCTTCATGCGATTCCCGATATTGGTCAGTGCCTCGTAGGTTATCGTTTCTTGCGCTTCCGCGAATTCGAAAATTGATTTCATTCCTCCAAAAACAGTTGCCTGATCCCCTAATTTTACTTCATCCTGCCCTAGGTTTAACATGCAAATGTCCATGCATATATTTCCAATTGTAGGATAAAGTTTACCGTTCACTTCTACTTGCCAATTTCCATTTCCAAGTTTTCGCGGAACTCCATCCGCATAGCCTAAAGAAAGTAATGCGATATTGCTATCCTCGGCAACCGAGCCACTTCTGTTGTAGCTTATAAAGTCGCTTTCCGTTACTCTTCGAATGGCAATTACTTTCGAAGTGAGTTTAGCTACCGGCATTAAATCGTTTTTTAAATGATTTGCCTCCGAAGCTCCGTATAATCCAATTCCCAAACGAACCATGTCCATCTGATAATTCAAATAATTGTTTATGCCGTCTGTGTTTAAAATATGGCAAATGGGGTTTATTTGTAAAGAACTTTTCAGAGTCTCACACATGAATTGAAATTGTGTGATTTGCCCTAGCGTAAATTCTTCTGCTGTTTCATTTCCGGAGCTGCTTAAGTGACTCATTATGGTTCCAACTCGAATTGCCTTCTGATTAGTTAGCCGTTCTATGACCTTTTCTAAATCATCCGCATCAAAGCCAAATCGATTCATTCCAGTGTTCAACTTAACGTGAATGGGATACTGCCCATTCGCTAAACTTTCTTGCGACTGCAAATAGTTTAAGAAAGAGTCCAGTATTTCATAAGAATGAATCACCGGCTCTAAGCAATATTCCACGATAACGCTCCAATATTTTGGGTTAACATTTTGAATCATTACTGGTAATTCCATTCCTTCAATACGTAACTCAATACCCTCAGCTATGGAAGCAACACCAAGCATGTCGGCCATTTTATGCTCTTCAATTTTCTTACAAATAACACTTGTGTAATGGCCATAAGCCGCAGCTTTTACCATCAGCATCACTTTCGTAGAAGGCTCAAGTTTACTTCGAAAATAGTTGATATTATGTTCGATTGCCGCCCAACTTACCTCTAAGGTATTATCACTGTACTCGCTTAAGAAATAAGATTTATTCTTACCCATTATTTTTTATGACATTGGAGAAACAACTGCGACAAAGAGGCTCATAGCTTTCCGTTTCGCCTAACATGACTAGTTTGTCATTCACTGTTTTTCGATGACTATGGTTCGCTAGATTTCCACACTTAACACAAATGGCATGCACTTTAGTAACGTATTCTGCCGTTGCCAAAAGAGCGGGAATCGGTCCAAACGGATTGCCCTTATAATCCATATCTAACCCTGCAACAATAACTCTAATCCCTTGATTTGCCAACCGATTGCAAACTCCGACAAGCTCCATATCAAAAAATTGCGCTTCGTCAATTCCTATTACTTGCTCATCGTTAATTAACAATGGAATATTTGCCGATGCTGGAACTGGAGTAGAGTGAATTTGATTCGAATCATGCGATACAACGGCTTCTAAATCATATCGAATATCTACAGCCGGTTTAAAAATTTCCACCTTCTGTTGAGCAATTTTTGCCCTCTTTAATCGTCTAATTAGCTCCTCCGTTTTCCCTGAAAACATCGAGCCGCATATTACCTCAATCCAGCCTTTGCGATTTTCAGAATTAATAGTATTTTCGAGGAACATAATTACCTTGTTTCGTTTTTTAAACTTGTTGCGCAAAGGTATTATTTATCAGACAAAAGAAGCAGAAAAATGAAGATTGAAAATAAGCGAGCAGAGATTACAAGATTAATTGAAGCCATTAAAAAGCACTCCGATCATTTAAATGAGATGGAAACAATACCGGTTCTAGAAATAGGTGTTATTCTTTCTAAGATTAACAAATTGCACGAGGAAGCTGCTGTGTTAAAGTATTTGTGTGAAGAACAACAAGGGAAAAGAGTGCAGCTGCAATCTAGTGACTTAATTGTTACTAACTTTTCGGATGAAGACGTAGAGAAAAATCAGGCTAATAAAAATACAGAACCTGAAGTCGAGCAAGGTAAAAGTGTTGAAGAAGCAATGCTCTCTGCAAAAGAGAAAACAGAGGAGGATGCTTTGGATCAAATGTTTGAAGCTACTATTGAAGAGGAGGAGGAAAAATCTATTACGCAGGTATCTGCAACGGACGAAGAAGAGGAAGTAAAAAGCGACGAAATAAGCGAAACTAAAACGGAAAAAGACGAAGCTGCTGAAAAAAGCTCCCAATTGGATGAAGCGTTATTGAATCAACTACTCGAAGAAGCGAAAGGAGAGGAAGAAGAGAAGTCCATTTCAACATTGGATAAATTAGACAAGGAAAAGAATATTTCTTCAAAACAAGATATAAACGAAGCTTTTGCTGGAGAGGATTCTAGCATTAGTGGGCACCTTCAAAAACAGCCGGTTGCTGACCTGATGAGTGCTATTGGGCTAAATGAGCGTTATTTATATGCTAACGACCTTTTTGAAGGCGACATGCAAGAATTTAAAGATGCCATTAAAATGCTAAATGAATTTGATCGTGGCGAAGATGCTAAAGCATTTTTTGAAAGTGGATTACGGAGCAATTACAAGTGGGAGGATGATAATGCTCTTGCTCAAGCTCTTTTCAACCTAGTGGAGAGAAGATATCTTTAATTTTTCCTTTTAAATTACCTTCCAACCGATTATACATTCGTTTAAAGAAGATGTTGGTATTGTGTTACATTTACTTTCAAATCATCCAAACATGAGCAACTGTAAATTTAAATGGAAGGCTGCATCACTTTCTGTATTTCTATTTTTTGGCCTATTCACAAAACTTTCAGCACAAAGCAAAGTATGGACTCTCGAAGAGTGTATTCAACATGCTTTGGAAAACAACATTCAAGTTCAACAAAATGAATTATCTCAACAACTTGCGGATTACGATCTGAAGCAAGCAAAGTATAACCTTCTACCAGATGCAAATGGGTTTATTTTACATGCCTACAACTTCGGACAAACAATTGACCCCTTCACCAATCAGTTTGCGAATACCCAAGTGCAATCTAACTCCTTTTCGCTATCTTCTAATTTCACCATTTTTAATGGTTTTAGAAATGTAAATACCATTAAGCGAAACCAAGCGCAGCAAAAATCTGCGAAGTTTGATTTGGAGAAAATGAAAAATGACATTTCTCTAAACATTGCAAATTCATTTCTGAGTATTTTATTTAATCAAGAGTTGCTTAAAAATGCTGAAAGTCAGTTAAAAATTACACAACAGCAAATAGATCGGATTGAAAAGCAAGTAAAAGCTGGAGCACTAGCAGAAGGAGCGTTGAAAGACATTAATGCACAATTTGCAAGCGAAGAGTTAAACGTCGTTAACGCAGAAAATCAACTTAATATTTCGAAACTAAACCTAGCTCAGATTTTACGATTAGAAAGTTTCAGTGATTTTGAAGTGGCAAGTCCCAATTTAAGTAATTTCAATGGGGTAAAAGAGTTGGTAAGTCCCGGAGCATTGTACTTGTCAGCTTTAGAAACCATGCCTGAAGTGAAAAGTGCGGAGTTTGGCTTATATTCTGCCCATAAAAACACTCAAATTGCAAGAAGCGGATACTTACCTACACTCAGTGTATCCGGCTCGATTGGTACTGGTTTTTCAGGAGCAAATAGGGAGTTTGTAGAAATCAGAGATGAACGAGAGGTGCCAACTGGAAATTTCATAAGAAGTACCGGAGAGGAAGTTTTTACCACATCAGGGACTCCGGTTTTTCGCGACAAAGCGTTTACCGATCAATTTGCCGATAACGAAAATAAATCCATTCGCTTTTCTTTGACTATTCCTATTTTCAATCGGTTTAGTGCGAGAATTGGAGTAAAACGAGCACTAATTCAAGAACAGGTAGCCAACCTAAGTTACGAATCGGCAAAATTGGCGCTTAGGCAAAATATCGAGTCTGCGCACAACGATGCAGCCTCTGCACTAAAAAGATACAAGGCTGCAGAAAAGTCTGTTTCTGCATTAGAAACTTCTTTTGCCTACACGCAAGAGAGGTATAACGTTGGCATTATTAATTCATTTGATTTTAACAACGAAAAGAATCGATTAATGAATGCTCAATCCGAATTACTACAAGCTAAGTACAATTACATATTTAGTACGAAAGTTTTAGATTTTTACCAAGGCGGTGGCATTTCACTCTCTAAATAATACAATATTATGAGTACAAAAAAATGGATTATAGCATTAGGGGTAGTAGTGGTGATTTTAGTGGTTGCAGGAATTTTAAAAGGCAAATCAAGTGGTCAAACCAAAAAAGTAGCCGTTGAAAAAGTAGAACGACGAACTATTGTTGAAACCGTAGCGGCTAGTGGAAAAATCCAACCTGAAACAGAGGTGATCATCAGTTCAGATGTTTCCGGAGAAATAATTGAGATGCCAGTTCAAGAGGGTGACAGGGTGAAGGCAGGAGATTTACTTTTAAAAATTAACCCAGACTTGGTAGAGTCTGCTCTCAGCAGAGCAGAAGCAGCTTTGAATACCACCAAAGCCAACTTAGCCGGATCGAAAGCACGATTGGCACAATCTGAATCTCAGTTCCAAAATGCTAAAGCCTCCTACGATAGAAATACAAAGCTGTTTGAAGAAAAAGTAATTTCTCAGGCAGAATTTGACCAAGCAAAAGCAAATTTTGAGGTCGCTGATGCTGATGTAGAGGCTGCAAAAGAAAGTGTTAGAGCAGGAATGTTTAACGTAAGAAGTTCAGAAGCTACTCTAAAAGAAGCAAAAGAAAATCTTGGTAGAACTTCCATTTACTCCCCAATGGACGGTATTATTACCAAGTTAAACAAAGAAAAAGGCGAACGTGTGGTTGGAACAGCTCAAATGGCAGGAACTGAAATCATGACGGTTGCAGATCTCAACGTAATGGAAGTAGCCGTAGAAGTAAATGAAAACGACATTGTGCGAGTTTCGATAAACGACACCACTGAAATTGAAGTGGATGCATACCTAAACAAAAGTTTTAAAGGTATTGTGACAGAAATTGCAAACTCTGCCAACACCTCTGGAATGAGCGCAGACCAAGTCACTAACTTTGATGTAAAAATTAGAATGCTTCAATCTTCTTACCAAGACTTATTGAAGAAAAGGACGGATAGCTCCTCTCCTTTTAGACCGGGAATGTCTGCTACCGTTGACATTCGAACAACTCAGGTAAGTAACGTAATAACCGTTCCCATTCAGGCGGTTACGGTAAGAAAAGATACTACCAAATCAAACGAGGACGAGATCACTCTGGACACGGAAGAAGAAGACGAAAAGATAGAAGTGGTATTTGTGAAAGAAGGAGAAAAAGTAAAAATGATTAAAGTAGAGACTGGTATCCAAAATACGATGCACATTGAAATTTTAAGTGGATTGGACGAGGGACAAGAAGTTGTTGTCGCTCCCTACACCTTGGTATCAAAAATTCTCAAAGATGGTCAAAGCATCGAAGTTGTGGATAAGAAGGACCTTTTCACTACCAATAGCAAATAGTTATGCCCTATTTATTAGGAATTGAGACTGCGACCAAAGTATGCTCGGTTGGACTTTTTAAAGGGGCTGAGCTGATCTCTCTCAAAGAAGAAAAAGGAGATTACTCCCATGCAGAGAATCTAGCGATTTTTACAATTAATATTCTTTCACAAGCTAACTTGACAGTAAGCGACTTATCGGCAATAGTCGTAAGCAGAGGACCAGGATCGTACACCGGATTGAGGATTGGTGTTTCGTTTGCAAAGGGTCTTTGTTATTCTCTCCAAATTCCTCTTATTAGCATAGATACTCTTCATGCGTTAGCTTTAGGTTGGACGCAAGCAGGAAATGGGAAAAAGCAATTTATTTGCGCCATGATTGATGCTCGGCGAATGGAGGTATATTCTGCCATCTATACAGCAGAAATGGAATGCGTAAAGCCAATTTCGGCCGATATAATTGATGAAAACAGTTACAACGATGTACTAAAAGGACAATCAACAATTTTTATTGGCGATGGTGCAGCAAAGTGCCAAAATATATTGCTGCGTGATGAGAGAACCTTCTATACGAACTTTATGCCTTCAGCCGCTTACTTAGGACAAGAAGGTTTTCGGAAATTTCAGAACGCTGAAACAGAAAATGTAGCTTATTTTGAGCCCTATTATTTGAAGGAATTTGTTGCGCTGAAGAGTGCCAAAGGCAACTTGGGCTGATCGTCTCCGCCTCCTTCCCAACGCACAACTCTATACACCTGTATTCAAATCAATTGATGCTAGGAAAATTTACCTAAATTTGATACAATGCGGTGGCTTGGTTTTATTATTTTATTCTTATTCTGGGTGGCTGTGAATGCTCAGCAAGATAGCTTAGTAATCAAATGGACCGATGATTATACCTTAAGCTGGAATGATTTTCAAGGTGAAGAAGATGTTGAATTAAGTTTAGCAGCTCTCTCAAAAATCGCTATTCCCTATACGTATTCTTCAGACGGAGAAGTTGATTTAAACGTCAAATTAAATACTGTTTTCATAAAAAACGAGTCTTGGTACAAAGAAGGAAAACAAAACAAAATACTTCTAGGGCATGAACAATTGCATTTTGACATTGCTGAAGTTCACAGGAGAATAATTGTAAGAAAAATACTACAAACCAACTTTTCTCCAGAAAATTACGACACGGAACTAAAGCAGCTCATAAATGAAATTTGGGAAGAGAATTACCGAAATATGCAAGACCTTTATGATACTGAAACCAACTATGCAAGATTGTTTAAAGCTCAAATGAATTGGAATAAGTTAGTTGCAAAAAAGCTGGAGGAGCTAAAAGAATTCAGCACCACAGAAGTAACAGTTATTTTTAAATAGGGTAATAGTTATACTCAACTCTGTAAATACTTATTGTCTTTTCCTTCACGTTGCGTTTAACAATGGATTTAATCAACTGGTTATCATTGTACAGAATTGCAAATTTCGCAACCAGCTCTCCATCGTCCACTTCCTTTATAAAATCCAACATACCGTTCTCGTGAGTAAACTCCCAAACCGTTCTTTTTTGCACTCCAATGGTGTTCCATGTTAATCGATTTATTAACAAATTACCGTTGTAGCTAAAGCTATCTACTACAAAACTTAAAGAGCGAGAATAACTATACCTTTCAGCGATAACATTACCTAACGCATCTTCGCTAATCCATTGAAACTTCATAGGCCGACCAATTGAATTGTAGTGCGTGTATTTCTTTTTCAAACTAGTTTCTTGCTGAACTGTAATGTGGTGTATGTAATTTGTGTCTGATGTCTTCTCGTCAATTTTTGTTTCTTGAATGGTGGAATCATTTAACCAACCAAATGTGTAGCTAAAGCAAAAAGGGCCTTCATTTTCCGTTCGAGACGTTAATCTCGAACCTTCGTATTTAAATGTATAAGTCGACGTGTCTGTCCTCCCACTTAATTCAATGAATTTGCGACTCTCAAGTAACTTACCTTCTGTTGAAAAAGCAAAATGCAAGAATTTATTTTCCCTTTGAAAAGCTTGATTGTCTTTCTTATCGCTCTTGTATATTGTTATGAATCGGATGTTTTTACGCTGTATCAATTCAGATTCAAAAAAACCGTCTAAACTAAACCAGTCTTCACTCGGGTTGAATTGAGCTATACCTAAAGAAGAGAACAAGAAAGAGAGTAAGAATAGTTGAATTTTCATACAAGCTAGTTAGGCAAGCAGCCAAGTTAAAAAATCGATAAATATTTAAAACAGTCAAAATTCGTTAATATTAACAGTTCACCACAAATAACTTTCCGAAAGTATTTAATATATAGGGATATACTATTTATCTTTGATACATGAAAAACTTCGTACAGAAGATTATCTTCATTATTTGCCTATTTAGCATCTTTCATGCAAACGCTGCGCATCAAGTGGGTGGATATATAGAATACAGATGCCTTCCGACGCCGAACTTATTAGAGAATACTTTTGAGGTTACTTTTCGATTTTACGTAGACTCTATCCGTCTTGGACCCGGAAATACCCCGGAGGACTCCATCCCTATCACCGTATTTAACAGTGCAAACGTTCAAGTTGATTATTTCTATTTAAGTAATTTAATAGGCATTTCTGCGATTCCAGATGACGTAAACAACCCTTGCGTTGTTTCAAGCCCAGCTAGATCCGTGGCAGTATATTTATATCGTGATACCGTTAATTTACTGAAAGGCAGAACGCACAAATTAGTTTATCAACGCTGTTGCAAAAACAACATTTTAACGAACCTAGTAGGTAACTCAGATTTTTACGGAAATACTTTCTCTGCTGACATACCTTCATTGATTGCCTGTAATTCAACTCCAATTTTCAATTCTCAGCCTCCAATTGTTGTTTGTGCAGGCTTCGATATTAACTTGGACATGTCTGCGGTTGATCCCGATGGTGATTCCTTAGTTTACTCTTTATGTGCGCCACTAGATTTTAACCAAAACCAGCTGCCATTAGACCGCTTTGGTAGAACTATTCCTAACCCAGATACGGCAAATGCCCCACCATACTTAGATATATTGTTCCAAGCGCCTCAATCTGCATCGAACCCAATACCTTCGAGCCCTCAAATTACAATTAACAGCAGCACAGGAATTCTCACAGGCGTTCCCACTGCATCTGGTGCTTATTTGTTAGGGTTTTGCGTGGAAGAATATCGCAACGGAGTTTTAATTAATAATTTAAGAAGAGACATTCAAATTTCTACGGCAAACTGCTCCCCTGTTATTGTGTCTGCGATTCAAAATCAGACTCAATTTTGCGACGGACTTAGCGTTCAATTTACCAACACTTCTACATCCAATGGAAATGTTCCAAATTTCTTTTGGGATTTTGGAGTCCCTTCCTTAACCAATGATACCTCGAGAGCAACAAGTCCCAGCTTTGTCTATCCAGATACCGGCCTGTACTTCATTACTCTCATTGTAAACCCTGATTTTCCTCAATGCAGCGACACAACAGTCCAACCATTTCAAGTGAATCGTCTTCTAGCTCCAACCCTAAATGTAACCGGCGATGGATGTCTCAACAATAATAGTTTTGATTTTACCGTTGGTGGAGCATTTGAAAACACAGCAACTTTTCAATGGAACTTTGGTCCACAAGCAACGCCTCAAAGTAGTAACCTGCCAAATGTGACAGGGGTAACGTTTAATTCTAGTGGTTCCATCCCAGTTCAAGTAGTGGTTAGTCAGGACCAATGTTCCGAAACATTAAACCAAACGGTAATTATTTTCGACAACCCAGATGGAGATTTTACCACCATAGACACAACTGGTTGTTCCCCGCATAGTGTAACCTTTAATAGCACCATTACTGACCCTGGAGCAGGAGTAAACCAAGGAGTTTATAAATGGAATTTTGGAGATGGTTCACCAATCTCAAATCTGATCAACCCAACGCATCAATACGCGCAAGATGGCAGCTATGAAGTTATCTTAACTTATGAATCAATCGGATCCTGCATAGATACGCTTGTTATTCAAAAACCTAATTTAATAAGGGTTGGCCAGCAATTCAGTAATAATAATACTGACTTTTCAGCTAGCCCTCCTGCCGGTTGTTATCCGCTAGAAGTGCAGTTTAACAACTTGTCGACTTTTGATGGAACGGCCACTTATGTATGGAACTTTGGGGATGGCTCAGCCAATTCTACCGCTATAAATCCAATACACGAATACACCGCAAATGGTTACTATGATGTTACTTTAACCATGACAACCGTTGGCGGATGTGCTCAGGTTTTAACAAAAAAAATAGACTCCGCCATTTACATTTCATTGGATTCCAGTAAAAACAAAATAGGTTTTAAAGTGAATCAGGATACGGGTTGCGCACCGGTTGACATTCAATTTACCGATACCTCGTTTTTTGAAGGAGCAGCCCAGTTTAAATGGTATTTTGGTGACGGAGACAGTTCCGAGTTGCAAAACCCATTACACACTTATCAGAACGATGGAATTTACGACGTACAACTGGTCCTACAAACGACAGAAAAATGTGTGGACACATTGCAACTAACAAAGCCTGCCTATATTGAAACAGACATTAAATTTAGTACCAACGAGGTTGGATTTGATTACTTTCCTAAGGAAGGATGCGGTCCACTGACAGTGCAATTTACAGACTCTTCGAAATTCTTGGGCACGCCACAATACTTTTGGGATTTTGGCGATGGGTCCAGTTTTAATGCTCAACAGAACCCAAGTTATACCTTTACAGATACTGGTAAATATTCCGTGGGATTATTGTTAATTACAAGTGACAAATGCGTGGATACTATTCGAACGTTAATTGGTGACACCGTGAAAGTTTTTCCGACACCAATTGCTCAAATTACTTATTTAGACACCTCTAAAAGCCTTAAAGAAGCAGAGTTTGAGTTTTCTAATGCAGGCAGCCAAGACGTCAGTTCTTCGAGGTATTTAATAAATGGTCAGGAAGTTTCACAAAGCGATATGATATCGTATCGTTTTAAAGATACCGGACACTTTCAAGTCGACTACATTGGAATCAACAACTTTGGATGTGAAGATACTAGCACAGCTCAAGTGTTTGTATTTGATGAATTCCAATTCATTGTCCCAAATGTTTTTACCCCAAATGGCGATGGTATTAACGACAAATTTAGAGTGGAAGCTTGTGGAGTATATGATTACGAAATCAAAATTTTTAACCGATTTGGAGAAAAATTATTTGAAAGTAACAATCTAAACATTAACTGGGATGGAAGAGTTTCAGGTCGAGTTGCCAATTCTGGTGTATACTTCTACACCATTAAGATACGGGAGTTTAGAAACCAAATATTGGATTATAATGGCAGCATAACGCTGCTTAAAGATTAGCTAATAAAGCTTCAAAGGAACTTTTGCTTCATGAGAAACACGTACCTTTTTCTTCATTAAAAAAGCTCTTCCCGTAATGTAACCTTCTACTTTAAAGTCTACTTCGCTACTTCCAAATGTTAAACTTAACATTTTCGTTAAGGCCCCATCTGCAAAATCTTTAAAATCACTTTTCATCAACACCTTGTGGTATTCTTCGGAGTTCTTTGGAATCTTAATATTATTGTCAATACTCGCTTTAGCTAACTTTGACCCTTTAATGTAAACATCAAACTCAGAGTCAACCATGCTCAGCTGGAAACTATTTGGGTTTTTAATTTTAATTTCAGACTCTACAAGTAATCCTTTTTTAGAGAATTCTAATAGTTTCACGTATTTGATTTCTGTGATCTCAACCTCTTCGAAAGAGCAAGAATTAAAGCTAAGAAGAGCAACCAGAATAATACTGAGTTTAAACCATTTCTTCATTTACTTTTTATTAGAATAACTTTCATAAAAATAAGAAATGGTCTCAATTCCCTTTAGGAAGTTTTCTATTCCATAATGCTCATTTGGTGAGTGTATTGCATCTGTATCTAACCCAAAACCTAGTAAAATAGATTTTAATCCTAAAACCTCTTCAAAAAGTGCAACTATTGGAATACTTCCTCCCGCTCTAACTGGTACAGGAGTTTTACCAAATGCTTTCACAATCGCCTCGCTAGCTGCTGCATATTCGGGAATGTCAATTGGCATTACATATGGCTCTCCACCATGGTGAGGTCTAACATTGACTTTTACCGATTTTGGAGCTATAGACTCAAAGTGTTTTTTAAACTTAGCAGTAATCTCCTCATCAGATTGATTTGGAACTAATCTCATGGAAATTTTTGCAGAAGCTTTAGACGGAAGTACTGTTTTTGCACCTTCTCCAATATATCCACCCCACATTCCATTTACATCTAGAGTTGGCCGAATTCCTTTTCGCTCAATGGTAGTATAACCAGCCTCTCCATGAACTTCATCAATTCCTAATTTAGCTTTATAATCGTTTAAATCAAAAGGTGTTTTACCCATCAATTCTCTTTCTTTAGCGCTCGCTTCTAACACATTGTCATAAAATCCTGGTATGGTTATGTAATTGTTCTCGTCCTTTAAGGAAGCAATCATTTCACACAATATATTAATAGGATTAGCCACTGCTCCTCCATAAACCCCTGAATGCAAATCTCTGTTCGGTCCTGTAACTTCCACCTCAATGTAACTAAGTCCTTTTAATCCTGTGGTGATCGATGGGTTTTCCATCGACAACATGGAAGTATCAGAAATTAAGATAATGTCTGCCTTTAGTTTTTCTTTGTACTCTGTAATAAAACTTTCTAAGTTCGCCGAACCAACTTCCTCTTCTCCCTCTATAATAAACTTAACATTACATGGCAGTTGATTTGTTCGCATCATTAATTCAAAGGCCTTTACATGCATAAACATTTGCCCTTTGTCATCGCAAGCTCCCCTTGCATAAATCTTTTCATCTTTTATTACCGGCTCAAAAGGAGGACTGTCCCATAACTCTAGAGGATCAGCAGGCTGCACATCGTAGTGCCCATAAACCAGTATTGTTGGTTTGGAAGGATCTATCATTTTCTCCCCATAAACTACCGGAAATCCTGCTGTTTGACACAATTCTGTATTGTCGGCACCAGCTTCTTCCAATGATTTCCTAACAGATTCTGCGGCGTTCATTACATCTCCTTTATATGCTGAATCTGCACTAATAGAAGGTATTTTTAATAACTCTATTAACTCGTTTATAAATCGACTTTTGTTTGCTTTTATGTACTCTGAAACTTCTTTCATGCTCTCTACTTTTGTGAATCTTAAAATTACGATTTGAAAAATTGCTTTTCTCTCATTTAGATCAAAACTTCACCGTTCATTTCTTTGGGAATGGTTAAGCCCATTATTTTTAAAATAGTAGGTGCTACATCCGCCAACTTGCCATCTTTTATCTTTTTGTAATCAGAATCCAGCAAAATTATTGGAACCAAATTAGTGGTATGCGCCGTGTTAGGGCTTCCATCTTCATTTATGGCAAAGTCAGCATTTCCATGATCTGCTATTACCACAAATGAGTAGTTATTTTCTAATCCTTTCTTAATGATTTCGCCTGTACATTGATCTACTTTCTCCACCGCCTTGATAATTGCATCGTAAACGCCTGTATGTCCTACCATGTCAGGATTAGCAAAATTCAGACAAATAAAGTCAGGGCTTGAGGATTCCATCTCCGCAATCACTTTATTTTTAACTTCTTCTGCACTCATCTCTGGCTGCAAATCATAGGTCGCTACTTTTGGAGAATTTGCCATTAGTCTTTTTTCACCTTCAAACGGAATTTCCCTTCCACCGGAAAAGAAAAAAGTAACGTGCGGGTATTTCTCCGTTTCTGCTATTCGGATTTGTTTTTTACCGGCATCCGCTACCACTTCGCCCAGCGTATTTTTCAAGTTGTCTTTTCGAAATAACACCTTCACATTTTCGAAATTGTCGTCGTAATTCGTCATGGTAACGTAATACAAAGGCAATCTTTGCATCCCATACTCTAAAATATCCTCTTGGTGCAATGCCCTTGTTATTTCACGGCAGCGATCTGTTCGGTAGTTAAAGCAAATCACTACATCTTCCGCTTGAATGGTTGCTATTGGGCTTCCGTCTTTACTGGCTATAAAGTGTGGCTCTACAAACTCGTCGGTAATGTTATTTTCATAGGACTTTTCAAGTAATTCCATTGCAGATTTGGCAGGTGTTCCCTCACCTCTAACCATTAAGTCGTAGGCTTTTTGGATTCTCTCCCAACGCAAATCCCGATCCATAGCATAATACCTTCCTATTACCGTAGCTATTTTTGTCGGGCTATCCTCAAGGGATTTCTCCAACTCTTCCACGAAACCAATCCCACCATTAGGGTCTGTGTCACGGCCATCTGTAAATGCATGAATAAAACTTTTCTTAACTCCTACTTCTGCTGCTATTTGGCAAAGCTTTACTAAATGTTTCTGGTGAGAATGAATTCCACCATTTGAAAGCAAACCTAAAAAATGAACTTGTTTTTCGTTCTTCTTCGCATATTCGAATGCCTTCAATAGTTCGCCATTAGATGCAATAGAATTGTCTTCACACGCTTTATTAATTTTCACCAAATCTTGGTATACTACCCTTCCTGCTCCGATATTTAAGTGTCCAACTTCTGAGTTTCCCATTTGCCCTTTCGGCAAACCAACAAACTCCCCATCCGTTCTCAAACGCGCATTGGGATATTGTTTTAATAGGTTATCGAAAACTGGCGTGTTGGCATTAAATATGGCATCAGAATGATCTCTCTTGCCATATCCCCAACCATCTAAAATGAGTAATGCTACTTTTTTTTTGGCGTCCATGGAATAAAATTATAGGTTTTTTAGCATCCAAACGTCGCAATTATCGTGACCAGAATTTCCCAAGGAGTGGTTCAGGTACTTAAAATCATATCGCTCATACATTTGAACTGCTTTACTAAAACTTGGTTGACTTTCGATGTAAAGAAACTGGTACTTAAAATCACGAGCCGCCTGAATCGATTTCTCGAATAAAGTTTTTCCAATCTTTTTCCCTCGAGCTTCACTTGCTAAATAAAACTTAACCAACTCGGCATAACCATTGTCTAATCCGTTGGTCGGGAAAATACCACAACAACCAACTACTAGCCCCTGGTCCTCCGCAACAAATAAGATTGCATTTTTTTTGGTTTCAAACAGTTCAAATAATGCGTCGGTAGTAGGGTCTTCGTACACGGTTCCTGTAAGCGGAGCACCGAACTCAATAAAAGCGGCTCGTATTATTTGCGCCAAAACCAAATTATCCTCCCTTCTTACTTCCCTAATCTTTATACCATTCATCTTCGTAAATAAAAAAAGCCATTTCACTTTGGAAACGGCTTTATCATTATTTTAACCCATCGCTTTGTCGTTCAGCAGACTGGGATTCAAACCAAAGTTTTAGATAAGACTTTTTCATTCTTTTCGTATACTTTTTATCCCTAACAAAAGCTCCTTTTCTCTCATCAAAAGATACCAGGCCTACTGGAAAATCTAAGAAAGAAGTGTTGACATGCTCCAGTTCTTTCTCTCTAAATATGTCAATGTCAAAATCATACTTTAACTGAGACTTTTTTAACTTTCCCGGCACCTTTGTGTCGATCATAAATCGCTTCGCATGAAAGTTTGGCGCGGTAATTTCGATCGTCACCATAGCATTTAAGGGCAAATTGGTAATGAAACGGTTCGATGATTTAACATGAATCTCTTTAAGTAATTCATTGTTGCTGTATATGTTTACTACAACATCCTTTACCCTTTCATCGTTGTTGTAAATCATTCCTTTTAACTCCAAACTATCCAAAGGTCCCGCAGTAATGGATGCCTCAGCCGTTAGGAATAGTCCTAGTAGCAATATGAAAGGCAGTATTGATTTTAACGTTTTCATTGGCATAGTTTGATGTAAATGTAATTATTTACTGTCTAGTTGCCCCAAAATAAGGTGTCAATCTTTCGTTAAGCTCCTGTCCAAACTCTTTTTGCGGATACAGTTGATTCGTCATCACCACCAATCTATTCAATATTCCTTTTGCTTGCTGTAAGTCGTTTTTTATAGAAACCTGAAATTCAGGAGCTAAACTTTCGTAGTAAATCACTTCCTTTTCATAAATATCAACCAGACGCAACACTATCTCATTGGCTCTTTCAAACTCTCCTATTCCATAATAGTTTTCTGCTAAAAACATAACAAAGTAATCGTAGGGCACATTTCGTTCAGGCATTACTTCAAACGCTTTATCCAATACTAGTTTTGCCTTATCTAATTTATTCTCTTCAATCAGCTGATCCGCTAAACGAGAGAAAGTAATTCGCAAACTCATTGTCATTCTGCGATTTGTCTCATCCATGTAAATATCATCTGTATCCATTCCGCCCCAATGGAAATCTTCCATCAATCGCTTGTACAAAATATCAGAATTCACATACCCTGGGTTGCCATCTCCTCGACCTTGCTTTTTTATTGGAACCAATCGATATGCCATTCCTTCTGCTCTGAAGTAATCCTCCAATCCTATATAACTAGCTAAACCAGTTGTGCTTGCAAAATAAATTGGTCTCTCCCAATTGTTTGAACTTAAAATATCTAGAATGGTCAAATCATTTTTCAGAACGTATGACTTTTTAATTTCCCAAGTAATTTCATCAACAATCTGATCTGCCTTTTCAGCTGGAACGGTTCCATTTGCTAAAACCTTTTCTTTATCCACAGAAATCTTCAACTTTTTAGTTGGGATGTAGTCAATTTTTTGACCTGTTCCCACCGGAATTTTCGTTTGTTGATTGTCCGATTTGATAAAGTCAATCAAATCATCCACGTCAATGTGTCCTTTAATTTGTTTTCTTTCATAGACTGGTAAATAATCATTTGTTCCTTGACGAATTTTCTTTTCGGGAAGTGTCAATGGAATAGGATCTGACTCGTATGCTTTTAAACGCATTTGATTCACGTACCAATCCGTGTTCAGAAGACTTAAGTTAATCACTCTGACATCTGTCCTATACTCCTCTACTTCTTGCACATACCATAAAGGGAAGGTATCGTTATCTCCATTGGTAAACAATATTGCATTAGGCTCACAAGAGTCCAAGTAGTTTTTTGCGAAATCTCTACCAGTGTATCTGTCAGCTCTAGTATGGTCATTCCAGTTTTCAGAAGCCATTATACCCGGAACCGCAATTAAAGTTACTGCCGTTATCCCTATTGCTACAATTCCGTTCGACTTTCCTCGAGTTACGAGATCGTACAGTGCATACACTCCTAATCCAATCCAAATGGCAAAAGCGTAGAAGGATGCAGCGTATGCGTAATCTCGTTCTCTAGGTTGCAATGGATATTGATTCAGATATAACACAATTGCTAGGCCGGTGAAAAAGAACAAAAGCATAACAATGCTACCGTCTTGTTTATCTCTGGTGAACTGGAATACTAATCCAATCAATCCTAGAATGAGTGGTAGCATGTAATATTTGTTATTCGCTCTGCTTTCGGTTATCATTTCAGGCAAATTATCTTGTGTGCCCAACCTCATCTCGTCGATGAACTTAATTCCACTAATCCAGTTGCCATGAATTACATTGCCATGTCCTTGAATGTCATTCTGCCTTCCTGCAAAGTTCCACATGAAGTACCTCCAGTACATCCAAGTCATTTGATAGTTAAATAAGTATGACATATTCTCGCCAAACGTGGGTGTATTAATAACCTTAGTTTCACCACTTGCATCTTGATATCGTACCGGCTTACCTTTGAAGTTTGCCCACTTTACATATTGGCCTTTGTGCCTAGCCTCGGTGCTCCACATTCTTGGCAATACTGTTTTAAAACGACTATCGTAATTCGGAACTGAGTTCTTTCTATCATCTGTAACGATGTACTTGCCTGTTTCTTTATCTTGGAAGTAAACTGGTTTGCCATCTGCATAAGGATCTTTAGTATCCAACGGCGTATTAAATGAATGGCCATTAAACAGTGGTCTGTCGCCATACTGCTCACGATTTAAATAAGAAAGGAATGTAAAAACGTTTTCAGGATTATTTTCGTCCATTGGCGTGTTTGCATTGGAACGAATTAAGATCACTGCAAAAGACGAATACCCTAAGATGATTGCTGAAACACACAAGAAAATAGTGTTAAGCACAACCTTAGAGTTTTTCTGCGTGTAGTGTAAACCATATGCCAAACCTCCAACAACGAGTGCCAAGTAAACAAAGAAACCTGTATTAAACGGCAACCCAAAGCTGTTTGTAAACAACAATTCGAACCATGAGGCCATTACGATTAAACCGGGTATTATCCCATATTGTATGGCAGCTAAAATAACTACAGAAAGACCTAGTGCAATAATGATTCCTTTGGGTGTTGGTTTGTACTTTTTGAAATAATACACCATTACAATTGCCGGAATTGCCAATAAGTTCAATAGGTGAACGCCAATAGAAAGCCCCATTAAGTAGGCAATCAAAATAATCCATCTCAAGTTATGACTTTCATCTGCCACGCCTTCCCATTTTACTATGGCCCAAAAGACAACTGCTGTAAATAACGAGGATAACGCGTAAACCTCCCCCTCCACGGCTGAGAACCAAAAGGAGTCGGAGAAAGTATATGCTAATGCTCCAACTAGTCCGCTACCAATTACTGCTATAATCTTGGGGGTAGTTAACTCTCCACCTTTTAAGGCCAACTTTTTTCCAAAAGCAGTAATGGTCCAAAACAAGAACAGGATGGTGAAAGAACTTGCTAAAGCAGACAACGAATTAATCATTAATGCTGCATCTTCTGGAGATCCAAACAAGGTAAAAAATCGCGCTAACATCATAAAAAATGGCGCTCCTGGAGGGTGACCAACCTCTAATTTAAAGGCAGTTGCAATAAATTCTCCACAATCCCAAAAACTTGTCGTTGGCTCAATGGTTAATAGGTAAACGGCAGAGGCTATAATCCAGGTAATCCAGCCAATACTAAGGTTTAGTTTTTTAAATGTAGTCATGTGCTTTATTTAGTGCTCGTTTTAAATCGGTTGCGAAGATAAAAAAACTACTTCAAATGCGTTCAAATACTTTTCTTAAGAAAGTATAAATATTTGTGAACTTTTTTTTACTTTTGTCACCCGTTACAAAATTGTCCGATGGTGTAACTGGCAACACGTCTGTTTTTGGTACAGAAGAGTCTAGGTTCGAGCCCTAGTCGGACAACAAAAGTTCTTTTAAATTGAAAAAGTTTTACGACTTGGGCGAGAAGTTTATGCTGAGCGGAGTTTATCGAAGCGAAGTAAGCCCTAGTCGGACAACAAAAGTTCTTTTAAATTGAAAAAGTTTTAAGACTTGGGCGAGAAGTTTATGCTGAGCGGAGTTTATCGAAGCGAAGTAAGCCCTAGTTGGACAACAAAAGTTCTTTTAAAAGTTAAGTGGTAATTGAGTTGAAACGACTACATTTGCCGCCCTCTTAAAAAAGAGAAGTTCTTAACAATAACAACGCGAGAGTAGCTCAGCTGGTAGAGCACGACCTTGCCAAGGTCGGGGTCGCGGGTTCGAATCCCGTCTCCCGCTCGCAGTCCTCTTTTCGGAGAGGATTTTTTATGGAAGTGTCTTCTGAACACAAGTTTGGAATGTACCAATCGCTCCCGAAAGCTTTCGGGATGGAATTGGTAGACACGTCACGCTAAAGCGTGATGGTCATGGCGGCCTTCTAATAAGTTATTTGAATTAAAAATCCTTATTTCGATAAGGTAAATGGAAGTGTCTTCTGAACGAAAGTTTGGAATGTACCAATCGCCAACCTAAATTTATTTACGGTTGACACGCCCGGGTGGTGGAATTGGTAGACACGCAGGACTTAAAATCCTGTGGCCATTGCGGCCGTGCCGGTTCGACCCCGGCTCCGGGTACTAAAAAAGCGAAGAGCAATCTTCGCTTTTTTTGGTTTAAACAGTTCTAACTGATCACAAAAGAAAATAGAAATCGCCATTACGGCTGTGCCCCGCTCAAGCGAGGCTCAATTATATTAAGAAAAAAGGGACTGCTATTTCTAGTAGTCCCTTTTTTTGTGCCTTAAATAAGTTACTATTCCAAATTGATTAGGCAAGTTGATTGTACCTGACTCTTATGGTATGCGCTGATAAATCTCTCTTGAATATGTAATATTATCTTCGTTGTAGTCGATAATACTGAACGTTGTTGCGCTTATAACTGTTACTTTGAATTTCCAATAACCAATAGTACTAAATGGATCATCACCAGTTCCATAATGAAAGGTATCTGTACATGGAAAGTAGGCCCATTCTGAGGAATATTGAATTGTTGGCATGGTACCAGAAGAATACTGCAACAGACTACCATCACTGCCTAGCCAAATTTGACTACCGTTGCCGGATGCATAGTTTCTCTCATATAGTTCCAATTCAGTTTTAGTATTATCTTTATAATCAAGCGATTCATACCTGACTAATTCCCATTTCTTTTGAGAGCCACCTGTTAATAGTTGTGAGACAGCAATAAACTCCTGGTCACGAGCACACCAATCTCCGCTTTCGTCAGTACCAGCATAAAGAGGATTGAAACCTATAAAAGCATACTCACTTACATCATTTGATGATCTTCTGATTATCCTAGAGTTCGGATCATTAGGGTCTTCTCTAAAGAACCAGAAATATTCATTTTCATTAATCTCAAGAGAAATGTATGCGCCTGATTCAGAAATATACCAATAGCCCCAATCCCAAGTTTCTTGAACTATGTTATAGCGTTCAAAAGTTCCCTCAGCTGAGAACAAAAATGCGTGATCTTGCAATTCAGACTCTGAACCGGATGTAGAATTTGATTTTACTGCACTATAAGGCGCATAATTAATATCAGCAATAGTATTAGATAAAATACTACTGAACATATCGGAGGCTACACTTCCTATTTCATCAGAGGCAATTTTAAAATTCTCATCATTCCCATCAATTCTTATACTATATCCAATCCCTTTTTTTGTTGCAACTGGATTAGTAGAATTATGATCTACAGGTTGTCCAATAAGATTTATCCTATTGCCATCTATTAAACTAATAGAGGTCGGTACTTACATGCATAATTATTATTAACTTAGTATCTTGAATTACAACACCATGAAAGATTTATTTAAAGGTCGAGACCTCTTAGAGTTTGCTGCTCACTTTGGG
>Ga0307934_1000689_pt1 | contig 24098 bp, 16 predicted proteins | sample OrgLakmetageno90_FD_201838 | JGI IMG/M metagenome (GOLD analysis project Ga0307934, IMG submission 201838) | Saline water microbial communities from Organic Lake, Antarctica - #90 | ecosystem: Environmental > Aquatic > Non-marine Saline and Alkaline > Saline | place: Antarctica: Organic Lake... | reverse complement strand
GAAGGTCAGTTTTTCAGGTACCATTTTGGAAGCGGCCGTTAGTGCTTGGTGGATTGGTTAGGCTCTTGAAATCATAGCACTTTCAGCCGCTTTCTTTTATACCCTCATGAGAAATTCGGGCTAGGCACTCAGTAAGACCAACCCTCAAAAGCCAGCGGCGATTGATTGAGTAAATCCCGACGTTCCCGCCAGTCTGGCATCAGCCGGTTCAGATGCGCCTTGAAGCGTTCATTGTGATGACGCTCCAATAGATGAACCAGCTCGTGGACAAGGATGTATTCCAGGCACTCAGGCGGCTTTTTCGCCAACTCAAGGTTCAGCCAAACTCGGGACGTAGTCGTATTACAACTACCCCATTTGGTTTTCATTTTTTTGATACCAATAAACGAGGCCTGCACTCCGACCACAGGTTGCAAGTGTTCAATTAATGCAGTGACGCGCTTGTTCATTTCGTCGCGGTAAAACTTGTTTAACGCTCGCTGCCTGTTTTCTTGAGTCGTGCCAGGTGTAACGGTTAGCCGGAGCTTGCCGCCGGTGATTTCGACGTGATGTTGGCATCTCTGTTCACGTACATCGAGTCGATAATGACGCCCCCAGACATAGTGCGACTCTCCACTTTCCAAGGACCTCTCTGACTGTCTCGGCTGGTCGGCGAAGTTTCGCTGTTGCGTCCGAATCCATGGAATTCGGGCAATCAAGGCCATCCGGATGGCGTTCTCAGTCATCCTGTCGGGCGCTGAAACGCGAACTTTCCCATCGGGTGGAAGAACACTGACATGCAGATGCTTGATTGCTTTCCGATTCAGCTGGAATTCCAGGTCACCGATACGCAAGTCACCCATTACTGGTATTCCTTCTGTGTCCGGGCTAATTCCATGACTTGCTGAATATCCACATCATAGTCTTCCGCTTCTTGGCGGACTGCATTGGCAACCTCTCGCTCTTTAAAGCGATCGCCAACCCAGTCGGCTTTTTTGGTGAAACGAATTGCTGCATCAATTTTGGTGACCAGTAACTCGTCTTCTCCCAAATTGTCATACAGAGCCCGCTTAGCCGCCGTATCCATCGAAGTCGGATAATCAGATGATGCCCCCTCCGGATGCAGAACCTTGCCAGCGAGTTCTTTAATGCGCTCCAAATATTCCTGGTAATCGAGTGCTTTCCGGCGACGCTGTTCAATTAACTCATCCAGCAGGACCGACATCCTCTCGTAATACTTAGGATTGACCGGGTTTTCATCAACAATCGTTTTCCGTACGTTATTCTCGATGGTCTCAGCCATGGCGTTGGGATCATCCCTAAGGCTTTTGGGCATATCTTCCACCGCATCTGCACCTTTCTGAACGACCAGTTCAATCAACCCAAGCTCCTCAAAATCCATTAACACTTCGCTGTCATCAGCGCGGATATATTTGTCGAGGAGATATCGCATCGCGGGCTCGAAGCGCTTCATATCCACGTGGTCACGACTGGCGAGCTTTACTTCATCCCGAGCCTTCTGATAGTGAGACACTTCGGTCCGGATTCGCTCGACGTGGTCGGCACTGTAACCAGCATCCGGGAGTTCATTAGCGATATTGGCAAATGCACGGAGTAATTTGGCAACGCTCTGGTACAAGGTAAGACGAAGCGACTCTTTTTCGGGCAGTTCGCTCTGATTGCTACCAGACTCGCCACAGAAATAATGGATGTAGTCAGAGGTATTACGCGGGTACCTTACAGGCTCGCAAAGGCTGCGAACCATTTCCAAAGCATTCTCAAGATCCAATTTTGACTGTTCCAGTCGATCCTTCAGTAGCCCAGCCACATCGTCCTCGTCGTATCCCGAGAAGGCTTCCGCTGTGAAGTCCTTAATAGCCCTGTCCAGCGAATTAAACAGATCCTTGTAGTCGATGATGTAACCGTATTCTTTGTCATCACCATCCAGTCGGTTTACACGGCAGATCGCCTGAAAAAGATTGTGATCGGCCATTTGTTTATCAATGTAAAGGTATGTGGCTGAGGGCGCATCAAAACCGGTCAGCAGCTTGTCCACCACAATTAATAGACGCATTTGGCCGGGTTCATTAATGAACTGCCTCTTCACTTCTTTCTCAAAGGTCTCAACTTTACCGGCCGCCTCATCGGGCGATGACTCGAAATAATCCGCCAGCATTTTTCGATAGATATCATATTTAAAGAGCCTTTCGGTCAGCCCCTCACCGGTTTCCTCACCCTTGATACTGGCCACTGTCGGCTGATAGCTCGTGACGATTGCAATTTTCCCGGCCAGATCAGTCTGGTTGAAAAGCTGGTACGCACTGCAAGCCTGATAGACGCTGCCGCACACAAGCATCGCATTCCCATAACCGTCCATCAGGCGAGGTTTGGTCTCCATGTCCATCAGGATGTCACTGACAATCTGCTCCAGCCGCGATTTACTGGACAGAACCTTCTGCATGGTTCCCCACTTTTGTTTAAGCTGGGTTCGTGCAATGTTGGAAAGCCCTCGGGTTTTCGCCTGAAACCAGGCATCAATTTTCTTCGGGGAGGTAATGTGCTGATCGATATCCCTCGCTTCGTAGCGCAGATCCAAAACCACACGATCGGACACGGCTTCGTCGAATTTATAGGTGTGGATATAGGGCCCAAAGACTTCTATCGATTTTTTCTTATCTTGCTTGAGAAGCGGCGTTCCAGTGAACCCGACAAACATTGCGCCAGGCACAATCGCTTTCATCGCATCGTGGAGCTTGCCGGACTGAGTCCGGTGACATTCATCAACGAAGACAAAAAGGTTGCCCTTTGCACTGAAATTCGTTGGCAATGATTGTTTCAACTCTTCAATAAAGTCATTGGTGGTGCTTTCATCTTCATCGGCCTCCCCACGACCAAATTTGTGCACGAGAGAACACATTAGCCATGGTGTTGGTTGATTAAGAGTCGCGACCAGATCCGCGCCGCTTTTCGTGCGGTAAATCTCTTCATCAACCCCGTTAAATACCTTCTCAATTTGATCATCCAGCTCCGTCCGATCCGTCACGATCAAAACACGGGCGTCCTTCTGATTCTCACGTATCCATTTTGCCAGCCATACCATGGTAAGGCTCTTGCCTGAGCCTTGAGTGTGCCAAACAATTCCATCCTTCCGCTGGGGAACGTGGTTTTCTTTTGCGGCCTGAACACCAAAAAATTGATTGTGCCTACAAGTCTTTTTAACCCCGGCGTCAAAGACGATGAAGTCGTGAATGATTTCCAGAAGGCGTTCTTTCCGGCAAAGATTGGCTAACTGGTAATCGAGGCGGTTTTCGTAGGGGTTGGGTGCGTTATCTTCATATTTAGGCGGTAACTTCTCCTTCCACTCCAGATAAAATCGCTCTGGCGTTTCGATAGTCCCATAACGCAACCCCTGGGTGTCATTGCCTGCCATCACCAGTTGCATGGTCGTAAAAAAATTTCGAATGAAATCTTTTTTCTGATTATCTAGGTTTTGGTGAATACCCTCACTAACGCTGACAGACGATCGTTTAAGTTCCACTACACCCAGCGCAATGCCGTTTACATAAAGAACGATATCGGGGCGCTTCTTATTTTCACCAGCGATGGAGACTTCTTCGGCAATAGCAAAATCATTATTCTCGGGGTTTTGCCAGTCGATCAGCCAAACTGTCTGCTTCTGCTCACCCGCGCCTTCCCTGTCTTTTATCCCGTAACGCAGCAGGCGATAGACATCCTTATTGGCATAGTAGAGCTTTTTCCCCTCGCCAAGAGCTGCCGCCATATCGAGTTGCCGCAGCGCCCGCTTGATAAGTACTTCTTTTACTCCGCGCCCACGCAACCACTCGGCCAATATTTCAACTTCAACATTGCGGTTCCCCTCACGATCCTGCCAATCGCCCAGGTACCGGTAGCCTAGATCTTTTTGAAAGAGAGACACTATACGATTCTGCGTCGCTCGCTCTTTCTGTCCGACTGTAGACATATACCTCCCCTTACCCATTCATCTAGCTATTCTGCGATTTTCTTAAAATGCGAGCGCCTAGGGTTTAGCCGCTGTTGCTTTCGATAGACACTGCCTTCCATCCCCAGCTAGCGCGTTTCTTATCGAAATTAAGCAAAGCAACACCGCTCACGGTTTCGTCGTCTTCAATACCGTTGCCACTAACGATCGGAGGGGGAATAAAAATATCTGACGCTGTAAAACCCATTCCGTTGCTGACTCGAACGGTTTCTCGGAAGGTTTTTCGTATAGAGGCATCCGGCTCTTTATCCGTCCGTGCCGCTTTTAATACCCTAAAGCGGGTGCCTTGTTTGGTCGTATATTTTGACAGCGTGACCGCTATCGCCTCTCCCTCCCGGAATTCAGCTTTCAGCTCAGCAAATGGAATAACCCCGTCCACTTTTTGGTCGACGATGAAATGAATCACCTTCTTGTCCTTATTCACGTGATCCACAACGCCGACGCGCTCGGTAAAAACATCCCATGAATTTCCCGACTCTCTCTTCGCGACAACAAAGACCTGAAACCTGTCTTGTGCGTCACGCTCGCCTTTTATTCGAATGGCATCTCCAGCACTAACATCAGAAAGCTCAAATTTGCTTTCCGGAATTGCCACTTCCAATGGCTCAGCCGACGTCTTAAGAAACAGTTTTCGTTTCGGTTTATCTTCTTTACCTGGCACCGAAAACACGTCCCCAACGTTGCCAGTAATCCATGGCAGCTGGCTAACCAGGAGTGTTTCAGCCTCCGAGCTATTTGCCTTGTAATAATCATTATTGGAGGGGGTTTGAGTAACTTCGGCGTACCAGGGCTGTACAACCATCTGCTCAATGTCCGCCGGAATTTTTAGCCCTTCCTGTTCTTTGTGGTCCACAACGCGGCTGATTTCATGTTTGGCTTCAGCGAGCTCCCCGCGATCGATCAATAATTTCGCGAGCTTTCTTCTCACCTTGCCCGTGAATTTATCGTCAGAAGAACACAGGAGTGCTTTGCAATAACAACTCAGTGACACATCGTGTTCAGAGCCAAAACTGATGTCGCCCAGCAACTCCCAGGTCCAATAATCATTAGCTTTTGCACGGGTCACATCTAACGCAAACGTTAGAGCGTCATCATTTCTGCCAAGTCCCAACAGAACCTTTGCTTTATTCAGACTCAGCCAGATATTTTCAGGGCACTCGGAAATGGCTTTATCCACGTGGGGGAGAATGTAGGAAAGGCTTTCACGATCGTTTGATTTCGCAGCTTCTTTACTGGCCTGCTGAATGACTTTTTCAGCAAGGGAAGGAAGTTCTTTGCCGTCATCGGTTACAAATCGTTCCCAATCCTCGGGACGCAAAAAATCCAGCCCCCACAGACGCGAGAACGCCAGCATGCTGAACCGCTCTGCCCCAGCAAATTTCGACGCAACCTGAAGAAAGCAAGTGTGCAGCAGCGAGGGCTTCTCCGCATTCAGTTTCAAGTACTCATTCAGGTTTCGCTTTACCGCAAGAACGTCGATTGGGTCCTTGGCCATAAGTTCTTTGGTGATTTTATAAAGCTCCCAGCCAAAGGAGGTCTGAATATCGTGATCGTCCGCTCCTGATCGAAGGAGTTGACGATAGAGATCTGCCGCCTCGCTGTGTCGCCCGGCCTTACTTACCTGTTTTGCCTTGCCCGCAAGTCGACCAACGGGATTGCAAAGTGAGATCGCCTGTTCACGTTGCTTGGTGAGCACTTCATCGACGACAGGAACGTCGATGGATTCAAGTTGCTGACGGTAATGGTCCAGGTTCTCAGTTCTTTCCGCTTTCGCATCCCGCTTGATCAGATCAATCAGGCACCAACCAAAGGCTCTCGCATCCCATTCATCTGGGCTTGGAGAATTCATAAGCTGCAAAGCCATCTGGTAGGCTTCGTCCAGCTGCTTTTCCCTACGCTTGGCGAATACCTCCTTACTGCTTGTCATGCGCTAAGCCCCTCAGTCAGCATTAGTTGCACCTCACCAACCAGACTGCCGGGTGAACAGGCAGTTATCAGGGCCTGGCATTTAGTAAACCGGCTCCCACCGTCAAAGAAGATGTCGTAAACCGCCACTTCGCTTCCACGGTTGAAGGTATATCTCAGGCTCCACGGGTGCTTAATGACATTCTGAATTGCAATTTCCCGCTCCTCAGCCAATGGTATCAACCGGTGGTGGAGCTCATTGAGGAACTCTTCTTCAAAGTTGAAGCGGTCAGCGGGAACGGTCGAACCACTGGCAACAGGTGCCCCTTTCAAGGGCGCCAGCAATCCGATAATTTGAGACGACAGTTCTGAAAGTTGCGGGGAGGTAACTCGGGAAATTTTTTCTTTCCCGTTGTAACCAATATCGACCCTGGCGAAATCCTCGCCAAGCCTGAACGTGTACGCCTCCTGATACTGATTGTGCCCAATCCCCTCAATACTGATATCCGTACCGGCAATTAAATCCTGAACGCGCTTTAACAGTGCGATTAAGAAGGGAGCGGTGGCGGGTATACCAAATGTATTGGCACTATGCTCTTGAATACCTTCAGCCTTGGGAATGCCTTGAGCAGGTTTGTCGGCCGCGGATTGCTCAGCCTCATGAATAGTCTTTTCGGAAATAGCTTCTCCTCGTGCACGCCCATCAGAGCTCGTCGTTCCCTGCGGCAAGCCTATGCCTGGCGGCTGCACCACTTTGATACCGCTACCCAGTCTCAGGTTTGGAGGATCCAGCAAATAGAGGTTCATAGAAGTTCGAGTAATGGCTGTGTAAAACCAGCGGAAATAGCCGGCCGAGAGCTGGCTTTGATGGGTTTTACATTTCACAAATACATGGTTCCATTCGCTGCCCTGAGCCTTGTGGCAGGTAATGGCATAGCCAAACTTCAATCTCAAAGCATTGAAGTAGGGGTCGGACATTAATGTATTTTTGAACTCCAGGCTTCCGCGCTTCAGATGGCTGTTTCGTATACAGAAGTCCAGGTACAACGCCTTGTTTTCATCAGACGACAAAGACGGCTTCTCACTGTAGAGCAAATCTTCCAGAATCTTCGCGTGGAAGAATCGGTTGTTGCCCTCAAGATCTTTAAAACCGATACGAACATCGCGGAACGCCAGGGCAACATCGATGCTCTCAATCTCTCCGGTGTCTGAATGCTTTCTTTTCAGCCTGACTGGGCGCCGTTCGGATTCTCCCAGAACCTGCTTTATCAACCCAAAATCACCATTGGAGATAAAGAATCCATACGCACTGCTGTTGCTAACGGCCATCACCTTGTCACCCTCGGTGACCTGGGGGCATCCTGGAAAAAAGTGCTCACGGATTCGCTGGTTGTAATTCGCAACGTCTGAATTGGAATGGGCAATTACGATGGACTCACCATTGATCTGCCCACCGCATGATTCGAGATATCGGCTCATCAATTCATCATGCTCAACCTTGGCGACATCCGGATAATCGAGTTCTACTGCGAGCTGATTGAAAGTCCCACTCTGAAGGGCCTTGCGGAGGGCAGTGGAATTTCTCATCACACCACTGTCGGCTTTTTGCCGTACCACCTCAGTTAATTCGAAGCCCGTCGATCGGACGCCATGCTCGCGATAGAGGTAATCTGCGTCCAGCGCCGGCGAAAAACTCATACCGACGGGCGGTAGCTGAGCATCATCACCGATAAAGATCACCTTCTTCCTGTGATCGTTATGATCCAGATTCACGAACTTCAAAAAGTCCTGCAGCAGATAACCGGAGCCAAACCGGAAAAACTCGGCTTCGTTGTACACATCCGCCAGCATCGACGCTTCATCCACAATAAACACGGTATCTGCTGACATCTCATTTACTGCAAGCTGAGCGTAAAACTTGTAAGTTTCTGTGCCATCCAGATCATCGTCCCGATATTCGGCAATGTCTTTAAAAGAGTAGATGGTTTTGTGGAGTGTATAGGCTGGTGATCGGGTTTTCGCAGCAATAACCTTGGACGCCTTCCCAGAAGGGGCCGCCAGCACGTAATTGCGACCGATCGAGCGGAAATACTCTGTCAGCCCTTTGGTAATAAACGTCTTACCTGTGCCTGCATAGCCACGCAGTAAAAATGCACTGGCCTTATTGCCAGACAAGAACTCTCCCAAACGCTTTACCAGCTCGGTCTGGCCGTCGTTCAGCGCGTATCCAGCAAAGGCATCCTCTATGTTCAGCAATCCACGTGTGCTTTCTTCTTCCAGTTGCATAGTGCTGGAGGCACGAGCTGAAGCATTTCGGAACGTTTCCAGCCTCGTCTCATCCAATGACGCGTTAAGGGCAGCGATTTTTTGCTGCGCTGCCCGCTCAGCCGAGTGCACCTCGGCAAGGTCCTGCTTTGCCTGCTCCAACTGACGCGCTAGGTCTTCATTCTTCTCGGCAGAGTCATCCTCGCTGGTTCCTTGGGGTTCAGGAACTGAGAATTCAGGGTAATCATCGTGCACTTCTCCACTATAAGTTTTGAACAGCCAGTGCCCAAGCAGATAAGCTTCTTTTAATAGCTGACCAGCCTTTTCGGAGCTTATCTCACTTCCATGGGCGGCCTTGTTGCCTAGTATGCGGATAGCGTGAAGCTTCTGACGGATGGAATTTTCAACGATACGTTCGAAGTGCTCTCCCCGAAGCCTCTCGAAGAAGGCTTCACCGGGTTCGCTGGGTAGGTTGAGCTCCCAATAGAGAGTACCTACCAGCGTTTCTGCAAAGCAGCGTAGCTTGATGACGGCTACCGTCGGCTCACTGAATACGTAGGCTTCGGCAAAGCTCGCATGCCTGTGCAATTCTGGCCAGCGGGCTTTCAGGGACTCGAAGTTTTGCGACTGCATTCTCTGTCCTTATTAGGTGGATCTTTTGCGTTCCATCAAGTGCTGCGCTCCGAAGCGCTTTTATATCAACCGTGTTTTACCCGTCAGAAGCTCCTGCATCATGCCTTGTTTAATGTCGCGGGTTTTGCTCAGGCGTTCTTCTAAACTACGGATTTCTTCATCCATGCTAGAAAGAACCTCTGCTATAGCTTTCTGCTCTTCAGAACCCGGAAATGCTGCCAACGTTGATTCCATCGTTCCTTTAGTTACATGAAGCATAGTGCCTCCGCTTGAGGATCCCGATTTCAATTTCTCGGTCATGTCACTTAAAAGAAAATACAGAAAATTTTCCATGTACCCAGACTTACATTCGATTTTCCAAATATGGTAGTGAAAAATCGCCTTATCCCCATTCCAAATGATTGGCCCAAACGTGGCCGACCACATAAAAAGCAAATCGCCTTTATGACAGTATTGTTTTTCAGGTAATTGAAGATTTGAGTAGTAATAATCTTCACCTCTACCAGTGAGGTTTTGGAGTCTAATTACCGGCGTTCCACTCTTCCGCCACTCGTGGAGCGCAAACGCTCTTCCATTGATGAACTGACTAACTTCCCGAAGCTCAACTATCTTCCAATCTTCGGGAATCTTTCCGAAGTCACTAACCTTGTAACCTTTGGCTTTGCCATCCTCTCGGAAAGCGAATTGCGGCAGTCGAGTTCGGCCAGTAAGCAGTTGCTGCATGGTGGCGGTTTTAATGGCTTTTTTCTTGGCGATGAGGCGTTCCAGTTGCTCCAGCAGGCTATCAACCTCACTCAGCATATTTGCAATAGCGCTCTGTTCCTCTTTCGAAGAGGGAATCGGCACGAGACAACCATTGACGACCCTAGTATTTAGGTTCATCTGAGAGCCAGTTTGACCACGCTTCGACCATGTTGGCTCCAATGCGACCAATAGATGATACAAAAAAGACTGGTCTACTTTTGGCTGCTCAAACACAACAAAACCGTCGTGAATACAAACATCTATAGCCGTCTCAATAGGACGGCCAACAGTAGCGCAAATACTCATGATCAGGCTACCGGCGGAAACCGGCCTGCTTCTGCGAATACCAGCTTCCGAAAGCTTTTGCGCGGTCTCCGAAAGAAATCGGCCTGACCGAGTCAAATCGGATATGCGGACCCATCCAACTGACGAACTCAAATCAAACCACGCTGGGCTTTCAATTGGTCGTGGGCTAGCGCCACGGGTTATGCGATGAGCAGTCTGTGATAAAGGAACTAATTCCCAATCCTCTGGGATCACACCTTCCTCGGTCTGCTTGTAACCCTCCCGCACTGTCGAAATGGCATATTGTGCGTTGTAACTTGCCTCCATATTTTGAGTATTCGTTGCCTCCCCGCTCATTAACTTTCAACTCCCATTTTCTTCAAATGCTCGCCCACTCGTGAGGAAAGCTCTTCAACTTGTTGAGTCAGTTGCGGCAACGGCGTGGCGTAGCGCTGCTCTAGTTCTTTGACCCGATTAGCCAGTTGCTGTGTTACTCGCTCAATTTCTGCTTCGATGGCCTTTTTCAGGCTTGCAAGCCACTTGTCATCAACAACCAACTTCTTAATCTCTCGCTCCGAAAGCTGCGGATAATGCTTAAATACTGCCAGATCGAGCTCGGCCTGAGCTTCTTTAATTGCTTTCTTTAAGCCGGTTTCATTTTCGAACAGCTTCTTCGCCTGTTTCAGAACAGATTTTTCTTCCGGGTCCCGAACCTCTTTTAGGCGGGCATTCACACTCGTTTTGGTCACCGTATCCTTATCGGTGAGGGCTTCTGTGAGTAAGCCTTCGTCCCCCGAGTGCTGTTCGATGAAATCCTCTAATTCCTGCGACGCCTGATCGAGCAAGGCTACTCGGTGATCGATCCACTCCTGTTCAACCTGAAAGTATCTCGCAACGATCAGTGCCGGCGGGATAAGTTCCGCCTTGTATTTGACCTTGTTGATGATCAGGTCGGGCTGTTCCTGGAGCTTTTCGCCTTTTCTGGCAACTAACTCGCGCAGCACATTGCCTGCCTGCCAACCGTCTTGTACCAGCGTGTAGACATCGTCCTGCATCTCGTCAGCCCAGTAGTCCATCAGGATCTGGTAAACATCGTACTTACTCAACAGCGGCATAGAGGCATACCGCTCAAGCAAGTCCTCCGAGATTTGGTGAATAATGTTCTTTGGCGCTTCGCCAGGCGCGATTGCCTGAAGATGGGCTGTTTCACTCCATTGCTCGAACGGCTGCAGGCTTTGCGCGGCGAAATCTGTGAATTCCGGGTGAGCAAGGATCGTCGCCTTAACCTGGCTGGCTTCAACCAGAGCCTCACTGTATCCAGGGCGAGCCGGCTCAAAGAGTGTCGCTCGTAGACTGGGAAACACTTCCCAGTAGGGTTCCAGCGCATCAATATCTCGCTGGGGGATACCGCCTTGCAGATGTGCGCTCAAGTCCTGCAGGTCTTCCGGTTCCGAGCTATCGATGTAGCGCGGGATGTTCAGGTTAAAGTCGTTGGCCGCGATCTCGGCCATTGGTACAAAACGACTGTACCGCTCCAATTCCAGGCCTTTATTAAACACATCCACGATTTTGTGAAGGTCCTGGCTGCGTAGACGGTTTTTGTTTCCGTCTTTCATAAAGCCTTTGCTGGCGTCGACCATGAAAATCTCATGTCGCGACCGCGCGTGTTCCTTATCGATCACAATAATGCAGGCGGGAATACCGGTGCCATAGAACAGGTTGGCAGGCAAGCCGATGATGCCTCGGATATAACCCTGCTTTACAAGATTTTCACGGATTCTGGCTTCGGCATTGCCCCGAAACAACACCCCGTGAGGCAGAATCACCGCGCCCTTACCCGTGCTTTTCAGGCTTTTGATGATATGCAGCAGAAAGGCATAGTCGCCATTCTTCTCAGGCGGCACTCCCCAGGTAAACCGATTAAACTCGTCGTTTTCCGGATCAAGCCCACTGGTCCAGTTTTTGTTCGAAAAAGGTGGGTTGGCAACAGCGAAGTCAAACGTTTTTAACTCCCCGTTACCGTCTTTCCATTGGGGCGAAGATAGCGTGTTGCCTTTCCAGATCTTGGCGGTTTCGGTGCTGTGCAGAATCATGTTCATTTTGGCCAACGCGCTGGTGGCGTTGTCCATTTCCTGCCCGTAGATTGTAAGCCCCCTTGCAGCCTCGTCGCTGGCTTTTAACAGCAGCGAGCCGGATCCACAGGTAGGGTCATAGACAGTTTCATCCTGTGGCGTGTCGCTCGTGATACCTACGACTTTTGCCAAGACCCGAGACACCTCGGAGGGAGTATAGAACTGGCCCTTGCTCTTACCCGACTCGGTAGCAAAGTGGCGCATCAGGTATTCGTAGGCATCGCCCAAAATATCGTCGCCATCAGCCCGGTTGGCGGAAAGATCGATGCCCTCAAAAATACCCACCAGCTTGGAGAGGCGGTCAACCATCTCTTTGCCTTTGCCAAGCTTGTCTTCGTCATTGAAGTCGGCGACATCAATGACGCCTTTCAGATCATTCTCCTCGGCCAACCTGGCGATAATCTTATTAATGTGATCGCCAATCTCTTTATCACCGCGCAGTGCCACCATGTCGTCAAAGCTGGCGCCTTGTGGCACGACGATCATGCCGTAGGGATCGCCCTTATATTTATCCGTTACATACTTCATGAATAACAGCGTGAGTACGTAATCCTTGTACTGTGAGGCGTCCATACCCCCGCGCAGTTCGTCGCAGCTGGACCAGAGAGAGGAATAAAGCGCGTTTTTCTTGATGGCCATTTAGCTATTCCATTTGTTACTTAATATGTATTTGCAAAGCTCGATCTACTTGGTCGAGGGGTGCCGACATCTTTTATAGCCCCATCGATTTCAGGACTTCGTTTTCAGAAACCACTTCCGGCGTTACCACCGCATCTTTCAACATAAGTTTGCCACGCAGTAACCTATCAAGGTGCACGTCGAATGCATCGTATTCAGGGTGAAGCACGGCTGGCAGGTGAATACTGACAGGCTTTTTCTGACCAATTCGATAAACCCTGTCAGAAGCTTGGGCCTCTTTGGCCGGGTTCCAGTGCCGTTCCAGATGCACCACATGGTTGGCACCGACTACCGTCAGACCAACGCCGGCGGCCACCGGGGACATAATCAAAATGTTAAAGCCCGCTTTGGCCTCAAATTCGGTGATGAGCTGCTTACGACTCAGGACATCGGACTTCTTTGAGACAGCCGCAGTGTCCCCGTTGATGATTGCAACATCCAGGCCGTAGATTTGATCCAGCCACAGTTTGAGCAGCCGTTGCAAACGCTTGGTGACCATGAAGAGGATAACTTTTTCCCCTCCTTTCTGGATTGCGTCCAACGTATCAAGGAGAACATTTAGCTTCGCTGACTCGCCCATGATCCGTCGCGCAGAACCGGCGTCATTGGTCATCAATTCGGTTTCACGCCGAAGGCGCGGGTGAAGAGAGATTTCTCTAAGTTGCTGCAGCACAGAGAGGGCTTTTCCCCGCATGTCTTCCGTTGCCTGCTGCTCCCGATACCCCTTCAGAACATCCTCATACGCCCTTCGTTGGCGGCCTTCCATGGTGCTTGTTAATGCCGAGGTGTAAACCAGATTGCCATTGTCGGTCTGCGGAACACCGCATCGAATGGTTTTGGCAGGCAGGCCTTTCAGCTGATCTTCCTTAACCCGGCGGAGCATAAACGGGCCAACGGTGTCTCGCAGCCCTTGCCCCAGGGAGCTTCTAACCTCGTCGCGGCTTTCCTCATCCGCCGCAAGAATCGGTTTTATCCAGGTGTCCCGAAACGTTGTCCAGTTGCCCAGCAATCCCGGTTGCGCTGTATCCATTAAGCACCAGTAGTCACCCAGACTATTCTCAACCGGAGTACCGGTTGCCAGCAATTTGAAATCGGCTTTCAGACCTTTTGCGGCGCGAGTTTGAAGTGTGTTGGGGTTTTTGATGTTTTGGGCTTCGTCGAAAATTACCATACCCCAGTCAATGCGGCAGAGAGAAAACTGGTAATCACGGAGCGTCTGATAAGTCGCCAGCACCAGCCGTCGCTCCTGGTCCAGTCGTTTGGCACCAGCATCAGGCCCGATATGCAGCGCATAACGGATGGCGTTCTCTTCCAGCACTTGGTCGTTACCGAGAATCTCAGCCATTTGCGCGGCTTCGCGCTTTTCACCTTTCACACGATATTTTGCCAGATCCCGCCCGGACTGAAGCACAACAATATCCTTGAAAGGAATTCCGTTATAAGTGACGCCAACCTCGTCCTCCCAATTCTCAAGCAGACTGAGCGGGGCCACGACCAATATGGGTTTTTGCTGCCTATTTGATTCCTTCTGCCGGCGCAGATACTCACCTGCTGCGACCAAGCTCATGTAGGTTTTACCGAGACCCATGTCATCCGCCAGCAAAGCACCCTGCAAACGGTAAAGGTTATCTGCCTTTCCACTCCGTGCCTGTTCGATCAGACCCATCATCCAGGCAATGCCTTCCCTTTGATGAGGGAAAGGTTGGCGCGCGTACAGGTCCCAATCAGGTTCGGCGCTACCGGACAAATCCTTGGCTTTTTGCTGGAGCTCTTCGTGTAATTCTTCGGCTTCTTTAAGGACAAGGCTGAGTTTTTCCTTTTGTACCGGAATGTCATCGATCAGTGGCTCATTGAAGGCGTCCGGGTCTCTCAGTTTCCTGGTAATTTGTTCAAGCTGAGCAGAAACTGCCTCTCGGTTAGAGATATCAATGGATTCACCATTAAAAGACAGCGTATCGGCACCCTGGCCCCAAGCGGCTTCCGCAGCCTGTTGAAACTGATTGAGCTCTTCTTCAGATTGAATGACCTTGGGCAATACTTCTGGAGGTGCGGGTAATTTATCGAGTGCAAACCAATCCTGCTTCTTGGCATCGGCTTCACCAAACTCCATATGTTGGAGTTTGCCAACCCCTTCCACCCGAACCGAAAACCCGAGTTCAAGGTTAACCAGCGCCGCATCCAGAAAAGCGCTGGGGGCTTCAATAAACTCCTGCACCTTATCTGCAGGAATTCTTCGATTTCCAAGCACTTCCTTAACGGCCTCGACTTTGTCTGGCTCAAGCAAGACAACTCGCTTTCCAATGCGAAGAGCGCCTCCTTTGTTTCCATCAAAATCCAGCTGATCCCAGCGACGCCCCAGCTCTTCTTGGGACGTTCCATCGCCAAGACTCGGACTCAGAAACAGACTTCCATCGGGCATTTTGGTGGCCGTGACGCCAACACCATCAGGAACCACCACGTCCAGCTTTTCGAAATGCCCAAGGTCCAGCTCCATACCATTTCGTTGGGCGGTTTGGAGCTCGGCCATCAGACGTAAATTAGCACCCTCCCCTCGTTCTTCAGGGGCTAATTGCTGGTGGTGCTCTAGCGCAGTCAACGCGAAGAGTTCGGCCTGAGTAAGTCGGTATGCTTCGGTCGACGTCAGGTTAAGGAATGGTCCCTTTCGATCAAACGGGACCTCCTGGCTTTCAACAAGAGCGGTCGCGTTTACGCGAAACCCGCTATTGCCTGTTCTTCCACTGATATCCATTGCAAAGCCACCCGGAAATCTTGCCGGTAAGCCGAGAATCTCAGCCTGTTCATCATCCAGCCCGGCGACATTCTCAGCGGTAACATGGAACCCGTTTGCCATGGACTCTGCCAAACCTTGCTCTTCCAACATACGCAAAGCGATCAGCTGCATTTTTTGCAATGCAGGACCTTTACCTTGTTTCAGCTCCGCGAACTCTGTGCGATCAACGAAGAAAAGAACGCCTGTTGAATCGGCGCGAAGCTGGAAACCGGCCTGTCCAGCAACGTCTTCTGTTTCGCCAGAGACCATGGAACGCAAAAGGTCGAACAAGCCCATGAGATTCCTTTTTTATTTGAACTGGTTAATAAATTCTGGCTTTACCACCCAGGTATGCATGTCTTTTCGTTGTACATATTTTTCAAGCGGTCCGGTAAACATCGTAACAAGATCTTTCAGGGAAAAGCCTAGTAGGACCGCCACGTGCCTCGCCTTGGCACCTGGGTTATGAGCAAGGTAACCCAGAATGGTTTTTTCATTTTCCGAAAGATCGTTGATCCCAGCCTTGCGCTCTCGTCTGGCACTTGGACCGGGGACACCCTCTCGGTAAGTCGCCGACGTGGATGGCCGCCCACGGAGAAACTTGTCTGCAGCACTTGTTGGCCGGTTCTGGGAAAATAGATCCTGATACTGAGGCGGCGCTCTTCTTGGGTAGTGGTTGGGCGCTTTTACCTTTAAGTGATCGGGTAGTTCGCGAGGCTCCGGAACTCTGGCTTTTGATGATTTAGCAACTGGATATCCATAAGTAGCGAGATGTCCCCGGTATTCCGGCTTGGTTAAGAGCGACTCGATATCCATCTCAATACCATGGTCTGCCAGAAAATTAATCACCTTGGATTGCCATGTGCCGTTATGGGTAACCGCCTCATAAGGCAAATCGTACATGGCTCGATACTGCGAAGGCGTCGCATGCGTGAGATCGCCGTGGTTAAACGATGTAAAGTCATAGGAGGACACTAGCGTGCCCGGTTTGGCCAGATAAACCCAAATCTTAAAGCTATGGGACCCCTCAACGAGGTGAAAATCACCGCAATCCAGGTAAATGATGGCCTTGTCGGCAAGGGTACCTTCAAGGGTGGCAAAATTTGTCTTGATCTCATCGCCGAGCAAGCGCTTTACAATACCTTCCGCTGCGTGCCCCAACATCAGACGCGTATTTCGAATCAGCTTCTGCTCGTATAGTCCTTCAAGAAACCGCTTTCGTGCCGGGAACATTCGTTTAAGATCTGCTTTCCCGCTCTCGATCCCATACTGCTCAAGCGCTTTAAGAAAGAGTTTCAAATCCTCTCTGGAAAGCCAACCTCGTACCTTCTCTACACGAGCTTCGCCCAGGGGCTTCCACCATTCCCGGTAATCAGTCGATGAACTTTTGATACGCGGATCTCCCGCAATACCGATTACCAGATCCTGCCACGTTTCCGAGACCTCGGATCCCGCTCTATCGATTATGATCTCAAGCGCCGCATGTCCGATACGCTTGCCCTCACCATAAGGCGCACGACTGACTGAGGGCTTCAGGAGTTCATCGAATACCTGGTGCCACTCACCTACAGGCACATCGTTGAGCGTTTCAATGTAGTAGTGCGCCCGACACAAAGCCCCGTACCGGCCTGTGTCGTAGCCGACTAAACCAAGGCGTGAAAACCGTTGCTCAAGCTCGTCACCGCTTTTACGTACTTTGTTTGAAAGCGCAGCCGGCCCTTCGATATCAACGAGCCAGTCGTAATTCTTCTGGAGTGCTGTAATTGGATCTTGTGAGGATAAAGCACGCTGAGATTGGGGGATTTTCTGCAACTGAGAGCGAATGACTGATTCAACGCTCTGAAACAGCCCAGCATCTACCTCATCTAACTCATCAAATTTCTGAAAATAGAGCTGGCACACTTGCAGGAGAGTCGTTCGAGTCAATCTCGGTTTTTGCTTTTCGATCAACGCGCTAACAACCGAACGCCTGGCGCTTTTACTTAGAATTCCTTCATCGTTGATCCAGAGCCAGGTCAGCGCACGGGCTCCAAGCCTTCTCTCCAAAACGTCATACAGATCTGAAAAATCGGCCTTATTAATGGAGCGCCTCAGGCGCTCGCACATTGAGTTAAAGGCATCACCACCGCCAGCAGATTGGGCAAACGATTCGGTCTTAACCTTCAAGCGAGACCAGTTGACCTCAACCTCATCAGGCCAATCCGACGCCAGGTAAGGAATCGCGGGCAGTCTCATTGAGTCAAGTCCACTTTGGCTCGGACTTTTTCATAATCTTCACTGCTTGGGCGACGGATGGTGAACCTGATATCAATTCGTCTGTTTTGGCTATAGTCCGAAGGTGTTTTCTCATTCTCGATAACCCGCCGAGTTTCTGCGTAGCCGCTAACGGAAAAGAGAGTCTTGCCCTGCACGTTGATCAGATCGCCTAGCCTCTTGTTCGCCGGCAAAGCCTGCTCCCAAAATTGCCACAGGGATATAGCCCGGAACGTTGATAGGCACCAATTGCCTTTCGAACCACAGGCATCCCCGTAGAAACCTCGACTGTCGGTATGCCCTTCCACAAAAACCGTATCCAGGTAATCTGAGCGGTCATCTTTGGAAATAAGTTGGTGAAGGACTTCGCCGATTTCGTAGGCGATGTCCTGATACTGACGACCAATTTCATCAGCGCCTGTGTCAAATCCGAGCAGCTGATTCGGGATTCTCAGGACGGTGCTGTTCTCACTCACCTCTACCTGAATCCCTCGCTTTTGGAGAATTTCCGCCGCTTCAGTCAGGATGTTACGTCGAACTTCTTCCGCTTTACGAAGCAAGGATATTTCGTCCTCAACCTCAACGACCTGCTCTTGCAAACGAACGCGCTTTTTCTCCGCCTCTTCCTGCAACTCCATGAGTTGGAGGATCAGAACCACTGAAGCCAAAATAAAAATAACGAGCAGTCCCGACATCAGGTCCGAGAATGACATCCAATAAGGATTCTCTTCATCAACCGATATAGGCTTGTTAGATCTCAGCAACGCCATTAACGGGACTCCAACTCATCGAGTATGCTGCTCATGTTCTCAACAATTCTGAGCATCGAGTCGGCATACGCTCGGGAGCTGTCGTTCCATTTCTCCATTCGATCCTCAAGTTGCTGATTGACCTGCGTTGAGTAGGAAGATAGCCACGATTCTGCCTGCTTTTCAATTTGCGAGACCTGTTTGGCCATACTCTCAGACAAGTCATTGAACTCGGTTTTTATGGACCTGAGCCATTCTTGCTGGTGACTCTTTAGCTCGCCAAAGCCTTCATTCGTCAGCTTGGCGGCATTGCTATACTGTTCGATACTTTCCCGGACGGTTTGCTGCAAGCCTTCAAGCAATCGAGATTGTTCACTTAATCTTTCCGTCAGGGCAGAATTCTGTTCGCCAGCATATTCGATGCCAGATAAAACATCCGTCATCTGAGTACCGAGCATTTCTGTTGCCTGCCGAACCTGAGTACTGAGCATGCCCAGTTGATTGGAGCTGCTATCCAGATGTTTACTGCTGGTCGATATTGACTCCGTCACTAGCCGCAACTGATCCAAAATCTCCCGGTGCTGTTCTGCTAACTGAATGCTCTGTTGCTGGGTTGTCTTGACGGATTCAGCCATGTTGTTCAGCAGGCTTTGCTGTTGCTCAGAGACTTTTTCGTTTTGCTCCCTAAATTGATCTTGCCGGCGATGCTCCCTCTCATCTGAAGCGGCCATTTGGGTATTAAGACGACCAATCATTTCTTCGGTCATGCCACTGAAGCTCTGCTCCATTTGTTCCTGGCGTTGACTCGCTTTCTCAGCAGCTGTTTCATCACGCTGATCAGCTGCCTGGAGCTGTCGTTCAACTCGTTCAGAAAAACTGCTCATCAAGTCGTTGAACTTGTTATCCAGCGCTTGTTGACTACTTGCTGCAGACTCGGTCACTTTTGCGATCTGATCATCAAATTGACCAGCCTGCTGCCGCGAGCTTTCAATCTGACGTTCCTGCTGCTCATTAAGCTTTGTGAACAGGTCTCCCAGCTGAGAGCTCATTCCGGTTACTGCGGTATTAACATCCGACGCGGCCTGCTCAAGGAGCTCCCCCTGATTTTTAGCGGCACTGCTAACCCCTTCAACAAAATCGCCGACCAGACGCTCCAGCACCTGGTTCGATTGTTGACTCGCGCTGGTAACCAATGAATCAATCGCGGGTGCCATGATTTTATTCAGTGCCGTTGTGAATGCCTCTTCCATTGAGTCACTCACACCCTTGATACTCTCCTGAAGCCGGTCTCCTATGCGTTCATGCAGCTCTTGCAAAGCCTCTTTGCTTTCCCTTGTGCTATCGGCAATGTGAACCAGGGATTGCTCTGCTGGAATTCGTGGGTATAGAAAGTCAATCTGCTGCTGAACACGTCGAATTTTTGAGAGCGCTGAACGCTCCATGAACTTCTCAATCATATTGAGAACAAGGCTAAGCCCCACGCCCCAAACGGAAGTCATGAATGCCACAGCAGCGCCCTGAATAAGGTTATCTATGCCGTCTCGAAGATTTGAAACATCTGATCCGGAGTTCAAGTTAAGGCTATCCAGACCAACGGTAAGACCGACAAACGTACCCAGTACACCAATTGCAACAAGAAAACTCGGCGTTGCGGCCAGCAAACGGCTACCGGTGAGGCCAGAGGCCAACGTTCTGGCATTGAAAAAATGATCTGCGTCCAGAGTATTATACAAAGCCTTCTGATCTCCCGAGATCACGAGACTTTCATCAAACTCTCGCCAAACCTTACCTACCTCATCATTTTCAAGCTGCAAGGCTTTTTGCAGTACCTCACGTCGATTTTCGGCTAATGTTTTTTTGTCCCGGCCATCGATAAGGCTTTTCAGAGCACTAAGTCGACGCTTAAAGTGCAAGAAGTGTCGATTGACTGCGATAAAAGCGACAATAAATACGCCCATCATAAACAGCCAGAAAAGCGTGGCTAACCCCTGCGGCTTGCTTTCAGCAAGTGCCGAAAAATCGGGGAGCAGATGAGCGAGCAAATCGAGAAATTCCATTTAAGTACCCTGTATTGTCGTATTACGCTCTTTATTCCCGGTTTAAATTTTGTTGCGGGACACGTAGCAGAAATTTTCTTTTGCGAGTTTTTTGCTGCCATCCCATCTATAGGCACAGAGCTTTCCTCCCAGCTTTCCAGCAACACTGTAGTCCAGGCAGGCAACGTGATCGTTGAGTGGCGAGGGCTCGCCACTCATCCAGTAATGGCCCACAAACACAGGCTTTTCGTTGTCATACCCTGGTAAGACATCTTCTGGAATCGGATCATGGGGGATGAGTTCGATGACATCCGCAGGTACCATCGCCAGGTCTCTATAGGTCACTCCCTCCATATCCCACCACCGTGTACGGATATTAGATCTGGTGTGATCGTACTTATCCTGGAACTCATAGCCGCTTGGTAGGCGAACCTCTAATCCTTTCAGTAGGGTTTCGAGGGCATCGTATGCTTCCGCACCTTCACGAGAAGTCTGCTCCCAGGCGGGCGGCAGTAAACGATTCTGATCGTCCAGAAAAGGCTTTATCGTTCCTAGATATTCCGGATGCCAGCACGCGTGTACCACTCGAAACTCTGGTAAATCCAAGAATAGGGGGAGGGTTTTGAACCACTCGATGGATCTGTGGTGAAGCTCGCTACCTTCCCCTACCTGCGCCAGAAACTCGCGATGCTGATCATAATTCTTGCTGGTGTGAGGGCGCAAAAATTGGCGGGAATTCTGCGGGTCTTCTGTAGCCCAGGCGACCGCGTTGTACTCATGATTTCCCATGACGGCTAGGGCATTACCACTTTCAACCATTTTCCTGGCGATCTCGACCGTTTCGACCTGTTCAGGGCCGCGATCCACAAAGTCGCCAAGGAAAATTACCTTGCGTTCTGGATGCTGCCAGACGCCGTCAATTTCCTCGTAGTCCATTTTGGTAAGCAGAGCTTTGAGCTCGGTGGCATAGCCGTGGATATCGCCAATCAGGTCGTACATCGTTACTGCATCCTTACGCCTTTACTGCTGGGCTTCGCGAGTCGCCAGAGAAATAACATCCGACGCCATGCTTCCTTTTGCTTGGCCAGGCACAGGTCCCTCGTGCTTGCCAGTCACCTCGCCATTAAGGGCTAGAAGATAGGCTTTGTCCTTTTTATAATAAAACCAATACTGCTTGATATGTCCCCAAATTCCAAGCTCTCCGCCGGTTTCGAAGACATGTTCCCGAACACGACATTGCGCGCGACCTAGTTGCCGGTCGATAGAAATCCGCCAGAAGCCTTTTGGAAAATCCAGGTACCGTTGATGCTCACAGACTGCCAGGGCAAAGATAGGCTGGCTCTTCCGCTTGAAGCCCGTATCAACCCATAGGTAAGGCTTGAACGCCTCTCGCTCTTCTTCCAGGTATTTCTTTATCCGACTGATACGCTGATCGGATAGAGCCATATCCATCCCGGTGACCACGCACAGAGCCCGCAGGAAACCCTCACTGCTGTATTTGAAATCGAAACCACTATCGTTCAGGCCGAACTCTGAATCATCCAACACGTTCTGGAGGCGCTCCAGATTTGCGGACGTTGGCTTCTGATAACCCATGGTCTTCAGGATTTCATCACGGGGTATGGCGGCTACGCGTAACACCAGGTCGGTTTTGAAGTTGTTGATCATTGCTCCTCCTGGCCCAACAGTTGGACCAACAGTTGGAGCGTGGGTTCTAACCTCTTTTCGTCGAACTCGTCCCAATCGAAAAACCATTCTGAGATTTCTGCCCGTAGGGCCTGTTTCAGACTTTCGCCGCCCAAAAGCCTTTCGGCGACATCTTCGGCTACCTTGTCGTATTCGTCGAAGCAGTCGTTTTCTTTGCAACAGGTCCTCATGGGGTCGGTTTCGAACAAAGCTTGAGAGATTTGTTCTACGCTATGTCTGGATATCATGCCGATCCTCCTGTCCATTTGAGATCATTATCGCCTAAATATGCGACATATTACGTCGCCTAGCTGTCATATGCTTGGTCTAAGCTCAAAACCCAAGGGGCAATCGCCATGAACAAAGTAAAGAAGGAAGAAGCGAGGAAGTTGCGGGAGGCCTATGAGAACCTTTCACCGATGGAGCTTCAAGAGTTTGAACAGCAGCGCCGGATTAAGGCATTGGCAAAGCAAGTGCACTCTGAGATGTTCCCGGAGGAATACGATTTCATGATGGACTCGATTGCGGATGTTAAAGACCGGCGCCGTGGAATCAATCCGATGAGCGCGGACTACACAGCCAGGGTAAACGCCCGCCGTAAGGCGCTGGGCGTGTCTCAGCTGGGTGCCAATGGAATGCCGATCGATAACAGCAGCTGGGATGTTGCGAGCACCGAAGCACTCAAGCGACTGCAGTAACATTCAACCGCCGAAGTGACAACAAATATTCCGTGAACACCTGAAGGCTTGCCTATGCCCTACCCGATTGAAGAAAAACTCGTTATCGCCGTTGCGTCCAGCGCATTGTTTGATTTGTCCGAATCTGACCACGTTTTCAGGACTCAGGGCGAAAAGGCCTATCGGAAGCATCAAGAAGCTCGCCTAGATGCCCCGCTGGAAAAGGGTGTGGCGTTTCCTTTCGTGAGACGGTTTCTGGCGATCAACCAGCGGTTTCCCGACAAGTCTCCCGTTGAGGTGGTATTGCTCTCACGGAACTCGGCGATTACCGGCAAGCGGGTGTTTCGTTCTATTCACCATCACGGGCTAGATATAACCCGCGCCGCGTTTCTAGAGGGCAAGTCGCCCTACCCCTATATTCCTGCTTTTAACGCATCACTGTTTCTGTCTAAGAACGAGAGTGATGTGCTGCAGGCCATTGATTATGGCCATCCCGCGGGTACAGTGTTGCCCAGCCAGGTGGTGGACGATGAAGGTGATACCGAGCTGAGAATTGCCTTCGACTTTGATGGTGTAATTGCAGACGATGCCTCTGAAAAGGTGTTCAAAGCTGGCTCCCTGGAAGATTTCCAAGAGCACGAAACCTCACGCTCCCACATTCCCCATAGCCCCGGTCCACTGGCTGATTTGTTCAGAAAGCTCTCACACTTGCAAAAACTGGAAGATAAAGCGGTTGAGGACGACCCGAAGTATCAGCGCGCACTCAGAACCGGCATAGTCACCGCTCGCAACGCTCCCTCTCACGAGCGTGTGATTACGACTCTGGAGCACTGGGGCGTGGATGCTAACGAAGTTTTCTTTCTGGGCGGCATGAAGAAAGATCGGATTTTGGGCGTGCTAAAGCCGCATATGTTCTTCGATGATCAGCGGTCGCATTTGGAGTCTGAGGCGGGAAATGTGCCAATGGTTCATATTCCGTTTGGAATAGCAAACCAAAGTTGAACGGAAGTTTTTTACTTCCCCCATTCAAGCTTCCTGGTTTAAAAACATGGCAAGCTTTGATGCCCCGACCATTGAATTGTTCATATATTGTTTGAGAGTAATGAGATCATCCACGCTCAGATCACGACATCACTGACCGTGAGCTTCTCTATCTTTTTGAAATATTCGATCATGTGGGGATAACTCTGAACATAAGTCCCCTCAATCCGGATGGTTGGGTCGAGCACAGGATCAAAGACTCGCTCTAAATTCTCCATTAATTATCTCCAAGTCCATAAACAAT
>Ga0307934_1000688_pt1 | contig 24129 bp, 28 predicted proteins | sample OrgLakmetageno90_FD_201838 | JGI IMG/M metagenome (GOLD analysis project Ga0307934, IMG submission 201838) | Saline water microbial communities from Organic Lake, Antarctica - #90 | ecosystem: Environmental > Aquatic > Non-marine Saline and Alkaline > Saline | place: Antarctica: Organic Lake... | reverse complement strand
GCGTCAAGACCTTTAGCGCTGCGCTTTATCTAATTTTGTTCCTGCCCTTTGTTTCTGTCCTGTTTGCAGATTTTATCCCGACGACTTTTGGCGCCTATGCAGACCAGCGACTTCTACTAACGTTGTTCGTGAGTTTTGTAACCGCGGCCGGAATGTTTTGGCTGTCTTTTCAGGGAGCGCTACCGGCCTCGTTGAGAGAGCTAGGGCCGTTCTTTTTGCTGCTACTAACTTTCGTGATTCCGGCTTTCCAGCCAATTTCGCAGCCATTCCATGTTGTTGAACCGGTTTTTTACGCACTCTACTTTTTTGCGTTCGGATTGCTGGGCGGCATCTTTCAGAGAACAAACCTCGTGCGTGAATCCACGCAGGTCATTGTATTTGTTGCCGTGATCGCCTGCTTTTTCTACGCAGCGATGACGATCAATGTCTACCTGTTTGCTATCCTTGATGAGTTTTCCCGCCTGGATGATGTTATTCCTTGGGGATTTGTCAATATTCGCTATTGGAGTCACGTTGCCACCTGGCTGGTACCGCTTTTCCCTTTGAGTCTGATCATTGGTTCGTGGAAAGACAATCGCCTCTGGAAATTGGGCGTTGCGTTTACCGGTGCCCTCTGGTGGTGGGTGATCTTTCAGTCTTCATCCCGTGGCTCGATGATCGGCTTATTTATCGGGTTTCTCCTCGTGTGGGTCTGCTTTGGTAAGGCCGCTTTGCCTTGGGTGAAACTGTTTGTTAGGTTCGCGATCTATGGGCTTGTGACTTGGCTGATGCTGTCTGTACTCATTCCGAGCTTGGTGTTCGATGAGGTTCAAATTCGCGGCATCAATGCAACCACTTCTGGCCGAATACCTTTGTGGCAGGAAGCTTGGGTTATGAGTTTGCAAAACTTTCCTTTTGGCATGGGGGGGCAGTCTTGGCTCACCCATGAGATCCTGACTGAGACTTATCGATCATCGCCTAAGTTTGGGCACCCTCACAATATGTACTTGATGTGGGCGGCAGAGTTCGGGTGGATTGCCATATTTGGTCTTGCGGTGCTTGGCAGTGTGGCTTTGCGGCGGTTGTGGCAAAGAGCCTCGGGTATTCGGGCTGGAGATAATCGCCACGCTTTGGTGTTGGTGGCCTTTACGGCGTCTGTCACGGCCGCGCTCGTTCATGCAGGGGTCTCTGCGGTTTTTATTGCGCCAGGGTCAATGTTGATCGGGTTGCTGGTTCTTTCTGTTTTCTGGGCGCTTATCAGCCCGGACTTGCAGCCGGTGGTATCAAATCAAAGAAGGTTTTCTGCCTCGGCTTTAGCGGGATATATGCTTGTGATCGCTTTTACTCTGGCGGGCTCGTTGTGGTTCCGCGAAGTTTTGCGGTACCACCAAGCGATGACAGAAGACCTTGTCTATTACCAGGAGAATGTGCCGCAAGGGATGCTTCCTCGTTTTTGGTTTCACGGCAATTTCCCCAGACACCCCAGCCAAATGCCACCGGAAAAATAGGTCTGAAAATCCAGATCTGGCTAACTTTTTGCTTCTATTGAATTAACTAAGAAGCGATCAGGGGCAATGCCGAATCATCATGAACAAATTTTTCACTGGTTTCACACTCATCGAATTAATGATCGTCGTCGCAATCATCGGCATTCTAGCTGCCGTTGCGATACCGTCTTATCAAGGCTACGTTTTAAGTGCCCAGGTAAAGCGCGCAGTTGGCGAGCTATCAGCCTACAAAACCTCCTATGAGTCTCAAGTATCAAACTCTGACACGGTCACAAACGCCGAGCTGGGTTACGTCCCATCAAACCTGACCACCGGCAACCCCGCCACCGACATTGCGATTGCCAATGCTGACGGTTCTGGTCACCTACAGGTGACACTAGGCGGCAATGCCCACCCGAATCTGACAGGTTTGATCGTAAGGTTCGAACGCACGGTTAATGGAACCTGGCAATGCGTGATAGATCCGAGCGCGGCACCACGATGGAGTAACGCCCTCAGCCCCAGCGCCTGCAACGTCATTTGAGTTGGGGTCTGACCCTATACGCCCCTTTCGATCATCGCCATGAATTCACCGGGCATGTCGACCTTTCAACAGGCGTTATCCAGATGACGTTCCACTTTGCTTTCCAGAGCCATTGCTTCATTCAGCGTTACTTTTACCAAATCCGGAGATTGATCCGTGCATACATCAAGAATCGTGGATGCCTGCTCGATATCCTTGGCAGCTTTGGCTCTGAAAGCCATCGGGCGAATTTGCGATATGAGGAGTTTGTGGATCGCAAAACGGATCGGATCGGGTACGTTGACAAGCGCGATATGCTTGCGATCAAAAGCGACCGTTCGCACGGTCTCTTCCAACAGAAAACTCATTGAACTGGAAATACACATACGGTTTGTTTCTGACGGTCTTTCTGATGAATGAACCACCGGTCCGGCTCATGGGCTCAGCGACCCCCAACATGGGTTTCTCCTGTGCTAAAATCACTCATCTCAACAGTCGCTTAACGGCAGCCAGCTATGCAGAAACCAGCAGATCGCCAGTGGGGAATGTCTTCCAATAAGGCAAAAGCGCGGATGCTGGCGCAGCGTGATGTGTCGGTGTTTGTATATGACGCTGTACGGTTAGAGGGTATCAACTTCACATTGCCGGAGATTCAGACATTATTGCAGGGTATCACTATTGGTGGGCACAAGCTGAGCGACCAGCAAATTGCTGTGAATCAGGGCGAGGCATGGAAAGAGCTCTTCACCATGTTGGGAAACGGCCGATTTGAGATCTCGCAAGTCTGTGCATGTCACCTGCACGGTATCGCCGCAAAAGAAGAAGCGCTTGAGTGGGGGCAGTTTCGGACCGGCGGTGTTCTTATAGCCGGAACCGACTATGAGCCGCCTTATCCCAGCGAGCTGCCGGCGCGATTTGATCAGATGATTGATGAGTTGCCCGCTTACGACGACGCTTATGATCAGGCCATCCACGTTTTCCTCGCCATGGCCAGGAATCAGTTCTTTTACGACGTCAATAAACGGATGGGGCGCCTGATGATGAACGGCCACTTGTTGTCTCTGGGCTTTCCGGCGGTCAATGTGCCCGCAACCAGGCAACTGGAGTTCAACGAACTGATGCTGCGGTTTTACGAAAGCGGTGATATGGGTGAAATGAACCAGTTTATTAGAAGCTGCCTGAACCCCAAGGCGGTCAGGATCATGAAAGAATAAAATGGGGTCAGACCCCAAAATCCAAAATCAGGAATGATTCCATGCACTACAGTTCGATTCTCCCGGAAGTTCTCCAGATCGCGGATGCGGCGAGCCATCGGATTATTATGGAAGGTCTGCGCGCGCTCACTCGTGACATTCCGGTGCTTTCGGAGGAAGGCGTCCTGATTCTTGGCGTGGTCAAAGCCCCGGCTTTGAAGGAGGCGTAATGGTGCAGGCGGGTAACACTTGGGGTCAGACCCCGACATAGAGACTTCTTTTCCGCCTTTTTTTTGGATATATCCATATCTAATTTGGTATAATTTTTCAGGTTTTGGATATTGTGGAGTCTAATTTTGAATCTTGTATCGGGGCGGGATGTTCAAACTACGTTGGCAGGATACGTGCGACAACGTCGAAAGGTCCTGAAGTGGTCCAGAGCGGCGTTGGCAGAGCGCAGCACGGTGCCAGCGCCAACGATCAAGAAATTTGAAACGACGGGGCAGATTTCATTGCGGCAATTTTTGTTGCTCTGGCAATGTGTGGACGATCTTCAGCGTATCGAAAGCCTGGCTAAGGAACGCGAACAAAAGCCACTGCCGCAGACTCTGGATGAGGTTCTTGCCCAGTGAGTTTTGCGCCTGTTCGACAGTTGACCGTTTGGCGTACGTTCGGAAATGGTCAGCAAGCTCGGGTTGGTGGGTTGGCGCAAAACCGACAGGGTGTGTTTTTTCAGTATGATGCGAACTATTTGGCGCAATTCAGCCCGCTTTCTCCGTTCACCCTGAATTGGGATGCCAGCGTGCAGCTTGCACCGCGAGAGCCCCACGGCGGTTTGCACGGGGTTTTCGCCGATTCCCTGCCTGATGGTTGGGGGGTGCTGTTGATGGACCGGGTGTTTCGCCAGCAGGGCGTTTTGCCGTCGCAGGTCACGCCGATGGATCGGTTGGCGTTTGTGGGGGCCAGCGGCAGTGGTGCGCTGAGGTATACCCCGGTAACGGATTTTGGGCCTGCGGCAGATTTTAGGCTGTTCGATATGGCTGAGTTGGGGCTGCACGCGCAGGCCGTGTTTGATGGGCAAACGACGGATGTACTGGCGGAACTGGTTGCGGCGGGCAGTTCGGCAGGTGCCCGGCCAAAGGCACAGCTATATTTTGCTGCAGGGGAATACGACGTTTGCCGTACCCGTGCAGTGGCAGGTGATGAAGCTTGGCTGATGAAATTTACATCGGCCAACTTGCCTCTGGGGCACGAAGAAGGGCTGTGTGAGGCGGTTTACCTGGCGCTGGCAGAGCGAGCGGGTTTGCAGCCTCCGCGCTGGCAGTTGCTTGCGGCTCCGGGAGAGTCTGGCGCCAGGGCATGGCTGGCGGTTGAGCGGTTTGACCGGGTATGGCGCGCGGATGATGTGCCGGGCTGTGTTCATCTGCACAGCGCCTGTGGCTTGCTGGATGCGGATTTCCGCGCACCGAGCCTGGATTATGAAGACTTGATCAAGGCCAGTGGCCAGTTATGCCGGGGTGCCAAGGCTTCGCAGTTACAGTTTTTGCGGGCGGTGTTTAATTTGTTCGCCTTGAACCAGGATGATCACAGCAAAAACTGGGCGTTCCTGCAGGGTGATGACGGCGACTGGCGGCCGGCGCCGTTTTACGATGTGACCTTCAGCCCCGGCCGTTTTGCGGAACACAGCACGGCCTATGCAGGTTTCGGTAAAAAACCGCCGTTAAAAGCGCTGCAGAAACTGGCAGCCGAGGCGGGTTATGCCAACTGGACACAGGCTCGCCAGGAAATGCAGCGCGTACTGGATGCCCTGGCCGGGTTTTCTTCGGTAGCCACAGAACTTGGCGTAAGCGCAGAGACCACCCGGTTGATCCAGCAGCAGCTCGATCAAACATACCAGCAAAACATGCAGGGTATTCGGGGTCAGACCCCATGACATTTCCCTTGGCCAACTGCACTGGGGTCTGACCCCAAAATCAGGGTTTCTTTTATGGATTACCGTTTGATTTTCGGATTTTATCGAGATCGCGGAATACGCAAATGGGACACCGGGGCCGCACATGCGGTGCTTTCAGCTGCTGGTGGCAGGGTGGAAACCCTTGAGGGGAAGGCTCTGGTTTATGGAAAAGAGGATGTTTTGAACCCGTTTTTTGTGGCGTCTGCGAGCGGGTATCGCTGAGCTTGCGAGGTTAGGCCGGGAGCTTCGTTCAGTTTGCTTAAGCATTTTTTGTATGTACAATAAGTGATATGAAAATTGAATACGATCCAGGGAAGGATGCCATTAACAGAGTAAAACATCTGGTTTCTTTAGCGGATGCGGCACTCATAGAATGGCAATGGGCATTGTGTATAAAGGATGCTCGAAGCGATTATGGTGAATCCCGGACGATCGCGTACGCGCCAATTGGATCGCGAGTTTATTGCGTTGTTTTTACCCGGCGAGGTGAGGCCTTGCGAGTTATTAGTCTCCGAAAAGCCAATCGACGAGAAGTGAGGCTTTATGCAGATAAAATCTAAATCAGGTCGAAATTTTGAGTTGCCGTCGAATGAGGAAGATGCAGATATCAACGCTGGTATAGCTGTGGATCCAGATACGCGGGAACTTACTGATAATGAGTTTGAGAAACTGCGCCCGCTGGGAAGGCCAAAGGCCGAGGTCACTAAAGAACGTATAACGATTCGTCTCTCGCCAGATGTTGTTGCCAAATTTCGTGCAACGGGCAGCGGTTGGCAATCGCGAATGGATAAGGCGTTGCAGGAGTATCTGCGCGATCACAGTTCGTCCGATATTGAACGGCTGGGCTAAGCCTCACGACATTTTGCCGTACCGAATGTATTGGGGTCTGACCCCGAATTTGGTAATAATTCGTTCCGCTCAGGATGAGTGCGAAAATTGTAACCTTTAAGATCTTCAAGGACCGAAGACATGCCCAAGGCAAGTGGACTGCAGTTCACCGCCACCATTGGCGGACTCCCCAAAGATTTTTTCTCCGTTGTTGGCTTTGAACAGACCGAGCGCCTTTCCGGCGTGGGTTTCGGCCGCCTGGATCTGGCAACACGGTTTAACCCCAAATCTTCTATTGTTGACTGCTAGTCAACAAAGGTCTATGGTTTTCGCATAGTCAGTCAGGGAAGAGTGATGAACGTTATTTCAAAAAGGCCGTTCAACGAGGCAGCCCAGAAATACCCCAATGACAGGGGCGCGTTGTTGGAGATGTATCGGGTGCTACAGAAGATTGATTTTCAGGCACCGGATGAATTGAAGGCGTTTTTTCCATCTCTGGACAATTTTAAGTACAGGGATAAGTGGTGGGTCTTGGATGTTGGCGAAAATAATCTCCGTGTCTTGGCGTTCATCCAGTTTGTTAATAAACGCATGTACATCAAGCACATCGTCAACCATGCGGATTATGAAAAATTAATTATTAGATATCGGCAAGAGCAGCGGCGGGGGTGAGCAATGATAAATTTTGCAATTGTTGAAGCCTATCAGGACTTCATGGCAACCGCTTTGCCTTTGATAAATATCGAAACCGAGGCGCAATACGAACAAGCACTAGAGACGCTTGAAAGTGTGCTGGAATCAGCCAAAGACACGCTGGATGATCCGTTAAACCCCCTGATCGATATTCTTAGCCAGGCAATTGAACGCTATGAGTCTCGAAACGAATCAGTGGTTGCGTTTGATGAAGACGCCAAATTGTTGCCGGTTGACGTTGCATTGCTTCGAACGTTGATGAGACAGCATCGCCTGACCGGCAGTGATTTACCCGAAATCGGCGATAAAACAATGGTATCGAAGGTGCTTAAAGGTAAAAGAATTCTCAGTCGACAAGCGATTGAAAAGCTGAGTGAGCGCTTTGGCCTCAGGCCCGCCATGTTTTTTGAAGTTTGAGGCAGGGGTCTGACCCCAAAATCAGGGTTTCTTTTATGGATTGCAGTGCGATTCTTCCGGACGTTCTTCAGATCGCGGATACGGCGAGCCAGAAGGTTCTGGATATCTACATGACGGATTTCAAGGTGGATTACAAAGCCGACGAGTCGCCTATTACGGCTGCGGATCTGGCGAGCCATCGGATTATTATCGAGGGTCTGCGTGCGCTCACCCGCGATATTCCGGTGCTTTCTGAAGAAGGCGCGGACATACCCTGGGAAGATCGCAAACACTGGCGCCGTTTCTGGTTGATCGACCCCATCGATGGCACCAAGGAGTTCACTCAGCGCACTGATGAATTCACGGTAAACATCGCGTTAATCGAAGACGGCGTGCCGGTACTGGGTGTGGTGACTGCGCCTGCGTTGCAAGAAGCTTATTGGGGTGCGAGAGGCGAGGGCGCCTATAAGCGTGATCGGACGGGTAGTGTTCGCCGAATTTCAGTAGCGGAGCCGAACGATATCGTGCGCGTTGTGGCTAGCAAAAACCACCTGAATGAAGACACCAAGGCCTTTATTGAGAAGTTCGCGTCCCACGAACTTGTTCAGGCAGGCAGTTCCCTCAAGTTCTGCCAGATTGCCGAGGGCCATGCCGACATCTACCCACGACTGGGACCGACTCGCGAATGGGACACCGGCGCCGCCCATGCCGTTCTTAACGCCGCCGGCGGCAAGGTGGAAACGCTGGAAGGCAAGCCTCTGGTTTATGGCAAAGAAGATGTGTTGAATTCGTTTTTTGTGGCGTCCGGGGCCTGGTATCGTTAGCCGGGTCAGGCCCTAAACTGCACCTTCGATCATCGCCATGAATTCATCAGGCATGTCGGCCTTTTGGCAGGCGTTAAGCAGATAACGTTCCACTCCGCTTCCCAGAACCATTGCTTCATCCAGCGCATCTTTTACCAAATCTGGAGATTGATCCGTGCATACATCAAGAATCGTGGATGCCTGCTCGATATCCTTGGCGGCCTTGGTTCTGAAAGCCATTGGGCGAATTTGCGATATGAGTAGCTTGTGGATCGCAAAGCGGATCGGATCGGGTACGTTCACAAGCGCGATATGTTTGCGATCAAAAGCGACCGTTGGCACGGTCTCTTCCAACAGAAAGCTCATGTACTGGAGTGGCATGGCTTCCGACTGGAACAATGGCACCTTGACGGGGTTTTCATTTTTGCCGTTGCCGGTAGTCAGCAAGTCTACTGACAGCTGTTTGCCTCGAATCTTGAACGAGGTACTCGGATTGTCATGCCCTAGTTGAGGCACTGGCAAAAACCCCATTTTCAGCTGATCCAGAGCCTCGGGCGATGTCATATCGGGCTTGTCGACTGCAATATCGATATCTGCAGCGACATCGATATCCTGTGTCCGCATGTTGCTTGGCCAGGTCACACCAAGAACATTTCCAAGCAGGTTGTAGGCGTGAGTGCCGACCAGCGTGGCCTGGCCCGCATCCGGGCGCATGATTCCCGCGTCTGCAAAACCCTTAATAACCTTCAGGCTGGTGTGATCCATCCCGTACCCTCCCGCGGCATTGAACGCTCGGGCAAGATCCATGATGCGCGCCTCCTGTTCCGTCAGGGATTCGTTGCGATCCTTGATCCGATTGATCAACGCTTGGGTCTTCTCATTGTCCGGGCCAATAAAAATTTGCCGATAAGCCCGACCCAGTTCCCTGAACTGGAAATACACATACGGTTTGTTTTTCACGATCTTTCTGATGAATGACCCACCGGTCCGGCTCATAGGCTCAGCCACCCCTAAAGCGAGCACCTGATCAAGAAGTTCGGCGTAAAGCGTCTGAGCTGTTAAGGACAATTCCTGAACCATGAAATACTCTCGCTATACGTTAACTGTAATCAATTAACGTATAACACCGAGCATTTAAAAACAATAATTATGGGGTCAGACCCCATGACATTTCCCATATCGATTCCGGGCCGTTACACTTTCCATCGCACCTAGGAAGGGCGCGCAAGTGAAAGCCATCACGATCTTCAAGGACCGAAGATATGCCCCAGGCAAGCGGACTGCAGTTCACCGCCACCATTGGCGGACTCCCCAAAGATTTTTTTACCGTTGTTGGCTTTGAGCTGACCGAGCGTTTGTCGGGTCTTGGTTCCGGCCGACTGGATCTGGCCAGTACCTTTTCCTATATTGCGGCTTTTGATGTTCTGGAACAGCCCGTGGATCTGGTGGTCTGGCAACACGGCCAGCCCCTGCGCCGCTTCACCGGCGTGGTGAACGAATTCGCCCGGGGCGACACCGGCCACCGCCGCACCCGTTATGAAGTCATCATCCAGCCGCCGCTGTGGCGCCTGGGCCTGATGCACAACAGCCGTATCTTCCAGACCCAGAGCACCGACGCCATCGTCCGTAAACTGTTGGAAGAGCGGGGCATCATTGACACCACCTTTGACCTGAAGCGAACACCGCAAGAGCGGGAATACTGCGTTCAGCATCGGGAAACCGACCTGTCCTTCCTGGAAAGACTGGCCGCCGAAGAAGGCTGGTATTACCGGTATAGCCATGGATCCGTGGATGGCGCAGACCAACCCGCTTTGATCATCGCCGACCACCACGGTGATGCCCCGAGGCTGACCGAAGCCCAATACAACGCCAAAGCGGGTGGCAGCACCCAGCAACCTGCTGTTTTTCGCCTTAAATACCAGGAGCGGGTCAGAGCCGCCTCCGTGGCCATGAAGGACTACACCTTCAAAAATCCCGCTTACGCCCTGATGCACGAACGCCAGGCGGATAAGCTGGATGCCCAGCGGGACGACTACCAACACTTCGACTATCCCGGCCGATTTAAAGCCGATGCCAGCGGCCAGCCCTTTACCGAATCCAGACTGGAAGCCTTAAGAAACGACGCCACTACGGCAACCGGCAAAAGCAACCGTCCGGATTTCACGGCAGGCGCCAAAACGGAACTCACCGAACACGACAACCAGAGCCTGAATAGGGATTGGCTGTTCACCCAGGTTACCCACAAAGGCAAACAGCCCCAAGCCCTGGAAGAAGAGGGCGGCAGTGGTCCAACCACGTATCACAACGATTTCGAAGCCATTCCCGCTGACCGCACCTGGCGCCCGAATCCGCAAACTCTTAACCGCCCACTGATGGACGGACCCCAGATCGCCATCGTCACTGGCCCGGCCGGGGAAGAGATTCATTGCGATGAGCATGGCAGGGTAAAGGTCAGATTTCCGTGGGATCGGCGCCTGCGGCCAGCAGAGGTAGAGAGCGGTAAAAATGATGAGCACTCAAGCGCCTGGCTAAGAGTCAGCCAGGGCTGGGCCGGTGGCCAATACGGTTTTATGGCCCTGCCCAGAATTGGCCACGAAGTCATCGTCAGTTTCCTGGACGGCGACCCGGACCAGCCGGTCATCACCGGCCGAACTCATCACGCCACCAACACACCGCCTTATTCGCTGCCGGAACACAAAACCCGGACAACACTGAAAACCCAGACCCACAAGGGCGAGGGCAGTAACGAACTGCGGTTTGAAGACGAAGCCGACAAAGAACAGGTTTACATACACGCCCAGAAGGATCTGGACCTGCTGACGGAAAACAACCGCACCGAAGTCATCAAGAACGACAGCCACCGAACCGTTGAGAACAATGACTTCAGTCACATCAAGGGCAACGCCCACAGCACGGTAGATGGCGAAAAGCGCGAACAAACGGGCAAAGACCAAAGCTTCAACGTCACCGGCACCCTGCACCTGAAAGCCGGCACCGCCTGGCTGAGCGAGTCCGGCACTGAATTGCACATCAAAGCCGGTCATAATGCCGTGATCGAAGCCGGTGCGGAAATCACCCTGAAAGCCGGCGGCAGCTTTGTGAAGATCGATCCCAGCGGCGTGGCCCTGAGTGGGGCGGCCATCAAGCTGAATGCGGGTGGTTCGCCGGGGAAAGGCAGTGGGCAGAAGGTTCAGGTGGCGCAGATGCCTGGGTTGGTTGATAAAAACGGTGGGGTTGTGGCACCGGTTGCATTGGCCGACGTGGGGCAGCGTCCACTTGCCGAGCGAATTGATCACAACACGCTCCTGGCAGCCGCTGCCGAGCGTGCACCGGCCATCAAAATGTGTCAGAAAAAACAGGATGGAAGCTGCAATGTCGACAATTGCCCCTGCGTTGCCTAATCGCGAATGCCTGGATACGTTTCCGGAGGCAATGCGGCAGTGGCAAATTCGGCCAAGTCAGCGTTGCCTTTTAATCATCGATGCGGCCCAGTTTGACGAATATGAAATTACCAGGGCTTTGTATGCCCAGTGCAATGATCCGAACTGGTGTTGGTTGTTTGAGAATAGCCCATTAGAAGCGTTCGTAGATGCAGGGCCGATCGTCGTTAATACGGTGGCTGACAGTGATTTCTGTCGGTATGCCCTGACGCACTGGGCCGATAAGGGCCTGTTGTTTGTGTTCACCGAAAGCAACGTTGATGAAGCGGTTGCCGGTTTACGCGACATGCTGTTGGTTGATCTGGAGACCGCGGGCCCCTGCGTGATCAGGCCCTATGACACACGATTTCTTCAGATGTTGTCCACGTCTCAGCCCGATCAAATGGCGGAACTGGCCGCTGTCGACAGCCTATGGATTTGGTCTGTCGATCTTCTGGATTGCGTGCAGTGGTCAGGGCTCCAGGCAACAGGTGCGGCTAAACGGATTAAAACTCACAAAGGTCGGGACTTTGAACGCCTGCTGAGCTTGGTTGCTGGCTGGCCAGCGTTTCAGGAATGATCATGAAAAGGATTTCACAGCATGTCAGCCATTAAAGCAGCTTCCTGCGCCCCCTCAAAAACGTTCTGGCTGGAACTGACGGGGCAGCACTCACTTGCCGGTCATGAATACGTTCTGAGCGAAATCAGCGAGGACGGCAGTGAAGTTGTCACGCCCATTGAGATTTGCGAGAAGCACAAGGGTCGTAAAGGGCCGATTCTCGCGGGCTGTGTTGAGCAACTAAAACAGCGCTCGCTAGTGATGCAGTTGAAAGGGGAAGAGACCATAAACGTCCCCGTTATCGATGGAGAGTTCATCGGCCCTTCCGCCCTGAAGGCCCCTCAGCGCCGCTATCAGGATAACCTGATGGTGCCAGTTCACCCGACGCTGTTCTGCGACGCCGGAGAGCTGACGCGTCCGCGACCCATGAGCGGCTACAGCGAAGCCATCGGCGCACCCATGCGGACCGGCTGGATCTACGTGTTTTTCAGGGGCCGCCTCTGGCGCGAGCTATCCGTTGTGACAAGTGAGGATGCTGCGCCCGTTCTGCGGGATAGCTCTGTCGCACAAGCCCGCACCGCATCAACCGTAGCTGCCAATGATCGCAGGGCAACGGGCCCCGAGTTAGACGTTATTCACGTGCCGGCCCGCCTGAACGGCATCGACGTTTATAGCGAAGTTTACCTCGCGTTCAGCGAAACCCAGTGGTCATGGAAGTACATCAGCGCGCTTGAGCAGAATGCGACTTTGATAACAACCCGCTGCCGCTCAGCCAGGGCGATCCGGGCCTTTCTTGAGGGGCAGCCGAGCCTGCAAGGTGACTGGAAACGTCTTGACGAAATGCCGGCCATGCGGGCCAGGGACAGCGCGATAGAGCGCGATGTCACCTTTCCGGGGCAATGGCTACAGGATGTGGATGGTGCAAAGCTGCAGCAGGCTCAAGACGCGCTTGTTAAACAGCGTGATGCGATCGAAACCGATGAGCATGTCGTTGATGCCGACTACTTCATTGAAACACCGTCGCTCTATCCGCGTTGGCGCCAACTCCATTTGCAAGGCGAGCCATTGCCGACCATACAGGCTGGCACCGATGTGTTCAGTACCCTTCGAGACCGGCACCTGTGCACCTTACACTTGAGAGATTCACTGCAGGCCGCGCGTCACTTGGCCCAGCAAATGAACGCCGCACTGGCGCTTATGTTAACGCTGGTGGATAACGTGAAGAAGCGTCCGTTTGGTGTTACCGCTGAGTTGTTCCATAACAACTTTCGCCGCGAAACTCTGCCTAATGGTTCAGCGAACCCCCTCTACATAGACGGCGGCTGGTTTGACAACCGGATAGATGAGAGTGAAGACGGGCGGCTTCAGCGCACATTGTATGACGTTGAACGGGCGGCCCTCCGGGGCTTTCTTGCCCAGGCTCAAGTGGCCTTGGTGCGCTTGCTGGACGACCAGCGCCCGGAGAACCTCACCGCTACTCTGCGGGATCTGTTCGCGCTGGAGTCGGGCAACGCAGTTGCAGGTTATGTCCAGGCTGGGCCGTTGCTACAGGTGCTTTCATTGCCCGCGCACCGGGCAGATCCACTGGTACTTCCGCAGGAATCTGGGCCGAACGGTGAAGGCGAAGCGGCCGCAATGGCACTGAAGATTGCCAAAGGCGAGCATCCCCTGGGCGCAATGCTATTGCCGTTCCAGAACAGCTCGAGTGAATGCCAGACCGGTGATGCGACCCTAGCTAATCTGAAAACTCTGGTCGAAGCACTGGAAGATCGCAACCAGGACATGCGAGTGCTGGAACCCAACGTTCTGCGCAGCATGGCAGATCGCCAGGAGCAAACCAGGGCGCCAAACGGTGTGGCGATAGCGGGACATGTCGATTCTGCGGCTTCGGCTTTCTCAAGTGTGGCCGGCGAAATCTCTCAGTGGTGGCTAACGCGGGTTCAAACAGAATTAACACAGCGAGGGGCCGCATTTACTGCCGACATCAACCGTATCAAAGGTGTCTTTGAGGGATTTGCCGAAACCGCCATCCCCGGCAGAACCACGTTGCAATTGGAAAGCGCCGATGAAGGTCGCACTTACATTGTTTTGGAGGTGCTGGACGAACAGGGCAATACGCTGACCTCCGGCGCTGCCGTGGGTGCGGCATTGAGGGTGAGCGATATTGACGCCTTTGATGGAGTCGTGAAGCACCAGCCGGTTAAGCGGTTTATGCACGAGGCGACGACGCGTCCTGGGGGTTTGCCGGGGATTCTTGTGGTTTTTGATGTTTGGAATTTTTACGCCAATTCGAGTAGTGTTCGGGCCGACATCTCATCACTGATGCGCTTCGCAAGCGCCTTCGGAGACTTGTCGGTCAGTTCAGGACATCTCCTTACTTTGCTGCCAGATCAGCCTCGCTGGCTTGAGCCCAAAGTAACCGCTTGGAAGCAGGAAGCAAAATGGTTTGCTCGGCTGGCAAAAGGTTTTAACTCTCAAGATCAGTTTGCTCAGGCCGTTGTGAGAAATCAGTTGCAGGCTGCAGGCTGGATTGCAGGAATGTTTACCGCCGTCTTGATGGTTAGTGATTCGATGAGCTCCTTCGCCAATGGACGATGGGGAACGGGCTCTGCCCAACTAATCAAAGCAGGTGGCGTAGTAACGATGGTCAATGCAGACATCATCGCGGCTAGACTACTGACTCCAGCTGGTCGTCGAGCGGTTGAGCGAAACTCTGTTCAAGCTGCACAGGCGGCGATTGGGCGCCTGATGCCCTCGGCTGCACGGTGGGCGGGAACCGTCGCATCGGGCTATGTCACCGCACTGGGCTTCGCGGTTTACGTGGTCGGTGAGATCGCCTTTTACCGAATGATGGACGATGCCGTCAGCAATTGGCTTCGCACGGGGCCATTTTCCGGTGACCCTGATGAACTGGCCTCAGAATCCGACGCTTACATTGCTCTGGTGAAAGCGATGACGCCGGTATCACTCGAGCGCGTTCCAGAGAGCGGTGTAACGGAATGGCTTCAAGTACGCAAACTGACGAACTGGCAAAACGAAGCCGAGGCGGTTCTATCATTCGCGAGTCCGGCATTGGCTATTACCGGCAAGCCCGCCGAAATAGAGTTGGAGCTATCCTATGATCAGGAGCGCTACCGCATACTTGGTCCGAATCCGGCCGGAGGTTGGCGCACTGGGACCATTGCCAAAAAATCGGGCACAATCCGTCAGGGAATTCAAAACGACTACGATGAGCAGCGTCAGTCAATTGACTTCATGATTGGCAAGTCTCAGTTATCAGACTTTATGCCGCAATCGAATTATGAGCGTGTCGAAACCCGCTACCGGGTGAAAAGCCTTTCGCTGACCTTTACGGTTGAGGTATGGCAGCGAGCCGCAGGGAAATACGAGAGTCAGGAAGTGACTCACACGATGGAGGACCTTGACGTTGAGTGGCAGCGATAATCAATTGGACTCGATGAGTGAGTATTGCGAGACAGCGTTTCGATCTGACTCGATTCCAAAGCAGAAGTCCCTGGAGGATCCGGGCGGAGTTGCAAAATCGTTGGAAGGTGGCGACCTAATTGAGCGTTTGGGTTGGGCAAACTATGCGGGTTTGGACATCCATGTCATTCCGAACTCGGTTGAAACGTATCAAAAGCGTGCCTCCGGAAGCGACAAAAGAGATTTGGCCGGACCTGCGTGGACCCATCGGAAGCAGCCTGCTGATTTCATTAAAACTCGCTGGCAACTATTGTTAATGCTAGCTGGCTCCTTCGCCGATTATTCGTTGCTGAGGTTTATATTATTTGTATTTGGTGTAACAACGCTTTTCTTTTCATACAGATTTGGAGTGGACGGTTTTTTAATTGGTTTGAAGTGTTTGGCGGGAGTCGGCCTTCTCCACCTCTTCTTCCGCTACCCCTTCACCTGGTTCCTCGAACGCAACCCCGACTTCATCGTCAAAGATCTCGGCTGCGGCTTCTTCCGCCCCACTGGCATGGTCAAATTCCGCACCTGGCGTGAGGAAACCTTCGAGGCACCGTTTATCGAATTCGACCCCTACATTTCCTACCACGTTCAACCCAAAGGCCCGGTCAGCTATAAGCTCCAGCTCCGCCACCGCTACAGCGGCTGGCAAACAGCGGTTGCCGAAGTACACAGCACCCAGAAAGCAGAGCTCTACGCGCACTGGGATGAGTTACAGCGCTACATGGATGTCAGCCAGCCCCTGCCGGATATCCCGGCCCTCGAGCCCTACCGACACCTGGACCCTACTACCGCCGAGTACGACACGGCAGGCAAACGCCAACGCCCCATCGACTACTGGGCCAAGCTGGATCTGGAATGGTGGGAAAAAGAAGGCTACCCCGCCCACATGGAAAAAATCCGCAACTTCCCATGGGCCACGTTGGAGGACCAGATGCAGTACAGCGTACCGAATCTGAACGAGGCAGCCATGGCTTAAAATGTACTGTAAAATTCACTGGGGTCAGACCCCATGACATTTCATCCGGTCAAATGCATTGGGGTCTGACCCCTACATTGGGAAATGAGGGCTATCGGGGTTTAGTGGCTTGCTTTGGAGTTGTTTTTTCGCTTTGTGCATTTTTTCCGCGACGGTATTGATCATATAAGGCCAGAAACCGTCCTGTTGAAACGTCTGTCGTAGTCGATCTGGCGGAATAAACCGCGATATTTCAAATATGAAATCCTTTTGCTGCTGTTCCATATATAGCAACTCCACGCGCCCATCGGCTCGCTCAAGGAAGTCGCTCTCTGACTCTCCGTGATCTGCCAATTTCGAACTGAGAAGTTCATAAGCTGGCACAATCCCGCGCTGACTCAGCCATGCAATGTCCCAGAGGTCCCGGTGTTTTAGTCGTCCCGGTCTCATGGCAAACGCCACCAGCTTATCCGCAAAGATTTCCTCCCGGCTCTGGGCGTTGATGATGAGAGAGTCAGTGCCAAGGTGTATCCCATAGTGATTTAGAAGAGTCACTGGCTTTACCTGGTAACTGGGCACAGAACAGATGTCCAGGTGTATCTTTTGTGCTTGCCTGTCTGGTCGTTGAGGCCGGGTGTTGACGCTTAGCTTCCAGGTGTCTACGTTCCCCTGCTTTTCTACTCGTGGCTCAGTTACGGTGACCGGAAGTTCATATTTTTCCTGGAGCCGCGTCTCGAGTGTTTCGTTGAGTTTGTCTAGTGCAGCTTTATTGAAATCGGCCCCGCCGGTAAAGTCCAGGTCCTCGCTCAGGCGGTTGGATCCGTAGCAGGCTCGTAAGCAGGTTTCGCCGATGAAGGTGAGTTTTTGCAGGAGGTCTGCCCGGCTCAGTTCACGAAGAATATCGTGGTGCAATATTTCTTTTTCAACCACAGGGCGCAACACAGACAATTCGCCTTGGGTGCGAAGGGCTTCGTCGACCAGTGAGTCAAATAACGCCATTGCCAGCTCCCGCAATCATGTCAATGGTCGAACGGTTGAACCGGTGCATGTCTGCCAGGGCTAGTTCGGGTGAAGCCCGATACAGGTGCCGGTCAGGGTCGTAAATAAGATCACCGATTACCTGAGACATTGCGCGTTCAGTATGCACAAACTCGATTGTTCCAAAACGGCCACAGTCCATTGTGGTTGAGCGACCGGTACTGACCAGTGTAATCCAGGCGATTGGTATCTGGGAGATCACGCCGGCTTCGCTGAGTACCGTCTCCAGGCCGATGTAGTTAAAATGTCTGGCACGGAGCAACGCTGCAGCATGGAACAGGATCAGGCCGCTGTTGTCGGGTGAGCCTGCGTAATGATAGACCCCCTGGCACACCCTCTCCAGAAGCCCGCGCTTTTCCGCACGGTGAAGCAAAGCCCGATATGCGCCCGGGCTCAGGTCCGGGAACAGTGATCTGAATGATGTCGTTGAGTACACGGTCCCTTTTCTAGCCGAGGGAGAGGTTAGTAGCCATCGCTCCAGCCGCTGTATCGGTTGCATTATCTAGCTCCGCGCTTTGTTATGAATAGTGTAATAAACCGCGGAGCTATTGCAAATAAAAGGTGGGGTCAGACCCCTCGACATTTCACCCAGTCAAATGCATTTGGGTCTGACCCTCAAAGCTATTGTTGCAACATGCAACATTCATGATAAAATGCAACGAAAGTTCTTTGATGCAACAGGAGGCTATCATGACCACTGCCGTCCGTCTCGACGATACACTGGTTCGCCACGCCGCCGCTGAGGGCGCGGTTCACCGGCGTTCGACCCCCAAGCAAATCGAGTACTGGGCAGAAATTGGCCGCGCCGTTGCGGGTGAGGTAAGCGCCGAGGACCTGATTGCCATAGTGCAGGGTATTCGCCAGGTGAGCGTAGAGCCTGTGGTGGCCGAGCCGCTGACCAGTGAGGATTTATGGGCCGAGGTGGATCAGGCCCGGGAAAGCGGCGAGTTGAGTCGCTCCATTGCTCGGGGGCGGGTGGTGTACCAGGCCTCTGACGACAAGCCCGGCTACCTGCAGGCTATTCATCCGGACGGCACCCGGGAAGTCGGGCAATTCCGCAATGGACGTTTCGAGGCACTGAACAAACGTGACCATGCAGCCTGAGTTATGGCTGCTGGTTGGCGGTAACGGTGCGGGTAAGACAACCTTTTATGAGCGTTTTCTGGCCCGACGAAAAATCCCCTTGGTCAATGCCGACAACATCGCCCGCAGTCTGTGGCCCGATGCGCCTGAAAAACACAGTTATGAAGCAGCGCTGATTGCGGAAAAGGAACGACATCGACTGCTTGAGGACGGCCAGAGCTTCTGCTTCGAAACCGTGTTCTCTCACCCGTCAAAGGTAGACTTTGTAGGCGCGGCCAAGGCGGCGGGTTTTCGAATCCGACTTTTTTATTTCCACCTGGAACTGACATCACTGAATAAAGCCCGCGTGGCGTCCCGGGTGAAGTCCGGCGGGCACAGTGTGCCGGCGGCAAAAATAGAGTCGCGAATTCCAAGAACCCTGGCGAATATCCGCCAATGCATCGGGCTGGCCGACGAGTTGCATCTTGTTGACGACAGCAGCTTTGATCAGCCTTACGTTCGGGTTGCGGTCTGGGAGGCGGGGCAGTGGCGAACCTCCCAGGAAACCCTGCCGGGCTGGGCTAAAGGCCTCATAAATTGGGGTCAGACCCCAAGACATTTTGCCTCGCCAAATGCACCGGGGTCTGACCCCAGCTAATTTCCGAAAATCTGCACGCCGACCCGCGACACGTGATCCAGCAGGTCCTGGTTTTCAACGTGGTTCAGCAGCGCAAGGTCGACTTTCCAAGGTAGTAGCAGATCGTCAATTGCGGTGACGATCTGGTTGAATTCGCTCCAGTCCATTTCGGGCGCAGTGATCATGAGGTCAATATCGGAGTTGTGTCGAAAGTTGCCTTTCGCACGCGAGCCATAAAGTGTGACCTGGTCGATCGCCGGGTGCTTTCTGAAAACGCCATTCAGGCTTTCCATGGCGTAAGCCGGAAGCCCGAAAGAGTTGCCGGTTTTAGGCGCTTTCATGCTTATCGACCTCTTCCGCCATTCTTTTTCGCAAAGATGTGAAAAGCCCGTGATAGCAACCGTCTATCGCTGCCAGTATCTGTTCTGCCGTCTCTTCATTATAGGCATGCGAGGTGCGGTTCCGATCAGCGAGCATTCGCATCCAGGATTCTCCATCATCAATCAGTCCTACCGAAAATGCTTCGCGGATCGTATCTCTGGAACCCGTAATGTCTGAATTTCCCTGCCAGCGAAGGTAGTCTTTAAGGGTGTTCCATGCCAGCTCATAAGTGTATTCAAACGCCTGAATAACACCCTGCTTTTCCAGCTTCGAGAGCTCTCGCGAACGGCCTAAAGCAATCGCGTCATCAAGTTGTTGAGCGACTTTCCTGAAATTGCTGAACCGCTGGAGCCAGCGAATATCTCGTTCCGGCATGGTATCGCCCGAAAATTGAGTAAGGTTAAAGTGTAGCAAGCCCTCGGGGTCAGACCCCAAGACATTTCGCCCCATCAAATGCACTGGGGTCAGACCCCAAACCGGTTACTCATCTCCTCACAAAAAGCTTCTGTGCCCAGCGCTTTGCCGGCGATAGCGGTGTATAGGATCAAATCCTCAGTACCTTTCGGTGGCGGGGTAGCCACAAAGGAGCGGTAGCTTTCCGGGCGGCGGTCCGGGTTCGGCTGGTAATTCAGGTAACAATCGTGGGGTGTATGCCACTTTGCCCTCAGCCCATACCCGTGGCAGCGGTAGCTGGACCACTGGTAATCTCCGGCGTACTGCACCATTCCAGCTTTCACCGGATTCAGTTCAATATACCGCTGACACCACAGAAAATAGCCCTCCGTATCGACCAGGCAAGATTTAAAACGACCTTCCCACAGGGTGCCACTCCGGTCATATTTATGATTGAAATACTGCGCGTAGCGCTGGCCCAAAGCCTTCATGAACAGAGATAGCGCCTGGTCTGCCTGAGGCGTTACTAGCAGGTGGGTGTGGTTGTCCATCAGAACCCAGGCGTGAATGTCTACCTGGTGCTCCTCCTGGTAGCGCGAAAGAAACGCCAGATAGGCGGCTCGATCGGCGAAATCCTGAAAACATACCTGCCGGTTATTCCCCCGCTGGATGACATGTTGGGGCATTCCGGCCGGACAAATCCTTTGTCGGCGGGGCATCTCACAGTCCTTGTGAAAAATGGTTCAGCTGCTAATTTGCCGCACCAAAACCGTAATTTCAAGTTGGGGTCAGACCCCAATGCATTTGGCTGGCAGAAATGTGATGGGGTCTGACCCCAAATGGTTTGCCGGTTGACAGCGCACGCCGCGTGATTAAGCTACTTTGATTCCAAGGAACGGAAGAGATTGATTATGCGCTTTTTAATTGCATTTTTTGCCGCATTCGCCATTGCTAGTCATGCCCCTGTTGTCCTCTCCGAAACTCCGCCATTGGCCCTTGCCGGCGTTTACGAAGAAGGTGTTGATCTCGACGGTTATTGGGTCAGCGAAAAGCTCGATGGCGTACGGGCCTATTGGGACGGGGAGCAATTCTGGTCACGGGGCGGCAACATCTACCGGGCACCGGCCTGGTTCACGCAGGATTTCCCGGGTGTCGACCCGTATGTCGAAATGGACGGCGAACTCTGGATGGGGCGCGGCCGGTTTGCAGAACTATCCGGCGCGGTTCGACGCCTGGAGCCGGAGCCAGACAGCTGGCGGAACATCCGCTTCATGGTGTTTGACCTGCCGACAATGGAAAAGCCCTTTTCAGCGAGAGTTGCCGCCATGAAGAAGCTGTTCGCTTCTCCTCCGTCACCTTATGTGTCGATGGTGGAGCAACGCCGGGTGGCAAGTCATGAGTCATTGATGGCGAGCTTGGATAAGATCGTCGAGCAGGGCGGCGAGGGACTAATGCTGAAGCGTGGCAGTAGCCTCCCGAGCGCCGGTCGCTCAGATGACCTGTTAAAAGTGAAGAAATATCAGGACGCGGAAGCGAAGGTGGTCGCCCACCTGCCAGGCGAGGGCAAGTTCGAAGGTATGCTCGGCTCCATCAGGGTTCAACGGCCAGACGGCAGGCAATTCCACATCGGCACCGGCTTCAGCAACGCAGAGCGAGAAAGTCCACTGCCGATCGGAGCCACGGTTACCTACAAACACTATGGCTTCACCTCAACAGGCCTGCCAAGGTTTGCCAGTTTTCTCAGGTTGCGGGACGACGAGCCAAACCGCCAATGACCTGAACTCGCGTGTTACTATTGGGGTCAGACCCCAATTTGATTTAAGGCTAGAGATGACTTGGTACGCCCTTCAACACAAGCCCGCTCAGGGTGATCGAGCGGTGGAGCATCTTCAGAATCAGGAGATTGCCTGCTTCTACCCGAAAATCACGGTGGAGAAGATTAAAGCCAATAAGCGCACGAAAAAACTGGAGGCTCTGTTTCCCGGCTATCTCTTCGTTAACCTGAAGCAAACTGATCCGATGTGGGCGAAACTGAGGTCTACCCGCGGTATTCTGCGTGTTGTCAGCTTTGCCAATAAGCCTGCGTCGATTCCGGATGACGTTATCCAGCATATAAAAGATGACCTGCATACTGTGGCAGAGCAGGGTGGCATCAAGCCTGGGCAGGCTGTAGAACTAGACGACGGTCCCTTTAAGGGCATTAGTGCGATTTTCCAGGTCTACGATGGGGAAGAGCGGGCGATTGTGCTGATCAGCTTTATGCAGAAACAACAGAAAATCAGCGTGCCGGTTTCCACTATCCAGACGCAGGTTTGAAAGGTTTAAATTTTCTTTCCGCCAATGTCGGGGCCATCATTACGGATTGTTACTTGTGTGGTGCTCTGGGTCCCGTAGAATTTTCGACCTCAAAACACTGGATACGGGTTGGTGGGGCGGTAGCGTATCTGAAATAAGTGAATTAGAGGTTTGGAATCTGACCAACCTGCCAGAAAGAAAGTGTCAGTGTCCACGAGTCGAGTAATATAAAGATGAAACTATTAGTAACCGGCGGCGCGGGCTTTATAGGCTCCGCAGTCATCCGTCATATCATCAGGAATACGCAGGACGAGGTGGTCAACCTCGATAAACTAACCTACGCGGGCAACCTTGAAAGTTTGGCGGAGGTCAGTGATAGCGAGCGGCATAGTTTCGAACAAGTAGACATCTGCAACCGCGCTGAATTAGAACGGGTCTTTGCCCAGCACCAACCTGGTGCAATCATGCATCTGGCGGCAGAAAGCCACGTAGATCGTTCGATAGACGGCCCGGCGGCTTTTATCGAAACCAACATTGTGGGCACCTATACCCTTCTGGAGGCGGCCCGCCGGCATTGGCTGGCCCTGGACAACGATAGAAAACAAACATTTCGTTTTCATCACGTCAGCACCGACGAAGTTTATGGGGACCTGCCGCACCCGGCTGAAACCGAGGATGCTGAGCAGCAAGTCTTTACAGAAACCACGTCTTACGCACCAAGCAGTCCATACTCAGCCAGCAAGGCCAGTTCTGATCACCTGGTGCGGGCCTGGCGGCGTACCTACGGATTGCCAACAATGGTGACCAACTGCAGCAACAATTACGGCCCGTATCATTTTCCGGAAAAACTTATTCCACTGGTGATATTGAATGCCCTTGAAGGTAAACCATTGCCGGTGTTTGGCAACGGAGACCAAATTCGGGATTGGCTGTACGTGGAAGATCACGCAAGAGCGCTTTACACTGTCGTCAGGCAGGGCAAGCCCGGCGAAACCTACAATATTGGCGGGCACAACGAAAAACGGAACATTGAGGTGGTGCTCACCTTGTGCGACATACTTCAGGAACTACGCCCTCAGAAACTTAAATATCGAAACTTGATTACTCACGTAAATGATCGACCCGGGCACGATATGCGCTATGCAATAGACGCCAATAAAATCGAAAAAGAACTTGGCTGGGTCCCGGAAGAAACATTTGAAACTGGAATCTACAAAACTGTGAATTGGTATCTTAGTAATCTCGACTGGTGCCAACGGGTGCAAGACGGTACCTATAAACGGGAAAGGCTGGGAGTAGATGTATGAAAGGTATCATCCTGGCAGGTGGCTCTGGCACACGACTATATCCGGTAACTCTGGGTACCTCGAAACAGCTGCTTCCAGTTTACGACAAGCCTATGATCTATTATCCGCTTTCTGTACTCATGCTGGCAGGCATCCGCGATATTCTGATTATAACCACGAAGGAGGATCAGCCTGGCTTCAAACGAGCTTTGGGCGATGGAGAACAATTTGGCATTACCCTCAGCTATGAGATACAGCCTAGCCCGGATGGCCTTGCACAGGCGTTCATCATTGGTGAAAGATTTATAGGCAACGACAGCGTCTGTCTGGTTCTGGGCGATAACATCTTCTATGGCCAAGGTTTTACTCCGAAGCTGCTGGAGGCGGCAAAGCGGACAGAGACGGGGCGAGGTGCAACAGTATTTGGCTATCAGGTAAAGGATCCCGAGCGCTTCGGTGTAGTGGTGTTTGATGAGAATCGCAAAGCAATTTCTATTGAGGAAAAACCAGCGAGCCCTCAATCTCACTTCGCTGTTACTGGTTTGTACTTTTATGACAACCGTGTGGTCGACATAGCCAAAGAAGTAGAGCCGTCTCACCGTGGTGAATTGGAAATCACCGATATCAACAAAGCCTATTTGAAAAAGGGTGAACTCAACGTGGAGCTCCTAGGCCGAGGTTTTGCCTGGCTCGATACAGGCACCCATGAAAGCCTGTTGGAAGCCGCGCAATTCGTAGAAACTATCGAAAAACGGCAAGGTTATAAGATTGCCTGCC
>Ga0307934_1000682_pt1 | contig 24228 bp, 26 predicted proteins | sample OrgLakmetageno90_FD_201838 | JGI IMG/M metagenome (GOLD analysis project Ga0307934, IMG submission 201838) | Saline water microbial communities from Organic Lake, Antarctica - #90 | ecosystem: Environmental > Aquatic > Non-marine Saline and Alkaline > Saline | place: Antarctica: Organic Lake... | reverse complement strand
GTTTCCGGTCATTAAAGATCTGGTCGTGGATCGCAGCGCTTTTGACCGGATCATTCAGGCGGGTGGTTATATACCGGTAAGAACCGGTGCAGCGCCTGAGGCTAATACCCAACCAGTTGCTAAAAAAGTGGCTGATAAAGCCTTTGATGCCGCGACTTGTATTGGTTGTGGTGCGTGTGTGGCGGTGTGTCCGAATGCCTCTGCAACATTATTTATTGCCGCCAAAGTCAGCCACTTATCCAGTCTGCCGCAGGGGCAGCTGGATAAAAAACGACCGGCGAAAATGCTGGCCCGTATGGAAGCAGAAGGCTTTGGCAGCTGCAGTAATTATCGTGAGTGCGAGCGGGTTTGTCCGAAACAAATCCGCACTGACACCATCAGTAAGATGAATCAGTTGTTGTATCTGGGTTAACGCTTACTCGGGCTTAATGAACTTTAAGGTCATCCGGTCGCTTTCGCCGATTTGGCGGTAGCGTTCCTTATCATCGTCATCGACGCGTAAGTTAGGCAGCAGGCTCCAGACCCCATTGGGATGATTGGTGTCATCGGCTGGATTGGCATTAATATCAGATTTTGCTGCCAGCAAAAAACCGTTTTTTTCAGCCAGTTCAATGACCAACGCTTCCGTTAGATAGCCGGATTTTTTCATGGTGGCCATATCGGTACCCGGTTTGGCCCGGTGATCGGTAACGCCAAGAATACCGCCCGGTTTGAGTGCTTTAAACATCGCGTCAAAAGCATTGTCGGCAACATCTGCTTGTACCCAGTTGTGCACATTGCGAAAGGTCAGCACCGCATCAAGCGAATTATCTTCGGCAATTTGCCAATGACCGGGGCCAAACTCAATAATGTTTACTTGATCAAATCTGTCGGGATTAGCAACCAACCAATCGTTATAGGATTGGCGCAAATTCATCCGCCATTCCGGTCCCATATCCGCAGGAAAGCCTGCCGCAATCAATTGGCCCTTACCCTGCTTTAACCATGGCGCCAGAATTTCGGTGTACCAGCCTTTACCGGGCCAGATTTCGGCAACCTGCATATCAGCGGTGATGCCAAAAAACTGCAATGTTGCCTGTGGATTCCGATAGCTGTCCCGGAGCGTATTTTCGCTGTTACGCTGGTCACTTTTAATAATGTTTTGCAGCGCTTCATCGGCATAACCGGCAGATGGCAATGTCATCAGTAAGCTGATGCTAAGCAGTATTAGTTTGAATGATTTGGTCATGATAACTTCCTGATTAGTAGGCAACCTGTTCTTTCCGACCAATGGTTTGTCGAATAGTTTGCGCTTTGCATTTGTCATACGGCGGGAGAGCAGGTAGCTTTAACCAATAGAAATTGCGGCCCCGGTAAGTAACACGCTGTTATTCGGTGTCACTGGGCTGGGATCGATAACTGGAGAATAAAGCAGCAACATGAATGACCAAAAAGCACCGCTTTATATCGCGTTGATCAGTGTTCATGGGTTGATCCGCGGTGAAGATCTGGAACTGGGCCGTGACGCTGACACGGGTGGCCAAACCTTGTACGTATTGGAATTGGCCCAGGCGTTGTCCGAGCAGCCACAGGTCGCCAAAGTGGAATTAATTACCCGGCGCGTTGAAGATGCAGCCGTTGCTGACGATTATGCCGTTGCTGAAGAGACCATTAACGACAAGTTCAGCATTATTCGCATTGAGGCCGGTCCTCAGGGCTATTTACCCAAGGAACAGCTGTGGGAACATCTCGACAGCTTTGCCGATAATCTGGTCAGTTATTTTCGTCAGAAAAGTCAATTACCGACCTTGCTGCACAGTCATTATGCTGATGCTGGCCTTGTTGGCGCGCATGTTGCCAATCAACTGGGTATTGCCCTGATTCACACCGGACATTCTTTAGGCCGGGTTAAACGCCGGCGACTGCTGGCTAGCGGTGTAGACACCACCCAACTGGAATTACTTTACAACATGGGCCGGCGTATTGAAGCCGAGGAAATCACCTTGGCGACTGCCGAACAAGTGATTACCAGTACCCATCAGGAAATCGAAGAACAATACGAGCTATATGATCATTATCAGCCGGAAAAAATGCGCGTCATTCCGCCGGGTACCAATGTTCAGCAATTTATCCCACCACGCGGCGACGAGCAGCATACTGAACTTTTCGAGACATTAACCCGCAGTCTGACCGACCCTGATAAGCCACTCATTCTGGCTTTGTCGCGACCTGATAAACGCAAGAATATTGTGGGTCTGATGACGGCTTATGGAGAAAGCAAACAGCTACAGCAATTGGCAAATTTACTGATTATTGCCGGCAACCGTGATGACATTGATGATTTGGAAAGTGGCGCACAGGAGGTATTTCAGGAATTACTGGTGGCGATGGATCGCTACGATTTATATGGCAAAGTGGCGATGCCCAAACACCACCGTCGTGATCAGGTTGCCCAGATTTATCGGATCGCTGCAGCCAGCGGTGGGGTCTTTGTCAATCCGGCGCTAACCGAACCCTTTGGTCTGACGCTGATTGAAGCGGCTGCCAGTGGCTTGCCGATAGTTGCCACAGAAGATGGTGGGCCGCGCGACATTATGGCCAATTGCCAAAATGGTGAACTGATTGATCCACTGGAAACCAGCACTATCAGCGCTGCGATTTTGACATTGCTGGAAGATAAATCCCGCTGGCAACAATGCCAGAAAAATGGCTTGAAAGGTGTGCATGCGCATTATTCATGGCAGGCCCATGCGCAGCGTTATCTGGAACTCATTGAGCCGATTGCCCAGCGCAATGGTGAATTAGTGCAGCCAACGCCACTGCGCGGTCTATCGCGGATTGAGCGGGCGATGGTCAGTGATTTGGATTTAAATCTGCTCGGTGACGAGGCGTCGTTAAAAGAATTATTGGCGTTGATGCGAGAGCATCGCAAAACGACTAAGTTCATCATTGCCACTGGCCGGCGTTTGGATCAGGCGCTTAGACTGATGAAAAAACACGGTATTCCTGAGCCGGATATTTTAATTACCAGTTCGGGCAGTGAAATTTATTACGCGCCAAAACTGACCCCGGATACTGCCTGGGCCAAACATATTGACCATCTCTGGCAACCGCATAAAATTCGCCAATTGTTGGATGATTTGCCCGGATTGAGCCGTCAGCCCAAAGACGAACAAAGTCCATTCAAGCTAAGTTATTACATTGACCCGCAGCAGATTAATTTTGAGGAAATCAAGCGACTGCTGCATCGGGAAGAACATTCGGTGCATCCGCAAATGGCATTTGGCCAGTTTTTGGATATTTTGCCACTTCGGGCTTCTAAAGGGATGGCTCTCCGCTATGTTGCCGATCGTTGGCAATTGCCGTTAGGTCAGGTATTTGTCGCCGGCGGTAGTGGCGCTGATGAGGATATGATGCGTGGTAACACGCTGGCAGCCGTGGTCGCCAATCGACATCACGAAGAGTTGTCTCAGCTGGAAGACACCTCACATATTTATTTTGCCAAAGCGGCTTATGGAGAGGGCATTCTTGAAGCGCTGGCGCATTATCATTTTTTTGAAAAAACTTTGCAGGAAAACCAAGCCGTATGAGCGAACGACTATTGTTATGTACGGATATGGATCGCACGGTGATCCCTAATGGTATGCAACCCGAGCATCCGCAAGCCCGCCGACGGTTTCGGGCCTTTTCTGAGCAGGAGAGTGTGTCATTGGTTTACGTCACTGGCCGACATCGGCAGCTGGTCGAAAAAGCCATTCGCAGTTATCAGCTACCTCAGCCAGATTATGTGATTTCAGATGTCGGCACCAAGATTTATCAGCAAAAGCAAGGTTGGCAGGAGCTGCGTGACTGGAAAACGGAAATCGATAAAGACTGGCGCGGTCGGAGTCATCAGGAGCTCAAACAAATTCTTATCGGCATCAAGGGCTTGCAATTACAAGAACTGAGCAAGCAAAACACGCATAAACTCAGTTATTATCTGCCTCTGTATCAGGACAAAACACCGGTCATCGGTGCGATGCAGCAACGACTGCAAGATCAAGGTATTGATGCTTCGGTGATGTGGAGTATTGATGAGTTGACCAATGTCGGCTTGATTGATGTCTTGCCTAAACATGCCACCAAACTGCACGCCATTGAGTTTTTACAGGAGAAATTGGCTTATCAGCATGATGAAGTGATTTTTGCAGGCGATAGTGGTAACGATATGCCGGTACTGGCCAGCCAGGTGCAATCAGTTCTGGTCAATAATGCCAGCGCTGAAATTAAATCATTGGCTTATCAATTAGCAAACGATGCCGGTTATTTAGAGCAGCTTTATATTGCCCGCGATGATGGACCGCTGGGCATGAACGGTAACTACAGTGCCGGCGTTCTGCAAGGCGTTTGGCATTTTGCTCCGGCATTTCGTCATGCCCTAGAAACGGAGACCTTTTATGACTGATTCAGCCCGGCTGGCAGTATTTGGCGAAGCCTTGTTTGATTGTTTTGTTGATCAGCAAAAACTGGGGGGTGCACCGTTCAATGTTGCCTGGCATTTACAGGCTTTTGGTGACGCCCCGCTATTTATATCCCGTGTCGGTGATGATGCGCTGGGCCAGCAGATTAAAAATGCGATGCAGCAATGGGGAATGGCGTTATCGGGTTTGCAAACCGATCCGACCCGGCCAACGGGCACGGTCAACGTGACCTTAAAAGGCAGTGAGCCGCATTATGAGATCACTGATAACGTCGCCTATGATTTTATTGATAAAGCGGCGCTTCCGGCATTACGCAATGATGTTATTGTCTATCATGGCAGCCTGGCCTTGCGGCATTCACATAATCACAACGTGCTGGCGCATTTAAAGCAGGTTGCATCGGTGTCGGTATTTGTCGATGTTAATTTACGTGCGCCGTGGTGGGATAAAGAGAGTTTGTTTGTCTGGCTGGAGCAGGCGCGCTGGGTCAAGTTGAATGCTGATGAGTTGGCAGCACTTGGTTTTCAATCGGCCGATTTGCTGCAAGACATGATCCGTATGCAAACTAACTTCCAGTTGGAGCAGTTGATTGTCACCCGCGGTGAAAAAGGCGCTATTGTGCGTTGCAATGACGGTCAGGTGTATGAATTCCCGCCCAGCAAAGCCGACAAAATTGCTGATACGGTTGGTGCTGGTGATGCGTTTTCAGCAATGTATTTACATGGCCTGTTGCATGGTTGGCCGGTTACACAAATATTGCCCAGGGCGCAGGCTTTTGCTGCTGCCGTTGTGGGTTTGCAGGGCGCATTTACTGATGATGCGACTTTTTACCAAACATTTAATTAGAAACTGCCTGACCATTTATGTATGAGCAACAATCGCATTCCCTGCTGAATGCCATCCTGAATCAAATCGAGCCGGAATTTGCCCGGGTCGATTTACGTTATTTTTATACCCGTCTGGGCGCCAATTTTTACGCTATTCATTCGTTGTTCGACAAGCTCTACGGCAAACGTCCGGATTTTGCTGAACAGGCACAGCGACTGGTGGAAACCATGGCCCGGCAATACATCATCCGGCCTGAGAAATTACGTCAGCGCGATATCGAACGTGAACAGGACTTTAACTGGTTTCTCAGCCAAAAATGGGTTGGTATGGCCATGTATGCCAACGGCTTTGCCAAAGATCTCAATGGTATGCGTGATCATCTCAATTACTTTCAGGATTTAGGCGTCAATCTGTTGCATGTCATGCCAATCATGCAATGTCCCGAGGGTAAAAGTGACGGCGGTTATGCGGTCAGTAATTTCCGGGAAATCGATTCACGGGTGGGTACGCTGGATGATTTGCGAGATTTAGCGGGTGAAATGCGGCAGCGGGATATGTTGCTGGTACTGGATGTGGTGCTCAATCACACCTCCGATCAACATGAATGGGCTGAAAAGGCTAAAGCTGGTTATTCGCCCTATGGTGATTATTATTACACCTTCGAAAACCGTGATGTGCCGGATATGTTTGAGCAAAGCATGCCAGAAGTCTTCCCGGAGACAGCGCCCGGTAATTTTACCTGGAATGCAGACATGCAACGCTGGGTGATGACCGTTTTTAATGATTACCAATGGGATCTGAATTACAGCAATCCAGCGGTATTTATTGAAATGCTCGATATCATTTTATTTTGGGCCAATCAGGGTGCTGATATTGTGCGCCTTGATGCGGTGGCATTTTTGTGGAAAAAAATTGGCAGTGCTTGTCAGAATGAACGTGAAGCACATTTGATTCTGCAATTGCTGAAGGACTGCTGTCAGGTGACGGCGCCGGGCGTATTATTTATCGCTGAGGCAATTGTCGCACCGGTGGAAGTTATTAAATACTTCGGTGAAGATGCCGTAAACGCCAAAGAGTGCGAAATCGCTTACAACGCAACCTTTATGGCGCTGATGTGGGATGCAGTAGCGACCAAAAATGCCCGACTGCTCAATCAGGGAATTAAGAGTCTGCCAGTGAAGTTAGAGCGCGCCACCTGGCTGAACTATATTCGTTGTCATGATGATATCGGGCTGGGCTTTGATGACCGGGATATCGCCTTGGTGGGCTATGAACCAACTGACCATCGCAAGTTTTTGATTGATTACTTTACCGGTCAGTTTGCCGATTCACATGCGCGTGGTGTGCCGTTTGGTCAGAACGATAAAACCGGCGATACCCGTATTTCCGGATCACTGGCTTCCCTGGTTGGCTTGCAGTATGCCGTGGAAAGTAAGGATCCGCAGATAATTGATGAAGCGGTCAATGTTATTTTATTGCTGCACAATTTGATTTTGTCGTTTGGTGGGTTGCCTTTGCTGTACTACGGCGATGAAATCGGTACCACCAACGATGAAAGTTATAAAACTGATCCAGTGAAAATGGATGATTCCCGCTGGGTGCATCGACCCTATATTGACTGGGATAAAGCAGCGCTGAGACATTCACCAGGTACCGTGGAATATGCGATCTTCAGCCAGTTAAAAACCATGATTGCTGTGCATAAAGAGCTGGATGCATTTGCTGACTTTAATAATCGTGATTTGCTGGAGGTCAGCAATCCGCATTTGTTTGTCTTTGAGCGTTACGATATTAATCAACCCAGTGAGCGGGTGCTGTTGGTCAGTAATTTTGATCGACAGCCGCAGACATTGGATATGAAAGACATAAGCCGCTGGGCAACGCCGCAAGATCGGCAGTTAATTGATGCTGTAACCGGTAAAAGTCCGGAGCAGCTCGACAATTCGCTGGTTATTCCTGGCTTTGGTTTTTATTGGCTTATCGAACAGTAATCAGCGTTGACACTGGTCGGTGTCACAGGATTTATCGCGACCCATCAAGCGACCAATGGGATGTCGTAATCCGGCAAATAATCGATAACCAACATCAGTAAACCAGCGAATAACAGGCCAGCGCAATACTTGGATCCACCGATGGGCACCGACCAGTGCCCAGGCTTTGGCCGTGACATCCAAGCCATAAATCATGCTGCCATCAGCCAGTTGCCCATGTAATGCGCGGTCTGCTTTTACGATATTGATATAAGGATAACGATAAGCAAAATCGGCGGCGTAAATATTCTCAAATTTGAGTCGTTGTTTCATGTCACGTGCTTGTAATGCATTGATTTCCTTGATGCACAATGGGCAATTACCATCAAAAAATATCGTCAGCTGATGCATGGTGGATTCCTGAGTTTGGGTGTTGCTTTGACGCAGTAAACATTGTGAAGTTCTCAAGCTGAACCATTTCTGGTTGCAGCCGTCTCAAAGCGATTGATTTAAGGAAAAACAATGAAGCGTACCGGCTTATTTTGGTTACAAAACGATCTGCGATTACATGACCACCCGGGCCTGTGGCAAATGCAGGCAGTGGAACAGCTGATTTGTGTATTTTGTATCGATCCAGCCTGGTATCGGCCTAATGGCTTTAATGCCCGAGCGCTGGGTGCTGTGCGCTATGCTTTTTTGACACAGGCGCTAACCGATTTATCGAATCAACTGGACGCCATCGGTCAGACTTTGCTGGTGATTGAAGCGGATCCGATTGAGGCGATTGCGGCGCTGATCGAAACTTACCAAGTATCGGTTATTGGCCGCAGCCAGCATTCCGGTGCTTATGAGAGCCGGCAATGGCAAAGACTGCAACAACACTTTCCGGGTAAGGACTTTTATCAAGCCGAAACGACGACGTTATTCAGTGAACAGAATTTGCCATTTGCGCTGGCGGATTTGCCGAAATCATTCAGCCAGTTTCGAAAGTTAGTTGAGGATTTACCGGTCAACCGACCTATGTCAGCAATTGATCGTTTACCGCCGCCACCGGCAAAACTAGTCAAAACCCCAGTGAGACTCGCTTCAACCAATATCACTGAGTTTACTGGTGGTGAACAGGCCGCTTTGCAACATTTCAGCGATTACTTCAGTGGCGATGCGCCGGCTATTTATAAAGACGTGCGTAATGAACTGGATGGCTGGCACAACTCCACAAAGTTCTCACCGTGGCTGGCGCAGGGCAGTTTATCGGTCAGAACCCTGCTTAGTCGTCTGCGTGATTATGAAAAGAAAGTCGTTGCCAATGACTCGACTTACTGGATTTTTTTTGAGCTGCTATGGCGTGAGTATTTTCAGTGGTATGCGCAGCGTTATGGCACACGGTTGTTTCGTTTTAATGGTATCAATAATGAAACCAGCCGCCGCTGTTATTATCCCGAGCGTTACCAGAAATGGTGTAACGGCAATACGCCATACCCGCTGGTCAATGCGCTGATGCATCAATTGAATGAAACCGGTTATATGAGCAATCGTGGCCGGCAGATTGCGGCCAGCTGTTTTGTTTACGATTTGCAACTCGACTGGCGGTTTGGCGCTGCCTACTTTGAGCAACAACTGCTGGATTATGATGTCGCCAGTAATTGGGGTAATTGGCAGTATATTGCTGGTGTAGGCGCCGATCCACGTGGTGGCCGGCATTTTAATATCGACAAACAAACCCGGCAGTACGATCCTGATGGCGTATTTATCCAAAAATGGCAGGGCGATACCGGTCATCAGCCACTGGATTCGGTGGATGCGGCTGACTGGCCGATTATGCCCCCGGGGCGTTAGGGCTTGTTTATCTTTCATTTCCACCTCTGTTGTGAACTGAAAAATCGTCAATCAAGGCACGAGGAGAGCCGTTTAGTTGTTCTAAACAAACGACGAGCAACGCAGGTTGGCGCTTTTTCAGTTACAACCCGAAGGGCTGGGACTGTTTTTGTGCCCGGCTGCGTTGTCAATCGCTTATGGAGAAAAACTACAATGCGCGATTTCCGCCTTGTCGGACACAAAAATAGCCGCCAGCAGTGGTGGATATGAAAGATAAACAAGCCCTAATGGCCAAACCGGCGATAAATGTTGTCTGGCACAAGCGTGACTTAAGACTCAGTGACCATCAGCCACTAGCCGAAGCCTTTCAACAGGATCTGCCAGTTCTGCTGCTATATATCTTAGAGCCGATGTTGATCAATGATCCGCATTTTAGTCAACGCCACTGGCGCTTTGTCTGGCAATCACTTAATGATATGAACCGGCGTTTACAACGGTTCAATACGTCGGTTTGTATTGTCAACGATGATGCCATTGCCGTATTTGAAACAATCCAGCAGACCTTTCAAATCAAAACATTATTCAGTCATCAGGAGATTGGCTTAGCCAATACATTTGAGCGTGATAAGGCCATAACAGTCTTTTGCCAGCAACAAAATATTGATTGGCAAGAAACCCCTTCAGGCGCGGTGATGCGCGCCGCCAGTCACCGTGATGATTGGGATAAACATTGGCAAAAGATGATGCGCGCCGATATGGCCGCGCCTGCATTAAAGCAGGTGCAATTTGTAAATTTGGATCAATGGCCGGCCTTTGTAGCACCGGAAAGTTGGCAACAATCCGAACCACAAATGCAGATGGGCGGTGAAAAACAAGCCTGGCAGGTGCTGGAAGATTTTTTCAGCGAACGCGGCCAGCATTATCATCGTCATATTTCCAGCCCGTCGTTAAGTCGTGAAGCTTGTTCGCGGATGTCACCCTATCTGGCCTGGGGGAATATCAGTTTAAGGCAAATGTATCGGCGGCTTTTGGCCGATTGGCAACGTCCTGGTTGGCGACGGCCGTTATCAGCATTGTCTTCACGTTTACACTGGCATTGTCATTTTATTCAGAAATTTGAAAGCGAATGTACCATGCAATTTCGGCCGGTAAATCGCGGTTATGCTGATTTTCCGTGGCGCACTGGTGAACAAGCTGAGCAGGATTATTTAGCCTGGGAGCAGGGCCAAACCGGATATCCATTGGTCGATGCCTGCATGCGCAGTTTGCAGGCGACCGGTTATATTAATTTTCGGATGCGCGCCATGTTGGTCAGTTTTTTGTGTCACCAACTGCTGCTCGATTGGCGCCGTGGCGTCGAACACTTGGCCAGACTATTTCTGGATTTTGAGCCGGGCATTCATTACCCGCAGTTTCAGATGCAGGCTGGCGTTACCGGCACTAACACCATTCGTATTTATAACCCGGTCAAACAATCGCAAGAGCAAGATCCTAAAGGTGAGTTTATCCGGAGATGGTGCCCGGAGCTGATCGAATTACCCGATGAATTGATTCATACCCCATGGCAAATAACGCCAATGGAAAGTCAGCTTTATGGTGTGATCCTGGGCCGTGATTATCCGCAACCGCTGGTCGAACTTAAACAAAGCAGCAAACAAGCGCGTGATGCGCTGTGGGCATGGCGCAAAAACGTTGCGGTAAAACAGGAAAACCAGCGAATTTTACGTCGCCATGTGCGCCCAGACAGCCGCCGCTAATCTGATTTGCCGAGCAGGGCTCCCAGCCACGATAATAGGCAGCATCTTTATTTTCCCGGAGTTCAATACATGAGTTTGGCATTTGCAGCAATTGTCGTCGGTTTAATATTTTTGGTCTGGAGTGCTGATAAATTCATTGAGGGAGCAGCCATTACCGCCAAGCATTTCGGTATGTCACCATTGCTTATCGGTATGGTCATTGTGGGTTTTGGTACCTCGGCACCAGAAATGGTGGTGTCAGCTTTGGCATCGCTGCAGGGTAATCCGGGGATTGCACTGGGGAATGCCTATGGCTCCAACATTACCAATATCGCGCTGATTTTGGGTCTGACCGCCGTTATCAGCCCGATTTTGGTACATTCGCAGGTGCTGCGCAAAGAAATGCCGGTATTGATTGCGATCACTGCTCTGGCGGCTTTCCAGTTGGTTGATGGTCAGTTGTCACGACTGGATGCTGTCGTGCTGATGGTGGTGTTTTTTATCCTGATGGGCTGGAGTGTTTATCAGGGTATGACCAGCAAAGACGATACTCTGGGCAATGAAATGCAGGGTGAAGTAGATGCCTATAGTATGCCGTTGAAAAAAGCCATATTTTGGCTGGTGGTGGGTTTGGTGATACTGGTATTGAGTTCACGGTTATTGGTTTGGGGCGCGGTGGATATTGCTGTGGCACTGGGCGTCAGCGATTTGATTATTGGCCTGACCATCGTCGCCATCGGTACGTCCTTGCCTGAGTTGGCCTCGTCTTTAATGGCGGTTAAAAAAGGTGAACATGATATGGCCATTGGTAATGTCATTGGCTCTAATATGTTCAATACCTTAACCGTTGTCGGTATCGCTGGTCTGATTAGTCCAATGGCTGTGGAACCAGATGTTTTGCGTCGTGATGTCGCGGTGATGGCGGGTTTGACCATTCTGTTGTTTATTTTTGCTTATGGTTTCCGCGGGCCGGGCCGTATTAATCGAATTGAAGGTGGTGTATTACTAACCGCCTTTGTTGCGTATACAACATACCTAATCACCACAGTCATTCTATAATTCTGAAAAACCATTAAGGTGAAGGGAGGCAATATGTTTAAAGCGTATGCTGCAATGCAAGCAGGAGCCGAACTGGAATTAATTGAATTTGATCCGAGTCCGATTGGCGCTGATGAAGTGGAAATCGACGTTGAGAACTGTGGGATCTGCCACAGCGATCTGAGCATGATCGATAATGAATGGGGGATGACAACTTATCCACTGATTGCCGGCCATGAAGTGGTTGGTCTTATTCGTGACAAGGGCGCTTCGGTCAGTCAGTTTAAAATTGGCCAGCGGGTGGGACTTGGCTGGTTTAAAGGCTTTTGCAATCATTGCAGTGCCTGCCAGCAGGGGGATCATAATCTTTGCGCCACAGCCGATATGACTATTGTTGGCCACCATGGTGGTTTTGCCGATAAAGTCCGTGCCAAAGCCAATTCAGTGGTGGCATTGCCGGACGGTATTGATCCTTTGAGTGCCGGGCCCATGTTTTGCGGTGGTATCACCGTATTTAACCCGCTGGTGCAATATAATTTGCCCCCGACCAGCAAAGTTGCCGTTATTGGAATTGGTGGCCTGGGTCATATTGCCCTGCAGTTTTTGAATGCCTGGGGCTGTGACGTAACGGCATTTACCTCCAGTGAAGCCAAGATACAGGAAGCGAAATCGCTCGGGGCGCATCACACCATTAATTCCCGCGATCCGCAGGCATTAATGGATGCAGCAGGGCAGTTTGATCTGATTATTTCTACTGTCGCCGTCAAGCTGGACTGGAATGCCTATCTAAATACCCTAACACCCAAAGGCCGCCTGCATTTTGTTGGTGCGACGCTGGAGCCGCTGGATCTGAATGTATTTAATCTGATTATGGCGCAGCGTAGTGTGTCAGGTACGCCCTCAGGTAGCCCGGAGACCACCCGGAAAATGCTTGATTTTGCGCGGCGGCATGATATCAAACCGCAGATTGAAACCTTTGCTATGCGAGACATCAATCAGGCAATTCAGCATCTGCGCGATGGTAAAGCCCGCTACCGGATCGTGTTAGAAAATTAGACGGTGAAACAAGCCCTAAACTAAATGCGCCCACATATCGTGTTCGTCGGCATCTTCAAATTCGACCTGCACGATATCGCCAACCGTCAGATGCGTCGCGTTATCGATAAACACTAAGCCATCGATATCCGGCGCATCAGCACGGCTGCGGCCGACGGCACCTTCTTCGACGACTTCGTCGATAATCACCCAATCACGTTTGCCGATTTTTTGTTGCAGGCGCTGCGCACTGATCTCAGCTTGTTTGGCCATAAAGCGAGCTAAGCGCTTTTCTTTAACAGCTTCTGGCACCGGGTCCGGTAACTGATTGGCGACCGCACCATCGACTGGCGAATATTTAAACGCACCAGCTTTATCGAGTTGGGCAGCATCGAGGAAATCCAGCAGTTCTTCAAACTCAGCGTCGGTTTCACCCGGGAAACCAACAATGAACGTACTGCGCAGGGTGATTTCCGGGCAGACTTTACGCCATGCCTGGATGCGTTCCAGATTATTCTGTGTGGAAGCCGGGCGTTTCATCAGTTTTAAAATGCGCGGGCTGGCATGCTGAAACGGAATATCCAGATATGGCAGGATTTTGCCTTCTGCCATCAGTGGGATGACATCATCAACATGCGGGTAGGGGTAAACATAATGCATCCGTACCCAGATACCGAGTTCGCCCAGTGCTTTGGCCAGCGCCGTAAAACGGGTAGCAATTTGCTCGCCTTGCCATGGATATTCGGCATATTTCAGATCCACACCATAAGCGCTGGTATCTTGTGAAATCACCATAATTTCTTTAACGCCGGCATCCGCAAGCCGTTTGGCTTCGGCAATCACCTGATTCACCGGCCGGCTGACCAGGTCACCCCGCATTGATGGAATGATGCAGAAAGTGCAACGGTGGTTGCAGCCTTCAGAAATTTTCAGATAGGCGTAATGCCGTGGCGTTAGTTTGATGCCTTCAGGCGGCACCAGACTGGTAAACGGGTCATGTGGCTGTGGCAGATGTTTGTGCACGGCGCTGACGACTTCTTCCAGTGCATGAGCGCCAGTAATTTCCAATACCTGCGGGTGTTTTTCGAGAATGTTGTTATCACGACTACCCAGACAGCCGGTAACGATGACCTTGCCATTTTTGGCAATAGCTTCACCGATACTGTCCAGGGATTCTTCGACCGCTGAATCAATAAAACCGCACGTATTAACCACCACCAAATCGGCATCATCATAACTATTAGAAATGTCATAACCTTCGGCGCGCAGCTTGGTGATAATGCGCTCGCTGTCGACCAATGCTTTGGGGCAACCGAGACTGACAAATCCGACTTGGGGGGCTTTCATGTGCTTGACCTGCAAAACAAAAAGTGGCGCGTAGTTTAACGGGTTTTAAGCTGGCCGTCTTGTATGTCGAGTTGTTCACCGTTGCCGGCAGGCGCATACTCAAATTAACGCTGAATCACTCGGAGAATGTCCAAATAATAAAAGCGATTTTGTTCGATATCAGTGGCGTATTGCATGTGGACCAGCAAGCTCTGCCTGGCGCCGTCAGGATGCTTGCCAGCTTGCAACAGAGCGATCTGCAACTGCGATTTGTCACCAATACCTCCCGCAAGACCAGCCAACAAACCTTGTCAGCCATGCAAGAGATGGGCTTTCAGGTCAAACCAGAACAAATTTTCACCGCGCCAGGCGCCGTTCGCCAGGCACTCCAAACACATAAACTCCGGCCGTATTTTTTGATCCATCCTGATCTGGAAGCGGAATTTGCTGATATCGACCAGCAGCAGCCTAATGCTGTCGTGGTGGCGGATGCGGCAGAGCGCTTTGATTATTCGCATCTGAACCGGGCTTTTAAGCTGCTGATGGAAGGTGCGCCACTATTGGCAATTGGCCGTAACCGTTATTTTAAAAGTGGTGGTGCTTTGCAGCTTGATGCCGGACCCTTTATAACCGCTTTGGAGTATGCCGCTAATGTTGAAGCCGAAATTTTTGGTAAACCAGCTGCCGGTTTTTTTCAGGCAGCATTGGCGTCATTATCGTGCACTGCGGCTGAAGTTATGATGATCGGTGATGATGCGGAAGCAGATGTGCTGGGGGCATTCGCGGCTGGTATGAATGCTTGTCTGGTGCAAACGGGCAAATATCAGCCCGGTGATGAAAAGCAACTGCAAGGGGGTAATGCCTGGTTAGCTGGCGATGTCGTTGCCGCTATACAACGCCTGCAGGATCAGAATGATTGTGTTTGATATAGCTGAATTTGCAGGTTAACCGGCCAGTCATCGATACCCAGACCAGCTTTTTGTTTGAGATGGTTTATAAATTGTTGTTTGTCGGGCAATTGCTGCCAGACTTGCGGCAGAAACGTTGCCCGTTTAGTGCCAGACGATAAAATTACCCCATCCACCCCCGGCTTCAGTTTATTAAGCAAATCCTGCTGATCTTTTACAAATAAGGGCTGGGGTTCATCAATTACTGCCAAATGTAGTTGGCAGTGGGCCCATTCGGTCGGTGATAGTGGTGCAAAACGTTCGTCATTAAAAGCCGCCGAAAAGCCATTATGGTTGGTATCTTCAGCCAACGGCCGATTTGCTAACAGGGTGCCAGTGCAGCCGCGTAATTCATTTTGTTTGTAAATGCTGACAAAACAAGCACCAACTTCCCGCAAAGCCAGTGGCAAGTGACTGATATCAGGTTTTGGCGGCCGGTCATGTTGCAGACCGAATTCAATTGCCGCCGCTGCGATTGCTTTTAACTGATGTTGTTCGGCCAGCGTTAAGGTGTTCATGACTTACTATCATTCAAATAAATAGGCCCCATAACCCACCACACTGTCTTTTTTACCGGCGGTATCACCGGAGTTGCACAAGCTGACGACTTTGCCCTGAAATTGCTGCTGGCGGGCATACGCGAGAAAGCCGCGAATGCCGACACAACCACATGCACGATACGGATCAATATCATGCTTATCGAGACTGATAATGGCTTAAGTTGTGAACTGATCAATTTTGCGGGCGCTTTCATAATCTAGATAATGGCTTAAATCAGAGCTAATCACAATTAAAGCATCATCGGCAGCATCGACAGCGGCCTCAATAACTTCGGAGACCAGCTCTGCACTGGCATCACCGGTAACAATGGGCACAATGGAAAATTGTTCCAGAACAAACTGCAAAAAAGGCAATTGGACTTCCAGACTGTGTTCATTATCGTGAGCGATGTCTGAAAACTCTACGCCGTTAATAGCCGCTAATCTGGCTACCGCAGCTTTATCAACTGCAATACTGCCCAGCGGTGTTGCAAAATAATCTGCACTGGAAATGGCGACACCGCTAAATGGCACACGATGTGATGGTCCGACTAAAACCACGCGATGAATGCGGTCGGCGAGATGGCGAAGTGATTGATAGGCTTTGGCTGCTACCTTGCCGGAATAAACATAACCGGCATGCGGCACAATCAACGCTTTGGGATGTTGATGTTTATTGTGGGGCAGTGATTCAAATTGCTCGCTGAGCAGTGTTTCAAGCTCAGTTGCCCGCGCGGGATAAAATAAACCGGCAACAGCGCTCGGGCGAATGGTCGGGCGAATCGTATTCATGACAATCCTCCTCATTCAGGCGTATTATTGAAGCTGTGCCGGCAATGTATCGCCGGCTGGACAGCTTCCGTGCCGGAAACTCTTTTCTGTCTATTTCCGAGCATCGGATCATTGAGTATCTTCTCCCTTTCAGACAAATTCAAGTGTCTGTTTTAACTGGAGAATTGGTTATGAATGCGACCCTGTTGTCAGCCCTTGATGGGCAAGGTTTTCACCCTGTTCACTACTGGCACGCGCTCGTAGATGGACGTCTGCAATGTGATTTATGTGCCCGATTTTGTAAGTTACATGGTGGGCAACGCGGTTTTTGTTTTGTGCGTATAAATAATGCACAACAGATAAAGCTGACCACTTGGTGGCGATCCAGAGGTTTTGTTATCGACCCCCTCGAAAAAAAGCCATCAACCATTTTTTGCCGAGCTCGGCAGTGTTTTCTGTTGTTAATGCGGGTAGCAATCTGGGCTGTAAATTTTGTAAATCCCGCGAGATGTATACGCTGATGGAAAGGGCATTGGGGCAGGTGGCGTTCACCGGTCAGCATTGATCGGCAAATGTCTTTTTTAATTTTTGGTTTGGGTAAATACCATGTCTGAATTAATGCAAGTACTGTGTTTGAGCTGTGGCGTTATTAACCGCATTCCGGCCGACAAAATTGCTGATTTACCGCACTGTGGCCGCTGTAAAATCCCCATCTTTACCGGTGAGCCAATGGTGTTGAATGCTGCATTATTTGCCCGCTTGCAAAAACATGATCAGTTGCCCTTGTTAGTGGATTTCTGGGCGCCATGGTGTGGGCCATGCCGGCAAATGGCGCCGGCTTTTGCGCAGGCCGCTATGCAACTCGAACCGCAATTACGACTGGCAAAAATTAATACCGAAGACGAACCGTCGCTGGCCAGTCGTTATCAGATCCGCAGTATTCCGACGCTGGTGTTGTTTAAACAAGGCCGTGAACTGGCCCGCCAGCCGGGCGCCATGGGACTCAAAGACATCAAGCACTGGGTACAACGATTTATTTAGGCTTTGCCTTTTGGTAATAGCCCTCTGCCAGTATTTCTCTAACAAATTCCCTTTGCAGCTTGCGAGGCTATGCGCTTTATAGTTTGTTCATAACTTTCTCATTGCATTAAGTTTTGGGTCATTGGACTAATACGCTGACAGGCGATTAAACCCTCAGCATTGTAGCCACGGACTATGGTTTGCAAAACTTTCTTGCAGATAGGTGATGAGGGTCTCACAACGCCTGGGAAGATAGCGGCTGCCCGGTGTGACAGCATAAATACCAAAAGTGTCATCAGTTTGAAAATCTTCAAGCACTTTTACCAAATCACCATTATTAATCGCCTGATAACAGATAAAGTCCGGCGAGCGAATAAGACCATGCCCGGCAATGGCGGCAGCACAAAGAAACTGCCCATTATTGGCTAGCATGCCACTCTCGACGTTGATCTCCAGTCGTTTGCCATCATCCTGAAAATGCCAGTGCTGATGACGACTTTGATAGTGTAATGCGATATGGCCATTTGCCAAATCGTCGGGATGTTTGGGCGTGCCGTATTGCTTTAAGTAACTGGGGCTGGCACAGACCAGGATCCGGCAGTGCGACAGGCGCCGGGCTTTCAGACTGGAATCGGCTAATTGGCCAATACGGATCGCCAAGTCAAAACCATCTGCCACTAAATCGATAAAACTATCGCTGAAAGCAACATCCAGTTGTAAGTGTGGATGTTGCTGCTGAAAAGCCAATAACGCCGGCATTAGATGTTGCAAGCCAAATGATAGCGGTACAGCGATCCGTAAACGACCACTGAGTGACGCCTGGCTGTTGGTAACCTGTGCTTCCGCTTCGGCAATATCATCGAGCAAGCGTAAACAGGACTGGTAATAACGCTCACCGGCTTCAGTCAGCGTTTGTCGGCGCGTAGTGCGTTGCAGCAGCGTCACATTCAGCCGTTTTTCCAGGGATTTTAAACGGCGACTGACGGCTGATTTAACAGTGTCTAATTGGTCAGCTGCCTTGCTGATACTGCCTGCCTCAACGACTCGCGTAAAGATTTGCATATCTTCAATGGCATTCATATCTATCCTTATTGTTCTTAATTAATCAACAATAAGTTCTTTATAGCATGATTTATCTATATTTTTATAACTATAAACTTACTATTGTTATCTAAATAAAAAGGCGTTTTCCCATGAACAATGCATCATTATTATTAGTCAATGCCAGTAGTCGGTATCAGGATTCGTTAAAGCGCGCCGTATCAGCAGAAATTGCACAATATATGGCGTTACAAAATGGTTTAGTAATTAACGAACGTGATGTCGCCGCCGGATTACCCTTTGTCGATGAACAGTGGGTCAATGCCAATTTTACTGATCCAGCCGGGCGTAGCGATGCTTAGCAACAAACCTTGGCACAATCAGATTTGCTGGTAAGAGAATTGCACGCCGCACAACAATTGGTAGTTGGCGTACCCGTTTATAATTTTAGTATTCCAGCGACATTAAAAGCCTGGATTGACCTAGTGGCGCGTGCACGTGAAACGTTTCGTTATACTGAAAACGGGCCGGAAGGGTTGCTGAATACAGAAAAAGCCTATTTAGTCGCTGCTTCAGGTGGTGTTCCCATTGGCAGTGATATGGATTTTGCCACCGGTTATTTACGTCAGGTATTGGGTTTCTTGGGTATTAACGATGTCACCGTCATTGATGCGAATCAGTGGTTAAAACAAAACGATCGGCAACGGCAACTGGCTGATTTGCAGGCAGCATAAGGAGCGCAACATGACACAATTACGAGAAGTTAAAAAATGGATCCGCGGGCAAATGACCTCTGATGGTGCCGGTGTCAGTTTACGGCGTCTGATTGCTTCGCAAGAGTTGGATATGCTCGATCCATTCTTGCTGTTTGACGCCTTTGGCAGCAGTAATCCGGATGATTATATCGCGGGATTTCCACCGCATCCGCATCGCGGTTTTGAAACGGTGACTTACATGCTGGCCGGCAAAATGCGCCATGAAGACAGCGCCGGTAATGCCGGTGTGATTGAAACCGGCGGCGTGCAATGGATGACTGCTGGGCGCGGTATTATTCATTCTGAAAAACCGGAACAGGAAGAAGGTTTGCTGGCGGGATTTCAATTGTGGGTAAATCTGCCTGCAGGACAAAAAATGATGGCACCGCGTTATCAGGAAAAAGCCGCTGAAGATATTGCCGAAGAAAAACGAGAAGGCGGTTTGCAAATTCGGGTAGTAGCGGGTCAAACGCGTCAGGGTACTAAGGGTGTCATTGATAATAGCTTCGTTGATCCATTGTATTTTGTTATCAATGCGCCGGTGGGTTCGGTGTTTGAAGATAACGTGCCGGCAGGGCATAACGCCTTTGTTTATGTTGCCAAGGGCCGTGTGCAAATTGGTGACAAAGCCACGGCAGTGCCAGAAAACGGTCTGGCGGTATTAACCGACGGCGATTCGGTCAGCATCAAGGCCGAAGCTGACAGCGTTTATATTGTTGTTGCCGGTAAACCTATCAATGAACCAGTCGAACGTGCCGGACCATTTGTCATGAATACCAGGGCAGAATTGGAACAAGCCTTTGATGATTATCGTAATGGCCGTTTTGCCTGATATATTAAAGCCCGGTTCGCCGGGCTTTTTCATTTAAATAAAATGTTATGCAATTAGATCACTCAAAATTCCAAACATTAATTAAACGTCTGTATGCAACAGTTAACGAACTTAACTCATTGACTGGAGGGCGCCATTTCACACCGGATGGACATATGGTAGGAAGTATCGGGGAATGTCTAGTAGCAGATGCATATGATCTAAATCTGAAATCGGCATCAAACAAAGGATATGACGCCGAAACTACTATGGGGAGAAAGGTCGAGATTAAAGCGACTCAAGGCTCACGCGTAGCATTTAGGAGTTTGGCCGAACACTACATTGTGATCAAACTTTTTTTAGATGGGACTTTTGAAGAAGTTTACAATGGTCCGGGTACGCTTGTATGGCAAAGTTTTCATGAGAAAAAAAGACCATCTAATGGTCAGTTTCAAATGTCATTAACGAAGCTCGAAAAATTAAACGCAATAGTTTCTGTTGATGACAAAATCCAGTTGAAAAATAACATTTAAAAGAGATGAATATGAGTGGCCTTTTTGATTATTGGATCATCGCCATCACGGCGATGTTTGTCATTGTTAACCCGCTGACGACGGCATTTATGTTTATGTCACTGATGCCGCGTGCCAATGAATCGACGCGCAAAGCGGTTGCAAAACGTTCGACATTAATTGCGACGGGCGTGTTTTTTGTGTTTGCAGCATTGGGTGGTCTGATTTTTAAAATGTTTGGCATTACGCTGGAGGCATTTCGGATCGCTGGCGGTTTGATTTTATTCGGCATCGCCATGTCGATGATTCATAAAGGGCTCGATGAGGGCGAGAGTGTCAGCACTAGTGATGGCAATACTGAGGGAAAAATCACCAAGGATATTTCGGTAATACCGTTAGCGATTCCATTTATGAGTGGCCCCGGCGCGATTGCCACCGTGATGATTCTAACCAGCGAAGCGCCCACAGCATGGCATTTGGTACTGGTATTTCTGGCGATTATTTTGACCACCGGCTCTTGTTATCTGGCAATGGTGAATTCGCATTATTTGGTTCGGCTGTTGGGTGATACGGGTAAGGAAATTATTACCCGTCTATTTGGTATCATTTTGGCCGTTATTGCCGTGCAGTTTGTCATTAACGGCATGATAGATGTGTATCTGAATTTGCCAGTGAAGTAGCGTCAAAAAAGCCCGGTTCACCGGGCTTTTTTAGCGATAAAAAATGAAATGTTAAGAGGCTTTATCCAAAAACGGATAATCGATATAGCCTTTTTCGTTGCCGCCGTAATAGCTTTCTGGATCGGGTTTATTAAGTGGCGCTTGTTTGGCAAAGCGCTCAGGCAAATCAGGATTAGCAATGAATAACTGACCAAAGGCAATAAAATCGGCTTTGCCTTCTGCCAAGACTTTATTACCGCTTTCCTGATCGTATTGGCTGTTGGTCATGTAAAGACCATCCCATAATTGACGCAGTTTAGGGATATCAAAATGCGGCCCAGCGACACCTGGTTTCTCATCACCCATTTCAGTGACATGCAAATAGCCGAGGTTGAATTTATTCAGGGCTTTGACGGTATAGCTGAAAGTGGCTTCAGGATTGGAATCATACAAATCGTTAAACGGTTGTAATGGTGACAGACGCAGGCCAACGCGTTTTGGATCCCATATTTCACATACGGCTTCGGTGACTTCAATCATCAGGCGGGCACGATTTTCAATGCTGCCGCCGTATTGATCGTCACGGTTATTGCTGCCATCGCGCAGGAATTGATCCAGTAAATAACCATTGGCACCGTGAATTTCTACGCCATCAAAACCGGCATCAATCGCACAACGTGCAGCATGCCGGTATTGCTCAATAATGCCTGGAATATCTGCCGTTTTGATTGCTTGCGGGGTTTCATAAGGCTTCATGCCTTCGTAAGTATAAACTTCACCAGCGGGCTTGATGGCTGATGGCGCCAGCGGCAGCATTTTGCCCGGTAACATGGAGCTGTGTGAAACGCGACCACAATGCCACAGCTGCATAAAAATCAGGCCACCGGCCTGATGCACGGCCTCTGTGACTTTTTTCCAGCCTTCAACTTGTTTGTCGCTGTGAATCCCCGGGGTTAACGGATAACCCAGTGCATCATCAGCGATTTGCGAACCTTCACTGATAATCAGCCCGGCGCTGGCCCGCTGACGATAATATTCGACGTTCATATCATTGGGGCTAAGATCGCCGGGTGTTGCGCGATTACGGGTTAATGGCGCCATAATCATGCGGTTTTTCAGCGTTAGCTCACCAATTTTAATCGGCGAGAGCAGGGTGATATCGTTCATTTATTACCTTTTAATGTGAGATGAATCTGGATGTGTAAATGCCTCACTCAGCTTTCTCAGTGAGCCATTTATTGTCTGGAAATCGTTGTCGCTGAAGTTGGCAAAAGCCTGTTGCAGGGTTTTGACGTGCAACGGAAAAATTTGTTCAAACAATGTCTGGCCGGCCGGTGTAAGGCAGATTATAAAACTGCGTCTATCCTGCTGGCTCTGCTGACGACTGAGTAGCGATTTGGCAATCAGCCGATCGACAACACCGGTTAAGGTGCCCTTGGTGATTAGGGTTTTTTCACAGAGTTGTTTGGGAGTCATACCCTTGGTGTTACCCAGGGTTGCGATGATATCGAATTGCGCTGGGGTCAATTCGAACTGACGAATATCATGCGAGGCAAAACACTCAAAAAGCTGATAACAACTTGCCAGTTCCCGTAGCGTTTCAAAAAAAGCGGTTTGCGACATAAATCCCAGAAATAGTTCTAACTAAAACTATAATAGTTCTAGTCAGAACTAACTGTCAAACAAAAGCTTATTGTTCCATGGCCTCGATATCAGTGGCGGCCGCTTCCCGATCAAGAATTTCCTGTTTTATGAATTCAAGATTCCCTGGCACAGGCTCGCAACTGCTGGCGGGTTTCATACAACTGGCACAGGCATAGGCATGCCAACTGGCATCAATCACTTTATCGCGCAATGCCAGATCTTCAATTTGACCAGCGGTACCAATCATTGACCGGGCCCGGGTCAGAATAAAGTCGTATTGGCCTTTACACTGCATCATTTGAATCGGATCATCTTTCACTGTGTATTGTTGTTGAATTTCCATACCGGCCTGGTACAGATATTTCATTTCGACAAACACCAATTTCAGCGGATCACCTTCGCCTAGCTGTGATATTGCACCTGCCTGACTGATGCCGGGCATTAATATTAAAAGTAGTGCCAATATTTTCATTCCGTTCTCCCAGTAAGTTATCTTTGTTTTTATAAAGTTTATATTACAGCCCATGTGAGGTTTTTGTGCACATTGTGGTAGCCGCAGGCTTAACGTGGGCTGAATGTCGGCGTAGACTTAAAAATATGAAAACCGCTGACAATATTGTTTATCAAACGGGCTTGGGCAGTCTGGGTCCGGTTTTGGTTGCCATGACCGATAAAGGTATCTGCGCCGTGTTGTTAAGTGCTGTGGAATCAACATTAGTTGCTGATCTGCTGAGACGGTTTCCTGGCGCCAAACCCGCTAATAACAGCCATCTCAGCCAAACACTGCAACAGGTAATTGGCTTTATTGAAATGCCCAACCAGCCAATGAACTTGGCACTTGATATGCGGGGCAGTGAATTTCAGCAACAGGTATGGCAGGCATTGCTGACCATTCCGGCCGGTGAAAAACGCAGTTACTCAGAGCTTGCTGAGCAGCTCGGAAAACCGAGGGCCTACCGCGCAGTAGCTAATGCTTGTGCCCGTAACCCCATTGCCGTGCTGGTGCCTTGTCACCGGGTCGTGCATAAATCAGGCAATGCTGCCGGTTATTACTGGGGCGTAGAAACCAAACAAGCGTTGCAAAACCGCGAGGTTAATCGATAATTGCAAACGGCTGATTTATTTTCACAAGATACGCCCTGTGTTGAAATTGCCAGTGATGTCTATTTGCTCAAACAATTTGTGGCAAATGATGCAACAAAACTGCTGCTGGCGATTAATGACATATTTTCACAAGCGCCCCCACGACAAATGCAAACACCCGGCGGTTATTTGATGTCGGCGCGGATCACTAATTGTGGCCCACTGGGGTGGGCAACGGATCGGCAGGGGTATCGTTACA
>Ga0307934_1000680_pt1 | contig 24273 bp, 24 predicted proteins | sample OrgLakmetageno90_FD_201838 | JGI IMG/M metagenome (GOLD analysis project Ga0307934, IMG submission 201838) | Saline water microbial communities from Organic Lake, Antarctica - #90 | ecosystem: Environmental > Aquatic > Non-marine Saline and Alkaline > Saline | place: Antarctica: Organic Lake... | reverse complement strand
CCCGTGTTCGCCAGCCAAGCCCCCCACGTTCGTCATCTCCTGGAACACCAGCCACCGATACGCCCTCGATGAGGGCGCCAGATAGTCCACCGAAACGGGCGAGTGAATCTTTGAGAATCTCTGTCTTAAGGCTTCGCTGATGGGAAAGCTCGATGTGCCCGTAGTCTGCGCCTCCCGCGCGAAAAGCCCACGGCCTTGACATATCGGCTTCTGGCCAGATGTGGGCAACTCGATGGGGACTCGGTTGGACAACCGAAATGGCCTGTGCGCGCCACATTGACTTTTTGCTGTCATCTGTGACCTCGGCGATGACGACATCGCCTGGCAGTGTGCCTGGGCAAAACACCACCCGACCATCGAGTCGTCCAATACCGGAGCCGCCGTGTGCCATGGCTGTAATCTCAAGTTGTATGGTGTTCACTGGCCAAGCCTAGAAGCATTCGGGCACAATGGAAGCAACCGGCGTGCCTCACCTATTTTGCCCACGGGGCGCGGCGGATTCAGGTGGTGAGCGCAACAGTAGTGGTTGAATCATCTCATTAGGTTTGAGATAGTCGAGTCGTTTGCGTGGACGGTCATTCATTTCCCAAGCGACGTAGTCGAGGTCTTCTTGCGAGTAAACGCCCAAATCGGTGTCTTTAGGGAAGTATTAGCGCATTAGTGAAGTGGTCCTCAAAAGCTGGACAGGTCAATCGAACTCTACGCGATGGCGGTTGTGTGGGCGCGGTACTCGTCGGGGCTGAGGTAGCCGAGTCGCTGCGGAACGCGGGTGGCGTTCCACCAGTGCAGGTAGTCGGTCAACCCCACATGAAACTCGCCGAGGGTTCCGGGTTTCTGAATGCGGGACCATTCTTCTTTGAGGTGGCTAAAGAACCCTTCCATGGCGGCGTTGTCGAGACAGGTGCCTTTGCGTGACATCGACTGGGTGAGTCCCGCGTTGCGCAGCGTGTCCCACCAGAGGGTGTGGCGGTACTGTCTGAATCCACCCTGAAATCCCTGGTCCGAGTGAACAAGAGGTTTCTCACCAGGGCCTGAAGCATCGATTGCAACGCGGAGGCCGTCGGTGACCATCTTCACGCTTGGGGAGGGTCCTGCCGTCGCAGAAATGACCCGATTATCGTGGAGATCGAGGATGGGCGACACGGAGACCTTCTTGCTCCCGAGGGTGAACTCGGTCACGTCCGTAGCCCACTCCGTGTGCCAAAATTCTGTCGCGAACTGACGGTTCAACACGTTATCGGACGCTTCGCCGGCCTCACCCCGGAAGGAGTTGTACCGTGTGCGACGACGCAGGGGGCACTGCGACCCGTGCTCACGCATCAGTGTGAGCACGCTCTTCTTGGATACCCGCCATCCCTGTCGGCGCAGGACTGCGAGGACACGCCGGTGCCCGTATGTACTGTGTGCCGCCTCGAATGCATCACGATAAGTTTCTTAATATCGGTCCGGGTGTCCCCGCGACCGAGCCGGCGCCGGTGGTCGTAGAACGTGGACCGGGGCAGGCACGAGAGCCTTAATAGGAGAGATAGAGGGTCGTGCGCCTTGAGATCTTCGACAGCTCGAACTTTCAACGTCGCTCCGGTGACCTCAAGGCCCGCAATTTTCCCAAGTACGCGACCTCAGCGCGAAGCCGTTCGTTCTCCGTGCGCAGCGTCTCGTTCTCGCTTTTCGGAGGGGATTGCCGGCGATCGGTTGGCGGTCTGCCGCGTCGCGTCGCGTCGATAGATGCTTGTCCAGTTGGCGAGAGTGCTGAGTGAGGGGAGGTCATACTCTGTGGAAAGAGTCCTTCCTGACTCGCCCTTGGCATGGAGCAGCACGATCTCGAGCTTGATCTCGAAATCGTGCTGCCTGCGGTCTCTCGTCATGAGCGCACCTGCTCCTCGCAGCTGCCATCGCTGATACAACATCTGAACTGGAGACCGCGGAAGGTCAAGCGAAATCGCCACCGACTTCGCAGGAATCCCTGCTCGAACAGTTCGACAGCCGACACGGCGCCGGAGTGACTCAATGTGCTCCCTGAACACATCTGACTACTCCCTTGAGATGGATACTTAGATTTGGTGTCCAACTTTCGGGGACCAGTCCAACAGCCCGTTGGTATTATCGTTCGTAGGCCGCTGCCAGGGCGAGTGCGGGTCGCAGAAGTAGATTGCTAGGTCTGCTGCGATTGTGACTTCCTTGTGGCGGTGCATCTCAACACCCTGGTCCCAGGTCAGGGTTCGGCGCAGCAGGTCTGGCAGGTCCACCATTTTGCGGATCAGACCGTCATGAACAGCATCGACACGATTGCATCCGGGAGTCAGGTGCACCAAGATCAGGTACCCGGTCTTGCGTTCCACGACAGTGCCGATGGCGCTCTTGTGGTCCTTGCCGATGATGAGGTCACCTTCCCAATGGCCGTGCACTGCACGGTCTGCTGCTTCGGGTGGTCGGTCGGCGATCAGCGTCATGTCCTTGATCCGACCGCGACGAGTCTCAGTGCTGTGCTTCGACTTGCGCAGCGTCCGCCCGGTGCGCAACTTCTTGACAAGCTCGCGTTTCAGTCCACCCCGTGAGAGCACATACAGCGATTGGTAGATCGTTTCGTGAGACACCTGCATCTCCGGATCGTCGGGGAAATCTTGTCGCAGCCGGCCTGAGATCTGTTCCGGTGAAAGATTCTTCTGGGGGTCATTCTGCACCCGGATGCGGAGAGACTCGTTCGTGTTGAGCTTAGCTTCTTTGGGGCGCCTGGCCAGTTCGAATGCGAGTGCGTGAGCGCGAGTGGCACGATACCCGTTGACCCCACAGTGTCGTCTTAGCTCCCGCGAGATCGTCGATGGTGACCGCCCCAATCGGCGGGCGATCTCTCGCACACCATGCTGACCCTTAAGCGCCAGGATACTTTCACACTCACTCATTGACAGGGATCTGCCCGACAGTTCCCGTCCCCAGCGAGGTCGCACACCACCGTGCTCGCGGATATGGCGGTGCACTGCTGCCTTGCCCCACCCGATCTTCAGCCCGATCGCGTCTCCTGCCAGTCCTGTCTGTTTCACGTCCCACAATCTGTGGACAACATCGCCCAGCATCCGCTCAGAATATTTTTCAGTCACATCAATCAACACCCTTCAATCATCGAGGTGTTGCGCTAACCGTCTGAACCTGCGCCATCACGCGGGCAGTTCTAAATTAGGCACCTCGGGTTGTGCTGGTTCCGGGGTTTGGGCACTCACAGCCGGTGAGTCCGTCGCCGAGGCTGAAAAGGTTGCAGAGATTGCTCTTCATACCCATGAGGTCGAGGTTGAAGCCCTGGACTGTTTTGGTGAGGGGGGACTGCTGCCTGATCCCGAAATATTTCGTTTTGAATATTGGTCAACGGAGCTTTATAAACTCGACCTAAGGCCAGCGCCCCGGCAACTCGCGGGTCGAGTATTTGTAGTGACCGGGGCGGCAAGTGAGATTGGGCGGCAAGTTGCCCCTCGTTTGAGGGATCTGGGGGTGTCTCTTGTGCTCGCTGACTTGAATTCCGATGGTCTCGATGCTGTAATGACCGAACTGGCCAACGTTCACTGTGTTGACGCGAGTGCCATGATCGGTGACCGGACCGATGAATCGGTCATTCACCGCACGATGACCGAAAGCATCGCTGCTTTTGGCGGGACTTACGGTGTTGTGTTGAACGCCGGAATTGCTGGAACGGGACCCGTCGACCTGAGTTCGGCGGACTAGGTGAAAGCTCTGGAAGTCAATCTCACCAGTGCCTTCCTGCCCACCCAGGCCACGACGCAACTCATGATTGTCCACGGTTTGGGGGGATGTCTCGTGTTTGTGGCGTCCAAGAACGCCTTCGCTCTGGGAGAAGGTTTTGGTGCCTATTCCATCACCAGCGCTCGGCTTATCCAGATGATGCGCATCGCCGCTATCGAGGGTGGGTCCCACAGGATCCGCTCCAACGCCCTTAACCCCGATGCGGTTTTTGATAACTCTCAATTGTGGGCAAAAGGTATTAGAGAAGAGCGAGCTGCTGCTCATGGAATCAAGCCTGAAGAGCTTGAGGACTTCTATGCCGAGAGGAATATTCTGCACCGTCAGGACCGAAGCTCAGACGTCGCCTACGCCGCGGAGTTCCTGCTCTCTGATGCCTCTAGAAGAGCCACCGGCGCGGTCATCCTTGTTGATGGAGGTGTTATGGGTGCCTTTCCTCGGTAACTATCGGGTGGGGACAGATTCAGCTATCGAGGCTTCAAAACCAAGGGATTATCGAGCAATGTGTGAGAGAGACCGGTCCCGTGTTCCTGCTGGAAATAGTCTGTTTCGGACGGTAATCCTGAAGGGAACTTTGCGCTGGCCTTCACCACACTGAGACGCGAGTCAGTAACGGCGCCTTACGCACCGTTGCTCTGCGACCGCACAGGAACTTCTTTAGGTCTAAAAAAAGATGAAAATCAGGCCAGCGAAACTAACAGCGGACGTCATCAGAGCGTAGAACGCAAGTGGTGCGGCGCCGTCCAGTGACACGTGCATGGTGCGAGCGGCGACAACGCAGGCATGGTTTGAGCGGTAGCGCCTCTGCCCAACGACAAAAAGAAGCAGCATGATTGCCACGCCTAGAACGCCGAAGATGAAGCCCGCAGTGCTGAAAAGATTCGTTAATAGGCGAGCGGCCATCAAGGCTGCCACCCCGAAGGACAGAGCGGTTCTTTGCCATGCAAGTGCCGTTCGCTCAGCTTGTAATCCGCGGTCGAAAGGATGATCTGACGCTTCGGTCACCCTATTAGCAGACCGGTGACGATGAGCAAGGCGGCGGCAACGACTCCGAAGCCGATTGGACCGGCGAGGTGTGGCGCAGGGAGAAGTTTATCGAGTCGGAGCGCCCGTTCAGTGTTCATCCAACCCAGCCACGCTTGAATCGGAGAGAGGGCACCCAAAGATATGAGGACAATTGCCGCGGTCACCCGAAAGGTTGGTTCAATCGGGAGCTCAAAGGCCTCAAGGGCCACTCCGGCAGCAATCAGTGCCAATGCTGTCCGGACCCATGCCAAGAATGTGCGCTCGTTCGCAAGAGAAAAGCGGGCATCTGGTTCTGCGCCATGGCTGAATACCGAGTGTGGGAAACGGCGCTGTGTCAAAAGAGTCTCCTTGCTTATGGTTTATGAAGGTTTTGGTTAGAAGCCAACTTCTTAGGACAAGCCGGCAACTGCAATAAGACGAGGAGTAATTTTTTCGTGCGGCCCAGTAACCTGTGCCTCAGCGTGCCATTGAAATGGTCTGCTCTTCGGTGAATTCGAACATTCCACTGAGTCCACCTTCACGGCCTAAGCCTGAGTCGCCAATTCCTCCGAATGGCACTTCAGGGGTGTTTGGGGCACCGTTGTTGACTGCGACAATTCCAACATTCAGTTCTGAGGCAAGGGTGATTTGGTGTTCGACGTTTGTGGACATGATGTAGCCGCCGAGGCCCGTCCTCCAGCTGTTAACCTCAGCGACCACAGCGGATTCATCACTGAACCGACGCACTGCACACACCGGGCCAAATATTTCCTCACTCCACAGCGGGGTGTCGGTCACGCACTCGATGAGCGTGGGGGGCATGAACCAACCCGCTCCGCTAGGGACCGTTCCTTTCCAGACCCTGTTGCCAGATTTCTGGGCGCTGGCAACAAGTTCCTCAAGGCGAGTGACGTGGGCCATGCGGATCACGGGGCCAAGGTTGGTAGACGGATCGCGGGGGTTGCCTGGCACCAGCGCGACTATGAGCTTTGAGAGTTGCTCGACGAATTGGTCATAATGGCGGTCATGGATATAGACATTGTTCGCAGCCAAACATGACGCGCCGTTGTTGCGGAATTTGGCGATTATCAAAGCGTTGAGGGAAACTTCAAGGTCAGCGTCGTCGCAAACGATGAAGGGCGCTCTTCCCCCCAGCTCCATCGTCACCCGAGTCATCGAGCGCATCGCACGTTCTGCGACCTTTTTCCCGACAGTGGTGGACCCCGTGAACGTTACGGCTCGAACGGCTGGATGATCGACAAGCGCGTTCGTCAATGTCTGCCCGTCACCGACAAGCACGCTGATTGCGCCATCTGGCAAGTGCGGTTCGCAAATTTCTGTGAGTGCGAGACTCGACAGCGGGGTGAGCTCAGACGCCTTCTGCACAACAGGGCACCCAGCAGCGAGTGCCGCCGCCACTTTGCGCGCCGGGATCGACAGGGGAAAATTCCATGGGCTTATTGCCGCGACGACTCCGACCGGTTTCCTCTGCACAAGAAAACGTCGCTGCGCTGTAAGGTAATGCTCGCCGCGGGGTGTCGTCGCTGCCTCGGCAAACCACTCAAAATAGCGCGCAGAGAACGCGACCTCCCCGTGGGCCTCCGCGATGGGTTTTCCAGATTCCGCTGAGATAAGTTCCGCTAGTGCGGTAATATTGTGCAGGAGCGACTCCGCAATTTTTCGAAGCGACGCTGCTCGCTCCCGCTCGGGGGTGTTCGCCCATTCCCGTGCGACTTTTTCTGCACTACGAACAGCGGTACCGACAGCCTCGGCCCCTACCCAACCGACCTGCGTGAGCTCTTCTCCCGTAGCAGGATTTGGGAGGGAATGGGCCGCTCCGGCGACGGGAAAACGCAGAATGCGGCCGCCTGCCGCGGTTTTCCCGTGGCCTGGTAGAAATGGGTTTGGCGTGTCGTTATCGAAAGTCACGGTACGTCCTTTCCTCTCTATGAATCATGTAGCGGTGGAGTGTTTCCTGGTTGAGCTCGATGCCGAGGCCTGCTCCCGCAGGAACGCGTAGTCCCCCATGCGAGAATTCCAGGGGTACCTGCAGGAGGTCTTCGCGAAGTGGATTCGAGCGAATGTCAAGTTCAATCCAGGCGAAACCTTCATTCGCGTCCGCGAGTTGAAGGGCCGCCGCGATTCCAACGGCGCCGCCGTAGCAGTGCGGTGCGACATCGGTCTTCGCCGTCGCTGCGCGTTCGGCGATTCGTTGACCGATCGTTATCCCGCCGGATTTGGTGAGGTCGGGCTGAACGATATGCAAGGCGCCGGATTCAAGGTATTTGGCGAAAGTGTCGATTCCGTAGAGGTTTTCTCCGCCGGCCAGCGCCATGCCCGTTTGGCTTTTTAAGGCAAGGAGATCTTTGACGCGGTCACCCGCAATTGGTTCTTCGAGCCAGTCGACCCGATACTCGACCATAGATTTGCAGAAAGCCGTCGCCTCTTCGAGGCCCCAAGCTTGGTTGGCATCTGCGAAGAGCTTCACGTCCCCGCCAATTGTAAATCTGGCTTTGGAAACAATATCTGTGTCGCGTTCGTGGCCGAAACCGACCTTTGTTTTCACTGCCCGGAAACCCTGCTCAATGGCGGACTCACACAATTCGACAACCGTGTCAGGACCGACGCCGCTTGCGTAAGCCGGTACTCTTTTAGTCGGCACGCGGTCAGGTTTCAGGAGACTTGCCACAGAAGTGTTGGCGGCTTTGCCTACGAGATCCCAGAGGGCAAGATCAATTCCGCTGAGGGCTTGCCAGATGGGACCTGGCGCTCCCCATTGGCGCGCTATGGGGAGCATCGCTGTGCTCAGCCGTTCTAAGACGGCTGGTGGAGAAGAAACGTCAAGCCCAAGTATCAGTGGCGCCACGCCTTCGGTCAGTGTCGCCAGCCTTTCTTGTGCGCCCCAGGGGGGGTAGTTAATCCAGGTTTCGCCTACGCCCACTAATCCACTGGCCTCGATCTCGACCAAGCAGACCTGGCGAGCATTGAGCTGGGAAAAGGACATGCGAACCGGAGTATCTAGGGGCGCAGAGAGAAGTGTCACGGTCAATCGTTCCACGACGATTTCCCCCGCTGTTCTCTTCACTCTGACTCGCCGTAGGAGAGCTGCCGGTAAGCCGAGTGGACGGCACTGCTATCGCGGGCACCGAATCCTTGCTCGAGTGCCGATTCGTTGATCTGGTGGATCAAATTGGCTATAGGGGCTGCAGTTCGAGACGCGTCTGCCAAATCCACTGCGAGCCGATTGTCCTTAGCGAGTAGATTAAGGGAAAATATGGGCTCGTGGTTGCCGCTGACCATACGTGGTGCGAGATTTTTAAAGAGGTTCGAAACTGTTGCCGCTCCTGATTCAGCGATAGTCGTGGCAAATAGGCCTGGGTCCACATGGTTGTCGACACAGAGGGTGAGCACCTCCGCCGTGACGGCATTGATAGTCCCGAACATCAGGTTGTTGAGCAACTTGACTACAGACCCTGCTCCGACTTCGCCTACACGCACAATCTTCGCGGCGACGGTTCGAAGAAGTACATCCGAAACTTTCGCAATCTGGTCCTCTGGGCCGCCGACGACCAGAGTCCAGGTGCCGCACCCCTCTGGGCGCCCCAGAACCGGCGCATCTAGATAGGTAATCCCAGCTTCAAGCAGGGTAGTTGCCGCCCAGCGGGCCGTTTCGGGGTCTATGGTCGACAAGTCGACGACGATCGTCCCTTCTTCGGCGTAGAGCAAAACTTCCTTAACGACGGATTTTACGTGCTCAGGAAGCGGGAGGAACAGCATGACGACTTTCGCGGACCCACCCGCAACCAGTGGATCAGATGTCACACTGACGCCTTCTGCTGCAGCCTGAGCCAGCGACGACTCGACAGGGTCGAATCCCGTGACGGACAAGCCTGCTTTGACGGCGCTAACAGCGGCCCTGCCGCCCATCGTTCCAAGCCCAAAAATCGTGAGGTCAGTTGTGGCAGTAATAATCGTTTCCTATCCTTCGAGTGGTTTTGAATTCGCCGGAAGGTGTGACTCTTCCTGGGCGACAGCTTCGAGTTGTGCGAGTAGCCGGGCAATGTGCTGGCGGCCCGCCTGTTCGGCTTCGTGGGGATTTTTTGCTTTGATTGCGTTGCAAATGGCGGTGTGTTCCGTGAAGGCGGCGGTCATCCCGCCCGACGATTTTTGTGTGGTGTGCATCGCGATGCGGATTTGCCCGTGGAGCAGTCGCAAAGAGGCAGTGAGCCTCTGATTGTCGGCGATTGCCTGGATGGCGGAGTGGAATTCTTGATCCAGTCGATAGTGCTCCGTGGTGTTGTCACTCGCGATTGCGGCAGCATGATTCGCGAGCAGTCCCTCGAGAATCTGTGCGTGTTGCGCCGTGCAGCGTGTGGCAGCCAAGCGACAGGCAAGCCCTTCGAGTACCTCGCGTAGGCGGTAGATTTCGACCAAATCGTGTGCGCTGACGCTAGCGACAACTGCACCTCGGTTGGCCTGCCTCACTGCGAGACCCTCGCTCACGATCTGGGCGATTGCCTCCCGTGCGGGGCTGCGGCTAACCCCAAGCTTTTCGGCGATGGCGGGCACGGATAAACGAGCGCCTGGGGCGAGCTCATGGCTGAGGATACCTTCGCGCAGGGCGGCGTGCGCCTGGACAGCGAGAGGATCGGCCCGATTGGGCAGTGTTAGGCTCACTCTAATAACTACATGTAATGTGCAACATAAATAGAAGTATTGGGCTTTGTCCCGTCAAAGTCAAGACCTCGACAAGACTCACCTTTCGCGAGCATCTTGACATGACGCATCACGCAGCACGCGGTGCGACTTAATAATCTCGCCGCGGACGCGGAAGCCGCCGGCTGCAAGGTCTCGAGAACTCCTCCGACCAACGCGCAGGGGTGGGTCTCTCCCCCGATACTGGTCGAGTGCGTCACAGATGCGGACCTGTGGAGTCAAGAGATCTTCGAACCCAGCTGTGCGGTGAGAAAGTTCTCTGACGAGTCCAAGATTGTCGCGGAAGCAAATGGTTTCGGTGCCGGTGTTGGGGGGCTTACTTGGTCTTACGCAACTTAGAACACCAGATTCGCCTCGCCTCATCGCTTGACGCAGGCATTGTGGGCATAAATAACGGTGCCCCCCAATAGCCCTGAAGTGCCATTCGGCGGAATAGCAGACTCAGGCGTCGTATAGAGAAGGCGGTGTCAGCGGAATGTAGGCATTTACTGAAGAACAGACACCTTCAATATCCCGGTAGCATCATCGGGCTCGGGCTCGGGCTTGGCACCCGTCATCAGTGCGTCACTCGCCCATCGGAAAGGCATGGATCTGCGGGAGCATCGGCAGACAATCCCGATATCCAAACGTGTCAGTAAATAAAGTTGACAACTTGTCTACACATGTGGGACTGTTCACCTACCAGTTTATTCAACGGAGAATTAAATGGACTTTCGCGGCACAATAATTTCTGTCAATTACGACAGTCCGCTGCCTCTTTACTTCCAGGTAAAGCAGAGCATGCGCAGTGAGGTCCTGCGAAGCGGGATGAGCCCGGGATCTCAGATACCGAGCGAGTCAGAGCTCCAGAAGATGTTCGGAGTGAGCAGAGTCACTCTCCGCCGGGCCATCGAGGAGTTGGTCCGTGACGGGGTTCTCTACTCGCGGCAAGGTATGGGTCACTTCGTCGCGAACCCTGACGAAGTGGACATGCAATGCATTAGGTCGTTCACGGAAGATGCGTACCGCGCCGGACACACGCCGGCGACACGAGTTCTCTCGATTGGTCAACTTTCAGCAGATTCTCACGTGGCTCATGAATTGGGGGTCAGTCAGGGTGACAGCGTCGCTCGAGTTCGACGTTTGCGCTTACTAGACGGGAAACCCACTTTCCTTTCTGACGCCTACCTTCCAGTTGAATACGGCCAGATACTCGGATCAGAAGCCTTCAAGGGAGAGGGCATCGAACAAAGCCTGTACCACGCCCTCAAACAAATCCCGGAACTCAGGTTGATGCAAGGTTCGGAGTCGACAGTGGCGGTTTCAGCCGATACTGATATGGCAAAGGCCTTCGGCGTTTCGGAGGGTTCCCCTCTCGTCCAGCGTGCTTGCACGCTGATGAGTCAATCAGGTGAACCAATCATTTTCGAACAAGCCACCTGGGGTGTTCCCATCACTCGAAACATTCAGGCAATGGCTCCCAATTCTTTTGGTGAAGATTTTTTGATCGGCCGGGGCACTGGTCTAACGCCACCGGCAAGAGGAAATCCATAGGCCTCTGCAGCATCGACGCTGCAGTGGAAACATCTAAAACAGAGAGGTAAGAAAATCATGTTGCGAATGAGAAGAAATCTCGCAGTTGTTGCGGGATTATCAGCGTCGCTACTTGCCCTTGGGGCATGTTCGACCACAGCAGAGGCGCCAGAAGCAGATTCAACTGGAGATTCTGCTCCAGTTGAAAACACTGCCACCTACTGGGAAGGCGTCTTAACAGAGGCACAGGGGCAGACTGTTGATTGGTTTATGTGGGGTGGGGATGACCGCCTCAACGCGTACATCAACGAATACGTGGCCGAAGAGGCAGCCAAGTACGGAGTAACACTGAATCAAGTCAACGCCGACGCCAGTGACGTAGTCAACAAGATTCTTGGCGAAAAGCAAGCAGGAAACGTTGATGATGGGTCTGTTGACCTCGTGTGGATTAATGGCGAGAACTTTGCCACGGGAAAGCAAGCCGATCTTTGGCTGTGTGGCTGGGCTCAGAGCCTTCCGAACGCTGAGTTTGTCGATTGGGAAAGTGACGCAATTAAGTTCGATTTCGGCACCCCTGTCGACGACTGTGAAGCACCATGGAACCAGGCAATGTCCGTGATTACGTTCGACTCCTCAAAGGTATCGAGTGAAGACTTTTCTTCAGTCTCTGCCATGGTGGAGTGGATTAACGCGAACCCTGGACAGTTCACGTACGCTGCGCCACCTGACTTTAACGGCTCCATGACCGTTCGTCGCCTGTTCTATGAAGCGGTTGGAGGCTACGACCGACTCCTCGGCGAGTTCGATCAAGCGACCTACGATGAGCTAGCCCCGCAAGCATGGGAGTTCTTGAACGGTATTGAAGAAAATTTGTGGCGGGGTGGCGCGACCTACCCCCAAGCAATCGATGAAGTTGAGAAACTATACGCAAGTGGTGAAATCAGCGCATATATTTCCTATAACGCTGGTCGTTCTGGATTGCTGGTCGCAGACGGCGTGTACCCGGAATCAACTCGGTCGACTACGTTCGGTGACGGAATGATCGGAAACACGAACTATGTTGCTATCCCCCTCAACTCTCCCGCTAGTGCGGGAGCACAGGTGGTAGCAAACATTCTTCAGTCGCCCGAAGCGCAGCTGAGAAAAGCGGACCCCTCCGTCCTCGGCTACTATCCTGCAATTGAAATGGGTCGCACTGAGTTCTTGGCCGAATACGAAGCCCTGCCGGTTCCGGAATCAGTGTTGCCCTTCACACAGCAGAAAAAGAACGCAAATCCCGAACTCAACGCCGCCTGGTTGGGGGCAATTGAAAAGGGTTGGATTGCGAATGTCCTTCAGAAGTAGCTCCGTAGCTGAGCCCGCGCCTTATGGCGCGGGCTCAGCCCCTGGGTCTGCGATTCAGAGGTCGGCGCGTCTACCCGGCGAGTGGCCCGATGGTCTAAAGGTGTTTGCTCTTCTGAGCCCAGCCCTGTTTCTTATCGTTATTCTTTTCCTCGGTGGTTTTGCGTTTGGGTTTTTGCAAAGTCTCGGATTATTATCTCTCGTCGGAGACGGGTCTCTATCATTCTCTGCCTACGGGCGAATGTTTGAAGACCCTGCGGTCCGGGCATCTCTGCCATTGACCCTTCGAATCTCGATAATTTCTACAGTTCTCTCTGCAATTCTGGCCGTCGCGAGTGCCCTGCTCATTCGAAGCACTAAAAGGGGTCAAAAGTTTCTCGTCACGATATTTCAACTAAATATTCCCATTCCTCACATCGTGGGGGCAATTGCGATGATGCTCTTGCTGCAGCAGAGCGGCTACTTCTCACGAATTGCCTTCGCACTGGGGCTGGTGTCTTCTCCTGCAGAATTCATCCCACTCGTCGCTGACGAATTCGGGGTCGGAATTATTGCCCACTACATGTGGAAGGAGGTCCCATTTATTGGCGTGGTCGTCTTAGCGGCGCTGCAATCTGGTGTCAAGGACTACGAGGAAGTCGCTCGATCGCTAGGCGCCTCTTCCTGGAATCGATTCAGATTCATCATTCTCCCCTTTATTGCGCCCAGCGTGTCCTCTACCTCGATTATTGCCTTCGCTTTCACCTTTGGCTCCTACGAGATCCCTTTCCTGCTTGGTCGACCTTTCCCTGCCGCGCTTCCCGTGGTGGCCGTGCAGAGTTACAGGGACAGCGATCTGCTGTCACGCCCAGAAGCGATGGCCACCTCAGTCGCTATAACCATCTTCATTTCCATCCTTGTGTATCTGTACATGAGAATCGCAGACCGCTACACAGGGGGTGTGCGATGAGAGCAGCGATAGGTCGAGGAGTTCTCGTTGTAGGGCTACTTATTCCCCTGGTCCCTCTGGCGCTGTGGTCAATCACTCGGACATGGCAGTACCCAGCTCTTTTGCCCCAAGAGTTCGGTATGCGCGGGTTCCAAGAACTGGGCCGCCCTGGATCAGACCTTCTCCAAGGGTTGACAACCTCGAGCATCATCGCGGTAATCGTTACTTTTGCGGCAGCCGCAGTAGGACTGAGCGCTGGAAGAGCCCTCGGTCTGCACAGTTTCCGTTCAAAGCGGCTCGTTCAGTTTCTGATGCTGGCCCCCGTAATTGTGCCGGCCTTTGCTGTGACCATGGGAATCCAAGTCCTCTTCATCCGTGTAGGGCTCGCTGACACCTTATGGGGAGTCGCGCTAGTCCACATGATTCCAACTGTCCCTTATGTGACTTTGGTCATGGGAAGCGTCTTCGCAAATTACGACATCGCATACGAAGAGCAGGCTCGTGTACTTGGGGCCAGTTCCTTGTCGATTTTCTGGCGAGTGACCCTTCCGGCCGTTTTCCCTGGCCTCGCTGTCGCTTCACTATTTGCATTTGTCATTTCTTGGAGTGAATACATCCTGACCCTTCTCGTAGGAGGAGGCGCAGTCAAGACGATGCCCCTCCTGCTTTTTGCATATATAGGAGGCAACGACTCCACGCGAGCGGCAGCGCTCGGAATCATATTCATAATCCCCCCTCTACTCTTGCTGGCACTTACCAGCCGTTATTTGACCGGAAGTAAAAAAGCGATATCTGGATTGGGGCAACTATGAGCGCGACCGCAGTAAGCCTGAGCAACCTCACGAAGTTCTACGGAAATCATCACCCGGCTGTCAATTCATTGAGTATGCGGATTGAACCAGGGGAGCTTGTCTCTCTGCTCGGTGAATCTGGGTGTGGGAAGACCACAACCTTGCGGATGATTGCGGGCCTTGTGAGGCCTAACTCAGGAGCGATTCTGTTTGACGATATCGACGTAACAGATATGTCGACGGAAAAGCGGCCAGTCGGGATGGTCTTCCAGAAATCGCTGCTATTTCCCCATATGTCGATTGCGGAGAATGTTGGATTCGGTTTGCGAATGCAGAAAGCACCCCAGAAGGAGATCGACGAAAAAGTCGAGAGAATGCTTGGTTTAGTCCAGTTAGAAGGCTACGGTTCACGACGAGTCGGCCAATTATCCGGTGGCCAAGAACAAAGAGTTTCTCTCGCGCGGGCACTCATCGTTGAACCCGACGTATTGTTGCTCGATGAGCCACTGAGCGCTCTGGACGCGAACCTTCGAGTTCAGATGCGAGATCTCATCAGGTCAATCCAACAACAAATCGGTGTGACCACAGTTTTTGTCACGCACGACCAAGCCGAGGCGGTCGAAGTCTCCGATCGAATTGCTCTTATCTGTGACGGCAAGATTGAACAATATGCTGCGCCGGAAGATTTCTATACGGCACCAGATTCCGTCAGAGTAGCGAAGTTTTTTGGTACCTCGAACCTCCTCGAGGGAAATGCGCAAGGCGGCACTTTCACCTGCGAGTTCGGCTCATTCCCTATAAGCAGTGGACACGCTTCAGGAGAAGGAATCCTCGTAATACGGCAAGAGGAGATATCTATTGTTGACGGCCAGCCTCGCGACCCTGGAGATGTCAGCGTCGTCGTTGAAAAGATTCAATACCTGGGAACCAAAACTCGTATCTGGGTGAAACCCGGCAACGGTAGCGGTTCCGCGTCGGTTCAGCTTGATGCTAGCCCAAGCTTCCGCCCCTTAGCTGGAGAAACAACCACCCTTCGGTTCAATCCTCGGCGTATTCACATTCTTCCCGCAGAGGTTAGGTCGGAAGAACCCGAATTTTCTGAAGAATCGGAAAATTTCGTCAGCACCGTAAAGGAGAAATCTCGATGACTTGGAAGCTGTGTGACACAGACTGGAACCACTGGCCGGAAAATTGGACCGATAAGGACTGCTTCGAAAACGCTAAAGAAGAGGGTCTTTATGGGATTGAGCTCGGCGTATATCGGGTTGCCGAGCAACTCTCCGAAAAGCGACTCCGTGAGATTACAGCGCTGGCAGAAAGCACCGGAGTAAAAATTTCCGGCCTGCTCCTATCTCTTTTGCCCGAACTGTGGCCACAGGGGGCACTTACCGGACAGGCATCAGAACTGGCGGAAGAGGTAGATAAGTTGGCGCGAGTCGCCGTATCGCTCGACATCGGAGTTATCGGTTTATGGCCCGGAGCTGATCTAAGAGAGACCGAGAAGGACGCTCTCCGCGAGGGCCTCAAACTCGTCTCAAAGGCGGCAATGCCGCACGGTATTCACATCGCCCTCGAATACAAACCTGACACGGTAATACCTGACGCGACCGCCACCCTGGAAGCGGTCAAACATTTTGAGAACATTGGGCTCTTGGTCGACACCGGCCACGCGTACGCCCTGGGAGAGGACCCTACCGAAGTAATCGCCCGGGTCGCATATGCGGGAAAGCTCTTTCATGTCCATCTCGGAGATGCGGACACCGGCGGAGCCGATGATGACTTACCTGTGGGGCGCTTACACTCGCCCGACGAGTACCTTCAAGAATTGGGTCGCGTCGGTTTCGCAGGAGTCGCGTCCTTCGATCTGTATGGTGCCGTTGAAGGTGCTGGCATCTCGAGCAAGACCGCAGTAAGCGAAAGCGTTGCTGCCGTAAAGTCCGCTGTAGGTGGTTTCTCCGCATGATGAAAGCAGTTGTAGCGCAAGGCGCAGGAGACTTTGTTTTCCAGGAGGTAGAAGATCCCTCAGGGTCTTCAGATGGTTATGTCCTTGAAGTAGAGGCAGCAGGGGTGTGCGCCGCCGACCGAATGATTTGGCAGGGTGCCAGTCCCTGGCATATGAAATTCCCCTTTATTCCCGGCCACGAAATTGTCGGAAGAATCATCCATGCAGGTGATGAATCAAGCGGCGAATTAAAGGTCGGTGACCGTGTTGCGGCAGAAGTCATGGCCCCCTGCGGTATATGCCACCTGTGCAGAGATAATCGTCAAAATCTCTGCCGCCACGGCGCGCATTTTGGTAGCGATCTTCCGGGGGCTTTTGCAGAGAAGATGGCCATCCCAGGGAACGCCATTCTTCATCTAGTCCCGGAGAAAATCTCTACACGTGACGCGGCTGGAATCGAGATGTTGGCAAATGCAGTGCACATCGTCAGGAGGGCCAAGCTAGAGGACGTCGACACTGTTGTGGTGATAGGAGTTGGCGCAATCGGCGCCACCGTGATTCAACTGATCCGGCACCGCTACCCAGATATTCGCGTCGTTGCAGTGGTTAGAGATGAAGCCAAGATCGACAGAGCCATCGCTCTCGGGGCGTATGCCGCATTCAGCTCTTTGCCGCAGGGCAATAAGTCCGTGGTGCAATCCTTTCTCGAGCAGGTCTCTCCTCACGGCGCAAGTCGAATCATTGAGCTCAGCGGATCCATCGATGCGGTCGACTTGGCTCTCGATTTAGTAACACCAGGCGGGAGGGTCTGCCTTTATGGCGTCTATAAGGAGAATTACCTGATCGATCTCAATCAAGTTGCGGAATTCAAAGAACTGGAATTGGTGGGCGGACACCTCGCGCCAAATGGAGCGTTTGCAGAGGCAATAAGTCTGCTCGCCGATGGAAAAATTTCTCTTTCAGAAATTGTCATGGAACCGATGCCCCTAGAGGATTTTGAATCCGCAATTCGGCTCCATACAGGACACAAGTACGCCCTCTCAATCAAAGGCACGCACCAATGAAAACCCCCAGTAGCTTGTCGAAGGCACATTCCGAAGTGATAGCTGAGCTAAAATGGGCTGGGCAACAAGCCACTTCGAGTCAGTTAGTAATCGGAAGCGGAGGAAACCTTTCAGCTCGAATTCCCGACAGTGAAACATTTGTCATTACAGCAAGCGGCACTTGGCTGGACACTCTGAAGGACGAAGATTTTTCCCTCGTGTCGCTCGACGGGAACGTTATTGCGGGTAATCCCGCTGCTTCCAGCGAATTTCGGCTTCACCTCGCTTCCTACCGGGCCCGGGCGGACGTGAACGCCGTCTTCCATTTCCATCCCCAAGCCTCCGTTCTCCTCGACGCATTGGGCCACAAGATACGCCTGATGACAATCGACCACGTTTTCTATGTTCGTGAAATCCAGTCTACTCCGTGGATTCCGGCTGGCTCAGAGGAAATAGCTGTGGCAACCTCAGAAGCGCTTGAGTCCTGCAATGTCGTGATTTTGGGACACCACGGGTGCACCGTTGTTGCCGACTCGATGGAACTCGCATACAAGAGAGCAGCTAATCTCGAGGAAGCTGCATCTGCAACGTTGAAAGCGCTGTTGCTGGGCGACACCTCAACTGAGTGCCCCCCAGCCTACCGCGCTCTCCTCGAAAGCCGCGTAGATATCCCAGACCTTCGAGATCGGCACTGAGTATGTCGATGGTGGCTGCGGGCCTGGACATTGGTGGTTCCTCCGTAAAGGGATGGGTGGCTAGCGCCGATGGCACAATCATGGCGCAGGCCTCCTCGCCGACGCCGGTGAGAGAGTCACGTGACGGGCAGTTCCATTTTGATCCCCAAGAGCTGTGGTCGATAGTCTGTGACACCCTGTCACGCGCGTTAATTTTGGCTCGGCCTTCATACAAAGCCATTGCGGGAGTTACCGTTACTTCGCTTCGCCAAGGTTTTGTCCTCATTGGGGATGGCGGCGAGCTTGGCCCGGGCTACTACAACAGGAACAAAGCCGGCGAATCCCAGCTCGACTTCCTCGCAGACACTATTGGTTTTGAAGAGATCTACTCAATTACTGGTCATTGGATGGCCCCGGAGTTGACACTTCCGAAGCTAATCCACATCTCAAAGACGGACCCCACCAGGTGGCGACAGTGTCGTAAGGTACTTTTCCTTCATGACTGGATTATTTGGAAGCTATCCGGACAGTTTGCAAGCGAAGTGTCGCTAATTTGTGCGGGTCAAATGGCCGACGTGTCGAAACGGACATGGGCGTACGAGATGCTTGCAAAACTTCACATAAGAGACGAGATGCTTTCGCCAGCGGTAGAAGCGGGAACAATCGCGGGCGCCGTAATGAAGGAGGCGGCTGAACAAATAGAGGGACTGGAGACGGGAACCGCCGTTGTTGTCGGGGGGTCCGACTCCCAAATGGTTGCCCTGGGCATGGGGGGAATCAGCTCTGGAGTCGTAACCGTAGTGGCGGGTTCATCCACGCCAATCCAGATGACAACGTCCTCACCTATCCTCGATCCCGCTCGACGACCATGGGTATCTACTCACCTTGAAGAAGAAAAGTGGGTTATAGAGGGGAACGCTGGATATCCGGGAAGCGTCTCGGATTGGTGGAAGTCCGTCAGCGGATCGCTTCCTTCGCTCTCCAGACCAACCACCTCTGGGTCACCAGGACTCGTGTCTCTCGTGTCATTCCCCTTTTGGGAAGAGAGCCATTGGCGAAATCGTGTTCCCCCAACTATTAAGGGTTTTTCAGCCACCACCACGTCTGATGAAATAGCTGAGTCCATCCTCGAATCCCATGCTTTCAGCATCAGAAGCAATCTAGAGATGCTCGAGACAGTTTCAGACGGTAAGGCAACAAGGGTTCTTCTCGGTGGAGGAGCCTCGGGCGTCCTCGCCACCATACTCCCTGACGTTCTGGGCCGGTCCGTCGACGTTGTCGAGAGCCAGTCAGCTTCCGCGCTCGCCGGAATAACGCTAATAGGGCGAGCACTGGGATTACCCACTCAGGCCATACCGGATATTCAATCCATTCCTCCTCACCGCGAGCGCAACTACGACAATGACTACTCGGCGTTCATTGAGGCGTACATGGATGAATTCTCCGTCCACACAAGCCGGCGACAATGAGAAGAACTGGAGAATCAATGAAGGCTCTACTTACCGCGGAGACGACTGACGACTTCGTCGTGAACCTCGAATCACTCGGATACACCTCAGAACGCGCGGGCTGGGGCGTCACTCGAAGCGCACTCGAAGAAGACGAGCTAATCGCCAGACTCGAAGGAGTGTCACTTCTTGTGTGTGAACTTGAAGAGGTGACTGAAAGGGTTCTCGAGAACAGTCCGGATTTGAAAGTTATCGCTTCGGCTCGGGCTAACCCGACAAACGTCGATACCAAAGCGGCCGAAGCGCGAGGAATTTGGGTACTGAACACACCCGGAAGAAATTCCGAGTCCGTCGCTGACTTCGCGATTGCCATGATCTTGGCTTCGCAACGCAGACTGATTCAGGCAGACGACCACCTGCGGAACGCCGGCTGGTCAGTGTCTGGAGATCTGCCCTACTTCCACTTCCGAGGGAGAGAAATAAGTGAACTCACGATTGGGTTACTCGGATACGGGGCGATTGGTAGGCGCGTAGCGCGGAGGCTCACCAGTGGTTTTGGGGCAAAGGTTCTGGTACATGATCTCTATGTTCGGGAGCTATCTGAGGGTGGCGAGTGGGTCGAGTTTGATGAGCTCTTTGATCGATCTGACGTCGTCTCGCTCCATGCCGCACTCCCCATTGACGGCAAGCCCTTAGTGGGGCAACCACAGCTCAGGAGTTTAGGCCCAGGAGGCTATCTCATCAATACTGCGCGGGCTGCGCTTGTCGACGAGAACGCTCTACTCTCAGCCCTGAATTCAGGCACAATCGCAGGGGCCGCTCTCGATGTCTTTTGGGAAGAGCCTGTCCCACGAAATCATCTGATATTTTCTGCTCCCAACACTATTCTCACACCTCACATCGCAGGAGCATCAATCGATGTGCCACGTCATCACACGGCAATCATTTATGAAGGATTGAGTGCCCTCCACGTGAATCAATTACCCGCAAACGCAATTGTTTCGGGATCGCCCATCAATGACACCACTAACGGAGGAAGCTAATGGCAAGAGAATTACGCGAAATAGAAGAGTTTTCGGTGACCCCACCGGATGCGGAAGAGTTAGCAGCGATTTGGCGTCGGATGGTGCGGATCCGCGAGTTCGAGACGAGGGTTTCACACATCGCTGAAAACAAGGAGGCGGAAGGCTACCTCCATACCTACGCTGGGCAAGAGGCCGTCGCGTGTGGAGTTATCCCACTCCTCCGAGCTGATGACTGGATCACCTCCACGTACCGAAACCATGGCCACGCTATAGCCCGTGATGTGCCATTAGAGGCTATTGCGGGCGAGCTGTTTGGGAAGGAAACAGGAGTCTGTGGCGGGAAGGGCGGGTCTATGCACGTCGCAGACCAGGACAGAGGAATGATTGGCGCGATGGGAATTGTAGCCGCTGGCCTCCCTATCGCGGCGGGTGCGGCGTTCGCTTCCAGCTATATGGGTGACGACAAAGTAGCGGTCTCATTCTTTGGAGACGGAGCAGTCCATCAAGGCGCCTGGCACGAAGCTCTCGAGTTTGCAGCATTATTCTCCTGCCCAGTTATTTTTGTGTGTGAGAACAACCTTTACGCTGAGTCGACTGCCGTCGACTACCACCTTCTAGCAGGGACTGTGTCAGCAATGGCTGGACCGTATCGAATTCCCGCTGTTGAAGTGGACGGTATGGATGTCCTCGCAGTGCGAGAAGCGACTGTGAGAGCTCTCCGTCATGCTCGGTCGGGAGCCGGCCCAGTTCTTATTGAAGCGATGACATACAGGTACGGTGGGCAGTTCGAGGGTGATTCCCAGACGTACAAGCCTCCGGCAGAGGTGGCCTACTGGAAATCCAGAGACCCTCTACCAGCCTTCAAGAAGCGTGCTGTTGAAATGGGCCTGGGGTCCGATGAGCTGCTGGCGATAGAGAAAGCCTCGCGAGAAGAAGTCGCACAAGCCTTCGACCACGCTAGCGCAGCTAACTGGCCAAGCCTCGACGCTGTGACCACCGACGTCTACACGAAGTGAAAGGAAAAGCCATGAGAGAACTAACAATCAAAGCCGCCATCAATGAGGCTCTCTACCAGGAAATGGAACTAGACGACCGAGTCGTGCTGTTTGGAGAAGACATCGGTGGCGGTGCTGGTCGGGATGAGGACTACCCCGAGGCTGCTGACGCTTGGGGTGGCCCGTTTGGGGTTACCCACGGTCTTCAAACAAAATTCGGTCGCCGTCGGGTAGTCGATACCGCATTAGGAGAAACAGGCTTCATTGGCGCTTCTATTGGCGCTGCTATTGCCGGTCTCAGACCCGTCGCTGAAATTATGTACGTCGACTTTTTGGGTACCTCATTCGATCAACTGCTGAACCAAGCGGCCAAGCTGCGCTACGTGTACGGAGGTAAGTCATCTGTACCCATGGTTATCAGAACCGTCGCAGGTGCAGGCTTCAGGGCGGCAGCTGAACACTCGCAAACTCTTTACTCAATCTTTACTCACATACCTGGACTAAAGGTTGTAGCGCCCTCAAATGCCTATGACGCTAAAGGGCTCCTCATCGAAGCGATTAGAGATCCTGACCCAGTGGTGTTCATCGAGCACAAGCGCCTCTACATGCGGAAGACTCATGTCCCAGAGGAGAGTTACACAATTCCTTTCGGCGAGGCTGCAATAGTTCGAGAAGGCACTGACGTAACGATTATTGGGGTGCAGAAGATGGTTCACACGGCTTTAGACGCCGCTGATGCGCTCGAAGAGTTTGGCGTTAGCGCAGAAGTAATTGATCCGCGCACCTATTCTCCTCTGGACACAGGGAGAATTCTCGCGTCCGTTGCGAAGACAGGCCGTCTCGTCGTGGTTGACGAATCGCATCCCCGGTGCTCGCTCGCCACTGATATTTCGGCGCTTGCAGCAGAGCATGCGTTCGACAGTCTTCTTGCGCCTGTGAAGATGGTCACCGGGGCACACTCGCCGGTACCGTTCTCGCCGCCACTGGAGGACCACTATCTCCCGAGTACTGCGCGGATTGTGGAAGCAGTGTTGTCGACTGTTAATCACAAAGGCCGGACTAGCAACACGGTGGTGACAGCATGACTACCAAAACGCGCGTGATTCTCGACTGTGACACGGCTAATGAGATCGACGATCAGATGGCAATTGCGTACGCAATAGGATCAGATTCGCTTGATGTTCTAGGAGTCGTTTCCGTTCAGAACACTTTGGCCAGTGGACCTGTGTCGATAGATCGATACCAAGAAGAGGCAGAGCGAGTAGTCGCCTTTTGCGGAGCCTCGCAGACGGTTCAATGTTTACGCGGTGCCTCTCGCCCTATGGAGACGATTGATGACGGAGTTGCCAGCGAGGGCCTCGATTTCATCATTGAGTCGGCCAAAGCTGGCCCGCTGACGATTCTTGCCACCGGGCCAGCCACAAATATGGCGTCACTTGCTCTTATCGCGCCAGAAGTGCGGAAGGAAATCAGCGTTATTTGGGCAGGAGCCTTCCCTGACGATTCGACGTGGCAAAAGAAAAAGTATGGTGAACTGAACGCGCGTGCCGATATAGCATCTTGGCGCCGGCTATTCATCGCCGAAGGACCTTTAAAAGTCCTCCCGGGGTGGCCAGGGGTTGAAAAACTTGCCGTAACGCCGAATCCATTTATTCAGCAGTTGCGAGATCTTGGGTCACCAATCACTAACTATCTGGCGGACATCACTTTCGAATGGACGTCTGGCCGAGGAGTATTCGACATGGACGACATGGACATCTCCGGAGCAGAACTACCCTCGAAACGAGGGAAAGTGTTGTGGGACATTGCCAACGTAGCGGCCGTAACGATTCCAGATAAAGTCTATTTTGTGGACGAAGCTCTTCCGTATGTCGACCCTGCAGGGGTCCCGGATTGGAACAAGCCCGGTCGTATCGCGCAGGTATCGCAAAATCTCGATCCTGAAGAAGTGCTCAGCGACTTCTGGAAAGCGCTGAAAAAACTGTCCCCCAGAGGATGGGCAATCTGAGCCACCAAGGTCGGGGAGCTGACATATCCCAGTCAGAATTGAAGCCCAGAGGCATCGAAGACTCTTTGTCGAAGTGACCTGCCGCCTGTTTTAGGTCTAGTGTCTGTGAGAATAGCCACTACCATTCAAGGGCACTGTCGAGAATAAACCGCTGGGGCCAAGTATCCCATCGATCGACGTGCCGCTCCTATTCTGTCCGCGCCATCACGCGGGAATTTCTCAAAGAGGCACCTCGGCAAAAAGAATTTGGGGGACACACAATGGACGTTCGCGCATATGCCGTCAAGGCCGAAAAACAGGATCTGGTGCCATGGAGTTTTACGAGGCGCGATGTTGGCCCGGCTGATGTGCAGATAGACATAGAGTTTTCCGGAGTTTGCCATTCCGACATCCACACAGCGCGCAGCGAATGGGGCGATGTCCATTTCCCTTGTGTTCCAGGCCACGAGATTGTGGGCCGAGTGAGCGCTGTAGGTTCCGAGGTCACCCAGTTCACCCAAGGTCAGCGGGTCGGGGTGGGCGTGTATGTCGATTCGTGTCGCACCTGCGAAAACTGTCTTTCTGGAATGTCGAACTACTGCCTGGAGGGAATGACCGGCACCTACAACACACCGGAGCGTTCCGGCTCCGGTGTTACCCAGGGTGGCTATGCCACTGGGATTGTGATTGATCAGGGTTATGTGGTCAACGTTCCCGAATCGCTTGACCCTGCCGGCGCTGCTCCGCTGCTGTGTGCGGGAATTGCGCTCTATTCGCCTTTGAAAGAATTTGGCGCCGGGCCCGGCATCAAGGTGGGCATTATTGGCCTGGGCGGGCTAGGCCACGTGGGTGTGAAGTTTGCCGCAGCGATGGGTGCACACGTGACCGTTTTTTCTCACTCTGAAGGGAAACGCGACGACGCTTTGGCCATGGGCGCCGATGACTTCATTGTCACCAGCGACGAGTCTGTGTTCACCACCCACGCAAAAGCGTTTGATCTTCTGATCAACACGGTCTCTGCGCCACTTGACCTGAACCTGTACCTCGAGTTGTTGAAACTTGATGGCACCTTGGTGATGGTGGGATTGTCCCCCGAGCCCTACCCCATCAGAGCGTTTT
>Ga0307934_1000671_pt1 | contig 24360 bp, 17 predicted proteins | sample OrgLakmetageno90_FD_201838 | JGI IMG/M metagenome (GOLD analysis project Ga0307934, IMG submission 201838) | Saline water microbial communities from Organic Lake, Antarctica - #90 | ecosystem: Environmental > Aquatic > Non-marine Saline and Alkaline > Saline | place: Antarctica: Organic Lake... | reverse complement strand
CAAGTGATACCAATCGTTGGATTTCGCTAAAGTTAGATACTGGAATTGCTATGAATAGAGCGACAAATGTTGGTGAATTTGTAGTAGGTTCAGAGCAGGTTGGAGGTGCCTCAACTTTCTCGCTCTTTACTGTTGGGAATGATACGTCAGCTGTTTCGCAATCACCTATTGTTTCTCACTTTATTTATCAGGCACATGCACCTGCACCAAGTTGGTTTTGGGTCCAAGGCGCTCCAATGATTCGATTAAATGTAAAACCATTATTGGTCGGAATAAATCAATTGAACGCGGTAGAAAGTAATATCACAATTTCACCCAACCCTTCAAATGGTATTTACAAAATTCAAGGTGAAATTGAAATTGAAACTCTTCAAGTTTTTGATATAAATGGGAAGCACATTCAAAATAAGTTCAACTCTAGCAACTCAACTTTAGATTTTTCAAGCGAGCCTTCGGGTATTTATTTTGTTAGAATTTTAGAAAAGAGTGGGGAGTGGGTTTCTGAGAAGTTGATGAAGTTGTAGGATTGGCCAAAATATGAATTCAAATACTGCAAGCGTGAACTTGGAAAGCGCCACTTCAGAAGTTAGCAGTAATTTGGTGAAAAAGTATAAATAATGAGAACTTTTCTACTAGCGTTTATTTTTTTAATTTGTTTTAGTCTGACTGGTCAGAACACTTCTTCACAGTTGTATTTGCCAGATTCAAATTACGTTGTCACAAAATCGAAACAACGAAACAACAAAGCCTACAACGATACCCTTTGGACTGAAGATTTTAATGGAGGTTTGCCAAGTGGGTGGAGTATTTCAACTAATTCGTTTGGTAATTTAAATTGGAGGTGGGATACGGTGTACAGGTCTGGCATGTTCACCTCAAATACTCCCGCGATCAATTCTTCAACGGCGTTTAATGGATTTATGTCTATGCCTTTAGATTTTTATAATACTCCAATGCCTGCCATTGGCGCTGTGAATTATACTTCTTATTTTCAATCTCCGCCCATTCCAATTTCAAATAGAGCCTCAATCGAGCTTCGTTTACAACAATATTATCAATTATGTTGTAGTTCAAATTCTGATGCTGTAGTGCAGGTAAGCAACGATAATTTTCAAACATTTGATGAGTACAATTTGAGTACGGTCATTCTTAATACTCCATCCGCAAATGTTGAATTCGCTTCAATTAATGTGAGTAAAACCTTGGCATATCAAGATACTGCATATTTGCGTTTTTACATCGATGGCTTTAGTCACTACTTTTGGATGATAGACGACCTTGCTTTAGTTGAAGGAAATGGGCAGAAAATTGAAAAGGCTGAATTTTATACACCCACTTTGGCGAAAGGTCCGTTTCCTTTAATTTCTCCGTTACACTATTTGAATGACGTTGGTTTTCAGGCGAACGTAAAAAATACGACAGGAGATACCATTACGGGAGTTAATTTAGGAATTGAAGTAAATCACGTAAAACATGGTAATGGAGCAGCTGGTTTTGGTTTAGTCAAAACTGCCAATCAACTAGCCAATAATGGAGGTTTGATTGCTGCGCAGCAAACAGATACGGTTCAAGTTTCTGCAAGTGCGTCACTTTTTACGCCAAATTGGTTAGGTGAATATCAAGCCGATCTTTGGGTGAATTCATTCGAATATCCAAGTGCAGATTCGGCAGAGCTTCACTTTACAATTTCCGATACTGTTTTTGGAAGAGACTTTAATTCTCCTTCGGGCATAGTGGGAACTGTTCGATATACTACAAATATACCACCCAACGGAGACCGAGTTGGCTATTTATACTATGTAGATTCAAGCCAATTTAATGTCCAGTTTAGTTCAGTAAGCTTTTACGTTTCGAATAACGTAAACAACATTGGTTCAGTAATTCGTCCTGTAATTTGGGAATTTAATTCTGACACTGCAAAAGCAGTCGGAATAGTTAATGGTTTTGGTAGAGAGTTAGCTTCCTCTTTGGATTCGTTTTTTGTTACAGCCAATGATACAGGTCGTTGGCTAACGTTAAGATTGGATACAGGTATTGCCATGAGAAGAAATACAAATGTAGGTGAATTTGTAGTGGGTTGGGAAATGGTCGGTGGTTCGCCATTAGGTTACAGTTTTTCTGTTTGGAATGATTACTCCGCTCAAATTGTAGCTCCTGATGTTTCAACTTTTGTTAGTTTCGGAAACTCAGCGCTACTTCCTAATTGGGGCTGGATAAAAGCCGCTCCCATGATTCGATTAAATGTAAAACCATTATTAGTCGGTATAAATCAATTGGACGCAGTAGAAAATAATATCACGATTTCACCCAACCCGTCAAATGGTATTTACAAAATTCAAGGTGAAATTGAAATTGAAACTTTTCAAGTTTTTGATATAAATGGAAAGCAAGTTCAACTTAAGTTCAACGCTAACAACTCAACTTTAGATTTGTCAAACGAGCCTTCAGGTATTTACTTTGTTAGAATTCTGCGAAAGGGTGGAGGCACGCTCACTAAAAAATTGGTGAAATATTAATTCTCCGCTTCATCACTATTTTTAACCAATACCTTCCCAAAGGAAACTTCTTGCGCAGCTAGCGCTAATACTGTAGTTGGAAGGTCTTTTATTCTATTCTGAACGGTAGTGTAATATTCTTCAAAGTTTTCATTTGGAGTAGCCATTCCCATAAAAATTAAGTCTGCATTTTTGGAGGATTCTTGTAGTATTTCATCAAAGCTCCTTCCATTGGCGGGAATTATATCGCACTCCGCTTTAATTCTTATTTCCTCTAAAATATCATTTAGGTTATCTTCGGCTTTTTGAACTGCATTCTCAGAACCTACCACCATTTTTATGTGCACCTTAGCCTGTCTCCAGTCAATGTTGTTCGACATCAAGTAGGATAAAATCATCATTAAGCCACCGTTGCCTTTTAGTCCGCCCCACCAAACGTCTATTCTTTTTCTATTGCCAAACGTGTTGCCATCCTTGGCCTTATGTACAATTAAAACGTTTCGTTGAAGCTCGTAAAAGCGTTGAATCATTTGGCAAAAATCTGCTCGAAATTCTTCGCTTTGGCTTTCGCCTAAAATTACGGTGTTGGGAACAAGCGTACCGAGCCCATAAGCATTTACCAAGTTGGCTGCACCTTCAAAACGATCCTTGGCTTGCATTACTTTCACCAAACCATTAACCCCCTTTTTAAGCATGAATTCTTGAATGTGCAGTTTCATGCTTTGAATTTGCTCCGTATTCATGCTGCCTTTTGAAAGCACACTTGCAACCGATAAGATTCCTTGCTTGTTGGTAAAGGTGTTTGCGAATTCGATAAGGTGCCACCTTTTGGTGGGCGAACCTGCTAAAACAATTGGGTTTGGTCGCCAATTTTTACTTTCTAAATCTTCTGTTAATCGCATAATGTTGGCTCTCAAAACTGCCATTCGAACTCCCCGACCAATGTTGCCCCAAGAAGAATTGAGTTCTCTCTTTTTTAACCAAATAAAAATGGCGGCTACAAATAACAAGGCAACCATTGTAGCTGTCGTGTTTATGAGCAGCATCACCCCTAAACACGCAATGGCGCCTACCAACGAAAAAATCCAATGTACCCGGAATGTGGGCCTAAAGGAAGGGCTTCCCAAAAATCGCTCAGTACCTGCTGCTACATTTAAAACGCCATAGGTAGTCAAAAAGAACATGGTAAGAATGGGTGCAATGAGGTTCAAATCTGCAATCCAAACGGTGACTAATACAACCCCTAAGGTGAAGATGGTGCCCAGTCTTGGAGTATCGTCGTCTCCGGCTCCTCTTGCAGTCCATTTTAGAAAGGAAGGTAAAATATCATCTTTTGCCAGTGCTTGTAAGACTCTTGGTGCACCCAGCATACTGCCAATTGCACTAGAAAGAGTAGCACCCCAAACTCCTATTAATATGCTGTCGCCCCATAGGGACATTTTTCTCATGATTAAAGGGTCGCTGATCAATGCTTCTACCGAAGCTCGATTGGACAAAATAATTGGTAAGGTCATGTATATAAGATACCCCACTCCTATGGCTAAAAAGGTTCCTTTTGGAATAGATTGCTTTGGGTTTTTTAAATCTCCCGACATGTTTACGCCCGCCATAATTCCGGTAACCGCCGGAAAGAACACCGCGAAAACAACCCAAAACCCAGGTGAGTCGGAGGAGGAGTCGATGGATTGTACAACTTCAGTTGGGTCAACGGCACTCCCAAAGAATAAGCAAACTAGAGAAATTACGATACCCACCATAATAACATACTGCGCTTTAATGGCTGCTTTTGCAGAGCCTAAGGCAATGGCGGCTACAAGGATAGTGGTGATAATTCCCAATAGTTTTTCATCTAAGTGAGGAAATACTTGAACAATACTTTCCGCAAAACCAACCGTGTATAAAGCAACAGAAAGGGCTTGTGCAAAATATAGGGAAACTCCAATGGCTCCTCCCGACTCAATGCCAAGCGAGCGGCTAATCATATAATAAGCGCCACCTGTTTTTACCTTCTGATCTGTTGCAATGGATGCAATGGACAAACTAGTTAAAAAGGTAATGGCCGTTGCCATGGTTACAATTAACAAGGTGCCTACTAAACCAACATGACCAACTACCCAGCCAAACCGAAGGTACATGATAACGCCAAGAATGGTCAGAATAGAAGGTGTAAATACACCTCCAAATGTTCCTAAACCATTGGTTTTTTGTTTTCCCGTATTTTTATTGAGTAGTGTTCCCAAATAAGATAGATGAAACGTAAATTAAAACAAAAGCAGTTGATTATTCCGTCTTTTTGCCATTTTGTTATTACAAGATAAACGCCAATGCTAATTTAATATCCGTGTAATTCACTTTGCCGTTCAATTCGTCGTAAATCGTTTTGGTACTCAACGGTTCATTTTTAGGCTTAGATTTATAAATTATCTCCACTGCATCAACAATAGATTTTTTTGGTTTGTAAGAACTCAGGTTTGCTTCTGGATATTGTTTTTTTAGTCGAATGATGTGGCTTGCTATGGTTCCTTCCACCATGCCTCGCTCTTCTGCAATTTCAGAAATGCTTCTACCAAGTTTTACCAATTCATAGGTTTGGTCGTAGGTGCTCTCTTTTTTGGTCTTCGTTTTTATTTTTCCTTTCTGCTTTAAGATTTCTTTCTCGTCCGTAGTTCCTCCGCAGTTTTTAATAAACTTTTGCGCTTCCTTTTCTAAGTCTGCATTTTTGTTTTCTTGTTCTGCTTTTGCAGAAAGTTCTTGAAATCGTTGATCGGCTTTAAATGCTAAATTATCTACTTGTAAGGCCATCTGGTTAATTCCTAGCAGTTTTAAATTTTCCAGTTTCTTAAGTCTGGAAAGTGCCACGTAACCTTGACCTTTCTCAAAAGTATTACTTAGGTCTATTTCTGCGGCGTCTAAGGTCATTCCTTGACTTTTGTGCACGGTGATGGCCCAAGCCAAGCGCAGTGGAATTTGATTGAATTGTGCCAATACTTTACCGGTTTCATCTTGAATTTTCCAATCTTCAGGACTTGCAATAACCAAACGATCATCGGTTAAGCGAACTAGTGGGTAATTTTCTTCTTCTTCAAAATCAACAATTTCGCCAAGGCTTCCATTTACCACTCCTTTTTCAGGAATGTTACGAACGAACATGACTTTAGCACCAATTTTTAACTCCATGCTTTCCATGGCTAAAACAGATTTTTTTAGGCCTTCTAGAAGTTTCTCGTTTCCCTTTGTTTCTGCCGTAAAGAATTTAGACCTGTTTTTAATCTTTTTAAGTTCCGCTTCATTCATGTTGTCCACATCGTAATTATGCGTGAACAGTTTTGTGGGGTCTACTTTACTTTTAATGCTTTGGCCGATGGAACTTTGAAGTAGTTCGTAGCGTTTTTCAGAAATTTGACCTGACCGAATTTCATTTAAAATAACGTTTAGCGCATCGTTTGTTTGTCGGTATTGTTGCGTGAGGTAGCAGATTTGAGGTGCTGCATTAACCCATTGCGGAGACATAAAGCAGAACTTACTTTTACTAGATTCGTTACCATTTCCAATTGGGGGGAGTTGAAAAAAGTCCCCACAGAAAACAACTTGAATTCCTCCGAAAGGGAGTTGGTTCATTTTAAAATACTTCAAAACTTGATCTACTAAGCCAAGTTGCTTTTGGTGAAGCATGGAAATCTCATCCACGATGAGCACTTCAACTTTTTCTAACTTTTTATCGAGGTACTTTTTTGTTTTCAGAGTTCTAAGCTGAGCTGGTGTCAAACTATCTTTTATACCAATTCCTGCCCATGCGTGTATCGTCATGCCATTTATGTGGGTAGAGGCAATTCCAGTGGATGCAGTAACCGCCACCGGCACCTTTCGCTCTTTTAAATACGTAATGTATTGGTTGAGCACGTAAGTCTTACCTGTTCCTGCAGAACCGGTTAGGAAAACATTTTTCCCAGATTTTAAAATAGAAAGGGCTAATTCTTGTTTCATATTACTTTTCTACCCATTGTCCTCGTTTCGGTCGTATAGCATCTCGAACCAAAATCATATTTTCTTCTGCAACTATTATGTAAGCTAAATGCTCGTGTTCTTTCATCTCTTCCGTTCCCGACTCGGTATCTTCCAAGTTTTTCATTTTGGCAAATTCTGTTAAATGAACAGCATGGTGCTCGGCGGTTTTTTTGGCATCCTCTCCAAAAAATTCCCAAATTAATTTTATTTTACGACTCATGTTTTAAAATTGTCTTTGTTACTTGCTCCATGGAGTGCTTTCCACGAACATAATTAACGATAGGTTCTCAAAAGTAAGTTATTATGATTGTTTAGTTTGGTTTGTTGGTTCTTGTTTTTAACAAACTACTTGGACTAAAATGTGAAAGTCATACAATTAAAAAAAAGGAAGATAAAAAACGGCATTAGGTGAAAACAAATAGAAATTACTATATTTGGGTTCTTAACATAAAATTAATAAGATGAATTTAAAAAGATTTAAAGTAGCTTTCGCTGCTATATTAATGGTAGGAACAGTATTCACAGCTTGTTCTGGAGAAGATGGAGTAGTTGGACCTGTAGGAGCAACAGGAAATGCAAACGTTCAATCTTACAGTTATACAGTTGAAGATACATCATGGAGTCAAGGAACAGCGACTATATCCATTCCTGCACTAAGTAAAAGCATTTCAGATAATGGTATTGTTTCGGTTTTTGGTTCGTTCGATTCTTTAGGAACAGATACGATAAATTGGAGACCGCTTCCTTACTCATTTGTTGCGAATGTTGGAGGTCAAGGAGCCTTAACTAGGGTGTCAAATAGACACAGCGTTGGGCAAGTGACAATAGCAGCCAACTTAACTTCCACTAATCAAGGATTAAATTTATTTACTTCTACATTTAGAGTAGTTTTAATACCAAGCAGCGCCAAGATTGACGGTGTAAATATTAACAATTATGAAGAAGTAAAAGCAGTTTACGGAATCAAAGAATTCGATGTAAACTAGAATCGTTTAGTTATTTCTGAAAAGGGACACAGCAATGTGTCCCTTTTTTTGTGCAAAAAATGAAATATGTTTAGGTATTAGTGAAGCATGGGGATAAGAAACTTTATATTTGAGATTCAATTTTTAAAGAAGAAAATATGTTTATGTTAAAAAAGACTTTTTCAATGCTAACCATTACCGCTCTTTTGTTAGTGGGGTGCACACCTGAAGATGGAGATATGGGTCCAATTGGACCGGCAGGTCAAAATGGAATTAATGGTCAAGATGGAAGTGATGGTCAAAATGGAAATGACGGTCAAGATGGTAGTGACGGTCAAGATGGTAGTGCAAATGTTCAGTCAAGTAATCAAACTGTTTTAATAACGGACTGGACTCGGGGAGTAGTTCTACGCGATACTCTTGCTGTTCCTGCATTGTCGCAAGCAGTTGTAGATAGCGGAATGGTTCTGATATATTCGAGGAGCACAGCTAATACAACTTGGGATCTTATGCCATTCTCTTTCGTTGCTTTCTTAGCAGGTCAACCTGCCACACTTACTTTTCAAGCAGGTTACAATGTTGGGGAAGTCTATTTGAGTGCTTCCAATAGTTTGAATGCGAACATAACTCCAAGTGCAGTCTTTCCTGGGGATAGAGATTTTAAAATAGTTGTCGTTCCGGCCGCTTCAAAAATCGATGATGTAAACCTTAACAATTTCGAAGTGGTAAAAGCAGTTTACGGATTTGAATAATTTGATATAAACTAGAATAACTCAGTTATACAGAAAGAGGGACGCAGCAATGCGTCCCTTTTTTTGTGCAAAAAATGAAATATGGGTAGGTAGTAGTTAAGAATGGGAATAAGAAAGTTTATATTTGAGTTTCAATTTTAAAAGAGAAAATATGTTTACGTTAAAAAAGACTTTTTCAATTCTATCCATGGCTGCACTAATGTTAGTTGCTTGCACACCGGAAGATGGAGATACCGGACCAATCGGACCAGTAGGACCCGAAGGTGCAATAGGACCTGCGGGAAAAGGGGATGATGGAACTGATGGAACTGATGGGACTGACGGAGTGGCGAATATTCAAACCTATACTTATGCAGTAGATTCCTCTACTTGGGTTAGACCGCAAGGGACTAATTATATAAGTAACTCTATTACTGTTAATGCGATAGATACGACAGTTCTTAAGGAAGGACTTGTTCTGGTATTTGAAACAATAGATAATTCAATTCCAAATGCCACCACTTGGAGAGCAATGCCATACACCGATAACATTTTTAGTCATTCATACTCTGTCGGGCCTTCTGTAGTAAATTTGTTTATTTCAGTAACGCTTCAAGGCTCTGCGCCAACACTTGTAGCTGCGAAGGATTGGAGTTATAAAGTGGTCATCATCCCACCTGCTTCCAAAATTGCAGGTTTTGAACCAAAGACGTATGAAGAACTGCAAATGGTCTATGGCTTGAAGGACTAAACAAAAAGCAAAATTAACAGTTACAAAAAAGAGGGATGAAAGTCCCTTTTTTCAGCACAAAAATTAAAATGCATGTCGATACATATAACTAAAAAAGCACACCAAGCAACCGGTCAATTTAATGGAGGGGAAATTTTAGAAAACAAACCAATTGGTTTTCCGCGAGAAGGTGGAGAGTTAAAACCATACTCCAATTTATTTTATTGGGCACATGCTTGGTCAGACCATGGCAGCACCATTGGTCTTCACCCGCATCAAGGGTTTGAAATTATGTCCTTTGTAATGGAAGGTTCTATAGAGCATTACGATACTGCTCACAAAGAATGGAGAAAACTTGATCAGGGAGCGGCTCAAATCATTCGTTCTGGAAATGGGATTTCGCATTCCGAAAAAATTAATCCTGGTGGTCACATGTTTCAAATTTGGTTCGATCCGAATTTAAATGAAAGCACGCAACAACCTGCCAGTTACGACGACTACCCAGACGAGGTTTTTCCCATTACCGAAGAGAACGGTATTCGAACGAAAACCTACAGAGGAGAAGGGTCTCCGCTACAAATGAGCAGTGAAGGAGTTGAAATAATGGAGAAGTTGGTGAAAGCAGGAGAACATGTTCTTGATTTGAATGCCGAAAAGATACATTCCATTTATTTGGTAAAAGGAAGTGTGGAAATAGCTGGGGAATTTATGGCTCAGGATGACTTTGTCTTGGTGAAAGATGAATCTTCGTTAGAATTGAAGGTAACCGAAACTGCTCAGTTTTTTATAATTTCGAGTTTGGAAAAGTTGACTTATAAAACCTACGCAGAAACATACGGAAGATGAAAAAGATACTATTGATTACAGGAGCAACAGCAGGAATTGGAAAGGCAGCAGCCGAATTGTATGCAAAAAATGGCTGGAACCTCATTCTTACAGGAAGGAGGAGTGATAGGTTAGAAGAACTCAAGAACGACTTAATTCAGAAATATTCTATTGACGTTTGCACGCTCAACTTTGATGTGCGGAATAACGAAGCAGTAAAAAATGCCATTGCAAGTTTGTCTGGTAATTGGCGAAACATTGACGTTCTATTGAACAATGCGGGCCTTGCGAAAGGCTTCTCTGACATTCAAAATGGAGATGTAGAAGATTGGGAGACCATGATTGACACTAACATAAAAGGCTTACTCTATGTTTCCAAAGCGGTAATGCCTTTGATGATTGAAAGAAAGTCGGGGCACATTGTCAACATTGGATCTATTGCAGGTAAAGAGGTGTATGCGAAAGGCAACGTGTACTGTTCCACCAAGCATGCAGTGGAAGGCATCACCAAAGCATTGCGCTTGGATTTACTGCCGCATAAAATAAAGGTTTCAGCAGTTTGTCCAGGAGCGGTAGATACAGAATTTTCTACTGTTAGATTTGATGGAGATAAAAAACGAGCGGATGATGTATACAATGGCTACCAGCCACTTTTAGCAAATGATATTGCTGAAGCATTGTACTTCGTTACGTCTAGACCGTTTCACGTTAACATTAATGACTTACTGATTATGCCAACGGCACAAGCCAATACCTCGAATTTACTGAGAGAGGAGTAGGGGAAAGTAATTTACTCTACAATTTGGTGAGTATCCTTGGTTTCTGCCCAATTGAACAAGAAGAGTTTCATGGCTTCGTCCAATCTCTTTAAGAAAAGGGGATTTGGAGAATTCATGTTTTTAAAATAATCTTCTTGGTATTGCCCTAAGTCGTATTTGAAAAACACAGCCTTCGACATCGCATACAAATTGTTGTTAGACGGATGGTTCACTCTACTGAGGTAGCTCTGGTATTCTCTTAACGTTCCTTCTAATTTATCAAATTCCACATCGAAAACAGCACTGAACTTTGTAATGATTAGGTTGATCATTCTGTTATCTTGATGTGCTTCTAAGTGTTTTGGAATCTCCTTTAAATTGGCTGCAATAACAACGAGTAAAAATTTACTGTCATGATCAGTTTCAACTTCAGGAGTTTGGACGAACTCGGGAGAGTCTTTTATGATTCCTACGATATCAGGAAAGCACTCTTCCACCGTTTGTAAAATCATATTTACAAAAATGTTGGCGAGCTTTTCTTCTTTGAATTTTTTCTTTCCGAAGATTTTAGTAAACATATGGATACAATAGATTGATAACTAATGCTATCAAAGTTAGAAGGAATTTTAGGGGGTGTTTCGCGAATATCCATATCCTTATCAACAGAGTTATTAACTATTTTAAGAAATTGTTAATAACCTCTTAACCCTAGAGCCACTTTCGTTTCTTGAACACTATTAACATTAAAATAACCAAAACAAGCATCAAAATCCAGACTGCTGGGTAGCCCCAAGTGTATCCTAATTCCGGCATGTGTTGAAAATTCATACCATATATACCGGCTATAAAAGTGAGTGGAATAAAGATCGTACTTACAATGGTAAGTACTTTCATTATTTCGTTCATTCTATTGCTTGCCGTATTCATGTACAAATCCATGATACCACTTTGCAAATCTCTGTACGTTTCTAATGATTCTATTACTTGAATGGTGTGATCGTAGACATCCATAAAATAGCGTTCCGTGTCCTTGCTCAATAAGGGGCTTTCACTTTTTAAAATGGTGTTAATGGACTCTCGCAAGGGGTAGATAGATCTTCTCAAATAAATCAATTCTTTACGAACACCTTGCAGTTTTTGTAGGGTCTTTGTGGTCGCGTTTTCCATTACTTCATCTTCAAGTAATTCAATTTTTTCGGCAATTTTATCGAGCACCACAAAATAATGGTCAATGATGGTGTCAATAAACCGATAAAATAGGTAGTCGGCGCCTTTTTCCCTAATCTTCCCATAAGATTTGGCTAAGCGCTCACGAATTAAGTCGAAAACATCTTTGGGTCGTTCTTGAAAGGATATGACACTATCTTTTCCTAAAACAAAACTAATGTGTTCAAATTCAAGCTCTCCTGTAGGGCTATTGTAAAACATTTTAATGGTAAAGAACATGTAGTCGCCAAAGTCCTCCATTTTAGGTCGTTGGTCTACGTGGAGAACGTCTTCCAAAACCAACGAATTTAGACGATAAGCTTTTCCAATTTCATTTATGAGTTCAATGTTGTGCAAGCCGTCGACGTTTAGCCAATTTACTTTGCCATCTGCTTTTGCACTTTTAACTTCTGCAATATTTTTTCCGCCTTTAATCTGAATTTCCTCTTTATTGTAGCTGTAAACTTCGACCTGTACATCAGTTTGGTTCTTATTTCCGGTATAAACCAGGGTTCCCGGAGCTTGCCCAATGGTCTCTTTAAAAGAAGCAAATTCTGTGAACCTTCGAAAATTAACTTTAGGAATAAGAGCTTTACTTAATTTATTTTTCATTCACTTTTGTATTTACTGAACATCGTTTTTACTGAAGATGCCTTTTTTCAAAAACTCTTTCATAATGATTTCTGTCATGTCGCTTTTAAAGGCAAATTCGTTACGAATGTCAGACACATAGGCTTTCACTCTCATTTTTAAGTAGCTTTTATCCATGTTAATTTCGTTGAAGAAAAGCACAACGATAGGTTTATTTAGGTAGATGTACCTAGATATCTGTGCAGCTTCCGTTGCAATTAGGCGGGCGCTGTTGGTATCCGTGTCAATTGGTAAGTAAATTTCCGCAACCACTTGGCAATTCGCTTCACCAGCGTTAGAATTTGAAACGGCACTATTTACAACTTCAGCATTTGGAACGGAAACTAGAGAGTCGTCCTTTGTAATAATTCTCGTGGATCGAAGTCCTATTTCTTTTACCTCTCCATATATTGCACCTACTTCAATTTTATCTCCTACTTGGAAAGGCTTGTCGAATAAGATCATAATTCCACCAAAAACATTCTTTAAAATATCTTGAGAGGCAAAACCAATTGCCAATCCGGCAGAGGCAACAAAGGCAAATAGCTTGTCATTAGATAGTTCGAAAACGCCCTCCACAATCCAAATTATGGCAACAACCCATCCAATAATCCGGACAAAAGGAGATAAGCTTTTTAAGGTAATTCGATAGTTTGTACTTTTCTCTGCAAATCGTTCAATAATGGTAACGAGTGCCTTAATTACAAAGTAGGCTCCAATTAAAATCAGTATTGACCAAAAGATGTTTCCGAAAGAAATAATTTCACCTAAAGGAGTTACGGCGTCTTTATTCGTCGGTTTAGGAATTAGCTTTTCTGTGAAGGAGCCAGAATCTTCAGATGGGGAAATTTCTGTATTCGTTTGCTCGTTCACCTTAATTGTATCGTAAACGACAACTCGCTGAGTGTCTAAGTGCACTTTTTGACTCTCAGCTTGGCTGACCACCACTTCTTTTGCGGTGTCTCTTTTACTTAAGGCAGCCCTTAGTTCTTTCGGCATTAAAACGGTGCCAATGTCTAAAGAGTCTGAGAGGGCAACCTGTGTTGAGTCTTCAGATGCGTTAGCATTAAAAAGTAAGGTAGCAATTACGAATAAAACAATGATTTTTTTCATTAGTGGATGAGGTTTTTATTTCGTAATACGGTCACTACTTGTCTATAAATTAAATGATTTATGTGAAATTCTCCATCTTTCGAAACTAGAATTCCACTGTCTTCCAACACCATTAACGTCATTCTACTTTGTTTTTCTGCTTGATGGAAAATTTCAGCATGTTCCTTTACATTTAGGGTTTCATGCAATAGCAAACTGTGGAGTGTAAATATGCTGTTGGTATCCAAAGATGTTAAGAAGTTGAACTTTATGTTTTTTATCTTACCAATGATTACTGTGTTATCTTCGAATGAAAGTGCAGAACGCAACCAATACAGTAAGGCCAAGCTTATGTTGCTTTGTGCAAAAGCGTTTAGCTCAGAAAAGAATGACTTTTGCAGCCCATCCTGACTTGTGTCTACCTTCTTTTTGAAGGTGGAAAATAAATCTTTGTGAGGTACTTGACTTTCATCAAACTTCAGGTTATAGCCGCTCACTCTATGGCGTTTCATAATCAGTTTAATAATTTGTTCATCACTTAATGGGCTTAACACTATTTTATGGCGAATGTATCTTTCTATGGCGATGGTTTTTTGAAAATAACTCCAAGAGAAAGTACTAGTGCTCACCAACCAAAAAATATTTTTTGCTGTTTGTGAAATGAGTTCGAACAATAGCGTAATAGCTTCGAATCCATTTGGTTTTTTCAAGTAGAAATGCTGAATGTCTTCTAGTATAATAATCCGTTTAACTCCGTGGTTTAAGAAATCAACTATACGATCAAAATTTACTAAGGTATCTTCGTCAAAAAGTTCGTCAAAGAAATTTGAAAATGCTTCAGCAGAGCAGGCCGTAGTGGTCATTTTTCTTCTTATGATGTTGGAGTCGCTATGATTCCTCACAAATTGATTGAGCAAACTGCTTGCTCCACTGCCTTTTTCACCAACAATTACTGCTGAGGAAATGGTGGAAACCTCCCAATGGTTGAAGGCCTCTTCTAACTTGGCTGCTTCCTTTGCTCTTCCTTCGAAAAACCCCTCTTCCTCTAATGGTTTAATTTCGTACAACCTTCTGTAGACATAAGGTAATTGTTTAATTGCTTTCTCAGATTGTAATAAAAAATCGGAAAGCTCAATGGTCATTTCATTGCTTTTCTCGATTAGGCCAATTCGCTCTTGTAACGTATTGCTGTATACTTTGAGTTGGTTGAACTTTTGTTGTCCAAATCGAATGGCAATAGGTATGAAGTTGCGTACTTTTTCAAATAACTCTTTTCGATAGGTTTGAGTTTTATCTATGGCTTTTGCCTTTGCTAATTTTATTCTAAGATTGGTGATGTTCTCGTTCTCGGTAAGCCGCAATAGCTCAATGTTCAGCTGATCTAATTCTTTCTTCAATTGCACTCCAATCAACTCAGATATATCTTGTAAATCATCAGCTAAACCTTGAGTTTTGGAACAAGCGCGATCTAAGCCTTCTTTTGCAATTCCTTTTATTTCTGCCAAACTTAATTCTCCATCAGCAGAATTGATAGCTGCATCTAAGTTGTAGTCTACAATTCCTACCAAATCTTGTAAGCCAATTTCAGTGCTACTTATTTTATCATTTAAAGCTGCCTTTAAGTGAAAAAGACTTTTCGAAAACGGTCCTATGAGGTCAACTTCAACAAGCTCTTTTGGGTTGAAATGGCTCAAGTTCGATTTAGGAATGGGTGCGTCGTATGTCTCTTTACTGTATATAATTCGACTTTCCTTCATCAGTTCAAGTTGTACTCGAATTTTTGTTTCCAAGCGTTCCAATAAGTTTGGAAAGTTATTTTCATACAATGCGTTTACGGCTGCAGGAACACTCTTCTTCTCTAATTGGTGATGTAACTTTATTCGTTCACTTACCAATAAGTCCTTAATGTCATCGGCACTTTGACTGGACTCCACTTTTCTAATAACCGCTTCTATGTCGGCATTGATGGTGTCAATAAAGTCGGTCGTGGTTTTAGAAATTCTGGTTTTATAGCTGCTTTTCAGGAGGAAATACTGTGTCAGTCCACTGTATTTTAATTGATAAAGCTCCAAATCAACCTGAAAGTCATCAATTTGTGCGAACTGTGTGTTTCGCCATCCATTTAAAATTTTCTTAAACTCAATTTGAATGTTCTGTCCGCTGTTTCGCAATGAGGCGTCAGAATATATGGTAGAATCTAACTCAATAGTATTTACTAAAGTCAAGTTAGTGTTGAACAGGGTAAGGCTTTCTTCAAAATAACGCTCAATCTGCTCTTTCCAAACTTTTAGCTTTGTGTCGAAGTTTTTCACAACTTCATTTATTTTTTGGCGCTCAGCCATTTCATGCAGATGTTCTTTTAGCTTATCGAAATTGATATCTTCTTCGTCTAACAGCGCTGCAACTTCCAGATTAATTTCTTTATTAATCTCCCATTTGGTATTTCTAGCGTCGCACTTTAGTTGCTGTATTTCCTTAAAAAGCACCAAGCTTTTGTCCAATAAATCCTGTTGAAAATGAACCTGTAACATTGCTTTTAGTGGAATTTTATGACTCCAGTATTTAATTTCTTTTTTCTCCTTTCTAAAGAGGTTAGAAATGTGCAGTGGCAGTTTACTTGTCCAGAAAAAGAATTGCTTAAAAACTTTTTGAATTTTTAAAGATGCGTTGTCTTTTTCTTGTATTTTGAATCTTTCTGCTTTTTGGGTTTCGCTTAATTCCGAATTAAGCTCCGAGGTAAGTGACAAAAGGGTATCAAAAACTAGCTTGTAGTAGTCGAAAATAGTAGTGTCTTGTTTCGCAGGAAACTCACTTTCCAGTTGATTGTACAACTCCTTTTTCAGCCACTGCGTTTCGCTGATGTATTTACTGGTGCTATTAGCCCCTTCAATTCTATTAATGCGTTCAACGTAGGTGTGGTATAGCTTGTTGGTATTCTTTAGATAGCTTTGTTGCTCTCTAACTTCATCGGTTAAAGGTGCCAATAAAGCATGTAGCATTTTTTTTTGGCTTACACTATCGTTAATGAAAGGAATATTGTTCATGCTATTTGGCAGTTTAATACCGTGAATTTAATAAAATAAAGGCCATTATTACGGAACTGGAAATGGAGACTTAGATTTGAAAAGCAAAGAGCTAATCTCTTCTATTAATTCGGTAGGATAATCCAGTTGAAATGAAAAATTCGGAATGAAATTCATTGTGTTTTCCAAAGCCGCCGAATAAGTCTATTTGAAAATTACTGTTAATTAAGTAGCCAAATCCTGCGTCGAAGTTTGTTGAAATCGTGTTATTGTAGAATGAATCGTTAAAATATTTGATACCATACATCTCTCCTACAATTCTTAGTTTTTCAGTCAGTGGGTAACTAAGGCTAAATGTGTATGCCAAATTTTCTGTTTCAAGAGATGCAGTAAAGTTGGTGTTTAAAACTAACTTCTTTAAAATTTTATGTTGTAATAAAAGCCTAAGCTGAACATCGACAGTATTCATTTTGTAGTCATTCAACCCCCCAAAGAGGGTGGTTAATTGAACTCCGATTGCCGGTATAAACCCAGATTGGTTATTTATATTTTGACGGATTCCTAGGCTAGACTTTGAAATACCTTGTTGGGTGTTCTCCAATTTAGATTCTAAATTTCCTGTCTGATCAGGTGTTTGGAAGTTATTGTTTTCCAAGAAATATCTGTCTAAAATGTTCAGTTGAAAACTACCTCTAAGTTCAGTATTTTCGAAGATTCCGATTCTTAAAATGGTGCTGTTGTCGAATAACTTATTGGTTAATTCTGAGCCTGATCCCTCGTTTTGCCAATAATCGTATTTAAAACCCGTTTGGATTTGGTATACATTTTTACCTACGCCGAAAGGACCATTTGCCTGTCCGGGTCTGGCACTAACAATTTTTTCTGCGAATTGCGAATAACCACAAATGGGCAGTATAAGAAGAGAGAGAACGATTCCTTTTTTTAATGTCATAAATGATTAATCCAACTCAAAAGTTAGAATAATTCAATTCCAGTATAATTGAATGGAGTAATGGCTTTTAATTCCGATTTTATCTCGTTAGAAACATTCAATTGATCGATAAATGCTGTAATAGATTGAGCGGTTACTTTTTCATTTTTTCGAGTTAATTCTTTCAAGGCTTCGTAAGGCTTGGGAAAGTTTTCTCTTCTTAAAATGGTTTGAATTGCTTCTGCAACTACCGCCCAGTTATCGTCTAAATCGGCTTTAATTTTAGCTTCATTAATAATGAGTTTGCTCAACCCTTTTTGCAAGGATTTTATTGCTAGCAAGCTGTGTGCAATTGGAACGCCAACGTTACGCAAAACAGTGGAGTCCGTTAAATCCCTTTGTAATCTGCTCACCGGTAATTTTGCGGCAAGGTGCTCAAACAATGCATTGGCTATACCTAAGTTGCCTTCAGAGTTTTCAAAATCTATAGGATTTACTTTGTGTGGCATGGCAGAGGAGCCAATTTCTCCATCTTTAATTTTTTGTTTAAAGTAATCCATTGAAATGTATGTCCAAACATCTCTATTTAAATCTATTAAAATGGTATTAATGCGCTTAAGTGCGTCAAATAATCGAGCTAGATTGTCATAATGTTCTATCTGCGTGGTAATTTGACTTCTTGTTAAACCAAGTGTATCGTCCACAAATTCGTTTGCAAATTCAACCCAATCAACATCTGGATACGCTACAAAATGTGCATTGAAATTGCCTGTTGCACCGCCAAATTTTGCAGAAAATGGAGTGCTAATTAGACCATTGTATTGCTCTTTTAGTCGATCTGCATACACCATTATTTCTTTTCCCAAACGAGTAGGGGAAGCTGGTTGTCCGTGTGTTCTCGCCAACATCGGAATGTCTTTCCATTCCATTGCAAATGCGTTTAATTCTGAAATTACCTCGTTTAACTCCAACAAGAAAACATCTTCCACCGCATCTCTTAAGGAAAGTGGAATGGCTGTATTATTAATGTCTTGAGAAGTGAGCCCAAAGTGGATGAACTCCAATTGTTCTTCTAGGTCAGTGTCTGCTAGCTTTTCTTTAATAAAATACTCTACCGCTTTCACATCGTGATTGGTTGTTTTCTCTATTTCTTTAACTCGTTCTGCATCTGCATCGTTAAAGTTAATGTGGATGTTTCTTAATACCTTGTAATGATCTTCGGTGACATTGGCAAGCTGCGGAAGTACTTTGCTCAGTGAAATGTAATATTCAACCTCAACTCGAACTCTGTATTTGATTAAAGCCGCTTCTGAAAAATATTTTGAAAGTGGACTTACTTTGGAAGCGTATCTGCCATCAATTGGCGAAATAGCGTGTAGTGAGGAGTGACTCATTTGTACTTAATCTTTAAATGTTTTTTGAAGTTCTTCGTAAATGAAGTTGCTCAATTCTTGAACATACTCATTAGAAAAGTCAAATTTTATTCCTGCCGCTTCATAAATTTCACCGATAGATTTGGTGTAACCTAATGAAAGAGCAGCCTTATATTGCTGTATCGTTTTTTTAGGATCTTTCTTGTAATTGCGCCACATGGCAATTGCACCTAGCTGCGCCATTCCATATTCAATGTAATAAAATGGAACTTCATACAAATGCAATTGTTTTTGCCATTGTGAAGATTTAAATTTTTCCAAACCGGTCCAATCTACTTCTCCGGAACTAAACTCTTCGGTCAAACTCAACCAGTATTCGTTTCGCTCAGTTGTAGAATGATTTTTATTGGTGTAAATCCAATGTTGGAATTTGTCAATAGTGGCAACCCACGGTAAGGTGCCCAAAATGTCCATTAATTGATCTCTTTTGGCGCGCTTCAAATCCTCTTCGTTATCGAAAAAAACATCCCAATTGTCCATGCTAATCAACTCCATGCTCATGGAGGCAAGTTCTGCTATTTCAGACGTTAGACCTTTAAAATCAGTTAACTCTAGTTGGTGGCTTAAGACCGAATGAATGGCGTGTCCTCCCTCGTGAATCATGGTAACAATATCTCGAAAAGAGCCTACTGCGTTCATGTAAATAAAAGGGTAACCTGATTCGTAAAGGGGGTAATTAAAACCTCCGGGGGCTTTGCCTTTTTTCGATTCCAAGTCCAAGTGCTTTTTTCGATTCATTTCTCGCAAACATTCTCCAAAAAATGGGTCAATTTTGTCAAAGCATTCGATTGTTTTACGGAGTAATTCTTGGCCGTTTTCGAACGGTTTTAGTGGTTCTTTTAATTCAATATCAACGCTTAAATCCCAAGGTTTTAACTGAGTTAGTCCTAGCTTTTTCTTGCGTCTTTCGGTTACCGTTTGCAGCAGCGGGACCAAATGTGTTTTAATGGATTCGTGAAAAGCCTCACAGTCTGCAACGGTATAATCGAACCTTCCCATTGCCTTAAACATGTAATCCCGATAGTTTTCAAAATCGGCATTAGATGCAACTTTCTGTCTCAAATCAATTAGTCCATCAAAAAGTTCGTCTAATTTTGAAACATCCTCGAATCGTCTTTCTTGCAGGAGGCGATAAACCTCTTCTCGAACTTCACGATTGGTATTTTTAAGGAATTTGGAAGCGGCTTGTAGAGTAAATTCTTCTCCATTATAAGTAACGCTCATTTCAGCAGAAATAGCGCCATATTTTTGAGACTCCGATTCAAGCTTTGTAAATAGCGGGATGTTTTCTTCCCTGAACAGTTCTATTTCGTTGGCTACACTTCTCAGTAAAATGGGAAAGCCATCTTCTGTTAAGTCTTTTTTGAATTCAGAATCGTAAAGTTTTTGATTTAACTTGTTTTCAAAAGGTGCTATGTTCGGGTTAATTTTTTCAACAAAAAATTGAAAAGATTCTTGAAGTGAGGCATTGGTCGTATCAATATTCATACGAATATAGCGCCAAGCAAACTCTTCTTCTAATACCGCGTTTAGTTCGCTTCTATCCTTCAACCATTGCATTAAGCCTGATTTGGATGTAATATTCCTGTTCAACAAGTCATCAAAATAGGGCTTGAGATTTTCCCAAGTATAACTTACATCAATACTAATAAAAGTCCGATTCGGTTTCTCTGCAATGCTCATGTCGTGTTTTTTTATCTCCCCTTGGCGGCTCCTTTTGGTGCTGCTTTTTTGCCCTTTGCTCCGGAGCTTGCTGCTTTAGGAGCTTTTGTAGCTTTAGGTTTTGGCTTTTCCTTGGAGGTGCTTTTTGCAGGTGATTTCACCTCTTTTTTACTTGCACCTTCTTTTGTTTTCTCCTCTTCTTCTTGCTTCAGTAAGTCTTTAGATTGAAGAAGATTATACCATTGCACTAGTTTTTTAATGTCGCTAGCATAAACTCTCTCTTCGTCGTAGTTGGGAAGTACTTCTTTGAGGTAAGCACTGAGCTCTGCAGCAGAAGATTTGTGCGATAAAACTGCTTTTCCGTTAGAGGCATCAAACATTTTTTGAAAGATGTCTTTTAGTAAAACGTCCTCTTCGTACGTGTAGATACTAATGTCTTCTAAGGAGCTAACTCGCTCAGCACCATGCACGGGAGTTCTTTTTCCGTCAATCAAAGATTCGACAATTAAGCCTGTTCTGGTTTGTGACACGATTTTGGATAAACCGGGTTTTCCCGATATTGAAATGATTCCTGCTAAGTTCATATGTATGTTTCTTTCTGAAAGGTGTCAAAAATACGGAAATGTTAATGGTTTATTTAGTGGAAACGCGAACAACGTTTTACTTCTTTTTTACGTCTAATCTAATTAAGAGAATGCTTATTTTAGTCAATTGAATTTTTTAAGACTTTTTATGAAAAAGATAGTACTGTATTTTAGTTTTTTAGTTTCGTTTTTATTGGTTTCAAATCAGGCAGATGCGACGCACTATATGGGTGGGCAGATTACCTGGGAGTGCACTTCAACTGGACAATATATTTTTACGTTTAAGGTGTATAGGGATTGCAGCGGAACAACAACTCAGCCTCCGAACGCAGGCGCATATTTCCTTTGGGACTATCCTACTTTAGGAAATAGTATTACTATTCCGATTGACGCGACTCAAAATTCCGCTTTAAACATTGAGCCAAATTGCAGAACTGGTAGCTCCTTTTCATGTGCTAACAGAGATCCTGAGGCAGTTACAGAGTATACTCGAGTATCGACACCGGTCACTTTAAGTGGGACCCCCCCGCCCCAAGGTTGGACAGTCACATTTGATGGGAATGCTAGAAACTCAAATAACAATATGTTGAATGGGAATGTGCCAAATCCTTATGGGATTACACTCAGAGCAAAAATCTTTAATCATTCTGGTTGGGATGCAACTCAATGCATAGACAATTCACCAATATTTAGAGAAGATCCAACTGCAGTTTTATGTGGAAACTTAACTTATGCTTACAATCACAATGCTACGGATGAAGAGCAAGATTCATTAGCTTACGATTGGGCAAGACCTTTAGACCAGTTCAACGGTTTTTACAATGAAGGAGTAAATCCTCCATTCATTGCATATGCTACTGGGTTTAGTTTTAATGACCCATACCCTGGAACATCTACGTTAAATTCAGCTTCAGGAGAAATAACTGCGAATTTGCCGGCTGTTGCAAACAGAGAAAAGTATGTTGCAGTGGTAAAAGTTTCAGCGTATAAATGCGGAGAAAAGGTCGCTGAAGTCTATAGAGAGCTTCAATCAGTAGTTACTCAATGTGCTGTAACTGCTAATAATCAACCGGTCCTTAATGCTCCTTTTAGGGATGCAATGGGAAACCTAACAAGATTTGATACAGTTGTAAAAGCAGGAGCACTAATTCGAGCAAATATTCAAATAACGGATTTTATAGCACCTGGCCAACCTCAATGGGATTCCATCAGGACGACCGCTTCAGGAGCTCAGTGGGGAGGCACATATAAAGACCCCAATGCGGGATGTCTAAACTTACCATGTGCAACGCTAGATATTTCGATAGATACGACTGTGTCGGCTTTGTCTCCATTAACGAGGGTTTTCGAATGGCAAACAGATTGTAATCATGTATTAGCAACAGATCTATGTCTGAATACTTTAAATACTTACAATTTCGTAGTCACAGCCGCAGATGATGCATGCCCATTGCCACTTTCCACAGTATCAACAATTTCAATAACCGTTGAAGCGGATTCTGTTTTAGACTCACCAAAATTAAATTGCGTAAATGTACTGAGTAATGGAGACGTTGCTCTAGACTGGGACTTAACCCCGAATGTTAATAGCTCCTTCTCAGCTTGGCTAATTTACAGGTCTAACAATAGAACCGGTCCCTTTACCTTAATTGATAGTGTGAAAACATATGGTACAAATACATATACCGATGTAAATGCTAATGCCAATGCACAGCAACAATTTTATCATGTTAGAAGCCGTTCAGGATGCAAAGGTTCGGTGACTAACATTGCTAGAGATACAGTTTCTACTATTTTTTTAAGTGCAACAACAAATCCAACGAATGTAGCGGTAAATTGGAGTGCCCTTTCCAATCCAAACCCAACAGGCTCTGCTGCTCAGTACAGAGTTTTCAGAGAATATCCAATAGGAACTGGGTTTAACCTTTACCAAAGTACAGCAAATACAAGCTTAACCGAAACTTTCATTCCTTGTACCGACGATGTAAACTATAGAGTTGAGTTGGTCAACGCTTCTAGTAGTTGCACATCAAGTTCAAATGTGTTGAATTATACCTTTACCTTTCCAGATCCTCAGACTAATTTTTCTTTTCCAAATAACCAATGTCCAGGAACACCAATTAGCTTTACCAACTTAACGACGATAACCGGTGGTCCAATAACATATTCTTGGGATTTTGGTGATGGGTCAGCTGTTTCAACAGCAACAAGTCCTACTCATACTTACGCTGCGGCAGGCAGTTACACGGTAGAGTTAACAGCAATATCTGGTCAAGGTTGCGATTCCATTTTTTCTCAAACTATTAACATTACCTTTCCTAATGCTGATGCAGGGACAGATCAATTTGTTTGCCCTGGAGGTTCAGCTGCTATTGGTTCGTTGCCGGTTACAGGAGCAACTTATAGTTGGTCACCTGCAGCAGGTTTGAATAATGCCACTATAGCCAACCCAACCGCGACTCCTGCGGGAACCCAAACCTATATTGTAACAGTCACAGACGGTAATGGTTGTACTAATACAGATCAAGTCGATGTTACGGTAATTCCTTTTCCAACTGCAGAAGCTGGCCCCAACCAAAATATTTGTCTAGGTGGTGCTGGTACTGCAATTGGTGGGTCACCTACAGGCCCCCTTGGAGCGACTTATGCCTGGAGTTCTAATCCTGCAGGGTTTACTTCCACAGCGGAGAACCCGATAGTTAATCCGACAGTGAATACAACCTATACCGTTACGGTTACTGTTGGTTCAGGAGTTTCTTGCTCCGATACAGATAACATGCTCGTCACTGTCAATGCTCCGCCAACGGCCGACGCAGGTCCAGACCAAGATATTTGTCCTGGTGCAAGTGTGCAAATCGGCGTTGCACCAGCAGCAGGATTTACCTACAGTTGGTCACCAACCGCAGGATTAAGCAATGCCAATATTGCCAACCCGATTGCTACACCGGCGAATCCTACAACATACACAGTGGTAGTCACAGAAACAGCAACTGGTTGTTTTGATGACGATGCAATGGACATATTCTTCAACGCAGTTCCAACGCCGAATTTCACAGTAGACAAAACGTGTATCAATCAGATTACAGAATTTACCGACGCAAGCAGCATCGCAACCGGTAGCATTACGAATTGGGTTTGGGATTTTGACGACGTAGGAGCAACATCGACTTTACAAAATCCAACACATGGCTTTTCTGCAGCAGGCACTTACCAAGTAAAATTAATAGTGACTAGTAATTTAGGGTGTAGAGATTCCATTACAATACCAGTAAGCATCGACCCAAAACCAA